>Ga0194128_10002510_pt1 | contig 29548 bp, 31 predicted proteins | sample TA2KigCa65mmetaG_FD_148650 | JGI IMG/M metagenome (GOLD analysis project Ga0194128, IMG submission 148650) | Freshwater microbial communities from Lake Tanganyika, Tanzania - TA2015037 Kigoma Deep Cast 65m | ecosystem: Environmental > Aquatic > Freshwater > Lake | place: Tanzania: Lake...
TTTCACTTCTTCGCTCAGTCCGAAAATGTCAAGTATGTCCTTGTCACTTTCAAAACCAATGGCGCGGAGAAGCGTGGTCACCGGGAACTTCTTTTTACGGTCGATGTATGCATACATCACGGCATTGACATCGGTAGCAAATTCAATCCAGGAGCCCTTGAAAGGAATTACACGGGCAGAATAAAGCTTGGTCCCGTTTGAGTGGATGCTCTGACCAAAGAAAACACCGGGTGAACGGTGAAGCTGGCTCACAATAACCCTTTCAGCTCCATTGATGATAAAGGTACCATTGGGGGTCATATAGGGAATAGTTCCCAAGTAAACATCCTGCACGATGGTTTTAAAATCTTCGTGCTCGGGATCGTTACAACTCAATTTCAGTTTAGCTTTCAACGGAACGGCATGGGTAAGGCCGCGCTCAATGCATTCCTGAATGGTATATCTTGGCGGATCTACGAAATAGTCAAGGAATTCCAGAACAAATATGTTTCTGGTATCTGTAATAGGGAAGTTTTCACGGAAAACCATAAAAAGGCCTTCACCTTCGCGTTTATCGGCAGGTGTGTCGAGCTGAAAAAACTCCTGGAACGACTGCAGCTGCACATCAAGAAAATCGGGATATTCAATGGCGTGTTTTACTTTGCCAAAAGAAACCCTGCTGTTTTGTAGTGTGCTCAATTTTTTTATTTTTTAGGGTAAGACAATGGATGTTTAACTCAATAAACGCCCAAAAGGCCCGCGGAAATCCGGGGCCGTTTGGGGTTGTGTTCGTTGGAAATTACTTGACCTCAACTTCAGCGCCCGCCTCTTTAAGTTTAGCTGCAAAATCTTCGGCTTCGGCTTTCGAAACTTTTTCTTTAACAGCTTTGGGGGCAGCGTCAACAAGGTCTTTGGCTTCTTTCAAACCGAGTCCGGTCAAATCTTTTACGATTTTAACCACACTCAGCTTGTTAGCACCAGCGTTTTTGATAATTACATCAAACTCTGTCTGTTCCTCAGCGGCGGCGGCGGGACCGGCACCACCAGCGGGTGCGGCTACGGCAGCAGCAGCAGCAGCAGCAGGCTCAATACCATGCTCTTCCTTCAGGATTTGAGCAAGTTCATTTACCTCTTTTACAGTGAGATTTACCAACTGATTCGCGAATTCTTTCAGATCTACCATTGTTTTATTGTTTTTTGAGTTGTTTTAAATTTTGTCAATTATGCTTTTGAATCGGCTACTGCCTTAACCAGACCAGCGATTTTCTGACCGGCATTGCCCTGCAGAGCGCTGATAACGTTACGTGCAGGAGATTGCAACAGACCGATAATTTCACCGATAAGTTCATTTTTGGATTTGAGTTTGATAATTTCTTTTAACGCTCCGTTTCCGAGGAAAACACTGCTGTCAATCCAGGCTCCTTTCAATATAGAAAGGTCGCCTTTGTCACAGAAAGATTTTATAGCAATAGCAGGGGCTTTCATTTGCTCAGAAACCATCACGCATGTGGAGCCTGCAAGAGTATTTTTCAAATCGCCAAAATCTTTACCGCTATTGACCATAGCGATGTTAATCAGTGTGTTTTTAGCCATGCGCATGCTTACACCGCTGTTGAATAACGCACGGCGAAAAGCATTGGTTGCATTGGCGCTCAGACCAGTAGTGTCGGCCAGGTATACCACATCATTATTTTTAAAGGTTTCCGTAAGTTCGGCAACAACAGCTTGTTTTTGTTCTTTGTTCATAATCAGATTTCGGGAATGGATTTAACATCAATACTCACACCGGGGCTCATGGTGCTGCTCATGGTAATACTCTTAAGGTAAGTACCTTTTGCGGCAGAGGGTTTCAGTTTATTGAGAACCTGAACCAGTTCCAGTGCATTTTCACTCAGTTTATCGGCATCAAAGGAAACCTTACCCACAGAAGTGTGAATGATGCCGGCTTTGTCAACTTTAAAGTCAATTTTACCAGCCTTAACTTCGGTAACTGCTTTGCCCACTTCTGCAGTAACAGTGCCGCTCTTGGGGTTTGGCATCAGGTTCCTTGGACCCAGCACTTTACCCAGACGACCCAGTTTGGCCATAACTGCTGGCAGCGCAATAATGATATCAATATCAGTCCAGCCACCGGCAATCTTTTCGATGTAGTCATCCAGACCTACGTGGTCGGCACCGGCGTCTTTGGCTTCCTGTTCCTTGTCGGGCGTACAGAGAACCAATACACGAACGGTTTTGCCCAGACCATGCGGCAGGCTGGCTACACCACGTACCATTTGATTGGCCTGACGAGGATCAACGCCCAGACGGACGTCAATATCTACAGACGCATCAAATTTGGTGGTTGTAATGTTTTTAACGATTTCGCAAGCCTCTTTCAGCGTATACGACTTGGTGTTGTCATATTTGCTGAGCGCTTCTTTTCTTTTTTTACCAACTTTCACTTTCTTGATTCTTTAAAAATTTTAAAAGGGTACATCACCCGAGATGGTGATTCCCATGCTTCTTGCCGTTCCTGCTACGAGTTTCATGGCAGACTCAACAGTAAAACAGTTGAGATCGGGCATTTTCTCTGTAGCGATGGTTTTTACCTGATCCCAGTTAACGGAACCCACTTTCTTGCGGTTGGGCTCTGCAGAGCCTTTCTGCAATTTGGAAGCTTCGAGCAACTGAATTGCAACCGGAGGTGTTTTGATAATAAAATCAAAGGATTTATCGGAGTAAACGGTAATTATTACAGGCAATACCTTGCCCATTTTGTCTTGAGTGCGCGCATTGAATTGCTTGCAAAAATCCATGATGTTAACACCTTTGGAACCGAGTGCGGGACCAATGGGGGGCGCAGGGTTTGCCTGTCCTCCTTTAACCTGGAGTTTTACGAAGCCTGATATTTGTTTTGCCATTGCTGTTACAATTTCTGTACTTGGTTATAATTTAGTTCAAGCGGAGTGCGGCGTCCAAAGATTTTCACCATCACCTTCAGCTTTTTCTTTTCGTCGTTGATTTCTTCTATTACACCATCAAAGTCATTGAACGGGCCGTCAATAACTTTCACTGCCTCTCCCACCATGTAGTGTTCTTCAGGTGCTGCATCGGTTTCACTGAGTTCATCAGCTGTACCCAGTATTCTGCCAAGTTCGGCAGATCTAAGTGCCACGGGAGTATCTTTGCTCCCCAAAAAGCCAACTACACCGGAAACAGATTTAATTAGAGGAATAACTTCCGGATCAGAAAAATCAGCGTTTACGAGTATGTATCCGGGAAAGGCATTGCGTTCCTTGGCGATTTTTTTGCCATTTTTAATCTGGTAAACTTTTTCGGTAGGAATCAAAATGTCGGGCACAAAAGACTGCTTGCGGGCTCTCTCGAGCTCCACTTCAATGTTGTGCTTCACCTTCTTTTCCTGTCCGGTGATGGCACGCACAACATACCACTTATGTTTTTCTTCAACAGTTGTCATAGTCAGAATAGTTCGTAAAAATTGGTAATTACAAAGCCCAGTCCCTGGTCCATAATCCAAATAACCAAGGCAAAAAGTATGGATGCTATGAGAACAATCCAGGTACTTTCCGTGAGTTCGTTCCACGAGGGCCACGACACCTTGTTCAGGAGTTCGTCGCGGGTTTCGCGGAAGTAATTGCCTATTCTTTCAAACATTGCGCTTCTATTAGCACGGGCACCAGGATTCGAACCCAGATCAAAGGTTTTGGAGACCTCTATTCTACCATTGAACTATGCCCGTATCAAGAAGGCGGCGAACTGCCTTCTTTTGGTCCAAAATTATGCGATGATTTCAGTTACCTGCCCGGCACCTACGGTACGGCCACCTTCACGAATCGCGAAGCGGAGACCTTTTTCCATAGCGATGGGCTGAATCAGCTCAACAGTGATGGAAATGTTGTCGCCGGGCATTACCATTTCAGTACCTGCGGGTAGCATGATTTCACCTGTAACATCTGTAGTACGGAAATAGAACTGAGGACGGTATTTATTGAAGAAAGGAGTGTGACGACCACCTTCTTCTTTGCTCAATACATAAACCTCAGCTTTAAACTTCATGTGGGGAGATACGGATTTAGGAGCACAAATAACCATACCACGACGGATATCGGTTTTTTCGATACCACGCAGCAGGATACCTGCATTATCACCGGCTTCACCGCGATCCAACAGTTTACGGAACATTTCCACACCTGTGCAGGTAGAAGAAAGGTTAGCGCCGAAACCTATGATATCTACTGACTCACCAACTTTGATTACACCACGCTCGATACGACCGGTGGCAACAGTACCACGACCGGTGATTGAGAACACGTCTTCCACGGGCATCAGGAAAGGTTGGTCAACCAGACGGGGAGGAATGGGAATCCAGTTGTCAACGGCATCCATCAGCTGGTGGATGGCATCAACCCACTTGGCATCACCATTCAATCCACCCAGTGCAGAACCACGGATGATGGGGGTGTTCTCAGAATCGAACTCATAGAATTTTAGCAGGTCGCGAATTTCCAGTTCAACCAAGTCAAGCAGTTCTTCGTCGTCCACCACGTCTACTTTGTTCATGAAAACCACCAAACGGGGTACACCTACCTGACGGGCAAGCAGGATGTGCTCGCGGGTCTGGGGCATAGGGCCATCGGTAGAGGCTACTACGAGGATAGCGCCGTCCATCTGGGCGGCACCTGTTACCATGTTTTTCACATAGTCAGCATGACCCGGACAGTCAACGTGTGCGTAGTGGCGGTTACCGGTCTGGTATTCCACGTGAGCCGTGTTGATGGTGATACCTCGTTCTTTTTCTTCAGGAGCTGAGTCGATAGAATCGAAAGATCTCTTTTCAGAAAGACCGGCAACAGCCAGTACGGTAGTGATTGCAGCGGTAAGAGTAGTCTTACCATGATCGACGTGACCGATGGTACCAATGTTTACGTGAGGTTTGGAACGGTCAAATGTTTCTTTTGCCATATTTTTTTGTTTTAGTTTGTCTGTTTCTGGAGCCAATGATGGGATTTGAACCCATGACCTCTTCCTTACCAAGGAAGTGCTCTACCTCTGAGCTACATCGGCTTTTGGTACCTTGCGGAACCTGGAATTCCGGAGAATCCCGTTTTGAAGCAAATCAGTGCCCCGGCTTGCTTCAACCGGAGCGGGAGACGAGGCTCGAACCCGCGACCTACAGCTTGGAAGGCTGTCGCTCTACCAACTGAGCTACTCCCGCATAGCATCTGCTGATGTTTAGTGGGGAAAGAAGGATTCGAACCTCCGAAGTCGTAAGACAGCAGATTTACAGTCTGCCCCATTTGGCCACTCTGGTATTTCCCCTGAGTTAGGCCAGCAAATGCTTTGAGCCACCTGTCGGGATCGAACCAACGGCCTACTGATTACAAGTCAGTTGCTCTACCAGCTGAGCTAAGGTGGCATGTTAAAGAACGCGGCTCCATAGGCATGGACCGTAAAAAGGACTGCAAAAATAGTCCTTTTTTTTGAATTCTCAAAACCTTATCCGCACTTTTTTTATTAGCCCCTTTTTCCCATTCCCCTGTCAACTTTTTTTGCCCCATCCCTCCACTTCCAAATTCATACCTAACTTTGCAGTTTCAATGAAACGCATAGTTATTCTTGTTGCTTCAATAGCCTTACTCATCCTTGTGTTTATTCTGTTTAAGAAAAACATCAACAAAACCGATGCAACAGATACCCGGGCCTTTTGTATTGAAAGTCCGGAGAAGATTGACAAAATCCTGCTTTCGCCCAACAATAAAAAACTCAACTACATTATACTATACCGCGAAAACGAAAAATGGTTCGTTAAAAACGACAAATATACAGAACCCGCCGACACCCACAGTATACGTGAACTTTTGTACTGGGTTTTGAAAAAAGCTCAGGTTAAATCGCCGGTATCCGATGCAGAAAAAGAGCCTGTGACACGTGAAATCGCGCTGAACGGGGTAAAGGCCATTTTCTACGATGGCAATGCTGAGGTAAAGACATTTTATGCAGGCAACCCTACTCCCAATCAGGAAGCTACATACATGTATCATCCGGATATGGAACGACCTTGCATTATGGAAATTGCCGGTTTTAAAGGATACCTGACACCATATTTTACCCTAGATTTTGACGCTTGGCGCTCCCCTGTTATTCTAGACGTCCCGGCAGAGCAAATACAAAAAGTAGAACTTGTTTGGCAGGAGTCGCCCGACAAAGGTTTCAGTATCAGCCGGGAAAACAATGCTCTTGTATTGAGAAAGGTAAGTGGAAACGCTGTAAGAAACGTGAACAGCACCAAATTACTGGCCTTTTTGGAAAGATTTCAGAACATTGCCCGCGAGTACGGTGAAACCGCCGGCATTAATCGCAAACTTGCGTTGCGCGACAGCGTAATTCGGAATGGACATTTCTTCTCAATTGAAATAACGGATGTGAACGGCAAAAAGCACGGAATACGCATGTTCCGTATGAAAACAGGAACAGAAACCTATGCCCCCGACAGGCGGGATGGCAGTGTACCCAATTTTGAAACCGACACTTACTGGGTGCAGGTGGCGGGGAAAAAAGAGCTTTGGGTTATACAGGGCGCCATTATGAACAGCCGCATGAAAACCTTGAATGACATAGCTCCCGGACAATAACAAACTAGGCAAACTTGAAAATTTCTATCGCCATCATTGGAGCTGTCATAGGTCTGATTTCAGGGGGACCTGTCGGGGCTGTAGTTGGTTTTTTAATCGGCATGTACATTGAATATGCCGGAAGCGAAAGTGCCCGGCAGGATAACGGGGCCGGTTACAGAGAAGCACCGCCGACGGATTTTGCACGCCATCTGCTGATTTTGATTGCCGCTGTGATGAATGCGGACGGATCGGCGATGCGAAGCGAACTAGACCTGGTGAAACGCATGCTGATCAGAACCTACGGAGAACAGCGGGCGGCCCATCTCCTGCTGATTTTGCGCGAGATGCTGAAGGAAAAACAGGAAGTGGGATTTGTATGCCGCCAAATACGCAGCGAGATGGCCTACAGCCAGCGCCTGGAATTGTTGCACATTTTATTTCGCATATCCAGAGCCGATTCTGATATAAACCCATCCGAACTTCAGCTGCTGCAGCAAATTGCCACACAAATGGGCATTACCACTCCCGACTTCCTATCGCTGAGGGCTATGTTTGTTACCTCACCGGATTCTGACTATAAAATTCTGGATGTGGCAACCGATGCCGGCGAAGATGAAGTAAAAAAAGCCTACCGGAAAATGGCCATGCGTTTTCACCCCGACCGGCTGCTGGGACTGACTGACAGCGAGAAAAAGGCTGCCGAAGAAAAGTTTTTATCGGTGCAGAAGGCGTATGAAAACATCAAGAGAAAGCGGGGTTGGTCTTGAAAGTTCACAGCGCCTTGTTGCTCGTTTCGCTGTTATATGCCATATTATTTTCCTGGGCCGGCGAAATCATGCCCGCCTACATCAGTGCCGAAGGATTTGTGTGGTTGCGCATTCTCACCGCATTCACCCTGTTTAGCCTCTGCTCCCTATTTATTACTGATAAAGCCATAGACTGGCGCAATGACTGGAAACGATTTGCCGTTTGCGCTTTTTTTGGCACAGCTGCAAACATGTTTATGTTTTTTAAAGGCCTGAGCATGACCAAACCCATCAATGGCGCCGTTTTAATGCTCGTTACTCCACTGTTTGTGGCCATCATTGAACATTGGGTTCAAAAAAAACGTCCTTCTGCAACCATGACCGCCGGAATCAGTATTGGTGCGCTGGGTGCATTTCTTCTCATGCGGGGCAAAGGAACTCAATTCAGCACTGAAACACTGGAAGGCGATATCTGGGTTTCTGTAAATGCGCTGTTTTATGCCGTTTATCTGGTTCTGGCGAAAAAACTTGCCAATAAGTACCATGCCATCACGGTAAACAAGGTAATGTTTGGCATGGGGCTGATTTACATCGCTCCGCTCGGTGCCATACCGCTCTGGCACACTGCATTCACAGTCATCCCAGGCGATATCTGGCTGAAAATTAGTTATGTATTGTTCTTCACCAGTTTTTTGGTGTATCTTCTGAATACATATGGCATCAAACACGCCTCGGGATCGATGGTTGGCATTTACATCTATCTGCAGCCCCTGCTGGCCACGCTCATTGCCGTTTTGCTGGGAAGGGATGAACTGACAGCCGAAAAAACCATGTACGCACTTATGATTATCATGGGCGTTTGGCTGGTAAGCAGAAAATACAACCTTAAAATGAGTCTGCGTCCGAAGAAAGACTAACATTAACATACTTTAATTATATTTGCACTTCAATCAACAAAAAGATATGCGCACCGCGGAAGCCAATACAATCCTTGAAAAAATTCAGAAACAGGTAGAAAAAAACGGGATCCAGCCGGATAAACTCATCCCTTTGTTGCAGCGAGCCAGAGAACATGCCCTGAAAGAGGAAGACCCCTTGCTTACCCGCGCGTTGCGTCTTTGCTGGCAACACCTGGAAGCCAATGAAGGCTTCGATCTAAACTATCTGGAAGATGGTGAAAGCACCGAAGAAAATTTTACCTACCTGATTTCACTGGCTATCAAATCTGAAAACACCTACAACCGGGATGAAATCCGGGAAATGACCAATATGCTGCAGGCCATTGCCTAATGAGAACATTGCGCAGACATATCGCATTTCTTTTCATCTTTTGTACACTCATTGTGCAAACCCCCAGGTCATGGCTGCACGATTGCCATGGTACTGAATTCAGCACATTCAGTCATGCAGGTTCCACCATGGAGGAAGATTGTGACATTTGTAACCAGCCTGCCTTGCTTAGTGATGATAACACCGCCCCTGAAATCAACTGTTTAGGCAGTTATAACTACGTTTTTTATTCTGATTTAATTGCGTCAGTCCCCTTTATTGTAATTGGTCTGATTCAAAACAAGGCCCCGCCTGTACTGCCCTGTTAATTCGTAAACAGGGCGCTGATACTTCGCCTGCGAAAAGTATCAATACAGGTAAAACATGAAACATATCACGCTGGGATTTATTATCCTGCTTGCTTTTGGGCCGCTTACGGCTCAAAAAAGATGCAATGCAGTGGTTCGGGGGCAAATTCTGAATGTCCACAACACCCTCCCTGTGCCAATGGCTGAAGTATTCATAGAGGCTGGACATTTGCATGCAACATCCGACGCGGGAGGCCGTTTTGTACTTGCCGGTGTTTGCAACGGACCGGTTCTGATTGAAATTGACAGACACGGTTTTCAGCACCTGCACGTAGATCTTATTTTACGGGGCGATACACAAATCTTAGTTTTTCTAACAACAGTTGCGGAGTGGACAGACACTATTACCATTCACGTCAGAAAAGAAAGGTCAGGTGCTATGACGCTTAACAGTCAAGGCATCTTAGAACAAAACGACCGCGATCTCAGCAATATCAGTGCAACATTACCCGGCATTCAAACCCTGCAGAGCGGCCGCAATCAGAGCAAACCCATGGCACATGGGCTTTACGGCCTGCGCTTCCCTATTATCAGCCAGCAATTCAGGCTGGAGGGTCAGTCGTGGGGAAATGACCATAACCCGGAGGCCGATGCAAGGGGATTCGACGAGATAGAATGGTTGAAAGACGCTTCTTTGCTCAAATTCGGGCATGATGGCATTGGCGGAGCGCTGCGATTGCAAAGACATTCCGCAGCCCATGAAGGAGAGCAAAACCTTGAACAGGCCTTTTCCTACAACAGCAATGGTCACCAGACCGGCTATTCCGCCCGTTTCATCCAGAAGGCAGACAGTGCAGCACCCATTGTATATGGCAATGCTGCATTAAGGATATCCGGAAACTACCGCACACCGGATGTGTGGCTGGAAAATACTCCCTTGTCTGAGTTGTCTCTTTCCAGCGGTTACGCGCAAACCCACAATGGCAAAGAAACCCGCTGGGATGGAGAATTTTACCGGTTTGAAAGCGGCATATTCCGCGGGACCCGCATCGGAAGCGTGGATGATTTGCTTAATGCCATAAACCGCAGTGAGCCAATAACAAACAATCGTTTTGCTTTCCGGATTGAACAGCCCAGGCAGGTTGCTGCGCATGCCACCCTTCAAGGCTCAACGACATGCAAAACCGAAAAAGGCCGGGAAGAGTGGCATTATGCCATGCAATATGACCAGCGAAGAGAATTTGATTTCCACCGCAACAGCGCCAACCATTTTCCACAGCTGGATTTGATTTTAATTACACCTTCGGTTATTTACAGACGAATTATTAAAACCAACGCCGCAACCCAGTGGGAATGGGGCAATCAGGCAACCGGCCATTTGCACCGATACGGCGGATATTATTTTTTGCCTGATTTTCAGGGATGGAGCCATGGAAACTATGGAATCCTGCACAAACATAGCAAGCGTATTGCGCATACCTTCAGCCTGCGCCTGGATGAAAAATACATTTCGGCAAGAGAGCGGATCAATGGTGCCTGGCAACAGCAGTCCAGGTTTTTTATCAATTACAGTGCAGCCTACACCGGTTTGATTCAAACAGAAAACCATTTGCTTCAATGGCATATATCGCGCATGTGGCGTGCCCCCTGGGTCAATGAACTTTATTCATCAGGTGTGCACCATGGTGCGGCCTCTTTTGAAAAGGGAAACAGCAACCTGGAAACAGAAAAAAGCTACCGCGCCGAACTGGAATGGGAATACGACCACAACAGGCGGATAACAGCCTATCTGTCACCATTCTTCAATTACTTGCCCGGATTTATAAATCTCACTCCCATGAAGGAACCCATGCTGACCGTTCGCGGAGCCTTCCCCGGTTTTGAATACCTGCAGGGCAATGCCATCTTCACCGGTGTGGATGCTCAAACAAAACTTTCGCTTGCAAACAACCTGAATATCCGGGTTGGTATACAATATGTTCACGCCCGGTATACTAAAACAGAGCGGTATCCCGCATTTGTTCCCCCGTTCCGGAGCCAGAATATACTTACCTGGAAACGCCAAAGACTGCTATTTCAACTGCAGCATGAATTTGTAGCCCGACAGCATTCGTACACAACCGGCAGTGATTTTCTTCCACCACCTCCTGCATATCATTTATGGCACATAAAAATAAAATCCTCGCACGAACAACAAAATGGCTGGCAATGGATCCTGGAAGGGAATAACCTGCTGAACCAAAACTACCGCAGTTATATGGATCGTTTCCGATACTTTATGGATATGCCCGGACGCAACGTTCGCATTGTTATTATCAAACCTCTGCATCATCACCACAAAAAACACCTTTAACCAATATACAAAAACCATGAAAAAAACAAATTTCATTATCGCAATGGCAGCTACAACAGCCGCCCTTTTGAATCTTTCATCCTGCCGCAAGCAAGACGAAAGCGAACTCATCACTAAGGTGATGTTGACACTTAAGCCTGCCGCAGGCGGATCAGCCAAAACATTTGTTTGGAGTGACCCTGACGGGATTGGCGGGAATTCACCAAAACAGACCGACACCATTGTGTGCGACAGCGGTGTTAATTACAACGGTGATCTTCAATTTTTCAACGGGGATGAGGACATTACCTCAGAAATCAAAAATGAAGGAGAAGAGCACTTTGTATGCTTTACGGGTCCTGCTTCCGATGTGCTGGAAATCATTTACAAAGACAACGACGGCAAGTACCCGATAGGTCTTTCAACCGAGTGGAAAGCAAAAAGAAAATCTGCGGGACTGATTCGAATTGCACTCAAACACCAGCCCAAAAGCAAAGATGGGACATGCGATCCCGGAGAAACGGACGTAGATGTGACATTCCCGTTATTTCTTAAGTAAGTAATTATTAATTGATGGCATATTGAAGCAATGATGGCATGGATGCTATAATTTTGCAGGGCATGTCAACAGAATCAGCAAATCTAAGAAGCACCACACTCTCAGAACTTCATATTTCACTGGGAGCCAAAATGGTGCCATTTGCGGGCTTCAATATGCCTGTTTTATATACTAACCTCATTCAGGAACACCATACCGTCCGCAATGACGTTGGGGTTTTTGATGTGAGCCATATGGGGGAATTCTATGTGGAAGGACCCAAGGCACACGATCTGGTCGAATATGTTACCAGCAACGATGTTTCTGCCCTTACAGACGGCCGCGTGCAATATTCCTGCATGCCCAACGAAACCGGCGGTATTGTAGATGATCTACTTGTATACCGCGTGAATGCCGAAAAATACCTGCTGGTGGTAAATGCCGGCAACATTGACAAGGATTTCGCCTGGATTTCCAGACATAATGAGAGATTCGGTGCTACCCTCAGCGACCACAGCGATGCATATAGTCTGCTGGCTGTCCAGGGTCCCAAAGCTACCGCAACTTTACAGAAAATCACTTCCGTAAACCTTTCAGATATACCGTATTATCATTTCACCATTGGAGAAATGGCCGGGTTGAAAGACGTAATCATCAGCAATACGGGTTATACAGGTGCTGGTGGTTTTGAGATTTACGTAAAAAATACGTGCGCAAAGGCCATGTGGGATGCCATTTTCGCAGCAGGTGCCGATGCCGGCATCAAGCCGATAGGATTGGGTGCCAGGGATACGCTGCGTCTGGAAAAAGGATTCTGCCTTTACGGGAATGACATTGATGATACCACATCCCCTATTGAGGCCGGTCTGGGCTGGATTACCAAATTCAACCATCCGTTTGTAAACAGCGACTATCACCTGAAAATAAAAGAAAACAAGCCTACCAAAAAACTGGTGGGCTTCAAACTTATTGACAAAGGCATTCCCCGCCAGCATTACCCTGTTTGCAATGAAAGCGGCACCTATATTGGAGAAGTAACCAGCGGCACCATGTCGCCTACCCTCAATGAAGCCATTGGTCTTGCATACGTGCCTTCAGCACATTCGGCCCTTGGAAGCACCATCTATGTTGAGGTTCGCGGCAAACTTCTGAAAGGCGAGGTTTGCAAACTGCCTTTTGTATAAGTTCAGTTGGTTATTGGCTCTGTGGACAGCACGTTTCGAAATGGAATTATTTCCCCTGATATACTGATCTCTTTAGCTTCCGGATCCGCATACAATATGAGCGAAACGGTTAACTTCACCTCACAGCGGTTATCCAGATAGCGTATTTTAAAATTGATTTTGGGGTTGCACCAATCTAGTCAGGTTTTGTATGAAAAGTTTTGATCCATCACTCAAAACGCAGTGCATCAATGGGATTGAGCCTTGCGGCGCGGGTGGCAGGATAAATTCCGGCAACCAGTCCCACTACCATGCACACCATAACCGACATGAGCATCCATTTCCAGGGAATAATAAAACCTGTCCCCAGTCCAAAACCCACCAGGTTGCCCAGCAATATTCCCAGCACGATACCACCCAGCCCGCCGAGCTGACAAATCACCACGGCTTCAGTTAAAAACTGATTGCGTATTACGTTTGAGGAAGCACCCAGTGCTTTTCTTACGCCAATTTCACGGGTGCGTTCGGAAACGGATACCAGCATGATGTTCATCAGGCTCACAGCCGCGCCAATCAGCGTGATAATGGCAATAATAGTCCCCACCATGGTTACCATTTTCAGGTTATCGATGGCATCGTTGGCCAGCGCATCGCTTTTGGTGAGGGTAAAATCATCGGGCTTGGAACTGCCCAGTCCGCGCTTGCGGCGCATAAGCAGGTAAGCCTCATCCATGGCCGGATCCAGCTGGTTTATTTCATTTATAGCCACATTGATAAAGTAATTTTCCTGTCCGTTATTGAAATCCATGCGCGACAGGCTCACAGGAATAAACACCACTCTGTCACCGCCCGACATGCCAAGGCTGGAGCCCTTCTCAGCCAGAATGCCTGCCACACGGTATGATTTGCCATCTACCTTCACTACCTCACCAAGCCCGGATTGTCCCAGTAACGTATTGGCTATTTCCTTTCCAATAATGGCCACTGGCAACGCCAGATCCAAATCATTGGAGGTAAAATTACGTCCCTGTTCCAGTTCATAGCTGGCTGTTTTCAGGTAGTTCTCATCCACTCCTATTACCCTGACGTTGGGGTTTGTCTCTTTGTTTTTATAGCTCACTTTGGCTGTCATTTGAGCATTTCTGCTGATGGAAACTTCCGAAGGAAAATCAAAAGATTTTTTAAATCCGCTGGCCTGGGTCCATGAAATAGGTTCTGAAATGGTACTTCCGGGCACCCCACGGCGCTGTAAACCCTGATTGTTCCGTATATTAAAACTCTGAGAACCCATACGTGAAAACGTCTTGGCGATAGCGCTATTCATGGCATCAATAGAAGTAAGTATACCCACAAGTGCAGCAATGCCAATGGTGATAATCAAACAGGTGATAACGGTTCGAAGCAGGTTTGATTTGACAGCTTCAAGGCCCTGCCGGATATTTTCCGTTACGCGCATCCGAAAAAATTAAGGTTTATCAAGCGCTGAAACTCTGTCCACAGCCGCAGGTCTCCTTGGCGTTGGGATTATTGAAGGTAAATCCGCGATTGTTCAGTCCGTTTTCCCAGTCAATGATCATTCCCAGGACATACATCACGTGGGCTTTATCCATCACAACAGAAATTCCTTCTACTTCATATTCCCGGTCTGTTTCCTTCTTCTTATCAAAGGCCAGCAGATAACTCAAACCCGAACATCCACCACCCTTAACACCTATTCTGAGAAAAGATTCTCCTTCAGAAGCGAGTTCTCTCTTCAGGCGGTACAACTCGGCAATGGCGGTTTCTGTAAACTGCACCGGAGGTGCTTTAACGTGAACATTTGTTTCCATAACGGCTGGTATGCAAAGTTAACATATTTTACCGAGAATCGTTTGCGCGTCTTACTGGATAAAATCGCAATCATTATCTTTATCTTTGCAGTATTCAAGCCATGGATAACGTTCAAGTCTTTATTGAAATCCTCAAATTTATCCTGCCCGCCGTCATGGTTTTCTTTACGGCTTATTTTGTGTTAAAAAATCAGGGTGATGCACATCTGACAAGACTCAGACTGGAGGTATTAAAACAAAATCAGAATGTATTAACACCCATTAAGCTACAGGCCTATGAAAGAATGACCTTGTTTCTGGAACGCATCAGTCCCATTCAAATGCTGCAAACACACAACCAGCCCGACATGAGTGGCAGAGCGCTGAAGAACATTCTGATTACAACGATTCAGAATGAATATAACTACAACTTATCTCAGCAGATATACATGAGCTCTCAGGCATGGAACCTGATAAAAGTGGTAAAAGAACAGGTTATCAAACTCATACAGGAAGCTTCGGCCGGTATGCCCGAACAGGCAACTGCCAATGACCTAAGCGGGATGATTGTGGAGTACCTCAAAAATCATAGTGAGCAGCCCACAGACAAAGCCATTCAGTTTATCAAAGCTGAAGTTGAACTGATGTTTGGCAAGTAAAATCCTATGAAAAAAACAGATTCCGGTATTCCGATAGAAGAGATTTACACCCGGCCTTCGGGAATGAATGAAATTTCTGGAGAATACCCCTACACCCGTGGTATACGTAAAGATATGTACCGTGGAAGGCTCTGGACTATGCGGCAGTACGCCGGATTCAGCACAGCAGAAGAGAGCAACAAACGCTATCACTATCTGTTATCACAGGGAATAACAGGCCTTTCTGTAGCTTTTGACCTGCCCACGCAGATTGGCTACGACAGCGACCATGCCATGAGCGAAGGTGAAGTTGGAAAAGTAGGTGTGGCCATCGATTCACTGGCCGATATGGAAACCTTGTACAAAGGCATCACACTGCAAAACATAACCAGCAGCATGACCATCAATGCCACGGCCTCTGTCCTGCTGGCCATGTATGTGGCACTGGCCAAAAAACAAGGTGCCGATCTGAGCAAAATCTCCGGCACTGTTCAAAACGACATATTAAAGGAATATGCAGCGCGCGGAACCTACATTTATCCGGTGAGACCCAGCATGCGCATCATCACCGATATTTTCGCCTGGTGCAGCAATGAACTGCCTAAATGGAACACCATATCCATCAGCGGCTATCATATTCGCGAGGCCGGAAGTACGGCGGTACAGGAACTGGCTTTTACCTTATCCAACGGCAAGGCGTATGTGAAAGCCGCCCTGGATCAAGGTCTTGACATAAACGTATTTGGCAAGCGACTCTCCTTTTTCTTCAATGCCCACAACAATCTCTTTGAGGAAGTAGCCAAATTCCGCGCCGCCAGAAGAATTTGGGCCGACATGATGAAAGAAATGGGAGCCACCGCACCCGAAGCCATGATGCTTCGCTTTCATACACAAACCGGTGGTTCAACCCTAACGGCACAGCAACCTGATGTTAATATCGTGCGCGTTACCGTTCAAACACTGGCCGCTGTTTTAGGCGGAACCCAAAGTTTGCACACCAACGGTTTTGATGAAGCCCTTGGATTGCCTACCGAAGATGCATCAAGAATTGCGCTGCGCACCCAACAGGTTGTAGCGCATGAAAGCGGTGTGACCGATACTGTTGATCCACTTGGTGGCAGTTATTTCATAGAAAGCCTCACCGAACAAGTGGAAACGGAGGCACGAAACCTCATTGCCCTTGTTGATGATATGGGCGGTTCTGTAACCGCGGTAGAAACCGGCTGGATGCAGGAACAGATTGGCAGAAGCAGTTACATTTACCAGAAAGAAATAGATAACGGTAAGAAAATTATAGTCGGGGTGAATGCCTTCCAACGTGAAAGCAATCAGACAGCACCGCCCATTTTGCGCATAGATGACAGCATCAGGCAAATGCAGTCCCAAAAAATTCAGCAACTGAAAACCGACCGAAACGCAGAAAACGTTGCTTCGGATTTGAACCGACTCGGCAAGGCCGCTAGGGAAGGAAAAAATCTCATGCCGTTCATTCTGAATGCTGTAGAAAATTATGCCACTCTGGGTGAGATAGCCGACCAACTTCGACAGGAATTTGGAGAATACAAGTAATACACGTTGCGCTCCTATGTTATTACAAAATTTTTTATCAGACAAGCAAAAAAAGTTAGCACATTTTGAATTTTTGTTATTTATTAGCAGAATAATTCGTCGTGTATAAGAGGAACTGAAAATAAAACGCTTAATCAACCATAATAGCACTCAATGAAGAAATGACTCCGGGAAAATCTACCACTGAAAATAAAAGCCATGAACTTGCCTGGCTGGAATGTCTTAAGATCATCAAAGACAACGTCAATCCGCAGAGCTACAAAACGTGGTTTGAGCCCATCAGGGTGATTAAATTGCAAAACAAAGTACTGACCATTCAGGTACCAAGTCAATTCTTTTACGAATGGCTGGAAGAACATTACATTCAGCTGTTGCACAAGACGCTGAAGAAAGTGATTGGACCCACGGCCAAACTCGAGTATAACATCATAATTGAAACTTCCGGGCACGATCAAATGCCCTACACCATCAACCTTCCCACGGGCAACGGTACAAGGCCCGCCCAGAATGAACTTGGTATGCCCGTAAACCTGGATACGCCGATTAAAAATCCTTTCATAATTCCCGGACTGAAAAAGATGAACATCGACAGCCAGCTGAATCCCCGCTATACGTTTGACAACTTTGTGGAAGGTGAGTGCAACAAACTGGCGCGCAACGCCGGTCTGGCCATCGCCAGCAAACCTGGCGGAACCGCCTTTAATCCTTTGATGGTTTTCGGTGGCTGTGGTCTGGGCAAAACCCATCTGGCCCATGCCATCGGTAATTTGATTAAGCAGAATCAAAAACAAAAAGTGGTAGTGTTTGTGAGTGCTGAAAAATTCATCAACCAGTTTATCGATTCTGCCAAACAAGGAAACAACAACCAGTTTATTAACTTCTATCAGTACCTTGACGTGCTGATTGTGGACGATGTTCAGTTCTTCTCCAAAAAAGAAAGAACACAGGAAATATTCTTTCAAATATTCAACCACTTGCACCAGAACGGAAAGCAGATCATACTTACCTGCGACCGTCCGCCCAAAGATTTGAAAAATATGGACGAGCGTTTGCTCAGCCGCTTCAAATGGGGACTCAGCGCAGATCTTGGCACTCCGGATTTTGAAACCCGTGTCGCCATTCTGGAAAACAAAATGTATCAGGACGGCATCAGCCTGCACCACGACATCGTGGAGTACCTGGCACACAACATTGACAACAACATTCGCGAACTGGAAGGTGCCCTTATTTCTTTGCTGGCACAGTCTTCACTCACCCGCAAGCAAATTGACCTGAATCTGGCCAAGCAGGTAGTGAAAAACTTCGTTAAAAACAGCACCCGCGAAATCAGTATCGAATACATCCAGAAACTGGTTTGCGACTTCTACAACATTCCTGTGGAAGCGGTAAAATCAAAAACCCGCAAACGCGAGATTGTTCAGGCACGCCAGATTGCCATGTTTTTCACCAAAGACCTGACAAAAGCTTCGCTCAAAAACATAGGAATGTTCTTTGGTGGCCGTGACCACAGTACTGTAATTCACGCCTGCCAGACAGTAAACGACCTTATGGAAACTGACAAAAAATTTCGCCACGATGTGGAGGAAATCGAAAAGCGAATCAAAATCAACACATTCTAACCCTGAAATCCCGCCACGGCGGGATTTTTTATGCGGCATACAAATTTCATATCATCCGTAAAAAATGCCCTGAAAGGTCTAAAAGTAGCTTTTCTCGAACAACGCAACCTACGTATTCAGGCCCTTGTGGCACTTTTCACCATTTCCCTCGGAATCTGGCTGAAAATAACCCGCATGGAATGGGCTATTATTTTCACTTGCGTTGGGCTGGTAATGGGACTGGAACTGCTTAACTCAGCCATGGAAGTTTTGCTGGAAAAACTCCATCCCGAAAAAGATGCTGCCATTGGCAAAGCCAAAGACATTGCGGCCGGAGCGGTTTTACTGGCTTCTCTGTGCAGCGTAATTGCGGGTTTATGGATTTTCTATGTGAGAATATCAGCTCTTTTTAACTGATACGGAAAGTTCATCCAGCTGGGCCTTATCCAGGGCAGAAGGTGCGTCAATCATCACATCCCGGCCGGCGTTGTTTTTGGGGAATGCGATATAATCACGGATGGTTTCGCTGCCGCCGAACAAACTGCACAACCGGTCGAAGCCAAAGGCAATACCGCCATGCGGAGGCGCTCCGTATTCGAAAGCGTCCATAAGAAAACCAAACTGGGCACGGGCCTGTTCGGGTGTGAAACCCAGCAGGGCAAACATTCGCTCCTGCAAACTGCGGTTATGGATACGAATGCTGCCGCCGCCCACTTCAACACCGTTGATAACCAAATCATAGGCGTTGGCGCGCACGGCACCGGGATCGGTTTCCATCAGGTGCACATCTTCGGTGAGCGGGCTGGTGAACGGATGGTGCATAGCATGCCAGCGTCCGCTTTCCTCATCCTGTTCCAGCAATGGAAAGTCTACCACCCACAACGGCTTGTAGTTGAAAGGATCGCGCAAACCCAGGCGGGTTCCCATTTCCAGACGCAGTTCGTTGAGTTGTTTTCTCACCTTGTTCAAATCACCGGCCAGCACAAGAATCAAATCGCCGGGCTTGGCATTGCAGGCACCAACCCATGCGGAGAGTGCAGGCTGATCAAAGAATTTATCTACCGAAGATTTCAAGTTACCGTCTTGTTCCACACGACAGTAAATCAGTCCGGTGGCCCCAATCTGCGGGCGTTTCACAAAATCGGTCAGTTCGTCTATCTGCTTGCGGGTATAGTTTGCAGCTGTGGGCGCACAAACGGCCAACACGGCTTCGCTGTTGTCAAATATGCTAAATCCCTTACTCTTGGCCACGTTGCCTAGGTCCACAAAACGCATATCAAAGCGCAGGTCGGGTTTGTCGCAGCCATAATAGTGCATGGCATCGGCGTATGTCATCCTTGGCACCGAAGTTAGATTAACGCCTTTTACTTTGCTGAACAAATGGCGGGTAAGACCTTCAAAAACCTGCAGAATATCTTCACGTTCCACAAAGCTCATTTCGCAGTCTATCTGGGTAAACTCCGGCTGACGGTCGGCGCGGAGGTCTTCGTCGCGGAAGCACTTTACAATTTGAAAATAACGATCAAATCCGCTCACCATCAGCAATTGCTTGAAGGTTTGCGGACTCTGGGGCAACGCATAAAAATGTCCGGGATTCAGGCGGCTGGGCACTACAAAATCACGGGCACCTTCGGGCGTACTCTTAATCAGCACTGGCGTTTCGACTTCAATAAAACCCGAGTCGCTTAAATAACGGCGCACTTCCTGGGCCATGTTGTGGCGCAGCACCATATTGGCACGCACCGTTTCACGGCGCAAATCCAGGTAACGGTATTGCATGCGTAAATCATCGCCTCCGTCGGTATCGTTTTCAATCAGAAACGGCGGGGTTTTGGCCGGATTCAATACTTTCAGCACGGTAACAATCACCTCCACATCTCCAGTCGGCACCTGTGGGTTTTTGCTTTCCCGCTCAGCTACCTTTCCTTTTGCCTGAATCACAAATTCACGCCCGATTTCTGCTGCCTGTTGAAGCACTTTGGTATCATAACCTTCGTTAAAAGCCAGTTGTGTAATTCCGTATCGGTCGCGAATATCAATAAACGCCACGCCTCCCATGGTTCGGATGCGTGCGGCCCAGCCGGCTAGGGTTACTTCCTTACCTGCATCGGCAATTCTTAATTCTCCACAAGTGTGTGAACGATACATGGCACGAAATTACACCAAAAGCCCGTTATCAGAAAAAGGTTTGGGGCACAAATCAAGAAAAATCAGCCTTTAAAGTGCTCCCAGCCCTGGGCCTTGATTTCAAAGCTTGCGCCAGACTTGCCAATGAGCCTGTAGATACCTTTGTTCGCAGTTACATGCCCGATGATGGTAAAATCGGGATGGCTTTTGATTTTGTCGTAAAGCCCCTGCCCTACAGTAAACAAAAGTTCGTAGTCTTCACCACCGTTCAATGCCACCACCGAAGGATTCAGGTCAAAGCCCAGGGCCTGCGTTACAGCCTGCGGATCGATGGGGAGTTTTTCGTCATACACATCAAAACCACAACCCGAGTGCATACCCAGGTGGTAAATTTCGCTGGCCAGCCCGTCGCTGATGTCAATCATACTGGAAGGAACAATGCCCATTTCAGCAAGGGTTTGCACCACATCCATGCGGGCATCGGGACGCAATTGCCTGCCTACGATATATTCATGACCCGATAAATCCGGTTGCATATTGGGATGTTCCATAAACACCTTTTTCTCGCGCTCCAGAATCTGCAGGCCCATATAGGCAGAACCCAGGTCGCCCGATACTACCAGCAAATCGTGCTCCTGTGCTCCGGAACGTTTACAGAGTTTGTCTTTGGCCACTTGTCCGTATACAATTACGGTAAGAGATAGTCCGCGTGGTGAAGCGGTTGTGTCGCCACCGGCCAAATCCACACCGTATTTTTCGCATGCCAGCCTGATGCCGGCGTATAATTCTTCTACTGCCTCTAGCGAAAAACGATTGCTTAGACCCAGCGACACCAGAATTTGTGTGGGGGTGCCGTTCATAGCACAGATGTCGCTTACCGCTGTGGCCACTGCCTTATATCCTAGGTGTTTCAGCGGATGAAAAGACAGGTCAAAATGGATGCCTTCAAACATAGCATCCATGGTAAGTAGGCTGTATTCGGGGCCGCCGTTTTCAATCACAGCGGCATCGTCGCCAATCCCCATAACGGTGGACGCGTTTTTATTTTCAAAAAACGAAGTCAGGTGGCTGATGAGTCCAAACTCACCCAGGTCGCTCAATTCGGTTCTTTCTTTGTTTTCAAACATAATGTTAATAGGCTATACACACATTTTTGGGCTCGGTGAAGAATCGCATCGCTTCCCAGCCACCTTCGCGGCCTACGCCACTTTGTTTCACGCCACCAAATGGAGTGCGAAGGTCGCGCAACAACCAACAGTTTACCCACACAATCCCGGATTGCAGGGCCTCGGCCATACGGTGGGCACGTTTCAGGTCTCTGGTCCACAATGTAGCGGCGAGTCCGTAAGCGGTTCCATTGGCCATATTCAGCACTTCTTCTTCGGTTTCAAAAGAAAGGAGGGTTATTACCGGGCCAAAAATCTCTTCGGTATTGGTTCTGCAATTGGCATCCAATCCTTCTATAATGGTTGGCGCAATGTACCAACCGTTTTCAAATCCATTTGGTTTTACGGCATGTCCGCCGCATAAAACGGTACCCCCTTCCTGCTTCGCCAGTTCAATATATGACAAAACTTTCTCAAATTGGGGTTTGGAAACGATGGCACCCACGTGTGTTTTCTCATCAAACGGATCTCCAACCTGCATTTTGGCAACTTCCTGCAGCAGAGCGGTTTTAAAGGCATCATACACACGGGTATGTACGAATACCCTGGAGCCGCAAAGGCATATTTCTCCCTGGTTCAGGAAGGATGAGCGCACGCTGGTTTTCACCGCTTCGTTCAAATCGGCATCATCGAAAATAATATTGGGGTTTTTCCCTCCCAGTTCCAAGCTCAATTTCTTAAACATGGGCGCGGCTACCGAAGCTATGTGTTTTCCTGTAGCGGTTCCACCTGTAAATGAGATGGCCTTGATTTCCGGGTGTTCCACAATGGCCTGACCGCAGGCACTTCCCAAACCGTGTACCACATTCAGCACACCGGGCGGCAAACTGGCTTTGTTGGCAATTTCACAAAGCATGTGGGCGGTATGTGGTGTAAACTCGCTGGGCTTAGCCACAACACAGTTTCCTGCTGCCAGAGCCGGCGCAATTTTCCAGGTAAAAAGATATAGGGGCAAGTTCCACGGACTGATACAGCCCACAATCCCCACAGGCTGTCTGAGCGTGTAATTGATGGCGCGGGTATCGGTCTGGTGGCTTTCGGATGCAAAATGCACTGCCGCGGTGGCAAAAAACCGGAAGTTTTGCGAAGCGCGCTGCATTTCGGTTTTAGACAACCAGAATGGTTTACCCTGATCGCGGCTTTCGGCGGCCGCCAGTTCATCCAGATTGGCTTCTATGCCTTCGGCAATGGCATTTAAAATACGAAAACGATCTTCAGCAGGCATGGCTTTCCATGCCGGAAAAGCAGTTTTAGCGGCATCAACGGCCTTTTGCACATCGGCTGCATTGCCTTTGGCGATTTTGGAATAAACCGCTCCGATTGCAGGATTGAAACCATCCAGGTATTCACCGCCTGCGGGTTCCGCATAGGTGCCGTTTATAAAGTGGTTGATGGTAATCATGGTTTGTATTGCTGTCTTTTGAAAGTACCCATTATTTCTGTTATTCGGGGTGAAGACCAAACGTAATTTTCCATTATATTCACGTTATAACCTTTGCCGGGCAAGTAACTCAGCACCTGATCCCGATCTACCCACACACTGCGTTTGCGGGTTTTTATTTCCATCATCTCCAGGTTTTTGATGCGGTGGGTAATACTAATTTCCTGAATTTCCAGCGTGCTGTCTTTGGCCGTAAAACGGGTGATACTGAGCCGTTCATTGCTATCTGTAATCACATCGAATGCATTTTGATACGCTGCTGATGACATATCCAGAGACGTAAACGGACGAAGTTCGGCACTCCAGTCCAACGAGTCTGCAGTGAAAGAGGTAATGTCTTCCCCCTCTGAAATCGTTTTATCCAAACCGGGCTGATCGGCCGACAGTTTCTTTATCTCTTTTTGAAAAAACAATTTAAAATCAGGCATTCCTGACTGCAACACCACCTTGCCGGGATTGTTGCTGCAAGCAGGAAGCAGACATATTGTTACTAAAACGAAGTACCTCAAAACAACGCCCTCCCTGTCATGGCCGCGGGTTGCGGCAGTTGCATGATCTTGAGTATAGTAGGTGCCACATCCGCCAAAATACCATTTTGCAAATGGGGATTCAGCGATTGGCTCACCAGCCAGCAGGGCACCGGATTGGTACTGTGTGCGGTATTGGGTGATCCGTCTTCATTCACCGCCATATCGGCATTGCCGTGGTCGGCAATAATGAGAAAGTGGTAGTTGTGTTTTAAACCCGCTTCCACCAGTTGCCTCAGGCAATTATCCACCGTTTCACAGGCCTTTACAATGGCTTCAAAAACACCCGTATGCCCCACCATATCGGGATTGGCAAAGTTCAGGCAAATAAAATCTGGCTGGTTTTGCTCCAGAAATGCCACCGCCTTCTGGGTAAGTTCGTGGGCACTCATTTCGGGCTGCAAATCATAGGTGGGTACCTTAGGCGAAGCCGCCATAATGCGCTGTTCACCGGCAAAAGGCTCTTCCCTTCCACCCGAAAAGAAAAAGGTTACATGCGGATATTTCTCAGTTTCGGCGGCACGCAACTGCGTTTTGCCTGAAACGCTAAGAACCTCACCCAGCGAATCGTTCAGGTTTTGATTTTCAAAAATCACCCCTACAATTTTAAAAGTCTCGTCGTATTCGGTGAGGGTGTAATAATCCAATCTCATGGCATGCATGCCATGCTCCGGAAAATCCTTCTGGCTGAGGGCACGGGTAATCTGTCGTCCCCGATCTGTGCGAAAGTTGAAGCACAGAACCGTATCGCCTTCTTTGATCAATCCGCTATTGCCGGGCAAACAGCGCATGGGTTCCATAAATTCATCCGTGATACCGGCCTGGTATTTATCGGCAATGCCTTTTTCAGCCGAATCCACATATTCACCCACCCCATTTACCATGAGGTCATAGGCTTTTTTTATCCGTTCCCAGCGCTTGTCGCGATCCATGGCGTAATATCTGCCCACGATTGTACTGAGTTTAACTCCGGTGCCCTCAAGCTCACTAAGAAGCTTTTTTATGTAGTTTTCGCCGCTTTTGGGATCGGTATCCCTTCCATCCAGGAAGGCATGGATAAACACGTTTTTTACGCCTGCGGCGTAAGCCAGTCTGCCCAGCGCAATGGCATGACCAATGTGCGAATGCACTCCCCCGTCGCTGATTAATCCAATTAGGTGAAGGTCTTGTTTGCAAGCAAACACTTTTTTCAGCATCTCATTTTCAGAGATACTGCCATCGGCAAAAGCTTTGTTGATGCGCACCAGCATTTGCCACACCACACGCCCGGTACCAATGTTTATGTGACCTACCTCGCTGTTTCCCATCTGCCCACCGGGCAAACCCACATGCTCGCCGTCGGTTCTGAGTTGTGTGTGGGGAAAGGTATCCCAAAGCATATCCGTGAAAGGCGTTTTGGCATTCCAAACGGCATCGCTATGGTCGTGTCTGCCTATGCCCCAGCCATCCAGAATTACGAGTGCTGCTTTTTCCGACATGTTGCAAAGTTACATCATCCACGCGGCCAAGGGATAACTTTTCTTTCATTTACGGACCAATCATCGTAGGTTTGTATTATCAAGGGAGCCCATGCAGTTTAGCACACTTTTTGCGTTGTTTTCAAACATGCGTAAATCCTGGATTTTGTCAGTGGTATTATTACTGGCTGGCTTTATGCAGGAGGCCAAAGCCCAGGGGCAGGTAGTGGTGGAAGTTGAACCTTCGGTAAAAGAGATGGAAGAAACCCGTACTGCCCGCAGAAAAGCCAATTCTGATAAAGTGCGCGGATACCGCATTCTCATCGGATTTTTCTCTTCCAAAGCTGAAGCCGAAGCCCTGAAAGAACAGGCGCTGGAACCATTCGGGGGCAAGTATGGGGTTACGGTAATTTATGACGAACCTAATTTCAAGGTCTATGTAGGCCAGTTTACCCTATCGGATGATGCCGATGTCGCCCTGGTGGAAATCCGCCGGAAATTCAGCGGTGCCACACGGATTTCAGACATTATTCGCAGGCCTGTAAAATAAGTATAGTTTAATTCGCTGTGTTCAATAAATTTGTGGTTCCGCTTAAAAGACATGCCCGATAAACTCGATAGTAAAACCCTGAAAATAAAGCAGGAAGTGCGCAAAATTTTCACGGCATACCTGGAAAATAAAAAACAGCGCAAAACCCCTGAACGTTACGCCATTCTGAATGAAATCTACACCCGCAAGGAACATTTTGATGTGGATGCGCTTTTCCTGAAAATGAAAAACCGAAATTACCATGTAAGCCGCGCCACGGTATACAACACCCTTGATTTGCTAGTAGATTCGGGTTTGGTGAAAAAGCACCAGTTTGGCGAAAATACCTCGCATTTTGAGCAGGCATACGGATTCAAGCAGCACGACCACCTTATCTGTGTAACATGCAAAAAAGTAGTCGAATTCTGCGATCCGCGTGTTCAGCAGATCAATACCACCATGGGTAAACTGCTTAAGTTTGACGTTACCCACCACTCCCTACACCTCTACGCACTGCCGCAAATTGAAAACGGCGATTGCCTGCACTGCGGAAAAACCCTCTCCAACAACGATAATTTAAACCCGAATGGTTGATGTAATTTTAGGCCTTCAATGGGGCGACGAAGGCAAAGGCAAAATCGCCGATTTTTTAACCCCGCAATACGATATCGTTGCCCGTTTTCAGGGTGGGCCCAATGCCGGACACAGCCTGGAATTTGAGGGTAAAAAATTTGTACTCAACACCATTCCTTCCGGAATTTTCCGCAAGGGAATTCTGAATATCATCGGTAATGGCGTGGTGGTAGATCCTATCCGCCTGCTGGCCGAAATAGACCGCATTAAAGACGAGTGCCCTGATTACGCAGAACGTTTGCTGGTTTCCAAAAAAGCCCACCTGATTCTGCCCACACACCGCATTCTCGATGCCGCTTCGGAAACCGCCAAAGGCGATGCAAAAATCGGAAGCACCCTGCGTGGTATTGGCCCCACCTACCGCGACAAAACCGGCCGCAGCGGCCTGCGCATCGGCGATGCCCTGGAAGCCGATTTCATGGAGCGCTACAAACAGACCGTGGAAATGCATCTCACGCAGATTGCATTGCTGGGCTATACCCAATTTAATCTGCAGGAAGAAGAAACCGCATTTTTTGCTGCACTGAAAGCCCTGAAAAAGCTGCAACTGGTAAACTCCGAATACCTTATCAATGAAGCCATTCAGCAGGGCAAAAAGATTTTGGCCGAAGGTGCCCAGGGTTCCATGCTGGATGTGGAATTCGGCTCATATCCGTTTGTAACCTCCAGTACTACACTGGCAGGCGGCGTTTGCAGCGGACTTGGCGTGGCACCCAAACACATACGCAAGGTGTATGGTATTTTCAAAGCCTACTGCACCCGCGTGGGTGGCGGCCCCTTCCCCACGGAACTCAACGATGACATGGGCGAACTGCTACGCAAAAAAGGACACGAGTTTGGCGCTACCACAGGTAGGCCCCGCCGCACAGGCTGGCTGGATATGGTGGCCCTGAAATATACGTGCATGCTCAATGGTGTAGATGAACTCATCATGATGAAATCGGATGTGATGTGCGACATCCCTGAGTTAAAAGCGGCTACATCCTACACCGTTCATGGCGAGGAAATCCACCAGGTGCCCGCCAACCTTTGCAGCACCAATGTTCTGCCCAACTACCGCACCTTTGCAGGCTTTGGCCCCCACCTGGATCACAGCCGTGGTTTTGATTCCCTGCCGGATTCCTTCAAAGATTACATTGCTTTTATAGAAGAAAACCTGAATACGCCGATACGCGTAATTTCCCTCGGACCCGAAAGAGATAAAACCATCGTTCGCCCCAAATGAAAATTGTTTGCATAGGCCGCAACTACGCTGCCCATGTGCGGGAGCTGAACAATGCCATGCCCGATGAACCGGTTATTTTCATAAAACCGGATACGGCCTTGCTGCGCAACAATGCACCGTTTTTCATTCCCGAATTCACCCAGGATGTGCACCACGAAATAGAAGTGGTGGTAAAAATCAACAAGAATGGAAAAGCTATTCCTGTGCAGTTTTCAGCCAATTACTACGACGAAATTACGGTGGGCATTGACTTCACCGCCCGCGATTTGCAAGGTAAACTGAAGGAAAAGAGTTTACCCTGGGAAAAAGCCAAGGGATTTGACCATTCTGCCGTGATTGGCAAATTCATCCCAAAACGCGGACTGGATATAAAAAACCTGGACTTTCACCTCACCAAAAACAGCGATACCGTGCAAAAGGGCAACACCCAAATGATGATGCATTCGGTGGATGAGGTAATTGCGCATGTTTCGCGGTATTTCATGCTCAAGACCGGCGATTTGATTTTCACTGGCACGCCCGAAGGTGTGGGTCCCGTGGCCAAAGGCGATGAATTAAAGGGCTTTTTAGGCGACGTGCAGTTGTTTCGCTGCGGTGTGCGTTAATCTATTCGTATCAGGCGGTTAAAGTCTTCAAGACGGGCATTTACGTCGTCCATGCTAATTTCCTGCAATCGTTCGGTGCCGAATTTTTCCACGCAGAAGCTGGCCATGCAGCTGGCATAGAGCAGGGCTGTTTTCATGTCTTCAAAGCGGGTGCTGCCGGTGCGCGCCATGTAACCAATAAATCCGCCGGCAAAGGTGTCTCCGGCTCCGGTGGGATCGAAAACATCTTCCAGTGGCAGGGCGGGACAGAAAAAGATTTGACCTTCGCCAAACAGCAAGGCGCCGTGTTCGCCTTTTTTGATGATGAGGGTAGATGGTCCCATGGCCTGGATTTTGCGTGCGGCCTTTACCAGACTGCGCTCGCCGCTTAGTTGGCGGGCTTCTTCATCGTTGATGGCCAGCACATCCACTTTTTGCAGCACCTGCCGCAGGTCGTCCATGGCAATATCCATCCAGAAGTTCATGGTATCCATCACCACCAGTTTGGGGCGGCGTGTAAGGCGGCTCAGGGTGGTGAGCTGCACCTGGGGCGTGAGGTTTCCCAGCATCACGTAATCGGGTTGTTGCCAGGCCTCGGGAATAATGGGATCAAAGGTTCCCAGCACGTTCAGTTCGGTAACCAGCGTATCGCGGCTGTTCATATCCATGTGGTATTTGCCATGCCAGAAGAAAGATTTTTCGCCGTGTTTTACCTGTAGACCATCGATATTCACGCCGCGGCTCTTGAGGGTACCGATGAAGTTGAAATCGAAATCGTCGCCCACCACAGCCACCAGGCCTGCTTTGTTGTAGAGGAGTGAGGAAGAAAGGCTGATAAAGGAGGCGGCTCCGCCTACGATTTTACCGGAGCTGCCGTAGGGCGTGTCGATGGCGTCGAAAGCCACGGAACCAATGATAAGAAGGCTCATGAAATATCTTTTTGCAAAAAAACCACAAAAGTTCTTGAAAAAAAACCTGAACCCATTATTTTTGCAGACCCGTTGAGCAGCAGTGCTGCAAGACACTTAGACTCCTCGATAGCTCAGTTGGTTAGAGCGAGCGGCTGTTAACCGCTAGGTCGTTGGTTCGAGCCCAACTCGGGGAGCCAGATTGGGAAGGAGGTAATTTTTGACCTCCTTTTCTTTTTTACTCCTCTGTAAAACCTTGCTGGCATTGAGTAAAACCTCAATCGGTTTGTGAAAAGAAATAGCTGCAACTTTATTTTCGTCAAAATGGATTTTTTCTGAAAAGATGCAGCTAAGTATCTGCCTTTTCGTCTTACCATCACTGTTCT
>Ga0194128_10002512_pt1 | contig 29539 bp, 18 predicted proteins | sample TA2KigCa65mmetaG_FD_148650 | JGI IMG/M metagenome (GOLD analysis project Ga0194128, IMG submission 148650) | Freshwater microbial communities from Lake Tanganyika, Tanzania - TA2015037 Kigoma Deep Cast 65m | ecosystem: Environmental > Aquatic > Freshwater > Lake | place: Tanzania: Lake...
CTCACGCTGGGAAGCTTGGCATTTTGGGCTTGAGTGTGTGAACTGCGAGTCATCTGACCTGAGGAGGAATGATGACCGTCCAATCACACAGCTCGGCCCATTGGGACCAGCGATATCTCAACGGCGACGTCCCCTGGAATTCGGGACTCGTCTCTCGTGAACTTGTTCGCGTCTTGTCTGAAGAGCATGTCGCGCCGTGTCGCGCCGTCGAACTCGGCTGTGGTGCCGGGACGAACGTGTTACATCTGGCTCAACAAGGCTTCGAGGTCTTGGGCACGGATTGCTCGGCGGTCGCGATTGAACGCGCTCGCACGCTGGCTGTCGAAGCGGGCGTTGTGGTGCAGTGGGCCGTCGCGGATCTGTGTAGAGTGTCGGAAGTTCGCGAGGTGCTTGGAGATGTCACCGCGAAATTCGAACGGCAATGCTCGTTTCTGTTTGACCGAGGCTGCTATCACTGTGCTCGACGCGTGAACCTGGCGGGATTTCTGGAAACAGTGGATTGGCTAGCCGCTCCGAATGCTCGACTGTTGCTGTTGTGCGGCAACGCAAATGAGCCGGCTCAAAAGGGACCACCGAAAGTGACCGAGGCGGAAATTCGCTCGGACTGGGGCCACCTCTTTGAGATCGAATGGATTCGCGACTTTCACTTTGAGGATCGGGGTGGAATTCCGGGACCATTAGGTTGGGTCTGTTGGCTGATTCGCCGGTCAGCGACGTGATCAGAATCCGATGCGTGGAAAGACCGGCAACCTGATGTCGCTGCAGGAAATTCTGCCGCCGAGAGGCACCGAGAGGGTCAGCCGGATCGTCACAGGTAAACCAAATCTGACACCGCCCACGAACGAAGCGTGCCCATGTCGCGGGACAATCTGAAAACGAAAATCGACGATGTCGAGATTGGTGAGCCGTCGCCTCTGCACTGGCTGAGTGACTCGGCTAGTTTGGCAACACGAGCATTTCACTCGCAAATTCCTTGCGCGTTGATCGGCTGACATTTTCACAGAAATGACGAGACCAAGCCGCCTCAATGAGTGGTGACGCTCTTCGTTTACAGAACGGAGATCGTTGGCGGAGCACTCGACGGATAAAGCGTTCTGTCACGCCTCATGGTTGATCGGCAAGATCTGTTGGTAGCCTTCGAGATCGTGGCGAGTTGCTATTGGCAAGCTCAAACGATGAGCGATGACGATCGATGGGGACCGCATGTGGGGGTCGCAGGACGATTTGAAGGCCACTCGTTTTGATTGCGAATCACCGCTCAACCGCCGAGGGAACTTGAGCCTGGACGGATGTTCGATCAAACGGCGAACAAATTGCGGAATCGCTGGTGATCGCGATGTCACCGGTTATCCGAAGCTCTCGCTTGGAGTGGAGAGGCATCGCGTCTGTAAACCGCTCCAATTGTGAACGCTGACCTGATAAACGAAGGCCCGGCTTCGGAGGGGAAGCCGGGCCTTTTTATTGACCGTCCATGCCGCGACGGAAAGTCACTTCTTCGGCAATTCACGCACGTAAATGTTCTTGAAGTACAGTGTGTTGCCGTGATTTTGCAGCTCGATCGGACCGGTTTCGTAGCACGGTTTATCGCGTTCCCAGTAGTTCTCCAGCGTGACGTTGTTGACGACCGTCTTGCCGTTGAGCGTGATCGTCACCTTGTCGCCGACCATACGGATGAAGAACGTGTTCCACTGGCCGATCGGGTTGTCGGCCTTCACGTCCGGGAAACGTGGGTTCTTGGCGTTGTTCCACAAGCTGCCCGAACCTTTGCCGGCTCCGTTCTGGAGTTGGGCCGCGTCGCTGGGATCCCAAATTTGGACTTGCGGAGTGCCCCGCAGGTAAATGCCGCTGTCCCCTTTCGGCTCGATCTTCCAATCGCAGTAGAGTTCAAAGTCGGCGTAGTCTTTAGCGGAGACGAGACTTTGACCTTTGCCGTCAAAGATGAGCACACCGTTCTCAGCTCGCCAGTGAGCCTTCGCGCTCTCGTCGGCTTTGATTTGTTCCGCGGCGATCTGTTCGGCGGTCATCGACTTTCGTTCCTTGATGTTTCTAACGAGTCCCTTCCAGCCAGTCAGATCCTTGCCGTTGAAGAGCGCGGTGAACCCTTCCGGCGGCGTGTTGTCCGGAGCGGCTTTCTTGCCGACAGGTTGTGCTTGCTGATCGACAGCGGCGATTTCCTTCGATTCGACCTTCGTGCCGAACAGGAACACGTTGTCGAAGTTTCCGGTGTCATCGAACGTGCCGACGCCGACTTGTCCCCACGCGAACGTCGTATCGCTCGCTTCCATGACCGGCTCGGTCATGTTATCGAAGAAGACCTTGATCGAGCCGCTCTTCACGTCGCGTGTCAGCCGAGCGTGATGCCAGTCGTCAGTCCAATTCGTTCCGCTGCTGGTCTTGGTCGAGATCTTCTTTCGGTCGGCATTGTTGACGATAAAAATCTGGTTGGCGTGATCGTCAGCCTGCTTGCCGAGATGGACGTAGTACAGATGAGCCGCATCCTGGCAGCCAAAGAACAGGCACATGTCGCGATGCCCGTAGTCTTTCACCGTCGATTGCAGCTTCACGTCCAGCACGAAATCGCTGACAGTCACATCCTTGATCATTGCCCGGTTGAACGGCGAGCGAACCGGAGTCTTCGTGTTGCTCTTTCCGAACTGGCTGAGGACGTGTCCCTTGCCCGTCTTCTCAATCTTCCAGGCGGCGGGATCGGTCGCGATCCAATTCGAGGAACTCCCGGACTCGAAGTCGTCCGAGAAAATCAGCGGCAGGTTCGTGATCCCTTTCGGAGCATCCGCCGCACCCGCGATTGCCGTCATCCCCAGCAATGCCCAAGCGAACAATCCAACCGAGCGTCTCATGGTGTTTCCTTTCGAGAGGTTCGTAGTCCCGCCTTCAGGCGGCAGTGAGTTCCAACAGGATCGATAGAGTGACCAGCCCCGCGAACGATGACAAGCGTCGGTGGTCGCTTGAAGCAGCCGAGCCCTTTTCGACGCCCGAGATCCGCGAAAGAGTTCCGTGTCGTGCATGACGGCAATCCGTGGCGATCGGCTCTCGATAGACATCGTCCATGTTGTCGCACCTTTTCCGACTTCGTGACCCCTTCCACGGTTGCTCTGGCACGGAGGAATCCGTAGACCGCTGCGGTTCTGCGACAATCACACGCTCGACCAATCTCACCACCCGCCGCACGGAAACCATCGTCATGCCGATTCCCGATTCACTGGCGTTCGCCACGGTGGCCGAACTGGGCCAACGGCTGCAGGCTCGCGAATTCACCTCGCTTGAGCTGACGCAGTACTTCCTCGATCGTCTCGAGCGACTCGGTCCGAAACTCAACGCGGTGGTGACGGTGACTCGCGAGCGAGCACTTGCCGAAGCGCAGCATGCGGACAACGAAATCTGCGTCGGTCGCTATCGAGGCCCCTTACACGGCATTCCATACGGCGCGAAAGATCTGCTGGCGACAAAGAACACTCCGACCACTTGGGGAGCGGCTCCGTTCAAGGAGCAAATGTTTGACGAAGACGCGGCCGTCATCACAAAACTTCGTGAAGCCGGTGCGGTGCTGGCCGCGAAGTTGGCGATGGTCGAAATCGCTGGCGGTTTGGGCTATCGGCAAGCCAACGCGACATTCACCGGGCCGGGGCTGAATCCGTGGAATCTCAACCGTTGGGCTGGCGGTTCGTCGAGCGGCTCGGGTGCGGCAGTCGCGGCCGGACTCGTCCCGTTTTCGATCGGCACCGAAACGTGGGGGTCGATTATGACTCCCGCTGGCAATTGCGGAGTCACCGGATTGCGACCGACCTACGACCTCATCAGCCGCAAGGGGGCGATGGCTTTGACCTGGACCATGGACAAACTCGGCCCGCTGGCTCGCTCGGCTCAGGACTGCGTTTTCATTCTCAATGCCGTCCAGGAATCGACGGCGAACGGACCTGCCGCGTCGTTAACTCAATACCCATTCCGCATCGGAGTGCTCAGCGATGCCGTCACGAAAGTGCAGCCGGAGGTCAAAGCGAACTTCGAGGCATCGCTGAAAGTGCTCGAACGCTTTGCGAAGCTCGGTGAGTGCAAGCTGCCGGACCTACCGTACGGTTCGGTCAACTCGCTGATCATCTCGTGCGAGATGGCCGCCACGTTTGAAGACCTCGCGAAGTCCGGCAAGGTCTGGGAGATGACCGCTGAAGAAGACCGCTGGGGCTTGTACTCGGCACTGACGATCCCCGCCAAGGACTACATCAACGCGCAGCGCATTCGGGCGATCATGCAGCGCGAAGTGGACGCCGCTCTGGCATCTTTCGATGCGGTCGTCAGCCCGACGCTGCCAAGTGTCGCGTACCCGATCGATCGGCCCTGGGACGAGTATCGCAAGGGCCTGTCCGGCTCACAAATCGGCGGAGCTGGAAACGCCACCGGCATTCCGGCTCTCTCAATCCCCAACGGCTTCGGCGAAGAGGGCCTCCCCACGGGACTGCAGTTCGTTGGCCGAGCTTTCTCTGACAGCCGATTGCTCGCGATTGCGCAGGCCTACCAGCAGCAAACCGATTGGCATTGCCGACATCCCGCGATGTAGCGCGCACCGGCTCGACGATTACGCCACATCATGCTGGTTTCGGGCAGCCACTTCATAGACAACATTTCTACGGAAAGATGCGTGACGAGTTTCGTAAAAATGCAGCTTTGGGGTGATGACGCACTGGAATGACAGTTCGAAAACATCCCACCGAGTGAGGACGACCCGAACTGGAAACAGGATGATCACGACCCGGTCGAACTGGACGCCACGCAATCTGCCGTTTCGCTGCCGATTCCGAGCACTTCCGACCCCGAACAATCCATTCCGCTCATGCAAGAGCGAGAAGTTGCCGAAGTTCGCAAACGCGATGCCCTGGCCGCTCGTGTCGACGATCCATCTCTGGCGTTCGAATCGTTGCTGCGGATGTTCACGGACAAAGGGGCGATCACGGATCTCGACCTGCGTCGCATGGAACAGCAAGTCAATCTCGAAGACGGATAAACGGATGGCGAGTTCCATCCGGGCCTCTCCCCCGTTCCCAGCCACCGCCCGAAATGCAAGGCCCGCATTCCTTCCGACAAACGCCTCCGCCAACTCTGCGGGCACCACTTGCCCGCCGAATCATCGACAAAGTTGGGTGGGCCGACTTGCAAAAGGCCGAAGGGCGTTACCGGCATCCGCCGATGTCTGTGGACTTAACGAGTCTGGGTTGCCCGTTATGGCAAATCGTCGGAACCAAGCTAAACTCCTACACGTCGAGTAACGGATTTTTCCCGATGGTCTGTTTCTTGTTTCGAGGTGATCGATGGCTACCAACGTGGCGGGGTCCGGCAAGTCCGAGCCTCGGGATCCGCCGCCCAAGCCGAGTGCTGTGGCCAAGCCGTCTGCGGCAAAGCCGACGGCAGTGAACACCACCAAACCCGCCGATACCGCCAGCAAGAGCAACACAACCATTGGGAACGGGCTCGAGGGGCTGAAACAGCTCGGCCGGTACACGATCATCAAGAAGCTTGGCCAGGGAGGAATGGGGACGGTTTTCCTCGCCAACGACGTGCAGCTCCGGCGGCAAGTGGCTTTGAAAGTTCTGGCGAAAGAGAAGGCGGAAAATCCGACGCTCGTCAAACGCTTCAAAGCGGAAGCTCAAGCAGCCGCGGCGCTCAAGCATGACAACATTGTCGCGATCCACGACGCCGGCGAAGCGGACGGGTACTTGTACATCGCGCTGGAGTTCATCGACGGCACTGACGCGCACTCGATCGTCGCCAAACGGGGAGCGATGCCGGCGGCGCGGGCGATGGACGTCATTCGGCAAACCGCGCTCGCCTTGCAGCACGCTCACGAGCAGAAGATTGTTCACCGCGACATCAAGCCATCAAATTTGCTGATCGCCAAAAATGGACTGGTGAAACTCGCCGACATGGGCTTGGCCCGCTCGGTTGACGAGTCGATGGAAACCAACATCACCCGCGCCGGCACCACGGTCGGCACCGTCGATTACATGTCGCCGGAGCAAGCTCGCAACAGTAAAGCGGCGGACATTCGCAGCGATTTATACTCGCTGGGAGCGACTTGGTATCACTTGCTGACCGGGCATCCGCCGTTCCCCAAAGGGAGCATGCTTAACAAGCTGAATGCTCATTCCGGCGGTGCTCGGCCGGACGTGCGAGACGAGAACGAGTCCATCTCCGAGAACATCTCGGTGATGATCAAGCGGCTGCTGGCGATCAAGCCGGAGGACCGCTATCAGACTCCCTTTGAGTTGCTGGAGGATTTGGACAATGAGTATCTCACCCGAGAAGTGACATCCCTGAAGGATATCGCCGCCTTGGCGGAAGAAGAGGACGACGATGAGGACGACGCGGTGCATGAGCCGAAGCAGTCGTACAAAAAGCCGGCTGCCAAAGAAGCTAAACAACTCGCCGCCGCAGCGACGATGGAACTGCCGACGCACAAGCCACTCGTGAACGTCGCGCCCACCGGCAACGCGATCAATTTCGAAGCGCTGAAGTCGCTGGGTGTCGGAGTGATTGTCATCGCCGTGATTGGAATTGTTGGCTACGCCCTTTCGCAGTACGGCAACTCTGTTGGCTCGAATACGATTTCGACCGATGATCCGCTTCATCGTGGCAACGAGTTCGCCGCTTCAAGTGGCGTGAACCCAACCGTCGTCCCCGAAACGGATGGCGAGAAGAAAGTCCCCAAGACGTTCGGTGGCAAAACTCCGAAAGGGCCAGCGGCGATCACGACGATCGACGGTTCGACGAATCTCACGAAGAAGGACAGTCCCACCGTGGCTGCGTCAGCGGCTGGGATGCTGTATTTTCCGCCGCTCGCGCCGCTGGGCCGCGAAGGGGAGATTAAACACATCCCCGAATGGATTACCGCAGACGGGGCGCCTGGTCCAGCTGGCCTCAAGACCATCGCCGTTGGCGGTGGGCCAAGCGGCTTTGAACAGGTGCCAACACTCGAGCAAGCGTTTAAAGAACTCCCCGAAGCGGGCGGTATCATTGAACTCGTCACCGACGGGCCGTACTTCCTCAACCCCATCCAAGTAAAGAACCGTGCCACGGTCGTTATTCGCGCGGCGCTCGGCCGCGTACCGGTCTTGGTGCTCTTGGCCGAACCAGATCAACCCTACGACTCGCTGTTGCATGTGACCAGCGGCGCGCTCACGCTGGAAGGATTGCAAATTTACGTCGATTCACGGCAATTCGCGAACAACGACCTTTTGACGTTTGTAACCGTGCAATCTGGAGATCTGGCGGTTGTGCGTTGTGACATCCGGATGCTCGGCAGTCGTGCTGGGAAGACGTTCGCGTTTGGGGTCGGCGGAAAAGTCACTCGTTCGGATCCGCAACAATCGCCGCGAGCAAGAATCTTCGCCCGCGAGTCGGTCGTCAGTGGCATGACGCTCGGCGCTTTTCACGTCGATCAAACGCAGATCGATTTTTTCGCCAGCCGCTGTGTCTTCACGACCGGTGCCGCGCCGGTTCTGAGTCTGACAAATCACGAACTTCCCGAAGTCGAAACTGCTGCGGGGAAGCCTGCCGGGCCGACGGGTAAAGTCGGTGGCACATCAACTCAGCCGGTCGGCGAGGACGCCAGGAAGCCTTCAGGGCCAAAGTCTCTCAAGCCCGCGAACAATTCCGCCACCAGAGGTTTGGCGTCGGGTGCGTCACGCAGTCTGAAATTCTTGTCGTGCAGCGTGCTGTCCACCGGCGCCGCGTTTGAGATCGCTCCCGGCGCGGACGTCGCCAAGCCTCCCTCCACGGAGGTTGTGATCGTCAACTCGGTCCTCGCGGGGGTGAGCGCTCCTCAATCCGTGCCGGTGTTGCTGGCACTGCCCGGCTGGCAGGCAGCACTCCTTCCCAGCAACGATCAGAGTCCCTATGCCAATCTCAAATGGCAGATCGAATCTTCGGCCGTTTGTGGTTGGGAGAAGCTGATTCTTGAAGAACCGGGTGTGACGCAAGTCGTGCGCGATGGTGCCGCTTGGAAAGACGTTTGGCGCAATCAGCCGTCGCTGGAACTCTCACAATTCTCAGCGGCGAATTGGCCGGCGACGCCGCCGACCGATTTCATCTCGTTGTCGCCGAACGCAGTTGGCCTGCCGCACGAGCTTGGGCTGAAAGGGACCGATGGCCAACCTCCTGGCTGCCCGGTCAACGACTTTGCGGCCCCAACCGGACTGACGTATGCGCGGGCGGACGCACTGATGCAACGGGCCGCGTACCCGATCACCGGCATCGAGCCGTTCGCCGTCAATCGTCGCATCGAAGTCGATGCCACCACGCAAGACCTGGGTAAAGTATTAGGGGCCGACGACTGGCCGAGCGGTACGCTGGTTGTTGTCCGCGGACAGGGCAAGGTGGGAATGACACCGGTCGAAGTGAAACACAAATCCTTGCGCATCGAATTCCTGCACACCGGCGAGGCTCCGCTAATCCTTGAACCTCGCAAGTCGACCAAGATGAAAGAGGACGAGGCGATGTTCATCGTCGAAGACGGATCGCTCGAACTGGTCGATGGACACTTCCAATTCCCAAACGGTTCCAGTTTGCAGATGCCGGGTCGTTTCCTGAGCGTGTATGACGGCAATTTCTCGTTGCGACGTTGCCAAGTCTTCGGCCAAATGCTGGAAGGTACCAGTGGTTTCCAGGGACTGATCCGTTGGAAGCGATCCAACGCCGAACCGGGGGAACTCGCGAATTCTGCCGAACGTTGTTCCGGAGTCATCACCGACAGTGCGCTGATCACCAGCGGCAAGTTGCTGGACGCTGATCTGCGCCATCGCACGTTGCTGCTACGAAATAGTCTATTCGCTTCGGTCGGCGAGTTGTTCGATTTGAGCGTACAAGGCTTCAGTTCGGAAATCGGCGGGACGCTCGATGCCCGCTGGTGTACCTTTGGGGCCGGTGGCAAGTTCTTGTTCCAAGTTCGTGGGACGAAGGAGGCGGAGAAGACGACTCGGCCACTCCAGATTTTCATGCAATACTCGTTGCTGCTCTCGCTGACCGACCTGTCCGGCGAGAATACATCGCCGGTGCTGCTCTCGGTTCGTGATTTCGTGTTGAATAATCAGCAGATCGCGTGGTGGGATCACGGCAATGGCTACACCGCTCCTTGGACACAGTTCATTGGAACTGCCGACTCTCCGGCTGCTGGACCGCAATCGTTTGGGAGCCACTGGCAAAAACAGTGGGGTGACGCCGCTGTGAAGAATTGTTTGTCGGAAAACGGCGACGTCCGACTTGCCGCTAAACTGCCGCACCGTTTCAAACTCGAACCGCGGGACTTTGCGCTGTTAAGCAACTGTCCCGCAGCCAGTGCGGGACCGAATCAAACCGCCCTTGGTGTCGATTTCGAACATTGGAGTGCTTCGCCACAATCTTCCAGCCGAGCCACTTCGTTCCCGACCACGACAACTGGCCCCGCTAAGATTTCTGGGAAGAAAACGGACCCGCAACCAACGAACAAAAATTCAAAGTCCACAAAGCCGAATTTTTAGGAAGTGAAAAACGACTATGGCTCTTGCCGGTGAAGTCATCGACCTCCACAAACACTACCACCTCAAGGGAGGTGTCGTCGTCAAAGCCCTTCATGGCGTGAGTATGCAGTTTCCGCAAGGGGATTTCGTCGCCATTATGGGCTCGTCTGGCAGCGGCAAGAGCACGTTGCTCAACCTGCTCGGTGCGCTCGACCGGCCCACCAGTGGCGAGTATATCCTCGGCGGACACCGCGTTTCGGAACTGAGCGACGACGATCTGTCGCACATTCGCAATCATCTGATTGGCTTTGTCTTTCAATCGTTCAATCTGATCCCGCAATACACAGTTCTGGAAAACGTTCAGATTCCGCTGCACTATCGCCGCGGGCGGCCGACACTGTCGGCTCGTGATATCGCTCGCTGTATCGATCTGTGCGAGCAAGTCGGCCTCGGCGAACGCATGGAGCATCGCCCGTTTCAACTTTCCGGCGGCCAACAACAGCGTGTCGCCATCGCGCGAGCGCTCGCCAACGATCCAGAAATCATTCTCGCTGACGAACCGACCGGCAATCTCGACTCGAAGACCGGCGAAGAAATCATGGGCATGCTCAGAAAGCTCAACTCCGAAGGCCGCACGATTTTGATGGTCACACACGAACCGGACGTCGCCGCGCAAGCCAAACGCCGGATCGTCATGAAAGACGGCCTCATCGCCAGCCAAGAAGTTTCGCGAAGTTGATTTTGGAGAGCCTCCGGAATTTGGTTTTTGAAACGCTGTGAGATCACAAATGCCGCACCAGACTCGATCGCGATTTGGACTTCGAGAGTTCGTCATCATCAGCCTGTGGCTGCTGTCATCCTGTCCGTGGAGCGTTGCTCAAGACCGATCCGCTAAAGAGGACCACGAGTCCTGGCAGGTCATTCACATCGGCAATCAGCGCGTCGGCTACCAATTCGGCCGCGAGCGCATCGAATTGCGAGACAAGACCAAAGTCATCATCTCCATCAGCGAATCACACTTCTCGCTCAAACGCTTCGGCCAAGAACTGAAGATGTCGACGTCACTGCGGATCGAGGAAACTGAATCCGGCGACTTGCTCCGCTTCACTTTCGAGTTGAAGAACCCGCCGATCCAGAACACGACCACTCAAGGGGTCGTCAACGGCGATCAAATCGAATTGACCACCACACTCGCCGGCCGTACCGACAAACGGCGCGTCCCTTGGGAGGCCGACGCCAAGTCCCCGGCCTATCCCGATCGCTGGCTGCGAGACCATCCGCTCAAGCCGGGCGAATCGAGGTCCTTCAAAATCTATCTGCCGGAGTTCGCCAAAGTCTCGCAAGCCAGTTTCGCGGCCGATGACATGCGTCCGGTCAAGCTGCTTGATGGCAAGGAGGTCTCGTTACTGCGAGTCAACGCCCGCTTCTCTGCCATCCCGGAGAATAATTCGCGGCAGTATGTCGATGCCGCCTGGCAGACTAAGTTGACCGAGACTGACATGCTCGGCTTGGTGGCTCGCGCGTACGACGTCCCGCGCGACGTCGCCTTGCAAGCGATCGCCGGAGCCGAGCTTGACCTCGCCGTGAACACGCTGGTCCGCATCGACCCGCCGATCATCGACGCGCATCGCAAAAAGAAAATTGTCTACCGCGTCTCCATGAAAGAAGAATCCCCCGAACCGTTCTTTGTCACCGGCGGCACACAGCAAATCAAACGACTGGTCGAGAAAGACTCGAAAGAACAAGCCATCGAACTGACCGTGACCGCGAAACCGATTCCGCCCGTGAATTCGCGACTCGCCAAGGCGGAGGACCAATTCCTCGCGCCGACTCGTTTTTTGCAGACGCGCGATCCGGCCGTCGTCGAGCATGCGGATCGAGCCGCTGGCGGCGAAACTGACCCCAGCCGCATCGCGACGCGAATGGAAAAGTACGTTCGCGACAAACTGACGAAAAAGAACTTCTCGACCGCGATGGCCTCAGCCGCCGAAGTCGCCCAGCGGATGGAAGGGGATTGCACCGAGCACGCCGTGCTTTTGGCCGCGATGCTGCGAGTCAAGAAAGTCCCGTCGCGCATCGCCGCCGGTTTAGTTTATGTCGAGTCCATGAATTCCTTCGGCGGCCACATGTGGACCGAAGCCTTCCTTGCCGGCGAATGGATTCCGCTCGACGCAACTCTGGGCAAAGGAGGCATCGGCCCCGCCCACCTCAAGATGGCCGACTCCCCCCTCGACGAAGACGCCCCGCTGCCGGTCAGCACGTTTATGCCTGCCTACCAAGCGCTTGGCAAGCTGAAGATCGAAGTGTTGAAGGCGGAGTGAAACGATTTCGTCGACAGTCGATTGATTCGCGCTGGCGATCACCGTCTTGACGAGACGGCTTCCGCATCCGTATCGACTTCGACAGATGCGCGGGCGGGCAGTTGCGATCTGGCATCGTCGAGAACCACGATCGGACATTTGACACAACGGGCCATGACTGCAGAGTACGAGTGCGATTCAGGATGACGTCAAGGCAGCATCGGTCGTTGACGACGGAGTTAACGTCGCCCAAGCATCACCGCAATCATTGACGGCCAGCATCGCAGCGGACACACGCGTGACCTCGCTGCGCAAATCGGCTTGTTGGGAAATGTGAATCGGCTCGCCAGTCAGCAAGTGGACTTTGGAGAATGGCTTGGGAACCAGCAGATCCGTCCAACCGACTCCGAATCGCCAGCTTCGTTCGCAAGTGAAAGCGGTCGGAACGATAGCTCGCCCGGTATGCGAGGCAAGAAAGATCACTCCCAGCGACAACTCGCGGCGCGGCCCGCGCGGACCATCCGGAGTCATCACAATGTGTTTGCCCTCCGACTCGCAAATGAGTTGCCGCATGGCTTGCGCTCCCCGGCGGCTCGACGAACCCCGAATTGGCAAAATACCCACACTGCGCAATCCAGCGGCAACAAATCCACCGTCTTGATTCTGGCTGACCAACGCCGCCGTGTGCCGATGCTTACCTCCGAAAATTGGTATCAGCAGTTGATCGTGCCACACGCAGTAAATGAAACGGTCGTCCCCTTCGATCGCGAACGGGTTGGTTTTGTCTGCGGTGTGAAACCTGAGACGCAGGGTCAGGAACAGACCGCGAAAGACGAGAATGGCGAACACACCGATCAGCCAATTCACCGTTACGCTGCGAAGTCGCATTGTGATTATCAGTCCATGAAAGGAATGACGCAAAGCAGCAAATGGGGAGAACCGGACGAGTCTATCGTGCTCACTTAGCCGTTTTCGGAGATGGATTTACTCCGAAAACACATTGTCACATAGCCCAACTTACTCGGTTTTCGCCTGTTGCAGCTTGAGCCACCGCGAACGACGGACCCAATAGAACCGAACGGGCAGGAACAAATCGACCACTTCGTCCGATATCAGCAAGCCACCCAGAACCGGCAGAGCCATCGGCGCGAGGATTTCGCCGCCAACGCCGCGAGCGAACACCATCGGAAAGATCGCGATGATCGCCACCCCTTCCGTCAGCAATTTGGGCCGCAGACGGTGTGCGGCACCTTCAATCACGGCCTGACGCAGTTCTTCGAGTGACGCGATCTTTTCAAGTCCGCCTCGTTTCTCAACCGCATCGCGCAGGTAGACCAGCATGATAATGCCGGTCTCCGTCGCCATGCCGAAACAGGCAATGAAGCCAACCCACACCGCTACGCTGAAGTCCATCGCAGGCGCGTCCCAGCCTTGCATGACCTTCGGGAAGAAGTACATGAAAAATGCGCCGCCACTGAGCGCTTCGGGGACGGCCAGCATCATCAATGCGGCGTCGGCGAGGTCGTGGTACGTCAGGTACAGGATCACAAAAATCAGCACGATGACCGCCGGGAACACAAATCGCAGCGTCTCGGCCGCACGAACTTGATGCTCGAATTCACCGCTCCATTCGATGTGAACTCCTTCCGGCAGTTCGACTTTCTCGGCGACCACGCGCTGCGCTTCGTCGACAAAGCCGACGATATCTCGGCCACGGACGTTGAGCGTCACCACGTTCATCAGTCGGCCGTTTTCACTTTTGATCATCGCCGGCCCTTCAACGATCGCAATGGTGGCGAGACTGCTGAGTGGAATCCGTTTCTTACCAGCCAGCGCGTGCTGCGGCATGCCAGTGCGAGCCGTGGAGCCCAACTTGGTTGTCGGCGAAAGCATCGATTCGAAATCGCCTCGTGCGGTCTTCGATAACATCGACCCAGCGGTCGATCCACCGTTCGCCGACATGCCGCTGCTGTCTGCGGACATCGAACCTGCGGTCACAAGCAGCTTGCCGATGGACTCCTCGTCCTCGCGATCGACACGGGAGTAGCGAATGCGAACCGGGAAGCGTTCTCGCTTTTCAACGGTGTAAGTGACAACTCGTCCGGCCAGCGCGACCTCGATCTCGTTCTGAATGTCTTCGACCGAAATGCCGTACCGCGCTGCCGCGTGGCGGTCGATATCGATCTGCAGATAGCCCTTGCCCATGATGGGCGCAGCGAGCGGATCGCGGGCCCCATGAATCGGCTTGAGTACGGTTTCAATCTGTTTGCAGACCCGATCAATTGTGCCGAGATCCGGGCCAAAGACCTTTACGCCAATATCGGTGCGGACACCCGTCGAGAGCATCTCGATACGATTGATGATCGGCTGCGTGAAGATGTTCGCCCAACCGGGAACTTGCAGCACGCGGCGCATTTCGTCCTCTACGAGATCCCCCTTCGGGCCCGTCGTGCGCGGCCAGAGGAAAAGAGTTTTGGCAAACGGGACGTCCAATTCTTCTCGCAATTGCACAAATGCCGCCGTCCCCTCTCCCGCCGGGAAAGGGCGATGGTGAGAGATGCGATCCAGTTTTGACGGGCTTCTCGCACCAGGTGTTTGGACGGTGGCCTCTCCTCGTGGTTGATCGCCAACGGCTTCCGATCCTTCACCCGCCATTCGACCATCCTCTTCCAAAGGAAGAGGCGTTGTGTCCATATCCAACCTGTGACGACCAAGCTGAACCGCGAGCATGTGTTCCACAAACGTCTCGGTCTGCGTGCCATGTTCGGCAACATTCAGCAGGTGTTTGTCCCGCGCGGTTTTCGCCAGTTCTTCCAACGCGTACCAGTTAAATGTCGGCGCGGCTTGATCGACGAGTTCGTAGTTGATGAGAGCAACTCGTTCACGCCACAGTTTGGCACGCTGTATTTCAATGGCTTTGAGCAGCTCGCCGGCCAACGTGCGTCGCTTCGAACCGAGAGCTTCCAAACTGCGGTGCCAGACGGTCAGCGGCACAGACTCCTTAAACTGCAAAGCACGCACAACGTCTGTCAGCAGTCCAGCGGCGGCCAGTTCGCGGGCGACGTCTTGCGAGAGCTGTTGCACGTCTTCGAGCGACGCTTGTCGAGCGAACCAGTAGCCATATTTCGGCGTCAGCATCTCAGCCATGTTCTCTTTGAGGCCCGGTCGTTCCGCGTCCAGATCACCGGCTCGTCGCAATTGGTCTATCGTCTCCACCACTGCGACCTTCACCAACTGTGATTCCAGTTCCCCCTCAAACTCTTGATACCGACGCAGAGTGAGTTCTCTGAACGTCTCGTCGAATCGCTCGAGCGCCTTCTGCGAGGCTTCGTTGATGAGCGAGTCGCGTTCTTCGTTCTCAGGATACACCCTCTTACCCGCCCTGCCCGCAGAGACAGGCAAGAGTGCCCGTGCTTTGAAGGCGACAAAACCTCGTGCTTCGAGAGCGTCCAAAACGATTTCCGTTTGCTTCACAGCGTCGGCAAAGCGCATCACACGCTTCGGCCAGTATTCCTTCGGGCGGAAATTGACGAAGGTCTCGACCATGTCCAAAGGAGCGGGATCAGTAGGGGTGTCAGCTCGACCAGCTTTGCCAATGACGGACTCGACTTCCGGAAATCCTCGCAGTAGTGCATCGCGAGCCTTCAGATCGTCGGCCACTTGCGTGACGCTGGCGCGGGGTACGGTGATTGGCATGTCGAGCAATGTGCCTTCCTCAAGCGCCGGCATAAATGAGACGCCAATCTTGGGAAAATGAAACGCCCACAGCCCGATCAAAAACAACGTCCCCAGTGACAGCATCTGCCAATGCCAGCCACGTGTGGAGAGCACCGTCAGCGATACGACCAGCCCAAACGTCACCAGGAATGCCGATCGCCATGCGGACTCGCTGGCCCCCAAGCCAATGATCGCTTGCAGCGGGAACATGCCAGCTGCCAGCAACAACAGCACCGCGAAGCCCCACATCACGAGATTTCGCCTCGGCAACACCCACGTCAACAGCGGCTTGTAAATCTGGATGAAGCTGCGAACGATCGCGTTCTCTTCTTCGCTCTTCAGTCGGCCCTTCAAAAACGTTGGAATCAGCGCCGGCACGACAGTCACCGAGATGATCGCTACGCCGATCAACGCGAAACTCTTTGTGAAGGCCAGCGGATGAAACAACTTGCCTTCTCGCCCGCTGAGCATGAACACCGGAACGAAACTCAGCAGCATGATCAGCACCGAGAAAAAGATCGGTCGGCCGACCATGCGACAGGCGGGGATGACCAGCTCGCGCAGATCGCCTCGCACCGGCTGATCGCCAAAGTGGCCTTTGAGCGCGTGTGTCGCGTTCTCGGTCATCACGATTGCCTGATCGACAAGGATGCCGATGGAGATGGTGATTCCGGCCAGCGACATGATGTTCGCTTGAATGTCGATGACCCCCAGGCGCCGCAACACCCACATCAACAGAAATGAGAACAGCACGGCCAGCGGAAGTGTCACACAAATGACGAATACACTGCGGACGTGTGTCAGGATCATCAGGATCGCGATCGAAGCGATCAGCATTTCGTGCCACATGACTTCAGTCAGCGTGTGGATTGCTCCATGAATCAACCGCGTCCGGTCGTAGGCGGCGACAATGTGAACGCCCTCGGGCAAGCCGGGTTGTAGCTCTTGAATCTTTTCTTTGACTCGTTCGGTGACGGTCAGCGGGTTTTCCCCGTGCCGCATCAGCACGACACCACCAGTGACCTCATTGCCATCCTTTTCGAACACGCTGCGACGAAACTGCGTGCCGAGCTGCACGCTGGCGACGTTGCGAACAAAGATCGGCGTGCCGCTCATCTCCTTGAGGACCGTGTTTTCGATGTCCTCCTTGCCGTTAATCCAGCCGACACCGCGGACGATGTATTCGGCATTGTTCTTTTGGATCACGCCGCCGCCCGCCGGCACGTTGCTGCGAGCCACCGCAGCACTCAATTCACCGAGCGTCACTCCGTAGGCTCGCAACGATTCCGGCCGCACGTCGATCTGATACTCCAGCGGCAATCCACCAACGATCGCGACATCCGCGACGCCCGGCGCCGCATTGAGCTGCGGAGCGATGTAAAATTTATTGAGCGACCACAGGCGCGCGGGATCGGCGGTACCGCTGTGGGCCGAGGGCTGAGGGGCAAGTGCCGCTGCTTTGTCCTCGCTGCTTTTGTCCTCACCAGCCAACCCACGGCCCGCAACCCTGGTCTCGACCGTGTACCAATACACTTGCCCCAGCGCTGTCGCGTCGGGCGCAAGATACGGTACGACCCCCGCCGGCAGAAAGGAGCCGGCTTGGCCGAGCTTCTCGGTCACTCGCTGCCGAGCGAAATAGAAGTCGATCTTGTCTTCAAAGATGATCGTGATCATCGAGAAGTTGAATTCGCTCGACGACCGGATCGCCTTCACACCTGCCAATCCTTGCAGCTTGCGCGACAACGGGTACGTCACCTGATCTTCAATCTCGCGTGGACTGCGACCCATCCAATCGGCGAAGACGATGACCTGGTTCTCGCTGAGATCTGGGATTGCGTCGATGGGTGTGTCAAAGACGGCATACAGCCCCGCCACAGACAGCCCCAATGCCAAGATCAGCACAAGGAATCGATTGCGAATCGAGGCTTCAATCAGTTTTTCGATCATAGTTACTTCGATTCGGCTTTCAGCTTTTCGACCTTGGCCAGTGTTGCCTGAGGATCCTTGAGGGCCTCGTCTTTGCAGCCAGCACAGCACAGGAATACCGCTTGGCCTTCCACCATGATCTTGTGCGGCATCCCCATCGCCCCCAGACGGCTCTTGTCCTCCACCACACAGAATCTCTGAGCTGTCGCAGCCTCGCGGTCTTCCTCAGGCAGCTTCGCAATTGCGGCAACAAACGTCGCATCATCCGTGGACGCAGCGGCCGACGCGGCTGGATCCGGAGCGGGCTTCTCGGTACAGCCGATAAATAAGCACGTTCCCAACGACAGCGCGACGACAAACATCAAATCAAAACGCATCAGGCACTCCTTCGGAATTAGGGATTTCAAAGTTGGAATTTGAGATCGGAGACTTGAATCGTTGGCAACTTACGCAAGCTCACCGTTGTTGGTTACTTGGCTTTTGAGCGACCTGCTCGCAGTACCGCAACTTTTTTGAGCGTCACGTCGGCGTTGTTGGCCGCGCTCTTTGAGCAGCCATTGCAGCAGACGAAGACCGGTTGATCCTTGATCATGATTTTGATCGGTACGCCCATCGAACCAAGAAGGCTATCGGTCAGCACCGGGCAGAAGGTCTGTGATCGTGCCAGCTTGCGGTCCTCCGGGCTGAGTTTGGCAAGCGCGAGGTCGATCTTCTCAACGGTGTCTTCCGGGGTCGAAGGCCGCACCGCCTTTGATGGAGACAAGGCACCTCCGCCACTGCTACCGCCGACATACATCGACCCGGCTGCCGGATTCAATCGCGTTTCGGCATCAACCAAGAACGAACCGCTGGTGACGATTCGATCGCCTGGTTCGAGTCCACTGAGCACCGGATAAAATGTCACACCGTCCGCACCGAGCATTCGTGGGCCGAGTCGCACAAGCACTCCTTCAAACTCACCCGGCACGACTTGTCGATAGACGATCTTCTGACGCCCGGTATCGATCACTGAACCTTCCGGAACCGCAAGCACCTCGCCTCGCTCCAATCGCTCACGTGGAACACTGAGCGGCACGGTGCTCGCAATCGCCCCAACGCGTGCCGGCGGGACGTCGATTAACACCTCGGCCGTTGTGCCTGGACGCAACTTGTGGCTGGGATTCGCGATCTCGAACCGCACCGTCACCGAGCGGGTTTCTTGATCGACGTGCGGGTAGATGAATGACAGGATTCCGTGAAACGGCTCATCGGGAAACGCGCGTGTAGTCGCCGTTACCGTCAAGTGTTCGGGACTGACATCGCCATGCTGCTCAGCCGGCAGGAAACGAAACTCGTCCTCGTAGACCTGAGCTTGAATCCAGACGGTTCCCAGATCGGCGACGTCGTAAAGCGGCATCCCTTCTTCGACGTACTGCCCTTCGCGAACGTACTTTTTGACGATGTGTCCGGAGATCGGCGAACGAATCCGCAGGTGCGAATTCACCTCGCCCGTCTTCAGGATATTTTCGATCTGGTCGTCACTGATCCCCAACAGTTGCAGGCGATGCCGTGAACTCTTCACCAGATCGGCGTTGTTCCGTTTGCTCGCGTCGACCAGCGTCTGCACAGAAACGTTGAGTTCGGGACTGTAAATTGAAGCAAGCTCATCCCCTTCCTTGACGAGTTTCCCAGTTTCAGCGGCGAGCAGTGAATCGATCCGCCCCTTCACGCGAGCCGAGACGTTTTTGAAACCTCGCTCGTCAAAATCGACATACCCGATCGCCGCGATCTGTTTGGTCAGCGGCATGTAATCCACGAGCCAAGTGTTGACCCCTGCAAGTACAACCCGATACGGCGACAACTGTACTCGACTGACAACGCCAGCCGGCAATGCCACATCAGAGGGTTCGCCCTTCTTGCGTTTCGAGAGCGGCATGAAGCAAACCGGACATTTTTCTTTGTTGTGCCCACGAACAACCGACGGGTGCATTGGGCAGAACCATTCCACATCCCCAACCATATGCACCGATTCACTCGGAAACCGCACCCACCTTTCGTAATACGCCACGAGTACGTCCCATTGCGTGATCCCAGCGCCGATGGCGACAAGCACGGCCACGAATCGCAGTCGCGCCAGCTTTACCAAGATGATGAAGTCGAACCACCACCAGGCCTTCCGCCAGCCTTTCAAATCCGACGGAGCGCGCAGGCCCCCTTCGTCGATCGGCGACGGCTTAAGATTTGTCTGGGACATGATCTCTCTTCCGCAATTCACAAGTCGGTGAGTCCGTCAGCGTCAGCTTTCGGATGCAGCGCGGCACATCATCTTGCCAGGGGACGAATGCTCCACGGATTGCAAGGCCTGTTCGGGCCTGACAATCAGGCGAGCTTCACGCCAAGAGGCGGCGCGTTGTTCGCGCCGCGCAATGCAGCGGCTCAGATCAGCAGATGCGCAAAGACAACGACACGATCCATCGTTGGACGACTCACATGCCCTGCCAACAAGTCGTCACACTGGGAGGCCAATGTCGATCTCAATGCGACGTTTGGCAGTCCAATGAAAGTGATGTCGATTGCGGGCGGCTGTACTTGTTTACTGAGCGTCGGGGCATCAAAGCTTTTCAGATCGCAGCAAATTCCAGACTTCGGGTTCGCATGACGCTGACATGTCTGACAGCCAGCGGCAGTTTCCTGCGACGTCGACGGCTCACGATTGACCTTTGCCAATCGTTGCAGGCAGCAAGATTTCTCCTGCGTCGGTTTCGCTGTCGGTGATTCGCCCGGTTTTGGGAAGCAACACTTGCACCACCGCTGTCCGCTTGCGGCCGCGAAACGACATTGCATCTGCGGAAAGCCCGCACCCAACGTGAATGGAATCAAGACCCAGACTAGCGCATGCCAAATTGTTCGGCGACCAGAAGTCATCACGTCCTCACAGCTTTCAGCCGTCAGCAGGGTTCACCAATCGGCTGATTTTGTCAAGACAGTGCCTGGCCTGTCACGCAATTATGCTTAAATCCAGCCAGTGATCGGCCGCCTCGATCGGCTCATTCGGCGCGAAAGTAGACCGTTCATTCCTTGACCGGTTCGTTCGAATCACGGAGTGACCCGTCGAAATTCCCAGCAGTCCCGCTCAACATGTCTTGTCCAACAGCTCTGGAGAGTTCCGCCGCACGTCGATGGAAATCGGTGACGGCCATTTGATACGCCTCACGCAGATCGAGGATTTGTCGTTGGGCCTCGATCAAGCGCAGGAAATCGACCGTTCCGGCTTCATACCCTGACTGTGCTGCACGCAAATTGTCTTGCGCAGCCGGAAGGATTTTGGACTCGAAGACCGCGATCTTACGTCGGCTGCCATCCACACGAGCATGCGCGGATTGCACCTCACCGCGAATGGTGTCCGCGGCGAGATCGTAGTCGGCCTGCATTTTGTGAACTCGCCACAGCGCTTCTTGCACTGCGGCGTGACGCTTAGACTGATTGAGCGGCATATTGATATTGAGTCCAATCTGCGGTTGCTGAACGCTGTCTGTCCAGAAGCGGTCATACCGACCCATGACTTCGAAGTCGGGGTAGTACTCTTTGCACGCCAGGGCGGCGGCAGACTGCTCAGACTGCACACGAGCGGCCAGTGCCTGTAATTCCGGACGATGCCCGACCGCCCATTCACGAAGTTCTCCGACGGCCGGAAGTTCTTCCACAACGGGCAGATTCTGTGGCGGAGCTGGCAACGGATGATCAGGAGGGAGGTGCAGCAGCGTGTTGATCCGCGCGATCGCGACGATCTGTTCTTGATTCAATTCGATCTGCCGTTGTTCGAACTGAGCCAATTCGACATCGGCTTGCAAGACATCCTGCTGCGTGACCTGGTTGGCTTCGTACTTTGACCGCGCCACATCGCGAAACCGGCTGAGCGACTCACGACTACTGGCGTTCAACTCCAGTTCACGCTGATTGAGGTAGTAATCGAAGTAGGCCATACGCGCTGCTTCGGTAAGTCGCAATTGAACCTCACCAGCATCGAACGAGGCTGCGGCCGCTTCCCAATTTGCCTGATTGCCGCGCAGCTCGCGTTTGCCGGACCACGGAAACTTCTGAGCGATTCCGAAGTAGTACGACCCTTGCACCTTAGATGCCCCGCTCCAGGTGGCCGGCGCGTACATCGACTGAAACATCGGGTCATCGAGCGCGATCGCCTGCGGGTACTTGTTTGCGGCCGCGTTCCAAGAAGCCATCGCCGCTTGCAACGAGGGATTGCGAGCTTTCACGGCCGCGACCAACTCATCGAGCGGTAATTCGTCGCGTCCGGCAAACAAGTCATCCGCCTGGTCAGCGGGTGTTCGTTCGGGAGTGACCTCGAGCGAGACCGGCATGACGCCAGACAGGTTTTCGACATAGGCATCACGCTCAGCCTGATGAGCCGAACGCTCACTCGACACCATTCGGCCGTCCGGTTTGTCACGCGGAATAAAAATGGCGACGTCAGGTGTGCGACAGCCGGCCGTCACGAACGACAGCGCAACTGTCGTGCGAAGGATGCGAGCGATCGACATATCGGCCTCCGGTGCAGCCATTCGCTGACCTGTCTCCGGTGGCATCGTGGCGGGCTGGCGGGTTAACGATTCAGTTCATTCGGTTGAGGACAACCTCTCCTCAACATCGGTGCCGAACCTTCGGACTCTTTCGGCAATTCCGGAATTGACGAAAGAGTTTTCCTAGTTTCACAAGCTTCCCTGGCCAGAACTTGGATTGGATCACTGTTCGCTGGTGGCCGTTCGTCCGCCAAATCATCGAGCAAGATCCAGACATCCTCGACAAGCAGCGGCAAGGCCTGAATGAAGACCCACCACTGATCCTCATTAACGATGCCGACAAGCCGGTACCATAAATTGACGAAAGAACTCAAACAGTCCCGCGCCGAACACCGCCCCTTCAACAATCCGGTCCCGCTGACGAAGCTGCCGTGGTGCAGTTGAGCGTGCCCCAGTCCGGCCCCCCACGTCCGGGCTACGTATGGCAAATGCTACGGACTTGGCAGGGGCACTTGATCCGGCGACATCAGATAGCCGATCAAGTCGCGAACCTGACCCTCGGTCAGATTCTGAAACAGTCCGTCGGGCATCAGCGACACGGTCGAGACTTTTTGCTCTTCAATGTCGGCCCGTTGAATTGTGACACGGTCGGTTTGCGTTTGGACGGTCAACGTCTTTTCGGTCTGTTCGACGGTGACGCCGTTGATGACACGGCCGTCTTTCATTTCAAAGACCGACATCCGGAAGTCGGCGGCGACTGTCGCGCTGGGATCGAGAATGTTCTCCAACAAATAGTCGAGGTTCCGTCGGTTGCCTCCGGTCAGGTCCGGCCCCGCCGATTTTCCGCTGCCGAACAGGACGTGGCAATTCGCGCAGCTTTTGGCGAACAATGCTCGGCCATCGCTGAGCTTTGCGGTCTGCAGGTGTTCCGGCGTGAGCAATCCCTTCCACTTAGCCGTGATCTGCTGCTTCTCGGCACTGCTCGTCCGGACTTCGCCCCAGACTTTCGCGAGTTGCTTCGTGAGTTCATCGTCGCCGAAGCTCAGAATTTGCCGCGCATGAAACGCGGAAATTTCTCGCCGCGGGATCTGTTCGGCGGCCACTGCATTCAACAGATCCTTCGAGTAACTGGGACGTGACACGAGCGTGCTGATCGCGATCATTCTGCCTTCTGGCGTGAGCCGGGCGAAACGGTCAAGCACTCGCTTGGGCGTTTCGGCGTGATCAACCGTCGCCAAGCCACGAATTGCCTCGACGATCAGCTCGCGATCGTCGAGCAGCTTGTGCAGCAGCACCACCAGCCCGTCCGGCTTCGCCGTCACGAGCGTCCGTAACGCCTGTTGCCGAGCGGATACGTCCGCTGCGCCATTCGTAACCAATGCCTTGAGTTCATCCATCGCCCGGCCGTCGCCGAACACAACCGACAACTCGCGAGCCAGCCTATTGAGTTCGTCCGATTCGCTCTTCGCCACCGACTCACTCACGGCTGTCCAACCCTTTGGGGGCGCAACCTTCGTCCAACCGCTCATGGCCTGTGACATTCCCAGCAGGATGTCGTGACGGATCTCTTCGCTGGGACTGGCCGCCGCTAACGCCAGCAGCGATTCGAGTCCGGCTGGTTGACGTTCCAATTCCAACGTGATGCGTCGCGCGGTGAATTGACGCACGCGATCCATTCTGCACGATGCAAGGAACTTCACCGCTCGCACGGAATCGCGTCCCACGGACGGTTCGATGCCGTACCAAATCAACAACGGCAGCATGTTGTCTTGCTCGAACTCATCACGGCTGGCGAGAGACTCCGCCAACTTCCAGCGCTGAGCCACTGGAACACGCGGCAAGGCCGACGCCAAATACATCTGCACGAGGCCAGAAGTTTCGTGGCTCGCCAACGCTTCCAGTTGGGAAACGCTCGACTCCGAAAGATCGCCCATGTCACACAACAGACGCACGCCCCAAGCGCGGACGCGGTCGTAACTGTGACTCAACTGCGCCTGCAAGAAATGCTCGTCAGCCGCTCCGCAGTTGTGGAGTACCCACAGGGCGCGGAGCGTCTTCGTTCGATCTGCCTCGACTCCAAGAAATGAATGCAACGTCAAGCGTTCCTTTTCGGTCAGACGCTTCTCAGCAGCTCGCTCTTGCAGTAATCGGCGCGATTGTCGCACAAACCAATCGTCAGCATGCGACTGCAAGCGGATCAGTTCGTCATTCTTCTTGATCGACAAGTCGGGATTCGCCGCAGACTTCGGAGTGCCGTAGGTGATCTTGAAGATGCGTCCCGATGTCCGATGCACGCCGTCGTTTTCGTGACATTCGCCGATGTCCGACCAATCTGCGAGATAGACGCCGCCATCCGGGCCACTGATCAGATCAATCGCGCGGAACCACGGATCGCCGGTGCTCAGGAAATCGGGTTCATGCTTGGCGGTGAACCCTGCTTTGTAACGCTCCAAACGATCACAGTTCAGCCGGCGACCGTGCAGATTCACCGTGAAGGCTTTACCTTGATACTGCTTTGGCCAGTTGTCCCCTTGGTAAATCATCAGGCCGGAGTGTGCGTGTCCGCCTCCGGCCGCCGAAGTTGAGTCAGTCACGCCGAGCTTGCGGATGTCGCTCCAGGCTTCTTTGGTGTCCCAATGAAAGTGATCGGCCGTTTGTTCCATGATGCCGAACAGGTACGGATTGAAGTGTGTGCCGTACATTCGCCGCCAATGCGAGTTTGGCACGACATGCCACAGATGGCCGATGACCGTGTTGATCAGAAACATTTCGCCGTGCTGGTCGAAATCAAAGCCCCACGGGTTGGTCGTGCCGTGAGCGACCGCCTCGAAAACCTTCCTGGTCGGGTGATACCGCCAGACGCCGCAGTTGATCTTCGTTCGCTGCGATTCGCTCGCGCCGGGAGCGCCGACGACCGAAGTCGCGAGAATGCCATGCCGGCCGTAGAGCCAGCCGTCCGGGCCCCACTTCAGTCCGTTGACGATATTGTGCCGCACCGCATTCCCGTCCCAACCGTCGAGTACCACCACCGGCGGTCCATCCGGCTTATCGTCGCGGTCCTTGTCCGGGAAGAACAACAAATTGGGAGCGGCCAGCGCCCATACGCCGCCGAAGCCCACTTCCACGCTCGTCAACTTGTCCAGCCCGCTGGCGAAGACCGTCCGCTTGTCGGACCGGCCGTCTCCATCAGAATCCTCCAGGACGACGATCCGGTCCTTTTGCGTCGCGTCAAAATTCACTTTACTTTCAGCGTAGGTGTAGCACTCAGCAACCCACAACCGCCCGCGTTCGTCAGTCGTGATCGAAATCGGCTGCTGTACGTCGGGCTCATGAGCGAACAATTCGACGCGAAATCCCACCGGGACTTTCATCTGCGCGAGAGCCTCTTGTGGAGTCAACAACGGCGTCGTGATCTCCTGCGTGTTCTTCGGAGCGGGGACCTCGTCGCCATCACCGGCTGAACTCAGCCCCAACGACACAACTGCTGCAAATACCGCGCGTCTGATGACGGCCATCCTCACACTCCTTCACCAAATAAGCTCAAGAAGTAAAACTCTGAAGCGGCAGATTGAATCGTCTCGCTCACTCCTAGGAAAGCCCGCAGCGATCTCGAACTGAGCCGCGGCGACAGCCAAAACTTCCGTCGCCGTGCTTGGGGAATGTCGCCAGACTGTGTCCGACAAACTTCGATAAGCCACGAGGTGTCTGATGTCCGCGTCTGATCTTTCATATTGGCAACACTCGCATGTGTTCGACTCCGGCAATCCGTTGGCGGAGCGAAACACTTGGCGTGTCGTCGGATTGGCGGCGGCGATGATGTTCGTCGAGATCGCGGCCGGCTGGTGGTACGGTTCCATGGCGCTGCTGGCGGACGGATGGCACATGAGCACACACGTCGCGGCATTGGGGATCACGGCGGCAGCCTATTGGTCGGCTCGGCGATACGCTCGCGATCCGCGGTTCGCGTTTGGTACGTTCAAGATCGAAGTGCTGGGAGGCTTCGCCAGTGCGATCATCCTCGGCATGGTCGCACTGCTGATGGTGGCAGAGTCACTCGAACGAATGTTCGCACCTCACGCGATTCAATACGAACAGGCGTTAGTCGTCGCCGTGATTGGCCTGTTGGTAAACCTGACGAGCGTCTGGTTACTCGGCGACAACCACTCGGCAGCGCATGCTCACGGCCAACATCACGACCGGGATCACAATTCACCCCATGATCCGCATCACGATCTCAATTTTCGAGCCGCGTATGTGCATGTGCTCGCGGATGCGGCGACGTCGGTTCTGGCGATCGTCGCATTGCTGGTGGGCAAGTATTGGAATTGGGTGTGGCTTGACCCGCTGACGGGAGTTGTCGGTGCCGTGCTGGTCGGCGTCTGGTCCAGCGATCTGATCCGCGCTACCAGCCGCGTGCTGCTCGACCGCGAAATGGATCACGCGCTGGTGGACGAAATTCGTAAAGCGATCGAATCCGATGGTCACTCGCGCATCAGCGACCTGCATCTCTGGCGCGTTGGTCGATCGCACTTTGCCTGCATTGTCGGAGTGGTAACTCCAGAACCGCGCACACCTGACGATTACCGACAGCAACTGCTCCCGCACGAGGAACTGGTTCACGTGACGGTTGAGGTGCATCGGGCCGGATGAGGGAAGCAGGTTGGGTCTACTTTTTCGCCGGCTTAAGGTATTGATCGTTGAGTTTGTTACACGACCACAGCAACCCTCGCGTGACCAGATCGAGATATCGCGGATCGCCGACGGTGTCGTTGTTGTGCCCCAACGTCGTGCTGAAGACACGCGTCTTCTCGTACTGGTTGGTCCAGGCGACGACGTAGTCATCAACCTTTTTTCCGACATCTTGTTTACCGCGTGCCAATGCCTTCGCCGTATCGAACAGCCGAATGTTGTTGTACAGTTCTTCGTTGACTGTGGTCCAATTCTGAAACCCCTTCGTGATCGGGTGCTCAGGTTCGACATAGGTGACGTCAATTGGTTTTTGCGGACCATGCCCGGTTGAGTGAATGCCCACAAACTTGAACCAGTCGTCCGTGCCAACTCGATAGCAGTGCATGGCACAGTGCAGATTGACCGCGGGAATGCCGCTCTTGTGGGCATTCAGAATGTTCTCGACATACGGCATCTCTTTGACGTCGGATGTGCATTCGTCATGGATAACGACGTCGTAGCCCTTCGCCCAGTCCGCTTTTTCATAGATCGCGAAGCGGGCCTTGGTCGTCGTGTCCGACGTGTGAATCTGATCGACGACGACGTGCGCCCGCGCTTCGAGCCCTGCCTTGAGCAAGTCCTTCTGCTTCGAGTAATCGTGGCAACAGCCGCCGGTAATCAGCAGCGCCTTGAGCGGCTTCGGAGCGTTGTCCTGCGCGCGGACGAAACCGCAAAGGGCAATCAATGTAATGCCGCAAACGGAGAAGATGGTTCGCATGTTGGTCCTCGGAGGCAAAAAAGGAAGTGATGAGAAGGAATTATCGCAGGCTTGTCCCGCTGGAGTCGAGCACTTGTGAGTTCGACACATCGTTGCCGAATTTCGCGTGACGTGCAAACTTCCAGGCGACTTCTTTCGTCTTGGGTTTTATTTCAATCAGTTGCGGCTGGTGCGGCCCGGCGTGGCAGTTGCCAATGAGATAGTTTCCGTTGGGCAGAATCTCCAATGTTGTGACCCAGGCCAGAGTGATGCCGGGGAGATCGGACTGCTCAATCTTCCAGACGATCTGTTTGTCGGCTGTGACTTCGATGACGCTGTGCCCATTTCCTGTGGTGATGAGCGTGTGGCCATTCGGCAGTCGTACGGCCGCGAAGCACTTGTTGCCGAAGGCTTCGGGGCCGTGGCCCCCTTTCGGTTCCTTGCCGAACAGCGGAACCTCGTATTCCCAAACCACCTCACCCGACTTGTTTTCGTACTCACGCACAAAGCCATCTCCTTCATGGCAGACGAGGTAGTTGCCGTTCGTCAGCTTTCGCGCCAGCCGCGTGTCGGTGTGCGGGTGCGGGTGATCGACCTTCAACTTCACTTCTTTCAGCAGCTTGCCGTCGCGATCGACTTCGATTATTCGCGCCGGGCCCGATTCGGCAATCATCAGCCGGCCATCATCGAGCGGCTGAAAGGCGTGGACTTCAACCTTCTTCCCCCGGTTACCGTTCTCGGTCGCCGAGTCGTACGACCAGACGACTTGCTTCGTGCCCGGGTCGATCTCGGCGACTTTAGCGGCCCCTTGCTGGACGAGGATGTGGCCATTCTTGATGACGTGAATGTCGTGAATCCCACCCCAGTTCATCTCCCATTCCGTCAAGCCATCGGCCTTCACGACCGTCAGCTTGCCGTTCCCTTGCAGGAGGACTTTATGAGCCGCCTCGGCGGACGAACCCATACTGAACAAACCGATCAGCCAGCAACAGAGCCATCGAAACATGGGCAGCCTTTGACGATTTGAATCCGAGAGACTTGCAAGACGCGGGCGACGAGTGGAGTTTCTATCGCTGGAAGTGCCGATTGGGGAGTGACACGCCCAGTTGTATCGAGCCGATGACGCCTGCAAGATGGCTTAGCCGGGCGCGAACTCGTCTGCCAGGTCATTTCGCCAAAAGTGCGCAGCATGAGACGGCTCATGACTCATCGACTGATCGTTCAAAAACAACCTCAAGCAGATCGGGATCGCGATCAACAACTTCCACGACCGCCGCAACGAATTGCCGCCGTCCCGGAACTACGACCACTACAGGAGTTGGGCGTTCTTGATTCTGCCCGAACTCGAGAGCACTAACTTGTTCAAGAATCGGGATCCAGATCTCAAGCACTACCTCCAAACCGACATCGCGCGGCTGACTCCGATTTCCTCCTACGACTGTCCGCCGCGGCGCGGGCCGCAGAACAGCACGCAAAACGATGACATCTTGTCGCCGTATGAAACCAGCGGACACGGGCCGGGAACTCTGAGCGACTATGCCTGCTCGGTCGGTCACGGGCCCCCGGAGTCTGGAACTGGATCACGTCCAACGGTGCGATGATCATGGGTGCCGGGACGACTGATCCGCCGACGGTTCCCGCAGGTTGGTACGCTCCACCGAATGCTCGGCTCAAGGTCTGAAAAGTCGCACATCATTTCGCAGTCTGACCGATGGCACCAGCAGCAAAATCCTGATCGGCCAGAAACATGTGCGGCCATCGCGCTGGGGGATCGCTCAAGAGGATGGAGCGATCTACAACGGCGATCATCCAGGAATTTTCTCGCGAGTCGGTGGTGCGGATGCTCCGATCGCCAAGTCGCCGACAGACGTTTACCGCGATAACTTCGGCAGCTCTCACGAAGGGACGTGCAATTTCACGATGGCAAATGGCAGCGTCCGCGCGATCAGCGTGCTGATCGCGACCGATGATCTGGGAAAGCTGACCGCTCGAAACGATTACGAAGTCGTTGGCGAGTTCTGAAAGTGGACCGAACTCCAACATGTGTCCCAAACTGATTGGACGTAGGCGTCCGGTAAATTTGGTTGCCGCGTCGGCGTGCGCGTAATCCACTTCAACCAGGATGTTGTTCATGCGCGGCTTGATCGTGAATTT
>Ga0194128_10002514_pt1 | contig 29528 bp, 23 predicted proteins | sample TA2KigCa65mmetaG_FD_148650 | JGI IMG/M metagenome (GOLD analysis project Ga0194128, IMG submission 148650) | Freshwater microbial communities from Lake Tanganyika, Tanzania - TA2015037 Kigoma Deep Cast 65m | ecosystem: Environmental > Aquatic > Freshwater > Lake | place: Tanzania: Lake...
CTTCGAGTTGCTCCCGTTGGCTCGCTTCTACCGCCAAGGGAGCTGCTGGGGTGAACATGACCCAGTATGAGGCAACTCTGCCTATATGTACATAGTTATATGAGACAGGACACTAGGCAGGTCATATCGGGTACGACTCCAAACGCCGCGGCCGCACTTCCCGAGCGAAATCGGAAACCGGTCATGATCTCGTCGAAAATCAACAGCGCGCCGTGTTTGGAGGCGAGGTGGCGCGCTCGCTCTAGAAACGGTCCGTCTTTCCAATGCTGGGGGTCAGCCGGGGTTACACACATCGCCGCAGGGTCGATCAGAATCGCGGCCAAATCTCCGGCGTGCTCGGCGACGGCTCTCTCCAGTGCATCGGTTCCCAGATACGGCACCGGAACAAAGTAGCGATTGTTCCCCTCCGGCACACCGGTTCCATTCACGCCCTGAACACCCACGAACCAGTCCGCTCATCCGAAGTAACCGGAGCCGATAACCACCTTGCGCCCGGTCGCAACGCGCGCCGTCCGCACGGCCCAGGTCGTCGCGTCCGATCCGTTTTTCCCGAAGATCGCTTCGCTCCCCCATGGAAAGTTTGCGCAGAGCGTTTCGGCCACTTCCATCTCCAGACGATGTGGCAGAGACAAGACGCCACCGCCCGCGCGAATCGAGCGCTCGACGCTCTCTTGGACGCGGGGCTCGGCGTAGCCAAGCAGGCTGCAGCCCCAGCCCATGAGCACATCGGTGAACGAGCGTCCATCGACATCGGTCAGCACGCATCCACGCGCCGATTCGGCGAACACGGGAAACGCCGGTTCGCCATCGCTGCGGTAGACTCGCATCCCCGGTGAGAAGAACCAGTGGTTGCGCCGCGCGGCGATCTCAAGCAACCGGTCGGTCTCCGTGCGTTGCTGTTCCGTCGCCGTTACGCGTATATCAAGCGGCTCGCTCCCTGGATCGCGGAACCAGCATTCTCCGTGGATTGCCATTTCAAACCGGAGGTCGTGTTCGCCGGCCCCGGGAATTCGCGTGGCGACGGAGATCTCGACGCGCTCTCCCGGGGCGACCTGGGCGCGCGAAATTCGTCCGACGGCGGCGTATTTGCCGTCGACATGCAATACCAGCCGGGCAAACCGGTCACCCGCGGGATTGCCGTACCACGGTGCCCGGCCGGCGTTTTCGACCTGCACCCGGAACGTGACGCGCGCGCCCTCGCAATAGGAAGCCGCCACATTGTGGCCGATGAAGCGCACAAAGTACTCGGGCATCTCGCCTGCCGTCGCGCTCCAGAAGTCTCCCAGCGAAACTCTGATTTCTCGCGGGCCTTCCCACCACGGCATCGAAAATGCGAAGTGTCCGTCGCCCTTCGGATATACGGGTTGGCGGAGTCCTACCGTGCCAAACCAGGTGCCATTGATATGTATTTCGAGCGGAAAACCCTCGGGCCACACCTGATCGCCCGTGTTTCGAATATGGAACACCGCCCGGTCGCTGTGCACTTCGCGAGATAGAAGTTTTGCCGAGAATGACCGGCCGGTTTGAAAATCGGCGTCGGACGTGTCGGCGGCCGGGACGATTCCCGCGTTGCGCAGCTCGAGCATTTTGTTGTGAATTGCGATCAGTTCGCGCGGGATGTCGATTTGCGAACCGCAGCGGCATGTCTGATTGGTACACGATGCGCAACGCGCTTCCTCCCACGGGTGCAGTCGAAAGTATTGCAGCGACGTTGAAATACCGAATGGCGCGGTTGGATAGAGGTAGTGATATGCCGCGCGAAATAGATACAATACCGGCAAGCCGCGGCTACACAAATCGTCACAATTGCCGCATCGGCTGCACATTACTCTTGACAGTTCATCAAACCGCCGCTCAACGATCGCGGTGTCGATATTAACGGGCTGCAGATTTTCCTCGACCTCCTCCGGCGATGCCATCCCTGGCACGACCGACGCCACGTCCTCGGTCTCAAGCAAATAACGCAACACCGCGGCCGGCGCCGGTTTCTCCGGCAAGCCATCCCGGTACCGATAACTCGGAAATGCCTTGCCCTCGCAAAGTAGCCCGCCCGCCAGCGGTTTCATCAGCAATATACCAACGTCGCGGCTGCGCGCCAGCGGTATGATCTCTGTTTTTGTGCGCTGCAAGTCTTCCCGTTCATAATGCGGAATCGGCGACGGCGGCGTTTCGAACGTCCACACCGTCGACGCGCGAAATGTTACGAGATGATGGCCCAGCGGATTGTAGGCCAGCATCAGCGCGTCGAATGCGTCGCGCTTGAGAATCTCGCGCATTTGCTCGGGCGACCCGTGATCGCTGCCGAAGATCCCGGTGATCCGCCCCTCTTCCTTCAAGCGCTGCAGGTATTCGACAAGGCCGCCTGCACCCCACACATTCGCGCCAAACGCCTCCTGATCGGAAATCGACGTGACGCCGAAAAGGTCGATGCGCTCACGGCCGAAAGCCGCGCAGGCCGCTTCAAAGCCGCGCTCGAACTCGTCCCGCGTGCCGCCGGTCTGGATCGAAAGCACTATCTGCGGGGCCGGATGGGACTCCTCGATCGCGCGCCGCAATATCGCATAGGCGCCTTCGTACTCGGGCTCGGCATTCACGAGATTCACGCCCAACGCGAACGCGCGCTTGCACGTCTCAATCGCCTGCCGCTCCGGCACTCGGCGTAGTTGATTCGTGCCGAGTCCGATCTCCGAGACTTGGAGGCCCGTTCTTCCCAGCCGCCGGTATTGCATGTCTAACCAGGGCGAGTGTAACACGCATATACTTTGAACAATGAAACTCCTCCTCGCCCTAGCCGCTTTCACGTTGGCGGCCCAGCAATGGAAACCGCTATTCAACGGCAAGAACCTCGACGGCTGGCAGGTGGTCGGCGACGGCCGATGGCACGTGCTGGCCGACGGCACGCTTGTCGCCGAACCGGCTTCCGGCGGTAACAATCCCTTTGGCGCCTGGCCGGTCGCGCTGACCGAGAAGCAGTTCAAAGACTGGCGCCAAACGCAATCCTGGTTGTACACCGTCGCCGAGTACGGCGAGTTCGACCTCCACGTCGAATACCGCGGCCCGCTCAACGGTAACAGCGGCGTTACGATCCGTGACTCCACTCGCGGCAAGTACGCAATCGGCCCCGCGCCCGACTTCGAAAAAACGCCCGCCCACTGGGGCTACGAAATTCAGATCGCCGTCGGCAGCAAGGGCAAGTACCCAAGCGGCAGCCTCTACCTCTTCGCATCCGCCGAGTTGGGTCACGAAAAAGTCGGCGATTGGAATACGCTCGACATCGAATCGCGCAACGACATGATTCGTGTCAAGCTTAACGGCCACCCAGTAGCCAGCCACGCGGGCGATCCGAAGAGGCCAAAAACCGGCCCGATCGGCCTGCAACTGCACGACCGTTTCAGCGGCATGACATTCCGTAACATCCGCATCCGTGAGTTAAAGAAGTAGGCGAAAAACCGTTTAGCCGCCCGGCTTGTACTTCGCCGAAACTTCAAATATAATCCTCTAGGCCGCGCTATGCGGCAGATCGCAATCATCGGGAGGCAGTAAATGAAGTCTCGCGCGTTATCGACGCTCGGAATGGCCCTGCTAAGCGCAGTCGCCTACGGGCAGATTGGTACGTCAACCATCACAGGCCGCGTCACGGATGCATCCGGCGCAGTCGTCCCCAACGTCAACGTGACCGTCGTGCAGCCAAGCACGAACTTCACTTCCACAACGACAACCAACAGCGAAGGAATCTATCGCGTTTTGTCGTTGCGGCCGAGCATGTATCGAATGACATTCGAATCCGCCGGCTTCAAGAAGGTCATTCGCGACAACGTCGAACTCCGCACGGGCGACACCCTCGCCGTCGACATCGCCATGCAAGTCGGCCAAGTCACCGAGTCGGTCGAGGTCACCGGCCAGGTTGCCGCGCTCGAAACGGAAACGTCTTCAACCGGCGCGGTCATGACCGGCGAGGTGCTCTACGACCTGCCTCTCTATCAGCGCTTTGTGAATTCGACGATGAATCTGGTCCCCGGCATGACCACGGGCGGTTACGCCTACGGCGGTTCGCTCGGCGCCTATCACTTGGCGGGGCAGCGCGCGGGCGCCATCGGCATCTTCGAAGACGGTGTCAACGGTAACGATCAAAACAGCGGTACCGAAACCGTCAAGCCGATTCTCAACTCCGTCGCCGAAGTCAAAGTCATCACGACGGTTCCCCCCGCCGAATACGGCCACTCCGCCGGCGGCGTTATCAACGCGGTGAAGAAGACCGGCACCAACGACTTCCACGCGATGGGCTCCTGGTACGGCCGCACGCGCCGCATGCAGCACCGGTTGTTCTTCGACAAGGAGACCACCAAGCAGCAAGGCGTGCCGTCGTTCTTCATGATGCCGGACGCCAACATTTCCGGCCCCATTGTGATTCCGAAACTCTATAACGGCAAGAACAAGACATTCTTCTTCTTCGGCTTCCAGCGGCTACACGAAAAGAAGGTCGCGCAGGTCGATTCTTCGGTGCCGAGCCTCGGCATGCGCCAAGGCAACTTCGCATTCCAAAACGCGAATGCGATCTACGATCCCGCGTCGACGCGCCAGGTCAACGGCGCTTGGTCGCGCGATATTTTCCCTGGCAACATCATTCCGGCAAGCCGCATCGATCCCGTAGCCCGCAAGGTTCTCGACTTCGATCCGTGGAATTTGCCCAGCCGTCCGGGCAACTTCATCTCGACCGGCGCAACGGGAAACTATCAGGCCAACGAACTGGCTCAGGTCTACTTGAACGACTACAACTACCGCTTCGATCACCAGTTCTCTACGGCGTTGAAGATGTACTACTCCTGGACCGATAACAAGTACCTGCCGGGACTGCAGCGGCCGTGGAACATCCGCCCCGACCGCGGCGAATTCGACGGTGTTGCCGGAAACCGCTCGCCGCGTCGCGACAACAACATGTCGCTCGGCAAGACCTGGATTATCTCGCCAACGGTCGTCAACGACGCCCGCGTCGGCTACAACCGCCGTTGGTCGCAGCTTATCGTTCCGTCTTACCAGAAGAACTGGGGCCGGCAGCTCGGCATCCCGAACATCAATGGCGATCTGATGCCTGCTTTTGGCAGCGGCAACCGAAATGACCCCTCGTCGATGTACGGCCTCAGCGGCGCAACGCCGAACCGGAACGTCAACGAAACGATCTCGTTCCGCAACGACCTCTCCTACATTCGCGGAACACACGCCTTTAAGACCGGATACGAAATTCTACGCTTCCGTCTGAACTCCGCCGTGCTTGCCAACCCCGTCGCCTTCGATTTCTCGGGCGCGACCACCGGATTGCAGGCCAATGGCGTTGCGCAACCGAACACCGGCAGTCCGTTCGCCGGTTTCCTCACCGGCTTCGTCACGGCGGCCACCTTCCGTACCGAGCTAACAAGCTGGCTGCCGCGCTCGTCCATCCATAGCTTCTACATCCAGGACGATTGGAAGATCACCCCCACTTTAACCGCCAACATCGGTCTGCGTTACTCCAGCGAGAGCGCCTTCAAGACCAAGTACGGCCTGATGAGCCAGTTCGATCCGAACGGCACCGACCCAATCACTGGCCGGCGCGGTGCGGTCATTCACCCGGCCGGCGGCCTCACGAATGGCGATAAGAACAACTTCAACCCGCGCCTTGGCCTCGCTTGGCACCCGCTGCAAAAGTGGGTGTTCCGCGGCGGCTTCGGCTTCTACACGGTCGATATCAAGTTCCCGGCCAGGCGCGACATGTACGACGAGTATGTCGGAACATCCGTCCAACAGGCCGTGCCGGGCGATCCGCGTCCGATCTATCAGATCAGCCGCGGTACAACGCCGGCCCCACCGGTCGTGTTGCAAAACGGATCGAGCCCGTTCATCGGCTCGAACTTTAGCGGCCGCAACGTCAATCTATGGGATCCGAATCTTCGCAATCCCTACGTCATGAACTGGAACCTTTCCATTCAGAACGAAATCGCTCGCGACTACACCATCGAACTGAGCTATCAGGGTTCGGGCGGCGTTGGTCTCGTCGAACGCTGGGAACTCAACACCTTCGGCGTCGACTACCTGTCGAACGATCCGGTGCAGCGCAACGCGATCCTCGCCACCGCCCAGAATCATCGCCCGTTCCCGCACTTCGGCAACGTTACGATGCGCTCCAACTTCGGTCACTCCACATTCCACTCCGGCACGATCAAGCTCGAAAAGCGCATGTCGCGCGGTTTGTTCTTCTCGACGTTCTACACGTTCTCGAAGACCATCGATAGCGCCGACAACGACAACGCCGGCGGCGGCGTGGCGCCGATTCAGAACCGTAACCTCGAAAAAGGCCGCGCCGGCTACGACCGCAATCACCGCTGGATCGCCACGGTCGATTACGACCTGCCATTCGGCCGCGGCAAGAAGTGGCTCGGCGGCAACCGTGTCGCCAGCGCGATTTTCAGCGACATGGCCATCGCCACCATCCAAACGTTGGAGACCGGCAACCCGCTCAACTTCACGTTTGCCAACAGCCCCAACAACTACTTCCCCGGTTTCGCCGGCGCGCGCCGGCCGAACGTGGTCAGCAAGCCCGACTACGACTTCGGGAAGTGGAACAACGGCGGCGGCGACCGCTTCGTCACCAACAACCGCCCGGCCGTAATCGATATCAACGCCTTCGCTTACCCCGATGCGTTCCGAATCGGCAACGCCGGCCGCAACATCCTGACCGGCCCCAGCATGGCTTGGGCGCAAATCTCCGTGCAGAAGAACTTCAAGTTCAAGGAACGGTATCAGGCGCAGCTCCGCTGGGACATGCAGAACGCCTTTAAGACGTTCAACTTCACCGGACCGACGACCTCCGTCGACTTCCGCAACCCGCAAGTCTTTGGCAAGCTCACCGACGATCCCCGTACCGCATCGCTCGGCGGCCAGCCCCTCATGAACCTGACTGTCATGATACAGTTCTAGCCTTGGTGAAACACCGCCTGCTGTAACGGGGGGATTCGCCGAAGAAGCCGCGCCGGTCGTGCAGGACCGGCGCGGCTTTTTTTGTTTCGAAATCACGATAGCGTAATGGTTCCAAAAACCGGTATAATGATCACCACCAACGCCGTCCGTTTCGGCTTGGTGACGATTACTCACAAACGAAGGGGATCTTCATGAGACAAGCGTGCCCACTGCTGTTATCAACGGCCGCTATTTTCGCCCAAACATACGGCGAAATTACAGGCAACGTCAACGACTCCTCCGGCGCCGCCATCGCGGGCGCGGAGGTCACCATCACCAACCTGGCCACTAACCAGATCCGGCAGATCAAGACGAGCGACTCCGGTGTCTACACCGTGCCGTTCCTTGTTCCCGGCCGGTACAAGTTAGAGGCCAAGGCCCAAGGATTCAAAGCCGCGGTCGCAGCCGAGAGAGTTCTGCAAGTGGGCGACACCTTGCGGGTCGATTTCGACCTCCAGGTCGGCGCCGTAACCGAATCGGTCGAAGTCGCCGCCTCGGCCGAAATGTTGCAGACTTCCAACACCGCGACCGGCACCGTTATCGAACAACGTCGAATCGTCGAACTGCCGTTGAACGGCCGCAACTACCTCCAACTGGTGCGCCTCGCGCCGAACGTCAGCTCCGAGATGCCGGCTGGCGGCCAGGCCAACGGACGCCAGGGCGGCGAGCGATCCAACCAGGCGCTATCGATCGCCGGCATGCGGCAGCAATACAACCGGTTCACCCTCGACGGGCTTGAGAACACCGACGTCAACTTCAACACCTTCATCGTGCGGCCTTCGGTCGACGCGCTCCAGGAGTTCAAGGTGCAGACCGGCGTCTACTCCGCCGAATTTGGCCGCTCGCCTTCGCAGATCAACGTGAACACCAAGCCCGGCACCAACGAAATGCATGGCGTGTTGTTTGAGTTCCTGCGCCACGACAAAATCCAAGCCCGGCCGTGGCTCGCCGCGGGTCCGAAGAATCCCTTCCGCCGCAATCAATTCGGCTTCACAGTCGACGGCCCGGTCGTAATTCCGAAAGTCTTTAACGGCAAGGACAAGCTCTTCTTCATGGCCAACTTCGAAGGCCTCCGCGAGCGTGTCGCCTCCGTGCGGCGCTCCACCGTAGCCGACGCCGCCATGATCGGCGGCGACTTCTCCGCTCCGCAGCATCTACCCATCTTCGATCCGACCACGATTCGCAACGGCGCCGATGGCCGTCCGACCGCCACGCCGTTCGCGAATCAGCGAATACCGGTATCGCGGTTCTCGCCCCAATTTGTAAAGTTGCTGGAGTTCTACGGAACTCCCAACGTTCCGGGCGCGGTCGCCGGCGTATCGCAATTCAACTACGTCCGCAACGCCCCCAGCCCGACCGACTGGGATCAGGTCACTTCGCGCGTCGACTTCAATGAAAGCGTCAACTCGCAGTGGTTCGGCCGTTTGAGCTGGGGCGACGAACTTTTGCTTGGCGGCAATACATTCCCGTCCCAGGATGAGAAGGTCCAAACGAAAGTCTGGCAATTCATGTTCTCGAATGTCCGGACGTTCACTCCAACCGTCGTGAACGAATTGCGCGTCGGCGCCAGCATCTTCGACAACGACAAAGGCACGTCGCTCGCCAACGTCCGCAACGTCACCGCGGAGTTGAACATTCCCGGTTTGCTCTCTCCGATTCCCCAAGCGTGGGGCGCCCCTGGTGTGGGCTTCGGTGGCAACAACTTCGCCTCCGGCTGGGGAGAAACCACCGAGGCGCCGTTTGTCGTTCGCAACCGCACCTACCAGTTGCTCGACAACCTCAACTGGATCCGCGGCAAGCACACGCTGAAATTCGGCGGTGAGATCACCAGCCGCCGCTTCAACCAGATCGGCAACCAGTTCCCGCGCGGGTTCTTCCAGTTCCCGTCGCGGTACACCTCGAATCCGTCCGACCTCGGCCGGACGGGGTCCGCGTTCGCAACGGGATTGCTCGGTTGGACGGAAGAGTCCACCCGCGCGCTCGGCATCGCAAACACCCAATTCCGGCAGTGGGCGCAATCCTTCTACGCGGAGGACACCTGGAAGATTCGTCAGAACCTGACAATCAACATCGGCCTTCGCTACGAATACACGCCGCCGTTCAAGGACCGCCATCGCGGAATCTTTAACGTGCAACTCTTCTGCACCGGCGTGCTCGACGGCGGACGCGCGCTCGATCCCAACTGCCGCGTTCCCGTGCTTGTACGGCCCGGTCCCGGCGACTTCCACCAGGACCTGAACGTCCACATTGGCGACATCATTCCGAAAGCCACCGGCGACGACGTTCTGTTCGGCCGCGCCACCGTGCGTCCCGACAAGAACGACTGGGCTCCGCGCATCGGTATCGCCTGGCAGCCGGGCGCAAAATGGACGGTCCGTACCGGTTATGGCCTGTTCTTTGCACAGGACACGATCAACCCGGTATGGGACATGGCTCGCAACCTCGGCTTCCGCGAGACCTCCCGCTCGATCGATCTTCTGCCCAATGTGAACATCAACAATCCCTGGGCTGTGCTGGTCGGCACCGGTGTGCGCTGCTCGAACTGGAGCGGCCTCTGTCTTGCCGGTTCGTATACCTTCTCGAACGAAGTCAACCGCCGTACCGCCTACGTGCATCAGTACCTGTTGAACGTGCAGCACCAGTTGACCGACGCGATCATGGTCGAAGTCGGCTACCAGGGCAACGGTGGCCACAAGCTGCAGCGTATGTACGGATGGAACGATCCCATCTTCCGCTCCGGGTCCGAAGACAACCGTTCGGCCAACGACCGGCGGCCCTGGGGCGGCAACATTTACGGCCGCATCCAGACGATCGGCGGGCACGTGAACTCGAACTATAATTCGGGAATCATCAAGGTCCAGCAGCGCTTCAGCAAGGGTTACACCTACCTGCTCGGCTATACCTGGTCGAGGTCGATTGACAGCGGCTCGGGAATTCGCGTCAATGACGGTGACAACCTGTTCCCGGCCAACAACTACGACTTCCGCAGGGAGCGGGGGTTGTCGCAGTTCCACCAGTTGCACCGCTTCACCAGTTCGGCGCTGTATGAGCTTCCGTTCGGAAAGAACAAGCGCGATCTCGGCCGGGCCGGCAACGCGGTACTGGGCGGATGGTCGCTCGGTACGATCCTGACCATGTCGACGGGCTCGCCCTTTAATGGCGGCGGCTGCGGCGACATCGCGTCCAACACCCAAGGCAGCCGAGGCGACGCCACCGGTATCAGCCCCTACGTCTCCAACCCGACTCCGCAAGAGTACTTCAAGCGGCACTCCTCGGGCCGGGGCGCGGCGGCGATCACCTGCACGACTCTTGATGCGCGCGGCTTCAACGAACTGACCTACCGTGAGGGCAATATCAGCCGCAACGTCTATATTGGCCCTGGCGTCTTCAACTGGGACTTCTCGGTTCTCCGCCGATTCGACATCGTCGAACGCATGAACCTCGAGTTCCGCTTCGAGTCGTTTAACTTCACCAACCACCCGAACTGGGGCAACCCGGATACGAATCTGACCTCGCTGAATTACGGCGTGATCAGCGCCGCCCGCGGTATGCGGACCAATCAGTTCGGTCTAAAACTGGCCTGGTAATCGGGTCAAAGCGTCACTCGCCGCGCGGCGGATCTCGGGATCTCGATCCTGGGCCGCCGCGCGGAACTCTTTTGCGGCCTCCCGTAAACGGCCCGACTCGGCGTACGCAATCGCCAGACCCAACCGCGCCCGCCCCATCGAGGGCGATACGCGTAGCGCGCTCTCGAATTGCGGGATCGCCACGCCGGCGCGGCCCTGCATGATCTGTAGATTTCCCAGATTCAAGTACGCGTCGGGCATGCGCGCATCCAGCCGGATCGCGTCCCGGAACATCTTTTCCGCTTCAGCCAGAGCGCCGCGTTCGGCCAGCGCCGTTCCGTAGTTGAATCGCGCCAGCGCGCTCTCGGCATCCTTCAGCGCTTCGGTGAAATGGCGCTGGGCGCCCGGCCAATCGCCGCGCGCGTGCAGCCGGTTGGCGAGGTTGGCGTGCGCGATCGCGTAATCGGGCTTGATCCGGATCGCCGTGCGGAATGCCTCTTCGGAACCGGTCGCCCGGCCCAGATGGTTCCACGCTTCCGGCGAATCGCCGTCGAGCGCGACGGCGCGGCGCAGCGCCTCGGCGGCGGCGGTGTTGTCGCCGGAGCCGATCAGCGCTTCGCCGAGATTGGTTAGCGCCGCCGCATCGTTCTGCGCGCGCCGGAGAACAGCCGCCGCGTCGGCGTGCCGGCCGATCTGCGTCAATGTCGTGCCGAGGTTGCGAATCGACGGCAAATAGGCGGGGTCCTTCTCCAGCGCCGCGTAAAACCACTTGACCGCGGTTTCGTCGTTACCTTGCCGGTAGTGGGCTTCGGCGAGCTGATGATAATACTCCGGGTGGCTGGGCTTCTTCTCCAACAGCGCCGATTCCAACCGCTGCGCGCCCGCCCGCAAGTTCACGCCGGCGTACACTTGCGCCACCGCCGTGTAGAGCGAATCGTTCCCCAGATACGGCTTGACCTCGCCACGATAAGGCGCGTCGTGCCGCTCTGCCAGCGGCGCGGTGAGGGCGGCGCGCGGCTGCGTGCGCCGGATGAAGTGATCGGTCATGACGACGTGAACTACGTCGTCGGTCCGCCGCTTCGGCATGTGACAGGAGATACACGTCTCCGCCGCCCCGCTTGCGATCCGGGTCCGGTCTCCCGACTGCTTCCCGTCGTGCACCTTGGCGTGGCATTGCGCGCACTGCGCCGCATCGCGTTTGGTATCGTGCGGATCGTGGCAGGTTGTGCAAGACATCTTCCCGCCGCTCTTGAGAAAACACGCCGACTTCCGCAGCCGGTACGCCGCGTGCGCGATTTCAAAGTGGTCCTCCGGCGGCTTGGCGAAATCGAAGTGCAGCACATAGGAATCCAGCGGCTCGGCCGGCGAGTGCGAATAAGGCTCGCGTTCGAATCGCACGATGGCATAGGGCAGGTCGCGGCTGGTCGACTCGAGATGGCACTGCATGCAAACTTCCATGCGTCCCTTGGGATTCAGGATCAATGCGGCCGCCGGCTTGCCGGAAGCCGCGGCGTCGACATGCGCCTGTCCGGGACCGTGGCAGCGCTGGCAATCGATGCCCGCCGGCATCGCGGCCGGAAAGACCGCATCCCCGCCGTGCGCGCGGGAAGCAGGCGTCACCGCCGGATAGGCGTTGTGGCAAAACATGCAGTCGTCGGGAATCGCGCGGCGGAAGCCGGCGTGATCGCGGCGGTCGTAGCCGGGATTCATGGCATATCTACCTCCGCCGTCGCTGTACCATCCGAGCGGAAGCTGAATCAGCTTTCCGTCCGCTGCGCGATGCAGAAACGTCTTGGCATGGTTGCCCGACCCCATCACGAAGTGGATCTCTTTTTCGATCTCGTTGATGCGTTCGCCGCGCGGACCCTTCTGGTGCCGGCTCTGAAAGAACTTGCCCTCGCGCGACGCCATCGTGAAGTAGCTCTCGGAGGCGGCATGATAATAAGCGTCCGCCGCCGGAATCGTATCGGCGCCCGCGGGCGCGAACGCCCGTGCCATGCCCGAGTTCTTGTACTTCGCCGCGATCGCCGCGTGACAGCCCGCGCACGACCGCGCATCGGCGTAGCGCGGCGACGGGGACTCCGGTTTCTTCGCCGTGCAGCCGGCGAGTAGAAGGATCATGGCCAGCGCCGTCGAGCGCGAAAGCATCCGTTCATTATCGCTTGCGCGAATGCGCCCGTCGAATCGGCTGGCGCTATTTGACCAGGCCAAACACGCGCAGGCTTCTCCAACGAGACCCGCACCTTATCCCGAACGTCCGTTAGCCCAATTTCTGGGAACGCTCAATAGGCGTTCCGATAGTATCCCTGAGGTGCGTGCACGAATCGCTACGCCCGCGCCCTCCGCCGCACCAGCGCCCGCGCGCCGATTACTGCCGCCGCGCAGCCGAGCATCTGCCACGAGGCCGGTTCCGGCACCGGGTCGCCGAGAATTCGGGAAGTCAGGTTGCTGCCAACGGATTCGTAGACCCAATTCCCGGTGCTAATCGATCGAGTGGCGAACGGCGGCACGAGGGCGGCAGCACTGAACGCCCAGCCAATGTCCTCACCCGGCGCGTGTATGCCGACGTAGTAATCTCCTGGCGCCAGCCAAACGCCGCCGGAAAACGACACCGAAATGGGGGCAAGCCCGGGATTCATGTAGTGCTCAAGTTGGCGGATGACCGTTGTCGTGTCCAGCGCCGCGCCGACACCGGAACTGCCGTCGTAAACGGTCAAGGTGAACTGACGATTCTGGCCCGGCCCGCTGCCACAACAGGGAAGATGCAGAATCCCCGAAGCGCACAGGCCGTGGAGGCACGGCCCCAAACGGGCGAGGAACTCGCCCGATGGCCGAGCCGGAGCGAGTCCGTTGTGCGCGAGTTCCTCAGTAGCCCGTTAGAGTGCCGCCTTCGCTGACATAGAAATGGCTGGCCAGTTCTGAATATCCCCTTGGCGTGTACGACGGTCTCGTGGACGTTGTCCGATATACATTGCCCGCACCCAGGTTGTCGTAAAGTATCCCGGCGAAAGCCCCGCAGGGTAATAAGCTGAGCAAAAGCAAAGCGCGCATGTTCGTGTCACCTCCAACACGACTATGCGAGGAAACCGGAAAACCGGAGTTATTTTACCGGCTCACGCCCTCCAACGGGCTCGACGCCGTCGCATAAAGTTTGCGCGCCATCCGCCCCGCCTCAAACGCCAACCGCCCCGCCGCCACCGCAAACTTCATCGCTTCCGCCATCTTCACCGCGTCGTCGGCCGACGCAATCGCCGTATTCATGAGGATCGCGTCAAAGCCCAACTCCATCGCGATCGTCGCGTCCGACGCCGTACCCACGCCCGCATCCACAATCAGCGGAACGCTCGTAATCTTCTCCCGCAAGATCCTCAGATTGGTCGTGTTCTGAATCCCCAGACCACTGCCGATCGGCGCCGCCAGCGGCATCACCGCCGCCGCGCCGGCATCGATCAACTTCCGCGCGTTGATCAAATCGTCGGTCGTATACGGCAGCACGACAAAGCCCTCTTTCGCGAGCACGCGCGTCGCTTCGACAAGGCCCTCGTTATCCGGAAACAACGTGTCCGGATCTCCGATCACTTCCAGCTTCACCCAGTTTGAAAGGCCGACCTCGCGCCCCAGCCGAGCCGTGCGAATCGCTTCATCGGCCGTATAACACGCCGCCGTATTCGGCAGTAGAAAATACTTGTCGCGCGGAATGTGATCGAGCAGCGACTCGGTCTTCCCGCTCAAATCCACGCGCCGCACCGCGACCGTCACAACCTCCGCGCCCGACGCCGTATGACAACGCGCCATCTCCGCATTCGAGCGGTACTTCCCTGTTCCAACAAACAGCCGCGACGCGAAGGCGCGCCCGGCTATTGTGATTCCATCCTGCATGAGGCCATTATCTCACCCACTGCGATTTCAACTTCCGCATCCCGCGCAGCCACTTCTCATAATCGGCGGCCTTGAAGCGAAAGTACTCAAGCGCCTGCGGGTGCGGCAGAATCAGAAACCGTTCTTCTGCAATGCCGTTGAGAACCGCGTCGGCCACGGCGTCAGGTTCGATCACGCCATCAAGCAAAAACCCAGCTCCCTGTTCGACCGCCTCATCCAACAGCCCCGTCTTCACCCCCAGCGGGCACACCGCCGACACACGAATTCCCGCGTCGTAATGGGTTACATGCAGCCACTCCGCGAACGCCAGCGCCGCGTGTTTCGTCACCGCATACGGCGCCGATCCGATTTGCGTCAACAACCCCGCCGCCGATACCACTTGCACGAAATACCCGCGCCCGCGCGCCAGCCAGCCGGGCAGCAGCCGCCGCGCCGCCCACACGTGCGACATCGTGTTGATCTTCCAGATCCGCTCCCAATCGTCGTTGGAAACTTCGGTTCCGCCGAAAATGCCGATCCCGGCATTCGAAACAAATATGTCGATCTCGCCCGCGCCGTCGATCAGCGAAATCAAATCGCTCTCCGAAGACACGTCGCAGCGCACATCCCCGCCATCCAAGTCGGCGGTAATTACCTCGTGCCCGTCAAGAAGAAACCGCGCCGCCAACGCCGCGCCAATCCCCCGCGCCCCGCCCGTAATCACTACTCGCACTTTTTCAATTCCCACTTCGCGATCGCATCGCGATGCACCTCATCCGGCCCATCCGCCAGCCGCAAGGTCCGCGCATTCGCCCAGTTCCACGCCATCGGAAAATCGTCGGAAACACCCGCCCCGCCATGCGCCTGAATCGACCGGTCCAGCACGCGCAGCGCCACATTCGGCGCGATCACTTTGATCATCGCGATCTCCGTGCGCGCCTCTTTGTTGCCCACCGTGTCCATCATGAACGCGGCCTTCAACGTCAACAACCGCGCCTGTTCGATCTCAATCCGCGACGTCGCGATATCGGCCATGATCGTCCCCTGTTCGGCCAGAGGCTTGCCGAACGCCACGCGCTGCTTCACGCGACGGCACATGCATTCGAGCGCGCGTTCCGCCACGCCGATCAGCCGCATGCAGTGATGAATGCGCCCCGGTCCAAGCCGTCCTTGCGCGATCTCAAACCCGCGCCCTTCGCCCAGCAACATGTTCGCCGCCGGCACGCGGGCGTTCTCAAACACCACCTCGGCATGCCCGTGCGGCGCATGATCGTACCCGAACACCGGCAGCGTGCGGACGGTACGCACGCCGGGCGTATCCATCGGCACGAGGATCATTGACTGCTGCTTGTGCTTCGCCGCCGACGGATCCGATTTCCCCATGAAGATCGAGATCTTGCACCGCGGATCGCCCGCGCCCGACGTCCACCACTTGCGCCCGTTGATGACGTAGGAGTCTCCATCCCGCGTAATCGACGACGCAATATTCGTCGCATCCGACGACGCGACATCGGGCTCCGTCATCGCAAAGCACGACCGGATCTCGCCCGCCAGCAACGGCTTCAGCCACCGGTCTTTCTGCTCCTCGGTGCCGTAGCGCATCAGCACTTCCATGTTGCCCGTGTCCGGCGCCGAGCAGTTGAAAACCTCCGCCGCCATCGGCGAACGGCCCATGATTTCGCACAGCGGCGCGTAGTCAAGGTTCGACAACTCCGCGAACAGGTTCCACAACCCCGCCGCGCGCGCCTTGATTTTCAACTCTTCGATAACAGGCACCGGCTGCCACCGGTCGCCGTCCAGAACTTCTATATCGTGCCGCTTCTCATTCGGATAAACATGTTCATCCATGAAGGCGCGGAGCCGCCGTTGATAGTCGAGCGCACGCTCGGAGAATGCAAAGTCCACGGCTCACTATACAACGCTCTACCGCTTCTTCGCCCCCTTTTTCACCATCTCCTCGATCTTTGCCTTCAACTCCTTCGTCTCTTTCGAATCCGGCAGCTTTTTCGCCAACCCCGCCGCCTGCTCGCAGAAAAACTTAAAGCGGTCCGGCTGATCCGCCTTCAACGGCGTGAAAATGTCCGCGCGGTTCACCGCCGCTTCCGCCATGCCGCGCAAAAACACATCGACCGGCGCCTTCGCCGCGCCCGACGCAAACGCCTCGCGCGCCTTCGCTGAATCCTCTCCCGCGCCGACCGCCCGCGACACCGCCAACACCACAGCGCGCTCCAGCGCCTGCTTCTCGGTCGCCGGCAACTCGGAGTCCGCGATCGCCAAACCCTCGGCGACTTTGTTCAACGCCGCCACCTGCTTGGCCGCGCCCGCCGGAAACGCAAACTCCAACGCGACGTCCCCGCTCGGGTTCGACTTCTCGAATTTCTGCAGCGCCTCGCCGAAACCCAATGCCAGTTGCGACGCCCGGTTCCGATACACCGATACCTGCCTGCGGAACGGCGCCGGATTCGCCTTATTCGCCCGGCCGCCCATCTCGAACCTATCCGCCAAATCCGCATAACCCTGCGCCATGCCATCAATCAGAACCAGCCGCCACGGCACCGCGCGCGCCGCATACTCGCCGGTCGCGAGCTTCTCCAAATGGTCGTTGGTCTTCATGTAATCGCCGGCCTTGAACGTTTCACCGGCCGCCGCCCAGTAGAACGCGGGCGTTCCTTTGGCGGGCGGCTTAGGACCGGACTCTCCACATGAAGAAAGCAGCGCGGTGAAGATCGCGAACAGGGCGTGAGTAGGCTTCATGAGACGAAACCTTTATCACAGCCAGCGGCCGCGCGCAAGGGTCCGTGTGCCCGAATCCAAATCGCAATTCCCGAATCCAATAAGAAGTATGCTCACTATTCGTAATGCCAACGAGCGCGGCCACACGCAGGCCGGCTGGCTCAACGCCCGCCATTCCTTCTCCTTTAACACCTACTACGACCCCAAACACATGGGCTTCCGTTCGCTCCGCGTTATCAATGACGATCGGATCGCGCCCGGCACGGGCTTCGGCAGGCATCCGCACCGCGACATGGAAATCATCACCTGGGTCCTCGAAGGCCAACTCGAACATGAAGACTCCATGGGCAACCGCGCCGTGCTTCGCCCCGGCCAAATGCAGCGCATGAGTGCGGGCACGGGCATCTATCACAGCGAACGCAATGCGTCGTCCACCGAGCCGATCCATCTCTTCCAAATCTGGATCCAGCCCGACACCGAAGGCATCGCTCCGCGCTTCGAAGACCTTCCTCTCACCGATGCCGACTTGCGCAACAAGCTCTTTCTCGCCGCCTCGCCCGATGGCCGCAACGGCAGTTCGGTGATCCAGCAAAGCACTTTCGTTTATGCGTCCAAGCTCGACGCCAATCAATCCGTCGATCACCCGCTCGAAGGAAACCGGCATGCGTGGCTGCAAGTCGCCACCGGCCGCGTCAATGTCAACGGTCATGATCTCGGGGCCGGCGACGCCATCGCCGCATCGGATCAACAACAACTACATATACAAGCCGCGGCAGACAGCGCTATCCTGCTATTCGACCTCGCATAAACTGCAACCATGCTACTCGCCCTCGCTGTTCTCACACTCACTCCCGACGCCGGCGCGCCCGCATGGCGCCAGCCGCAACTCGCCATGTCCGGCACGACGGCGGTCGTCGCCTTCGGCGCCGGTAACGATGTGTACGCCGCCGTGTCGACCGACTCCGGCGCGACGTTCGGCAAACCGGTGAAAGTCGGCTCGGGCGGCGTCGCGTCGCTCGGCCGGCACAGAGGTCCCCGCGTGGTCATGAGTGGAAACACGATCGCCATCGCGGCCATCGCCGGCGCAAAAGGTAGGGGGCAGGACGGCGAGTTGTTCGTGTGGCGATCGGCCGACAACGGCAAAACGTGGTCGAAGCCCGCGATGGTCAACGACGTTCCCGGCGCGGCTCGCGAGGGCCTGCATGCGCTTGCCGCCGGACCGAACGGTATGTTGTTCGCCACATGGCTCGACCTGCGCAAAAGAGGAATGCGCCTCGCCGGGTCGATTTCTAAAGACGGCGGCGCGACGTGGTCGCCGAACTTCTTCGTCTACGAATCGCCCGACGGCCACGTCTGCGAATGTTGTCATCCCTCGGCGGCGATCGGTCCCGACGGCGCCCTCCACGTGATGTTTCGCAACTGGCTCGGCGGGTCACGCGATATGTGGCACGGGGTGTCGAAGGACGGCGGCAAGACATTTAAGTCGCACGTTGTCGGCGAAGGCACATGGAAGCTGAACGCGTGTCCGATGGACGGCGGCGGCCTCGCCATCAAGGCCGACGGGTCGGTCGTCACCTCCTGGCGGCGCGAGAGCCAGATCTTCTACACCAACGGCGCCAAGTTCGAAGCGCCCGGCTGGGCCGGCAAGGATTCGGCGCTCGTGCTCGACAAAGCCGGCAACCCGGTCATCGCTTGGACCGAAGGGATGAAGGTCGTTGCCTTCGACGGCAAGAAACACGAACTGGCCGCGCACGGTGGGTTCCCGTCGCTGGCGGCCAGCGGAGCGGCTGTTCTCGCCGCCTGGGAACAGGGCACGGGAATCGCCCTCAAACGCATTCAGTAACTAACGCCGGCGTGCGAATCGCAGGGCGGCCGCTAGGCCAAGCGCGGCTAGAGCAAACGTCGACGGCTCCGGAACCGGGGCCGGTTCGTCCGTGAACGTCAAAACGTAAGGATTCGGTTCCTTAATGAAGTACGCTTCGTTCTGCGCGTTGGCTGGCAGTGGTGAGGAAAGCCGCACGAAGTAGTTCTTAAACGGGTCCAACATTTGCGGTACCAGGAAGTCAAACCTGTGCTCCGCGAAGCTCTGGCAGTTGCCGGCCACTTGGGCGCAGAATTGGGCATGAGTAAACGTTGCCGTGGCGAGTGGTGGGCCTGGAACAGCTGGGATGACCGTCTCGCTGCCAGTGATGGGCGGCAGGGGAATCGCAGCCTCGAAAAGGTCCATCGTTATGTCCTGGGAGCTTTGTGAGCCAGCTTTCATTACGAACGCACCACCCAGGATGAAATCGGGACTTCCTGGAATCGAGTTCATATCCAAGGGAGTAATCAGATAGTAGTGCGAATGGGCAACGTCAAGTTGCACCTGCGCGCTGCTCTGACCTGTCGAAACTCTGAAATATCCGCCGTGCGCGGCGATCGATGTCGCCAGCGCAAACATAGCCGCCGCCAAGCGCATAGTGCCACTCTACCAGGACGAAAGTCAATCTCCGAGCGGTTTGTCACTTTCTTCCCGACAAAATTTCTCTTGGAATCCAGGTACTGATCACTTTAGTTAGTATTAAAGCGATGGGTAACGGTAAGTCCAGCGGTCAAAATCTGATCCGTCGCTAGAACTATATTATCTTCGGAGTCTAATCCAGTTAACGCTTGGGCGTGCGTGATGTTAACCACTCCGATCTTCACGTGCCGCCAGGTTAGCTTTCCGCCCTCGACGACGAACACCCCCTGTTTCCCAGAACTATCCCGTCGCAAACACTCCTTCGGAATGATGATCGCGCCCGCCGCCTCACGCGACCGAATCGCCGCGTTCACATTCGCCCCCGGTTTCAACGACCCGTCCTCGTTGTCGATCCGCACCACCACTTCCCCAACCTGGCGCGAACCCAGCGCTTGAATCTGCGTCGGCAGCCGGTCCACGCGTCCCGTCCATTCCCGCCCGGCCAGCCCATCCCATGTAATCGTCACCGGCATCTCGAGCGCAACCCGTCCCAACTCGGGTTCATCGACATATACGTTCACCGACAACCGCTTGATGTCGCCGATGTTCGCCACCAGATCTCCCGGATTCAGATACGCGCCCGCTTTCACGTCCATTTGATAAACGACGCCGCCGATCGGCGCGCGCAACGTGCCACGCTCCAACTGCGCGTTCGCCGAGGCCACGGCCGTTTTCGCTTCGCGCAGCCGTGCTTCCAAAATTCCCCGATCGCCCGGCGTAAACAAAACCCCGCGCCGCTGTTGCAGCGCCCGGACCTGCGCGTCGATCGACGCGCGTTTATCTTCCAGCGCTTGGGCTTCCTGTTTTGTCGCGGCGCTCTTTTCAATCAGTCGCTTGACTGCGCCAAGTTCTTTATCGATCGATGCGCGCTCGACGTTCAACCGCGAAATCTGTCCGTCGATCTCGGCGCGATCCGCCGCGCGCCCGCCGCCCTCGAGCGCCCGTATCTCCGCTTCGATCTGCGCCACGCGCGCCTCGGCGCCCTGCCGCGCCGCGAAAATCTCGGCGTTATCCTGATCCACGATCAACTGCCCCGCGGCCACGGTTTTCCCGCTACGAGCGTGAACGGTCGCAACCGCTCCCGCCCGCGTCGCCCGCACGCTGACGAACGAAACCGGTTCAGCTTTTCCATTCGTGACGAGCGTATCGACGATCGTTCCAACCTTCGCCCTTGTTACGCGAACCTCGGGCGGGGCGTTCTTCAACTGCACCAGATATCCCGCGGCTCCCGCGATCAACGCAAGCGGCACGATCCAGAACAGATGTTTCATGGAATCAAAACTGTCTTGCCCGCTCGCCAGTTCCTCACTGTATCGAGCGCGTCGTTGGCCTCGGCCAGCTTATATCGCGCGGTGATTTCGCCGGCGAAAAGATCGTGCCACTTCGGAATTTCAAGCATCCGCAGCGCGCGATCGACGTGCCGCGGTTCGAATCCCCAGCTACCCTGGAGCGTCAACTGCTTGCGCGTGATCGTGTGCGGGTTGAAGGCGATATTGCCCGCGTTTGCATACTGACCCAACACCAGGAACTTTCCGCCGTCGCGCGGCAGTTCGATTCCTTCATTCACCGCGTCCGGATAACCCACGCACTCGATCACAACATCCGCGCCGAAGCCGCCCGTGAATTCGAGCGCCAATTTCCGGCGCTCTTCGACGCTCGTCATCGCGCCCACATCGATCGTTTCATCTGCGCCAAAATGCCGCGCGAGTTCCAATCGATGCGGAGGCCCGCCGATCGCCAACAATTTCGTCGCGCCCGCTTGCTTCGCAACGGCAATCGCACCCAATCCAACCGGGCCGGTTCCTTGCACGATTACCGTATCGCCCCACTCCACGCCGCAACGTTCCACGCCGTGAATCGCCGTCGCAAGTCCGCAACCCGCGCCAACAACGGCGTCGGAAGAAACATGCTCCGGAATGCGGAAAATCGCCGTGCCCGCGCGCAGATGAATTTGTTCGGCGTATCCGCCGCGCAAATGCGGCTCGTGATCGGCGCAATACGAAATTCCGTACGCTTTCCGCGCTACGCAGCGCGTCGGTTGTCGCTTCACTCGGCAGTAATAACATTCGCCGCAGACCAGTGAACTCGCCCAAGCGACGCGATCGCCCACGCGCAAATCGTTGCCGCGCCAGTCTTTGTTTAGCCCTTCGCCGAGCACTTCGATCCGCCCGACGGTTTCGTGACCCAGTACAACCGGCAAAGGTACAGGCAATTGCCCAAGCCACAAATGCACATCGGTGCCGCAAATGCCCGCGATGTCGACGCGCACCACCGCTTCGCCCGGCCCGGCAGCCGTCAACTCCGGGTACTCCCGCATCTCGAGAGGTTTTTCGTATGCCGTGAGAACGGCTGCTTTGACTGTAGACATGAGAACTATTTGGAATGGACGCAGTAGTCGAACAGAATCTGCCACTCGGCGAGTTGCACCTGGCGCAGCAAAAGTTCGTCCGCCGGCGCTTTGTCGCAATCGTCGATGAACCGCAGCGGATCCCAATCGTAACCGAGATTTTTCGCCGCGGCCCGAACTTTTGGAAATATGGGATGGGTCCCAACTCTCCGAAACCAGTATCCCGCGTTCCAGGCGTCCGGTTCCATTCGGTGGAGGATCCCATGCCAGTACGATCCGTCGGGTCTGTGGATATCCCGTGCAAGACTGTGTGCTTCCTCAAAATATCCGCTATAAATCCACAGCCCGGCCAACGCCGCCTGCGGCAAATTTGACACACCCTCGCCGCGCAAAATTTTTGCCGTCTCCGGGTCGCCCGAACGAGGCGAAACGAGCGGCATCAACCGCGTTCCGTCGCCGAGCAACGCCGCTACCTGAGGACCGTATTTCGCAGGATCAAATTCGATCACGCGCGACCCTACTTCAAATGATCCGGAATCGCCGCCATCCAATAACCGGGGCGCGTGCGAACTTTCATATCGGGGCGCGTCACTTCAACCACGATTTCGTGATACCCCCCGTCTTCGGTTGTCGACGGCGAGTAACTGATCAGATACTGGCTTTGAATCTCCTGGCCGATATCCTGCACGACACGTTCAAGATCCTTGTAAGTCAGAAACGAACGTTCCGCACCGCCAGTATGTTTCGTGAACGCCTCGATGTGATTATCGACAAACAGCGCTTTGCCCTGGCGAAGGATTTCGACTAACACCGGAATGTAGTTGCCGGAATAATGTCCCGTGAAGGCCATCGTCGCGTCGGGAGTATTCAGCGCTCCGGCCGGAACGTGGCGCGCGCTGGATGGCACCGATGGCGGACGCGGCGGCGGCTGTTTCGTCAGCAGGCTGGTCACCAATCGATTGATGTTCAGCGAATACACCGAAATATTGCCGAACTGCAGCGCCAGCAGCGCATCGCGCAACTTACCCTGGCTGCCTTTGTCGCGCGTTTCGGCGATGAGTAGCACAACTTTTTTATGTGTCTTCAGCGAGGGCCTGGACAACATACGCGCGGCATCGTTAACCGCGTCGACCATGGCGGCCGTTGTCGAACCCGCGTTGATCTTGTTCAGCGCCTTTGTGATCAAATCGCCGTCGCGCGTGAATTCCTGCAAAACGCGAACGCGATGATCGAACGCGACAATCGCCGCCTGACCGGCTTCGCCGAGCACGGTGTTTTCCAACAACAATCCGACCTTCCTGATGTTCGGCAGCACCGACTCAACGGTGTTGTTGGCCTGAATGCAAACCACGATCGACAAGGGAACCGAAGCGTTTTCAATCGTGATCTTCTGCAGCTTGCCCTTATCGAAAAGCCGGAATTCGTGCGGCTGCAGGTTCGGAATGTAGTTGCCGTTGCGGTCGGTGACGGTCGTCGGCGCGATGACCTGCCGCGTAAACGCGCGGAACAGCGGCGCTTCTTCCGCGGTTGCTAAGGGAACTTTCTGGGCAACCAGCGGAGCGCCAAGCGCGGCGGCGGCGAACGATCGTCGGGTAAAGCTCATATTCATGGGATGTTAGCGGCGGGTTGAAGGTTTCGGCTTCGGGGCGCGGCGGAAATCTCCGCTCTTGCCTCCGGTTTTTTCGAGGAGGAATACATCCTGGATCTCGATGGATTTATCGAGGGCCTTGGTCATATCGTACACGGTTAGAGCGGCCACGCTGGCCGCGGTGAGCGCTTCCATCTCGACACCGGTCGGCCCGGCGGTCGATGCGGTCGCGGTGATTCGAACGCCGCCATCCTCGATCGCGAGATCGACGCCGGCATGGGACAGCGGAAGTGGATGACACATCGGGATCAATTCGCTGGTCTTCTTGGCGGCCATGATTCCAGCGATGCGGGCGACTTCGAGCGGATCGCCCTTCGGATTCGATGGGAGCGCGGCGAGCACTTCTTCCGACAACCTCACAAACGCCTGCGCCTTCGCGGTGCGGAGTGTCGCCGGCTTCGCCGACACATCGACCATGCGCGCCTGGCCCTTGCGATCGTAGTGACTGAGTTTACTCATGCGAGCAACACCGCAACGTGTTCCCCTTCATTGTAAAGTTCGCGCTCGGTGGTCGCGACGATGTAGCAGTTCGACTTCGCCAGCGAAGGCACGTCGCTCGATCCTTTCCAAAAAATCGGCGTCACGCGGCCGTCGTGCAAATGCGCCGGCAAAAACCGGGTCAATCCGGGCTTTTCGCGGAGAGTGATCGTGATAGGGGCTTCTGTGATCATGAGCGATGGCTCCGCGATACCGCTCAGCAATTCCTGGGCCGCGCGCGCGAAGACGGCGTAGGTCACCGCGGTCGACAGCGGATTGCCGGGCAATCCGAAGAAAAACTTGCCGCGCGCGCGGCCGAACACCAACGGTGCGCCGGGCCGGATCTTCACACGTGTGAAGAAAAATTCGGCGTCGAGTTGCGCGAGCGCGGCCTCGACGTAATCGTATTCGCCCGCCGACACACCGCCGGAAAGCAGCAACATATCGGAGTTCAGCGCTTCCTCGATGCGCGCGCGCGTTTGGTCCAGGTCGTCCGGCGCGACCGGCAGAACGCGGGGCACTCCGCCCGCTTCGGCCACCTGCGCGGCCAGCGCCCAGGAGTTTGAGTTACGCACTTCGAAATCGCGCGGCGTCGCTTCGACAGGCACGATTTCATCGCCGGTGGCGAGGATCGAAACGATTGGCCGTTTGACGACGGAAACCTCGGCGATTCCCGCGGTTGCCAGCATCGCGACGTGGCGGTAATCGATGCGCGCGCCGGCGTGCAAGACCACTTCGCCCGCATCCGCTTCGCAACCCGCGCGATTGATGAACTCGCCGGGCGACGGGGCGCGATCGGTGGCGATCGAGGCGCCTTCGAATCGTGTGTGTTCAACCATAACGACGGCGTCGGCGCCGCGCGGAATCGGCGCGCCGGTCATGATGCGCACGCATTCACCGGCTTTTACTTCGCCCTCGAACGACGCGCCCGCGCGCACTTCGCCGATTACGCTTACCGTGCCCGGCATGTCGGCGGCGCGAACGGCGAAGCCATCGCGAATCGATCGATCGACGGGCGGATAGGCGCGATCGGCGACGACATTGGCTGCCAGCACTCGGCCAGACGCTTCGGCGAGCGAGACGAATTCGATAACACGTGTCGACTTCGCCGCTCGTACAGTGTCGATCACAAGCCGCCGCGCGGCGGTGAACTCCAGGGCTTCCACAAATTCCAGGATAGCCGATGGTCCGAGCGGCCAGAATTTCTTGACCCCTGATTTTCGCAAGGCGCGCATAAGGGGGTGGAAACCGATTCTCTATGGCACCCAATCCTGTTCCCTCCGCATGGCGTCCCGAGTCCCCCTTTCTCACTGAAGCGCAGTGGGAGCTGGCGGTCGCAGACGAGTCTCCGCAACTCGAGTCCGCGTTTGAAAGCCCTTTTGCCGGCGAACACCCATTCCTCCGAGAGATGGAAGGCGAGACCGAAACGGTGTCGCCGGAGCTTGAGTTCATCGCCGAGATGGAGCAGCAACTCTACGACCCCGAGTTCGAAGACGCGGTCGCCCGATTTTCGGCGGAGGCGAACGGACTCTATCAAAACCAACTCGAAGCGTTCGGCGGAAATTCCGCCTATTAGTCGGAGGCCCGCGAGGCGGTCGCAGACCGTTTTGCGCCGGCATATCGAGAACTCGAAATGGCGCTTGACCGCGTCGCGCAGGAGGCAGGCAATCGGGACCTCTTCGAAATGGAGGCCGAGTCTATCGAGCGGCTGTTCGATCAATTTGAGCCCGCTGGTCAATCTTACGGCGAGTATGAGTATTTGTTCGAGGCGTTTTGGAAGAAGTCGAAGAAGGCGGCAAAGTCGGGTAGCCGCTCCGGCCGTAAAGGAAGAAAGAAACGGGCTGGTGGAATCAAGCAGAAACTGTTAAGCCGGGTAATCGGGATACTAAAGAAAGTCTTCCGAATGATCCTGAACAAAGTTCTGGATCAAGCAATCGGGCGGCTGCCCGCGAATCTGCGGCCAGCGGCGAGGAAGCTGCGGAGCCGCTTCCTCGGCGGAGGCAAAGCTAAGCGCGATCCACGCCCATCCGCGCCCGTCGAAGATAGCAGGGAGCCTGACGAGGATGTCTCCAGCGCGCCAGTGGACGACGCATCTTTGGAGCCGGACGAAGGCGCGGGTGAAGCTAGCGAGAACCCCGCCTCGCTCGCGGAGGCCGCAAATACCGAGATCGTCGCGTCCCTTTTCGAGTTTGACTCCGAGCTCGAGGCAGAGTCCGACCAGGAGTTCTCCAGCGAAACGCAGGGACTCTCTCCGGCTGCCGAGCTATCCATGGCGCGCGAACAGTTCATGCAGGCCCTCGCGCAAGCGAAGGAGGGCGAAGATCTCGCGCCGCATGTCGAGGGGTTCCTGCCAGCGATCGTACCCGCGTTGAAAATGGCCTCCCGTTTCGGACTCCGCAAGGTGATCGCGAAACTCCTCGGGAAGTTGATTGCGAAGTTCATTCAAAAAACCGTTGGACAACAATCGGCCCTTCCACTCGGTCAGGCGATTGCAAGCGCCGGCCTGAAGATGATGGGATTCGAAACCAACTCCGCAGCAGAGCGATCGCTGGTTCCGTCTCTCCTGGCTCAGACCGTTGAAGGCACCGTGCAGCGGCTTGGAGAGAGCGTGGAACGGTTGGGGTTAGCGGAACGCGATCTGGAGAATCCCGCGTTGCTGGAGGCGATGGCATCACAAGCTTTCGAGCAAGCAGCCGCGGCCAACTGGCCAGGCCGGATGATGCGACCGGAGCTGCGTGAATCGAGCGAGCCGGACGATATGTGGGTGCTGGCACCGGCGAAGGGTAAGAAATATTACAAGCGCGGACCAAGCAGGAAGATCACGATCGATCCAAAGACCGCGGAGAATATAACCATTTTCGCCGGCAAGACGCTCGCCGATTTCCTGTACGTAGAAAAAGGACTGGCACGGAAACCGTTGCAGGCGATTCTTTGGATGTACGAGGCGATACCTGGTTCGACGCTCAGTCACATTGCCCTCTTCGAGAAGAACGTACCCGGTCTCGGCAATGCGTCCAAAGCCGCGTGGAGCCAGATCCATCCGCTGACCTCCGACGCCGCCGGGCAGTTGACCGGCAGTGCCGGACTTGGCCGCAAGTTCACCCCCAAGTGGATGGCGTCACCTCATATGATTCAGATCGGGCTCCGCTACTACTACCTTCAATTACTCGGCTCGGCGTCCTCCAGCGGTGGGTACGTGGGCGGAAACGGAGGGGCGGGCAGCGAGGGAACCGATGATGCGGTTGGCGGAAGTTCGCCCTCCACTACTACCGGGGAAGGCCAGGAACCGAGCCAGATCAATACAGTCGTCGATTGTCAGAACAACAAGATAATCGTCTCCCTATTCTTCGCCGAGCCGCAAGCACAACGCGTGGCGGCGAGTTTTCGCGCCGGACAAACCGAGGGAGTGGTCTTTCAGGCGGTGACGGCCGTGCTTGACGCCGCGGCGCAGAACGCGGCGGACGGCAAGGGTAAGCACATCAAGGTCATTCCGAAAACACAGCAACTCTTCAAGCGGAGACGGCGTCCCGTACTGAACCTGGTCATGCAGTGGTTTCGGAAACGGTTCTTCAAGTGGGCCGGCCGGGTGATCGTCAAGATCGTCGAAAAAGAGATCGAGTCGTTCCGGACGAGCTTCATCAAGGCCGCCGACGATCCGGCGTGGGGCGTGACGGTGCGGATCGAACTCGACAATCCACCGGCGATGGAAGCGATTTGCGCGGCGCTGGCGGGCCAAGTGAAGCTGCCGCCGATGGAGGCCGTGGAGATTCCGAAAGCGTATTGGAGCACGATCGCGGGGTTCCGCCGTGAGTAGCGGCTCCATCGACGCCGTACGTCAAACCGCGCACTGGGAGTCCGCGGTGAGACGGCTGGCGGCGTTTGACGAACTAGCTTCCCCGGTTGCATGGGCGAGCCTGGAGACATATCTGGGCGTGTCGATCCGCCGTTCGATGGGCGACGCTTTGCGGCGTCTCAAGTACGGAATCGCCGAACTTCGCGCAGGCGCGACACCAGAGGGTGTCCATAAATTCCGCCAACAATATACTCTCGTCGAGAGCGTACTCGATTTCTTTGTCGACGCGATCAACACGCGCGGCTCGACGCCGATGGCGGCACGGCTTCGGACGTGTGACTGGCTCGCCTCCGAATCGATGGCGAAGACGCTTACGCCGCTCGGGGTTTCGAAGCCGCCTGTGTTGGTCTATGTAGACAAGGGACTTGGCGCGGCGATCCTGAAGGCCGGCCTCCGGCTTTGGGACGGAGCGACCGACAATCCGGCGGCGGCGATCAAAGTGACGCTGCACAACATGTCGCGGCCGACCGCGTTGATCCACGAAGCGGGGCACCAGGTAGCGCACCTGCTTGGTTGGAACAAAGAACTCGCTTCCCGCCTCGAGGACCGCCCCCTCGGGGCATGGCGGGTCGTGGGCGGCGTGGGCCTCAGAGATCGCTGCAGATGCGTATGCGTTCGTGAATACCGGCTACGCGTCGGTGGTTGCGCTCGCCGATGTGATCGACGCCGGCCCGGAGCACGTGTTTATGTGGGAGCAGTCCGACCCGCATCCGGTGGCCTGGATACGCGCGTTGCTGGGCACCGCGATGTGCCGTGTTTCGTTTGGTCCTGGGCCGTGGGACGCCTTTGAACAGCGATGGGCTGCGCGATATCCGCTTGGAGAAGCGCCGGCGAATGTGCGGCGATTGTTGAACGACTCGCAGGGAGCGCTTGATAAGCTCGCGTCGGAAATTTTGAATCGACCGTACCGCGCCTTCGGCGGCAGACCGCTTACGGCATGGATCGATCCCCGGCAGGTGTCGCCCACGGCATTACTGGAAATGGAGCGCGATGCGGGCGCCGCGCTCTACGTTTCGCCTTATTGGGCGCGGCAAGGATTACGGATTGTCGCGCTCACGGGCTATCGCGTGGGCGTGCGGCCGGACGCGGCGGCGGAAATGCTCACGCGGCAACAGCAATGGATGGAAGGAGCGGCGGCAGCGCTGCGGAATTAAGCAAAAGGACAAAACCATGGCAAAGAGACTCCAAAAGAGACCACCGGCCCGCGACGTTCGCGCGGCACAACTAATCGCTGATGCGATTCGTCAACTGATGCCCAGAGGCGTAACATTGAACCCCGAAGCGCAAGAAGTCGTTGCCCGCTGGAACCGGATGATTGAGCATCAGCGGCGTATGCAGCGGGTTGCACGGGATTTCTTTCGGCGATCCCTAAGCGGCGCCTCACGGTCACAGAACCATACTTTTCTCTCCGACCGGGATCGGAATGAATAGCTGATTTCTCAGCGCCGCCACACAACGATCTAGTCTCCTGTCTTGGATAATTCTTTACAACGGCGCACCTTGTCGAGGATAACGTCTGCGGAGGCCTTCCATGTGAAGGGGGTCGGGGCTCCGTT
>Ga0194128_10002519_pt1 | contig 29508 bp, 23 predicted proteins | sample TA2KigCa65mmetaG_FD_148650 | JGI IMG/M metagenome (GOLD analysis project Ga0194128, IMG submission 148650) | Freshwater microbial communities from Lake Tanganyika, Tanzania - TA2015037 Kigoma Deep Cast 65m | ecosystem: Environmental > Aquatic > Freshwater > Lake | place: Tanzania: Lake...
AATATCCCAATTTTCTCAAGTTCCGCCATCAGGTTCGGATTTGTTGCATTTCAATGCTATGGTGTGTTTCTGCCTTGGTGCAACGAGTCGGCGTAAAACTATTCAAGATTGACACTTATGAAAAAAAGTAGGTTGCACGCCCGGATCGCGGTCGGGCGGAAAAGATAGACACAGTGGTGAAGGTGTTCTGATGCGGCAAGAGAGCTGCAAAAAATCTGTCAGGGGGAAAGGGAATTTTTTCGGGAGTTTGCGGATGATTCGGTCGATTCTATCTGTGCGGAAAGCGGGGCCAAGCCGACGCAGATGCCTCGCAGCCGACGAAACACTTGCACGGAAGTGCCCAGCCGATTCGGGCCGACCTTTGCGTCAAAGGTCGCGCGCCGGCTCATGGGTTCGGCACGACTTCGAGGAGTCGCAATGAAGAAATTCGCTTGTCTCTTGGTTGCCCTGCTGGGCCTCTGCTTCACAGCCAATCGCACCGACGCGATCGACTGGGGCAGCGCTCGCTACGGAGGCTACCAGCCCTGGTGGAACATCTTCGCCAAGCGCAACCCGTACATGTCGATCGAAGAAGAGCGCCTGCAGCGCTTCTGGCACGACTATTACGACGCCCTGCGCCGCTACTACGGCATGCTCGACCGCATCGACTGGGTCGCTTACTACAAGAACCACGGCTACCAGATCAACGCTGGCTGCGGTTACGGCCCCGGCGGCGGGTCGAGCCGAATCCAGTTCGCTCCGGTTTTCGTCAGCCCGACGATGCAGTGGGCGGTTCCGAACCAGATGCTCTCCGGCGCTCCGGGCGGCCCCGGCTATCCGCCGCCGCACGCCTTCCCGAACTTCGGTGGCCCCGGCGGTCCGGGCGGCTTCGGCGGGGGCCCCGGCTTCGGTTTCCCTGGCAACTAAACCATTGTTGATCAGGCTTTCTAGCGTGACCGTCATGCTGGAAAGCCTGACCTACAAAAAAACACAACGACTCGCTTGTTCCCCCGACAAGCGAGTCGTTTTTTTTCTCACTTCGCTTACGCTTCAGGCTCTGATGGTCATGGCAATTCGACGTTTTCAAACCGGAACGGCAACGTGATCGTGTGCGTGCGCGTACCGATCAGCACAAGTGCGGCCGGCTCCGCCTGGTTCGCATTGGGGGCGAACAACAAGCGGGCCTGACGCGACACGGAATTGTTGGCGATGTTGGTGCTTTCGGACAGCACGGTTCGCGTAAATTTCTCCCCCTTGGCGTCGCGAAGATCGGGGAGATCCGCATCTCCGCCCGAGCCGGTGACACGGACGCCATTGGGTCCGATGACGATGCCGCCACCATTGACAATGACATTGCCGCGGATGACGACCCCGCCACCGCCGTTGACGAAAATCCTGCCGCCGAACGGATTGGGCGTAAGGTTTTCGAGCGCAACTTCCACCTCCACCGCGCCGTTGGGCCGTTTGTTGACGGAGGTGATTCTCAGCCGTCCGCCGTTGGAACCGTCGGCGCTCTTGCCGGCAGCGTCGAGGACGTTGTCAACCTTGGCCAGGACTTCGTTCTGCAGATCCAGTTGCAGGGCCAATTTGCCGGTAAGCTCTTTTAGCACCTTGGCGGCATGTTCGTCCTTGACGCGAATCTGGGCCATGCGTTGATTGGGGATCCAACCGAGATCAAGCGACTGAAGCATCGGATCAAAGATGTCCTTCTTTTTCGAGTCCGCCTTCGGCGCGTCGACGATCATCAGCAGTGCTCGGCCCTGCCCGTCGAACAGCTTGTCGATAATCGCATTGCCGACTACGGAACCGTTCAGCAGCCGTGGCTCGGTGCTGACGATCAACTGAATGGTCATCTCTTTCGCGGCAACGTCACGGCGGATACGCAGTTCGGTTTTGACGGCGCCGGCGTGGCTGACGAACGACTTCTCGGCGCCGCGATTGACCAGGACGATCGGTCCGGCCTGCGCGGGAGCGTTCGGCATTACCGAAGGCAGTCGCTTGATGCCTTTCTTGCCGATGCCTGGAAGCGTGGACGGCGTCATGTTGGGCTGCGGATTCGGATCGGCGCGCTCCATCAAGCCGGCCTGGTCGCACAGTTTTTCGAGCGCGATCCAGAACGGCATCTTTCCTTCTAAGGTGATCTTCTTGTCGGCAAATGGCGTGGCGTCGCCCTGAAACTGCACTGGGTAACCGCTCTTGCTGGCCAGTTCGCTGATCGCCTGCTGCACCGGAACACCGGCAAGGTTGAGCGAAATTTCCTTCGGCGCCAGAATCTGGAAGGTACGAATCTGTTCTTCGAAACGAGCGATGAGGGCGGCGATTCGCTTGGCAGCCTCGGCATCGTTCGTTTTCGCCCGTCGCAGCGCCTCCAAGGCCGGGGCGCCGATCGCCTCGAGTTCTGCGCGAGCCTTCTCGCGTTCGACGAACGAGGTGCTTGCCAATTTGCGCACCAGCGTTTCAATGCGGCCGTCAGCGTTGGTTGCCTGGCCGAATGCCGGCGCCGACAGGACGAATGCGAGAGCGAAGGAGAGGATCGATCGCATGGCCATGAGGAGGTCTCCATTTTTGGCGAGCCGAGCCCCGTAAGGGGCCGGCTGATGATCGCAACGGAACCCGGCCCCTTACGGGGCTCGGCTCGCCGGTTCATCCATTATGCCGATATCGCGGCGAAACGCAAGCGCCTTTTATTTCCGGATCGAAATCAAGATCGGGACGCTCGAATAGTGCACCTTTACCACGAAATTGATCGACACGTTGGCGATGACGCTGATCGGCACGTTCTCGATCGGCGCGGCATTCGGGGCCACCTTGAGCGTGATAAAGCCCTTGCTGCCATTGCCCAGCAGCGTCTTGCTCTTGCCGGGAACGATGGTTACGCCGGGAGGCAGCGGATTACCCATTACCGAGCCAAGGTGTTGCAGGAGCACATCAAGAAAGACGCCCTTGTCGTAGTCGCCACGTCGCTGCACCGTGACCTCGATTTTGATCTCTTCGCCCGGCTTCAGCACGATGGAGTTGGTGCTGACATCGACCTTGAGGATGTCGGACGGCGTCGTGACGGCGACGGTTTGCAGGTTGACGTCGAATTTGCCGCGCCCGCCGCCGGGCAGGTAGATTTCCTGATTCGGCGTGACACCGCGCACCAAAGTCGTTTCCTTGCTGTCGGGCGGCGATTTTTCCCCTCGCCCTTTGGGAGAGGGGCCGGGGGTGAGGGTCGCCGTGCCGACCAACTCGACATTGGCGGCGGCAAGCTCCGCATTGGGCGCCGCCGTCAGCACGATCAGTCCCTGCGTCATCTCGGTGGGGATCGTCAGCGGGCTGGCCGTGATTTCCTTGGGCAGCCCTTTGATCTCGACCTTCACGGGGCCTGTGAAGCCGTTGAGCCGATTGACGTGAACATACCACGACGTGCTCGTGCCGGGGCCGATCATCGCTTTATCGGGATCGCAGCGGAGCGTGAAATCGGGCACGGCCCAGTCGGCGTCAATGTGATAGACGGACGATTCGGAGCCCTTGCTGTTGAGGTCGCGAATGCGCAACACGTAGTCGCCGTCGATCGCCGGAGTGAAGACGAGCGACGCTTCCAAGCCATGCGTTGTGTCGTTGGACGCGACGACGACACCTTTCGGCGTCATGATCTCCAGGATGCCGTGCAGCGACGAGTTAAGCAGCGTCCCGAATCGGCGAGCTTTCAACTCGAACCGAATCGGTCTCCCTTTCTTGGCGTCGAAGACGAAATGATCGATGTCGCGCTTCTTTCCGATACGCCCATTGATGCCCATTGGCAGCGTCACCCGATTCGCTTTGCTCGGTTCGTCGTTCGGCTCCTGCTCGACGAACTGCGGCAACTTGCTGACGATGAACGTCGCAAGGTTGCTTTTTTCCACCTGAGCCGGAAGCGTTAGCGAGGGAATGTCCAACTGAAGCTGCTGCACGCCCAGTCGCTCCGGAATCGACAGCTTGAACTTCTCGCGCACAGATTTCGCTGACCCGATCGGCTCGACGTCGATGGTCGAACCAGGGTTCCCCGCCATCGGGAAGACGTGCGACACGTACGGCTTATTGGTCGCCAGGATCGCATAGACCCAGCGCGGATCGCCGTCGTAGGTCGATTCGCGCACTTGCAGATAATAGGTTCCCGCCTTGGGAATCTTGTAGCTCAACATCGGATCGGCGAAGAAAAAGTGATCGTTGGCCGCCAGCTCTCGGCCATCGGAATCAAAGAGCGACATCATCGGCTTGGCATGCTTCTGGAGATCGTGAATCTTGTCTTGCAATCGGGCGCAGAACATCTCGAAGGTGACGATCTCGCCCTCTTTCGCTTCGAACTTGAAGTAGTCGAGATCCTCAACGACTTCGAGCTTCCCGGCAAGGACGCATGGCAGCTTGATCGCCTGAGCTTGAGCGGTCGTGTTGTTCGCCGTGGATTCAAGGACGACCGGGTCGTCGACGATGACGAGTTGCCCGACCGTCGAGATGCCGAGCGTTGTGGCGATGCGGAACTCGCGAATGCCGAGCGGTGCGTCCTTGGCGACGGTGACTTTCATCTTGACGCTTTTGACGACCGTGTTGGGCACGGGCGGAGGGCTGTTCACGTCGGCGGAAATGCCGGCGCCTTCAAAAAGTGCCTTGTACGCCCCGGCAAAGTTCATTTGCCCTGAGACATCGACCTCCACCGTCGTGCCTCGCTGCAGCGCCACCGGATAGGCGTGCGTGATCATTGGAAACGACGTTTGGGCAGCAACGGGGCCCGCGAGAACCAATACGATGATCAGCGGTTGAAGGGTTTTCATGGGAACGTCCGGGTCATGACGAATTCGTTTCGCGTTCTCGTTGCGCCGTGCGGGCGCTAAACGAAGAATCGAAGAAGGCAGGTGATGTCTTTTTATCGGTTCCATCGCCTGGTCGCAACATTTCTTCGCCGCCGCGCTATTCGACGATGACCGCAAGGGCGGTATAATCGCTTGCATAGACCCGTGAAGCGCAGAGGAGCCAACGAATGTCGCGAGAATTGTGGATCGCCGCAGCGTTAATCGTCGTGGCCATCGTCGGCGTTGCGGTTGTGGCCAATCTGCCTGACTTTCAGAAGAACCAGGAGGCCAAGAAGATCGTGGCCCCGGAGTCCGAACCGGTCGCGCTGCTTCCCAAGAAGGACGAGACGATCAAGCCCACGCCGCGGACGCCGCCAGAGGAACCGATCGCGCCCATTCGCCCGCAAGACAAATCGCCGATCGATCCCAAGTCGGAGGTTCCCGCAAAGAAAATCGATGAACCGAAAACAGGCGACAAAGCCGATCCCGAGCCCAAGGGTATTGCCAAGATCGACACGGATCCGAAAAAGAACGATCCGGTTGTCGATCCGAAAAAAGAAATCGCCAAGGTCGAGCCGAAGAAAGACAAGACGCCTGAGCCGACAAAACCGGACAGACTGGTTCAGGTGGGGGAAAACCTTGCCAAACTCAATGATCCCGACGGTGAATTCGCGGTCAAAACGATCTATGGCGCGAAGCATGTTCAATTCATCGGCCAAATCAAGACGCTGCGCATCACCGACATCAACGAGCGTTCCACGCTCGATCTTTCCCAACTTGTGGCCGACGAGGTCATTTTCAACGGCAACATTAACAGCGGCTCGAAGGTGATCCTCGGCCAGGCCAAGACGTTGCACCTTCGGGACGTCAATCAATCCATCGTGGATGCCTCGGCCCTCGGTGCTCGCCAGATCGTCGTGGCCGGCTCGGTCAATGCCGGCTCCACCATCAAGCTGCACGCTCCAAAGGGGACAATCGAATTTCTCGGCGAAATCAACGATCGTTCGCAAGTCGAGATTTCGGCCGCGGAGGGGAAAGTCGTCTTCAAGGGCCGAGGCAACTCGGTCGTCAACGGCGGCGTCAAGCTGCTCATCACGGCGCGCGAATTGGAGTTCACCGGGGCGATCAACGGCCCCAACACGGAAGTCGATGTGACACTCACACGCGGCGCCGCCATGAATGTCTGGCGCATCAGCAGCGGCGTTCGCTTCCACTACCGCAAGGCCGACCCGTCCGATCCCGAGCCCCGCATCGACGCCGGGCCGACGGCGGGCGCGGATTTTCGCATGGTCGCGACGCCGAAGAAATAACACGCTCGGCTCGCCAGATCACTTCGCCGGCGCTCTGCGCACGCAGCGGAAGCCGATCGCCTCCGGCGCGAGACATGCATCGCCGAAGCCGGGATAATCGCCGACGCGGTAGGTAGAGCGCAAGGCGTCCGCGTCGGCCTGCCAGGCGCCGCCGCGGCGCACGTAGAGCTTCCCTTCCTTTGGGCCGCGCGGATTCTTGTCGGGGCTTCCCTCGTAGTAGTCCTTCGCATACACGTCGTGGCACCACTCGGACACGTTGCCATGCATGTCGCAAAGGCCCCACGGATTGGGCCGTTTCTGGGCGACGGGATGCGTCGTCTTGCCGGAGTTCTCCGTGAACCAGGCGTGATCGCCGAGCTTCTTCGGATCGTTGCCGAACGAATAGGAAGTGGACGTGCCCGCCCGGCAAGCGTATTCCCACTCCGCTTCCGTCGGCAGGCGATAGCCCTCGGCGTCGAAATCACAAACGCCTTCGTCGTTGTAGCACGGCTTCAGGCCTTCCGCCTTCGATCGGGCGTTGCAAAACCAGACGGCATCCAGCCACTTGACCTGATTGACCGGCAACGTCGGCCCCTTGAAGTTCGACGGGTTCGGCTTCGGATCGTCGGCGCCATGGGCGAGCCGATCCCACTCGCCTTGCGTCGCCTCGGTCTTGTCCATCAGAAATGAATCGATCCAGACGGTGTGCACCGGCTTCTCGTCGTCGCGGCCTTTCTTGTTGCCCATCTCGAATGAGCCAGCCGGGATCACAACCATCTCGATGCCGCTCTTGGTCGTGATCACCGGCGGCGTCTCAACCTTCGCCGCAGGCCGACCGCCGTGGGTGCATCCGATGATCGCAATGAAAAAAGCGCAAAGAATGCAATGAGGAATGAGGAACGAGGAACGAGGAATGCAGAAGTCAACGAGAAAAACCCCGTCTTGCAATTCCTCATTCCTCGTTCCTCGTTCTTCATTCCTCATTGCATTTCTAGTTTCAGCAGCACTCACTCCTTCCTCCCTTCCGGCCGCCGAGCCACAGCCACGACGACCCAGACCGGCTGCTTGCACGATCGGCCGTCGCGCGTGATCGGCGCCCAGCGGTTCTTCTTCTTGGCGTCGGCCACGCAGACGTTCCAGCCCGGCGCTTCGACTCCGGGGAACTCAGGCAACAGCCCCTTCAGGCTCTTGCCCTTGAAACGTGGGCCCTTGGAAAACACCAGGTACTTCTGATCCGGCGACCACGTGACGTGGTACGTCTCGATCGGGTCCTTGCTCTCGACCATGTCGACGATGTTGGTCGCTTTTGGCTCCGGGCCGCTGAAGTCGATGTCGGCGACGCCGGCGCAGTAGTCGCCGTGGCCCCAGGTGACCTTCTTGCCATCGGCGCTGAGGTTGGGCCGACAGCCCGAGAGCTTGAGATCGTAATACTTGTCGCCGTCGGCCTGGATCGCCAGGATGTTGTGGCGGAAGCCCATGCCGGCGTGAACGGTGGCGACGAACCATTTGCCGTCGGCCGACCAGTTGAGCGTATAGAGATGCTCGAGCTTGGTGTTGACGTGCTGCCGGGTTTTCGTCGTCTTGATGTCGTAGATGAACAGCCCCTTGGTCGCGAAGTCGGAGTAGGTGAATTTCTCGAACTCGCCTCTCATGTAAGCGATCTGCTTCCCGTCAGGGCTCCAGCACGGCTCGCGGCCATTCGCCGCCACCTTGACGCGATTGCTCCCGTCGGCGTTCATGTAGTAGATGTTCCGCACCTTGTCCGCGCCTTTGCCCTCGTCGGCGACAAAGCAGATCTTCGTCCCGTCCGGCGACGGCTTCGGATAGAGTTCATCGACATCCTTGGTGTTGGTGAGGTTGACCGGATTCGACCCATCCGCGTTGCAAATGTAAAGCTCCCAGTTGCCGTCGCGGTTGGTCTCGTAGACGATCTTGTGCTGGTAGTCCTTCAGCTCCGTCAGGAGCGTTGGATCGCCGTCGGTTTGTGCGTCTTGGGCGTGGGTTTCGCCCTGCAGCAATGCTGCGGCCGCAAGAGCGAGACCAATAGGAAACGTGAGTAATGTTAGGATGCGCGTCATTATGGCTCTCCGAGATTACCAAGGGTTTGGTTGCATCGCATCGAAAAACTCGACAAAAGATCTGCCAACGCAGTATAGATGGTCGTAGCCCCGTGGTTTTCACGCCAGCGCTCCACGTCTTCGCATGTTCAGGTACTCTTTGACCTGTGGAGCGAGGTTTGGAAACCGTTCAGAGAACTGTTCATCGGACCAAGCCGATCGTCCCTCGGGATCGTGTAGGTACACATACCCGGCGTCGCTGCCGTCGAGCTTCAGCCAAAACATACCGCCGATCAGGTTGTCGCCGATGGCGACAACCGATGGGGCCAGGTTGACTATCATGGTCGCTTGGTTGATATTGTCGCCCCGCTCCGGGCTGGAAAACCCCAAAAAGCCATCGATGACAGTCTCCGGTCCGCACGGCGTCGGCTCCTGGAAGGGACAAAGGCCACTACCAAGGCAGACACCGCCATGGGCTACCAAGAATTCGCGATAGTCCTGCGGAAGTATCACTGAAAACCGTTGCTCGAACGCCGCTACCAACCCCTCCGTTGGTGGATAACACCAGTTCGGCAGGCGAAATCCCAGCTTGTTCAATTTGGCCGCGAATTGATCTGCCATGCTCGCTCCCGACAATCGAGCGCTACGAAATGAAAACAGTCGTCCGGTCGCTAATACATTTTTGGCGGCGGCGGATTCACTCGCATCTCGGGGCAGGCGGTCCTGAGTTGCTGGATTCCCGCGTTCGTGATATTCGGGCCTGAGATGAACAGCACACTCAGTTTCTGGCATTCCTGCAGCGTTTTCAGGCCGGCATGCGTCACCCTGGAATCATTTAGGTGGAGTTCTTCGAGATTCGGCAGGTCCTTAAGCTCCTTCAAGCCGGCATCCGTAATCGCGGTTGAATCGAAAAAAAGCGTCTTCAGGTTCTGCACTTCCTTCAAGTCCTTGAGGCCGGCATCGGTTATCCGCGTCTTGCCGACATTGAGAAAATGCAGTTTGGCGAGCTTCTTCAGTTCTTTCAGAGTGTCATCGCCGATCCTCGTTCCCTGGAGATACAGCGTCTCCAACTTGGCAAAGCCGATGACTTCGCCGATTCCGGCGTCGGTCACCTGAGTCTCTCCAAGGTTCAACCAAACGAGGTTGCTCAGATCCTTGAGCTCTTTCAGCCCTGCGTCGGTAACCGTTGTGCCGCCGAGGCCCAGGGTTGCCAGCGTCTTGATGCTCTTCAAATGTTTCAGCCCAGCGTCGGTTACCTGGGTGCGGTTGAGCATCAGATAGTTCAGGGCCGGCAAGTCGCTAGGCGTGGCCAGGTCGGCGTCGGCCGCCACCGTCCCGGCAAGATTGATCCAGATCACGTGATGCGGCGGCGTCGAACCGAGCTCGGCGGACTTCTTGTACTTCGCCACCATGGCGACTGCCGCTTGCTCATTCGGCGGCGCTGTGCGCTCGGGTTTGCCCGGGTCGCGGCAGCCGGTCATTGTGATCAGAGAAATTGCAACGAGAATGAGGAGTCGTGACATGATTCGGTCTCTGGCGGTATCAGTGAGGGCGCGTCGATTCGGTTTCGAGCTTGGATTTCGATAGTGGTTTTCGTGGCTTCGAACGTGTTTGCGCCATGGCTGAACCTCCGGCGTCATTGTAACGCGCGGACAGACGGCGCGGCGACGTTTCCAGATACGAGCCGGAAGCGTTAGCGACGGTCCAGGCAAAACCCGTCGCTTACGCTTCCGGCTCGTGAAGTGGATAAACCTAGATTTTCAGGAACATGTCGGTCCACCTCGGTTCACCGCCGAGGTCGCGAGCGCGGCGGAAGTAGCCGATTGCCGCGTCACGGTTGCCGTCGAACCAGGCGAGGTAGCCGAGGAGGAAGAGATAGTCCGCATTCTTGGGGTTGCGAGCTTGCGTCTGCTCGAGTTGCTGACGTTGCTCGGTCCAGGCGTCAAGATTGTTCGCGAAGAGCTCGACCTTCGGATTGAAGCCGCTCGACGGCCATTTGCGATTCTCGGCCAATCCCTTCTGGATCGCGTCAACGGCATCGCGGTACTTGCCGACGGCGATCAATGCTTGGCCTTGCAGAAACCGGGCGCGCGGCGCCGGCGCGTCGGCGTCGCCGGCTTGACGGAAGCGTAACAGCGCCGTGCCGAACTCGCCGGCGCGAAACGCTGCGACGCCCAACTCCTCGAGTTTCGTGCCATCGGGCGGCGGCTCGGCCTTGCGCGGCGCAAAGCGGAATGGCTCGGCGCCCTGGTCCGCGGCGATGCGCGGTTTCTTGTCGTCCGGATCGGCCTTGGCGACTTCGGGCCATTTGGGACGCGGACCTTTCGCCACGTCCGCGGGCTTTGCTTTGCCCTTGGCGACATCGGGCCGTTCACCCCAGATCTTCGACGCTGGCTCGACATCGAGATCGATGCCCGACAGGTCTGGGACTCGTCGGAAGCCGGCGTTGGCCAGCCCGGGCGGATTGATGATCTGCACCGTCACGCGCTGGTTAATCGAGCCGTAGCCCGGGAACGGAAGCCCCGGCGCGACTGGCGGGAGACCATAGACATATCCGTAGCCATAGGTGTATGGCAAAAACGCGGGAGCAACCTGGCGATACCCGAACGGCGTCGGCGTGGCGGGGACGATGGCCATGTAGGGATCGCCGACCGGTAGAAAGCCGTCGATGCGCAGGTGGCTGCCCTTCACGCGAAAGCTGATGCCGTCACGAAAGATCACGGGCAATCCGAGCACCGGGAAGAACTGCGCCGAAGCGCTGTCCGCGATCAGAGCGCCAAGCAGCATGGCCAAGAGGCAACGAATCCGTGTCATGATCGATTCCTCGCGGCGGGCGGAGTATGGACGATCAATTCTACCTTCACAATGGGGTCGGACGCCAGAGAATTTTCGTGTTCACGTTTAGCGCTCGCATCGCGCCTCGCGAGTGCTAAACGTAAACAGGCTTACGACAACGTAAACGCCGGCAGCTTGATGATCTCCCCGCCTTTCATGGCCGACTCGTGGGCCAGGATGCCGACGCACGTCCAGTTCGCCGACTGCACGGCGTTCGGGAACGGATCGCGATTCTTGACGAGAGCATCCACAAACTCATGCACCAAATGCGGGTGCGAACCGCCGTGTCCGCCGCCCTGCACGAACGACAGATGCGCATGCTCGCCGGCGTCGTAGACGCCCTTTGTCGTAAAGCGGCGAATCGGTTCCGGCAACAGGTGCGCATAATCCGGGACCTTCACACGTTGCGGAATCTCCGGCTCCGGTTTCTTCGCCGTGTGGATCACCGGCTCCTCGCCTTCGCAGAGCGGCCATTCAAATGACTTCTTCGAGCCGTACACGTCGATGCTCTCCCGATATTGACGAGCAACGTCAAAAAGCGAACGGATGATGCGCGCGGAAAGATCGCTGTTGCGGAACTTGATGTGCGCCGTCTCGACCGCGAAAGGCGAGTTGTACTTTGAAATCAGCTCCTGGCGAATCGTGCCTGAGCCAAAGCAGGAGACATACTCGGCTTCCGCCTTCGTCAAGCCAAGGCACGGGCCGACGCAGTGGGTCGCATAGTGCATCGGCGGCAGGCCAGGCCAATAGTTCGGCCAGCCGTCCATGTCTTGCTGATGGCTCGCCTGGATGTATTGCAATTTCCCGAGTTCGCCCTTTTGATACAACTCGCGGCAGAACAAGAATTCGCGGGCATAGACGACGGTCTCGGCCATCATGTACTTCAAGCCCGTCTTCTTGACGAGTTCGACGATCTGCTGGCATTCCGCGACGGAGGTCGCCATCGGCACCGTACACATCACATGCTTGCCGGCCCTGAGCGCGGCGATCGACTGCGGGCCGTGATCGGGGATCGGCGAGTTGATGTGCACGAAATCGACGTCTTTGTCCTTGAGCACATCTTCGAACTTCGTGTAGCGCTTGGCGACGCCGAACGCATTGCCGACCTCGTTCAGCTTCGATTCGGTGCGCTGGCAGATGGCGTACATGTTGGCGTTCGGATGCTTCTGGTAGATCGGAATGAACTCGGCTCCGAAACCGAGACCGATGATGGCAACGTTGACTTTGTCTTTGGCCAAGGTAGTGATTTCCTTTCGTCTAGTGGATTTCTTTGAGGACAGTCCGACGCCAATCAAGAACTTGACGACATTTTCTCGCGCAGTTCATGCGCGCGTTGCTTTAACTGCTCCAGAGAAAGCTCGTCCAGCTCCTGCTTCGGCGTGATGGGCACGTTGAGGATTTCTTGCAGCAACTGATTTGGCCGATCCAAACGCCAGCTTCACGTCCTTCTTGGCGTCCTTCTTCAAGGGCTTCATCCAAGAACGCGGCCTGATCGCGTTCCCATTTTTGGCGGGCACGGTACCGTTCTCTTTCGACATCATTTTTCGATAACATCGTAAGCACCTCCATCGCTCGCTTCACCGCCGGGTCATCGAAAGCCGTCGGTAGTTTCTCGGTGTCCACTTTTTCCGCATGCGTCAAGAAAAAACACCAGGCGTCCAGCGAGTCCGTCGATTCAGCGGCTGATTTCGTGAATTTCGGCAACTCCAGCAGGTGCATTTCCTGGGGTGGGCTGAAAATAACCTCCGGATGCGTCGCGTCCTTCAACTGGAATTTTGATGAAAATCGGCCACACCAGGAAACTGAGGCGTGTTGTCGATCGCAATCGAAATGGTCGCTCGCAGATCGGTGTACCTGTCCCCTTCTCGCAATTGGTCTGCGTGCAGTAACGCCCAATGGTATAGTATGCGATTCAAATGGACTGTGTTGCCGAACATCTGCATTTTCAACGTTGTACTGTTGACCGAGTTCGTCGCGAGCTTTGATGTCAACGATCGCTAACTTGTCGTCCGCCGCGTCCTTTTCGCAAAATGGATTGAGCAGTTCCAAAGCGACGATGCGCCGAGCCGGCGTAAGCACGGCATTCAGAAAGGCCGTAACAATCGGCACGTTCTCCTCGGTGCCGAAGACCTTCTTGAAGGCGTCATCCACACGTGGGTCGATGCCTGGGATCATGTTGAGATCATAGACAAGTCGATTGCGTGCAGGCAACGAAAATCACTACGCCCGGGGACCTATTTCGTGCCCGGCAATTCAAAAAAATGTCCGGCGAATCGTCGGAAGGGGAATAACTCCATGTCGGGAGCATGTGCCTCCCTGTCGATCGTTTTACCTTTACCAACGCCCAGAGGGGCGAGGAGATATGTCATGAGAATGTTCGGATTGGCTATCGCACTATTCGGCGCCGTCGTCGCCTTTGCGTCGTCGGCCGATGCGCCGAAGTTGATTCTTGATGGGAAGATTCACGATGTCGGCACGCTTCAGTTCGAAGTTGGATATCGCAATCAAAACGCTTTCCTCGCGAAAGGAACCGCGACCGTGAACGGCGTCGTGTATCGCTTGACGATCGACGACTCCAAGAAGGAAAGCCCGTTTGTCCTGCATGCCAAAGTCATTGACACCCGCGTCGAGGGCGGCAAAGTCGTCGGCTGGGCGGTAATCTCGATCGAGAAACATCGCGAGATCGGCGGTTACTTCGCCCTTGGCAAAGACCAGTATTACATCCAGCCGATGAAAAAGCCGGCCGAATCGCCGACCGTGATGCCGAACCCGGATATCCGACAGCTACAAGGCCGCTGGCGCGTGGTGCGCGTCTCGACTCCCGCTGTCTTCAGCGAAGGCGACAAGGATGTTCGCCTCGAGTATCAATTCGAGGGCAACACTTATCGCGTGTTTCGCAACGGCGTCCTTTCCTACATCGCCGACTTCAAGCTCGGCGCTGCGAAGGGCGTCAAGACGATCGACGAACGGGGCGCCGCGCCCTGGTCGTCGTCGATCGGTCCCATGCGACTGGGGGTTTACTCGATTTCCGGCGATGACCTGGTGGTTGCTTACACCTTCGGCGATCCGTCGATGCGTCCTGCCGACCTGAATGAAGGCCGTACCCGGACCATTGGGTACCTGAAGCGGGTCAAGTGAGATCGCGTCGCGCTGATCCCCGGGGTTCGGAGTACCTCACCCCGGGGCTTCCTCATCCCATCCGATGCGAGGCAGCATCGGCAGCATCATCAAGAGCAAAATCGCCCCCGCGACGTACGGCAACAGATGCGTGTCGGTGCTCTTGTACAAGGTCACGCCGATCACCGGCCCAAGAATCCGCGCCAGCGCAGCGGCCGATTGATTCACGCCGAGCACCTCACCCTGCCGATCGTCGGGCGTTCGCCGCGATACCAGCGCTTGCGCCGACGGCGTTAGGAAGGAGAAACCGATAACGGATGCCGTCAACGCGATGAACAAGAGCGTCACGAGCACCGGATCGAGCGGCGCCGCGGGATCGATGGGCCGAGCCCGCGTCGAAACTGAGTAGGTAATCCACCCCATGATGCCGACGCCGAGCGCCATGAAGCCGATGCCCATGCCGATGAAAGTCACCTCTCGCAAGTGCGACGCCAAGCGGCGATAGATAAGGCCCTGCGACAACATCAGTACGAAGCCGATGTACGCAAAGATCAAAAAGCTGTCGTTTTCACCGAAGCCGAAATTGTCTTTCAGAAAAAGCGCCAACGTCACTTCAAAAGCGCCAAAGCCGAGACTGGCGACAAAAAACGTCAAGACGACCGGGGCGATGCGCGGGTCAGCGAGGGCGTGTTGAATCGGCGTCCAGTCGAAGATGCTGCGACGGATCGCCGGCTCTTCGCCGGGGACACGAGTCTCCGGCAGTAGGAAGAGTCCGAGCATCCAGGCGACCAGCGAGAGAATCGACGCCGAGTAACCGATGATGGGCAGTTGGCCATCGCCGAACCAGAGGCAACCGAAGCCGATCAGCGGGCCGAAGGTGAAGCCGATGCCGAAGGCGATGCCGATGAGGGCCATGCCGTGCTTGCGTTGGTCGGGCGGCGTGGAGTCGGCGATGACGGCCTGGGCGGTGGCGATGGTCGCTCCCGCGATGCCGGCCCCGATGCGCGCCACGAAAAACAGGCCGAGCGCCAGCCCGGCGTTCGCCTCCGCCGGAATCGCCGCCGCTCGGCCGAACAAGTAGTAAAACACAACGGACCCGAAAAGCCCAAGCAGCAAGATCGGCCGGCGGCCCACGTGATCCGACAGCCGACCCCAGATAGGCGCGAAAAAAAACTGCATCAGCGAGAAGGACGACATCAGCAGCCCAACGATCAAGCCGATCTCCCAGGTCGCGCTGGGCAACAGGTGTTTCACATAGCCGTCGGCAATGCGAGGCAGCAGCGGCAAGATGATGCCGAAGCCGAGCAGGTCGATGAACACGACGAGAAAGACGATCGTCAGCGCAGAGCGATTGGATGACGGTTCGCTTGGTGGGGTGGGAGATTCACCGGTTTGCATGAGGGCAGGATACCAATCCAAACAGGCGTGGACCAGTGTGCGTGGGCGTGAGCCAGATCCAGGGGTTCGCTGCGATCACCCCTGGGCTTCGTCTAAATTCATAGACCAACCACATGGGCAACGATCCCTTCTACCCGAGCGCAACCGGCCTGGCGCCGCCGGCCTGGCTCGTCTTCGATTGCGAGAGCATACCGGACGGCAGATTGCTCAACCTCGTCAAGTATCCAAACGAGACCTTGACGCCCGAAGAAGCCGTTGCTCGCGCGCAGGCGGAAGCAAAAGCGACTTCGGGCGGGTCCGACTTCCTTCCCGTGACATTTCAACTGCCGATCGCAGTCAGCATCCTGCGCGTCGGCGCTGATCTGTCGCTGCAAGCCCTAACCTGTCTCGATGCTCCGCACTATCGGCCCCGCGCCGTCATCGAACAATTCTGGTCCGGCCTGGTGCATTACCATCATCAATTCGGCAATGGCGTGAAGATGGTGACGTTCAACGGCCGTGGCTTCGATCTGCCGCTCATGGAAATGGCCGCGTTTCGCTACGGCCTTTCGACGCCGCAGTTCTTCGCCGACAATAGCCAGCGCTACGACGACTGGCACCTCGATCTGATGGACTGGCTCACGAACTACGGAGCCATTCGGCTCTCCGGCGGGCTCAATCTGTTGTCACGTCTGCTCGGCAAACCGGGTAAAACCGAAGTCACCGGCAAGAAGGTCTACCCGATGTGGCGCGACGGCAAGATCGCTGCCATCAATGACTACTGCCTGTGCGACACGCTCGACACGTACTTTGTCTTCCTGCGCACCCGCGTCATGGCGGGGGCCATCTCACTCGATGAAGAGCAGGTCCTCGTGCGCCGCACGAAAGATTGGCTTCAGAAGCAATCCGCGGCCTACCCCGCGCTGGCCGAGTACGTCACGCACTGGGAGGAATGGCGCCCTTGGCCGTAGGGGCGCGTCCGCGCTTGGCGCGTCGTTGATCATTGCGTTCTTCCGCAGCTCACTCCCAGAGCGGCATAGGCGGGGGCGGGGAGTCGTCGTAAATGCCGACCCACTCTGCCGCCAGGTAATCGTCGAAGAACTGAATCCACGACCGCTTCGGCACGGTGCCTTCGCGCAGCCGCTTGACGACGGCGTCGATTCCTTTTTTGACATCGGTCAGTGCCAGATCGATGTAGGAATAGCGCAACCCCGTGCCGCCGCCGATGTGGCAGCCTAGCTTCGCCGGCTTTAGTACGGCGTCGAGCGCGTCCTCGATCTCGGCCTTGTCGGCGAACTTTTCTTCGTCCAGACCTTGGCTCCCGTCCAGCTTGAGGTAACAGAACGTCTCGCCATGCTTGCTGAAGCGTTCCGAATGAAACGACGTGTTTGAATGGCACGCGATCCAGAGATCTTGATCGACCGCGCTGGCGACGAAAAGGTCGAACTGACACGCGTACTCCTCGTCCTGTTCCGGTTCAAGCTTGAAGAGCGTCCAGGTGGCGTCGCCGGCCGTTTTGAACAGCGGCTTCGCCGGCGCTTGATCGCGAACCTGATGCACGAGCGCGTCGACGCGCTCGCGCAGTTTGTCAAGCGTGACCATTCCCTTTTTCTTGCGGCCATCGGGAGCCGGCGCCGCCGAGATCGCGCCGACCCACTTGTCGAGCCGCTCTTCGCCGAGCAGCGTCTCCGTGGCGACGAACGCGTCGCTCATGGTCTGCTCGTCGCCTTCTTCCTCGGCTCGCGGGGAGAAGTAAGTGAGGTCGATCCGATGGTGCTCTCCGATGGAGGCTTGCACGAGCAGGTCGGACAGGTCGCCGCCGGTCCGGCCCTGCACGGACATCTGGGCCATCTCGAGATCCTCGGGCGGTCGATACGGATAGAACTCCCAGCCGGGAATGCTCGGCGCTCGAGCGAGGATGGCATCGGTCAAGGGCCGTAAGTGGCGGGTGCTTTCCGGCGTGATGACCAAGCGATGCCCTTCGCCGGACAGCGCCGGACCATACTCCCACATGATGCGCTGGTCGAGGCACTGGAGATGCTTGTCCATCCATGCCGGCAAGTCCCATTCGGCCTTGCGGAGGAAAAGCTTGCCGATTTGATCGGTCTTGCCTTCGAAGGCCTTCCACCAGGCATCGATTTTCTTTTCGATGGCGGCGCGGCGTTTGGCCTCCGTCGCGGAAGCGTGCTCGGCGTACACCCAGCGGGCGGGGTTTTCATGCATGCGTAGGATTCCTTTTAACCGTTCGCCTTTGGAGAGCGCGATGGTAGGCATCACGCTCCGCGTGATGATGATGGAGGGTACCTCGGTGGATCGCGCCGATTCTGGCTTCTTCATCACCCGGAGCGTGATGCCTACCATCAATCACGGCCGTTCGGTCGACAGTTTCAGTTTCGGTTGCGGCCGGGCTTGCCAGGCGGCGACGTCGGCCTGCAACAATTCGATCGCCCGCGTCAACTGAGCGTCTTTGCCTTGCGGCAGTGTACCGGGCGTCAGCCAGATCACATGGTGTGGCTCGGCGCCGTGCTTCTCCATGTCCTCGCCGTCGTTGATCGTGAACCAGCCGCGCGTGGGCAGGCGCAACAGGCCGACATCCATGATCGGCGCCGCGCCGGTGCTGACGACCGCGCCTGCCGTCGCCACGCCGACTAGCTGGCCGCGCTTGAGCGTCTTGATCGCATGGCTGAAGATCTCGGCATTGGAGCCGGAGTTCTGGTTGCACAACACGACGATCGGCTTGTGCCAGGAGATATAGATTTTGCGATCGAGCGGATAACCGGGCCCACCGCCGCGCGGGACAGTGATGGCGTGATTGGGCTGCGTGAGGGCGGTGAGCAAGTGGTCGGCGATGGAGCCGCCCGGGTTCTCGCGCACGTCGATGACCAGGCCGTCTTTGCCGGCGCCCTGCGAGACGAGTTCCTCTTCGAACTTGCGGAAGTTCGGCATCGACATGGCGCTGATGTGCAGGTAGCCGAGCCGGCCCTTCGACCCGTCGGCGACGAGCTTGCGATTGTGCTCTAGCCAATGATCATAGAGCAGTGCTTGAGCGGCAGCATAGGTCGTCGGCCGCAGGGTGACCGTGCGCTGCTTGCCGTCGGTCCCTTGAACGTCGAGCGTGAGCTCACGATCGGCGGGGCCGTTGAGGACGAGCGTCAAGTCCATGCTGCCGTCGACTTCGGCGCCATCGATTTTCTGAATGATGTCGCCTATGACGAGCCGGCTGCGTTTCTTGTCGGCGGGGCCGCTGGGCAGCACGTCGCGCACCTTCAAGCCGGGACCGTTGTGGGTCGGATCGAAGCGGACGCCGAGATGCCCCGTCGTATCGCGCGGCGTCGGCGTCTTGGCGTCGGCCGGGCTCATCGTGAAGCCGAGATGGGAGCCGTTAAGTTCGCCGAGCATCATTTGGACGACGGTGGTGAGCGACTCGTTGTCGGGGCAGTGCTTGGCCATGGGGCGGTACTTTTGGCGGACCTTGTCCCAGTCGTTGTTGCCGAGGTTACTGTCGTACCAGTAATCGCGCATGGTGATCCAGCAGGAGTCGAAAATGACTTCGTTGCGAGCGGGGAGATTGACCTCTTGACGAAGGGAGAAAGTGTACCCGCCGCCGGTCGCCGGAGCGCCGCCGGTCGTCGCCGGAAATTTGCCCTTGCCGCCGAAGCCTTTTTTCGGAATCGTCGGCGTCGGCGCGGGGTCGCTGGCGGGCGCCGCGGCGGCGATGCCCGGCGTGCTGGTCGGGACGCCGTTGACGAGCCAAACGATCTGGTTGCCCTTCTTGAGCCAAACCGGATTCGAGCCGACGGTCGTCGTCAATGACTTGGGCGTCATGGCGTCGCCGATGTCAATGGTGTAGGTCCCTGATTTGCCGTCGTAGGTCCCGGTGAAGGCGAGTTTCTTGGAATCGGGTGACCAGAACAGCATGTTGGCCGATCCTTCGCCGAGATTGATGCGCTTGACGCGATCGTGCAGTCGATCGAAGTCGATGGCAACGCCAGACGCCTTTTTGGCCGGCGTCTTCGGCTCGTCATCGCCGGCGCCGGGTCGGCCCTTCATCTTGTCGAGCGCTTTGTCGAGCTTGCGATCGCGCGCGGTGATCTCATCGTCGTCCGGCAGCAAGGCGACGATGCTTATGTTGGCCCCTGGATCGCCCGAGGCACGTCGTCCGGCGAAGGCGATTCGCTTGCCGTCGGGCGACCAGACCGGATCGTAGTCGGCATAAGGATGCCGCGACACGTTGAAGGGCGTTCCTTTGCCGTCGGAGCGCACGATCCAGATGTCGCGGTTGAAGTCGGAGTCGAGCTTGGAGTAGACGAACCACTTGCCGTCGGGCGACCAATCGAAATCGGGCCCGCTCCAGTCGCTGACCGCGGTGTACATGCCGCCGGCCTCCAGGTCGCTGACAATGAGCCCCTTGAGGCCGCGGACGAAGGCGAGCTTCTTGCCGTCGGGGCTGAGCTTGAGCCGCGTGGGCTTTTCTTTGAATCGAGTCCACTGCACGACTTCGAATTCGCGATTCTGCCACCAGTATTGCTTCGGATTCTTGCGTGACGCCTTGGAGATCGCGTATTGATCGCCGAGACTGGAGACAAAGTAGATCGTCTGCCCGTCGGCGCTGAAGAGCGGGCTGGTTTCCTCCTCCGGCGTCTTGGTGATCTGCCTCGGCTCGCGAAGCTCGGTGTCCATCACCCACAGGTCGCCGCCGGCAATGAAGGCGATCTCCAGTCCATCGGGCGAGAACGCCGCCGCCGTCGCCGTCGCGAGCAGCCGCGTCTCCGTCTTCTTCACGGATCGATCGACATTGTGATAGACGTCGAGTTTTTTCACGCCATGGCTCTTGGTGTCATAGCCATAGAAGTCGAATAGATGCCGAAAGACGATGCGCGAGCCGTCGCGGCTAATGGCGGGGAAGACGACGGAATCCTGCTTGAACGCCGTCAGGTCTTTGCTCGCCTTCGATTCGAACTCATACTCCGCGAGGTTCGCCCCCTTGGCGTGCTCGGCGACGTAGTAGAATCCCGTGCCGTCCGGCTTCCACAAAGGCCATCGGCTGCCGAACGGGCGATGCAGGATCTTGGAGAAGGATTTGGCTTCGAGATCGTACAACCAGATCTGAGCGACGCGTGAGCCGACGTAGCCTTTGCGCCACCAGCCTTCACCTTCGCGGATGAAGAGGAGCTTCTTGCCGTCGGGCGAGAGTGTGCCGTCGTTGCCGTAGTCGTCGAAGAGCAGCGTCTCGGCGGCGCGTTCGGAGCTTTTGATGGAGAAGAAACGTTCGCCGTGGCGCCAAAAATGATCGCGGGTGGCCTTGATGAGCAGCGACTTGCCGTCGGGGCTGAATTCTTGCAGGGCGGCGCCCGCGGTGTGGAAGGTGAGTTGTTTCGGCACGCCGCCGCTAAATGGCACGGTGAAGACGGCCGGGCTGCCTTCGCGATCGCTGATGAAAGCAATCGTCTTGCCGTCGGGCGAGAACTTGGCCTGCGTATCGCGTCCCGGATGAGCGGTGAGCTGCCTCGCCTCGCCGCCGACCGCCGGCGCGACCCAGATGTCGCCATTCCAATCGAACACCAGCCACTGCCCATCGGCCGACAGGGCCGGGTTGCTCGCCAGCCGAATCGGTTCCACGGCCAGACTCGGTGTGACGATAGACACGACGCAGATGCAGATAGTTGCGAAACGTATCATGGCAGCCCTCGACTTTCATGACATGAAACACGGGACTTGGGGGCTTAGCATACCAGATGCGCACGCCAATACAATGAAAACTCGAAAAGGATCAGTGCATCGTCGGCACAGGCGGCGACCGTCCCAAGCGAAGTCACTTCTTCGTCGCCTTCCAGAATGTGGTCCAATCCCAGGCCGTGGTCCCGGGCGGCGCGAAAGCCCCGACATAGCGTGGCAGACCGTTGCCTATGCCGCCGGTCGCCAGCGGGGAGTCGGCTTTGGGTCGCAGAAAGTCCTTGTGCGTCGGATCGCGCGCGACGAGCGGGATGTCCTGGACGATCTTGTCATCAGGCGACTGAATCCACGATGGATACTCGTCGTCCGCCGGTTGCAGCGGCTTGATCTCGCGCCAATTATTACGAATCAGCCAACTCGCGATGAGTTTCGGGTCTTTCGTCAGATTCACGAAGTCTGCCCCGCGCTCGGTTAGAACCAAGTTGTTCTGAATATGCACCTTCTTGATGGGTGTTTTCTGATCGGCGATCTGCAGGGTGAATCGTGGCGAGAGACTCGAATTGTTGACAAAGTGAATTCTCTCGCTGTCAGCAAGAACATCCGCGACCATCAGGCTTGCTTGGCAGTTCACGAACACGTTGCCGGCCAGGAGAATGTCTCGCACCGTACCGGCGCACATGATCGCCTTGTCGACGTTGTCGAAGCGATTTCCGTACACGGCGATTCGATTGCAAGGATTTGAGCTGCGATTCGAGACGATCATGCCGAAGACTTGGACGCCTTTGCCGTAGCCTTGGAACGAGCAATTGCGAACCGTGACCGGATCCTCGTCGGGCCGTAAGGCGAGTTGTTCCACGGTGATCGCGGTCGTGAACTGCGCTTGCGTGGTGAATTCCAGGTTCTCGAGGACAGCGCCGGCCGAGTTTCCCGAGACGGCTATCGTGTACGATCCCGGCTTGATGCCGCGCAGTCGAAAGCCGTGCACCTTGACGCCGGGCGCCATGATTGACCAGCCGAGCGAAGCGGCATCGGGCATGACGACGGTGGCGCGTTTGGGGCTCTCGACAACGAGATTGGCGTGGCGGAAGCGATCGCGGATCACAGGCGTTTTCTGATAGACGGCGTCGTCGAGCACTCGGATGGTCATGCCGCCGTCTACTTTGTCCAGGGCGTCGCTGATCGAGCGAAACCGTCCGCCGTCCTGTGCCTTCTTGGATACGGTCACGCGGTTGTTGACAAAGGCGTCCCACGTCCAATCCCAGTTCCAGGCGTTGGCGCCTTCGGGAGCTACGGCGCCGACGTGCCCCGGCAGATGACTGTCGCCGCCGGCTTTCGCGAGCGCCGAACCTTTTTTTGGCCGTAGAAAGTCAGGATGGCCCGCCTCGCGCGCAAGGATGTCGAGGCGTTCCGAAATCGCGGCATCCTTGGCCGACGGCGGAATCCAGTCCTTGCTGAAGCCTGCAGTCGGGACGGTGATTTCTCGCCAGTTGTTGCTTAGAATCCATTTCCCAGAAATCGAACTTCCATCGCCCGGCCCGATGTCCTTGTCCTTGTCGCCGCCGCTGTCGACGTAGATCATGTCGGGGCGTCGGGAGTCAAGCACGAGGTTGTTGCGTATTTGCACATTCACGGCGCGATCGGTGATCGCCGGCGCATCGCGAAACCGCAGTGCCGCGGTGCATTCGACCAGCGTGTTATTGGCGATGAGGATATTCTCCGTCCCTCGCAAGATTCGCTCCATCTGAATGGCGCCAACGGTCGCGCCGACGACGCGGTTCCCCACGATCATGACGTCCTTGGCAGTTCCCATCACGATGATCCCGACGCTCGGTTCGATCAGGCGATTGTCGCGAATAATCACGCGGCGAATCGGAATCGACGACTGATACTCGTCCCCCAGGCCGCTGACGCGTATGCCGCTGATCGTGCGATGCAGGGTGCAGTTTTGCACGATGATCGGTGCATCGTTGGGCGTGGCATCGACGTGCTCGATGGAAACACCGCGGTACCAGCTCACGGATTCCGCTCTGCTCATCTCCAGGTCTTCCAAGACCGCGCTGGGCGACCGGCCCATGACGGCGATGAGAGAGATTCCTTCCGATTCCGCACGAAGGCGAAAACCACGTACGCTGACGCGCGGGACGTTGAAGATGCCGATGGCGATTGTCCCCTTCTTCGGTGCGATAATCGCCTTGCGCGGCGATTCCAGCATCAGGCCCTCATGGAGCGTGGCTCGGCTGATCAACAACGATTCTGGGTATTCCGCGTCGTCGAGAACGCGAATGGTCATGCCCTTGCCGGCGGCTTTCAGCGCGTCATTCAACGTGCGAAACCGGGCAGCGTCGTCCTTGTTCTTGGAAACGGTAATCAACTTGCGCATCTGGGCATCCCATGTCCACTGCCAGTTCCACGGCTCAACGCCTTCGGGAGGGAGGGCGCCGACATATGCGGGAAAGTCGCCGCCTTTTCCGGCCGTGCCAAGTGGCGATCCTTTGGTGGGACGCAAGAAGTCGGACAATTTCGGATCGCGCCGGTCCAGGTCGACCTTGTCTTCGAGTTTGTCGGCGCCCGCCACGGGGATCCAGCTTCGGGCCAACACGTCGTCCGAGTTTGGCTCTTGCGCCTCGCGCACGTTGTGGCTCCAATGCCAGCGATCGATCAGGGTCTGTCCCGTGCCGGCGCCGCGAACAGCGCTCGGATCGCCGCCGCTGTCGATGAAGAGCATGTCGGTGCGTTTTCCTCCGAGCACCAGATTGTTGATGATCGAAACACCGCTCGGCATGACCTTCTTGGCGTCGTCCCAGATTCGCACGCTGATCGAACTGTCGAGCACAGTGTTGTTGGCGATGACGATGTTGCCCGCGCCGGGCAGCAGGTTCTCGATCTGAATGCCGGAGCGCCCCGCGTAGGCCACGCGGTTGCCGACCACGTAAACGTCCTTAATGCATCCGACGACGAGGATCCCGTGATGGGCGCCGACCACCGTGTTGTCTCGCAACACGATCGTCCCGGTCGGACTTGGGCTGGCGTAGGTCGTGAATCCGCTGACGCGCAGCCCGGCGAGAAACGGTCCAGTTATCTTGCAATGCTCCACGACGCAGACGTCGCCGCCGGGCGGGATCGATTCCATCGTGACAGCGCCGGCGACCGTGCCCGTCGACTTGAACTCCAGGCGGTCGAGATGCAGCCCCGGGCAGTTCCCGCCGACGCCGATCATGTAGAGCAGGTTGCCTTCGTTCACGAGCCGAAATCCGCGCAGCGTGACGCTAGGCGTCTCCGAGAGGCTGATCCCGAGTTTGCCCTCGGGAAACGAGATCGTTGCCCCGTTGACCGCCTCGAGTGTGATTCCCGCCATAAGGGCAGCGCGGTGGATCTGCAAGTGTTCTCGATACACTGCGTCGTCCAGCACGCGTATCGTCTGGCCCGCCTTGGCGTCGTTGATTGCTGCTTGAATGCTGGTGTATTGGCCGGTTCCATCCTTCGCGACGGTCAAGCCATTGGCAATCTTGACGACTTCGGCTTTCTTCGGCTCGACAGGCTTTGGGACGACGTCCTTGCCGTTCGGCTTCGGCACGTTGCCCGGCACGTTGTTGGCGGCGTTCGGCATCGGATTATTGACCGGTTTTTCCGGATCGCGGATCGACGGCCCCAGGCCAAACAGATCGGGCCAGGCGAAGATCACAGCGCACAGGCCTAACGCCACGACAGCGACGGCGCTGGCGCCGAAGAGCAGCCGCCGATCGCCACTCGGCTCCATCACCGTCGGCGCCGCGGGGGGCTAGCGACCGGTCTGCTTGAGCTGGATCAACGAATGCGAGTTGCCCGCCACGAAAGGCGCTAGCGCCTCCGCCACCTCGGCCGCCGACTGATAGCGCTCCGACGGATGCTTGGCCATCATCTTGGCCACGACATGCGCCAACCCCGCTGGAATCTCGGGACACCGTTCCTCCAGCGGGATCGGTTCCTTCTTCGCATGCGCGTGCGACTTCTCCGCAAACGACGAGCCGGGAAAGGGGACCTGTCCTGCGATCAAGTGATACAGCGTGCAGCCGAGCCCGTAGATGTCGGTCCGCTCATCGGCGTGCAATGCGTCGCGAAACTGCTCCGGGGCCATGTAGTCCGGCGTTCCCATGCCCATGCCTTCTTGCGTGAGCTGGGAATCACCGATCTGATCCTGCATGAACCGGGCCAGGCCGAGGTCGAGGAGTTTCACGACGGCGCCGCCCGGCGACGAGCAGATTCGCCGGCTTGATATCGCGATGGATCAGTCCCTTCTCATGGGCGTGTTCCAGTCCGAGTGCGGCCTGGTAGACAAGATCGGCTGCTTGTGTTGGTGACAGTGCCCCGTGCTCCCGAAGCACGCGGTCCAACGTCACGCCTTCGACGAATTCCATCACGAGAAAATGCCGATCCCGATCTTCGCCGGCATCGAAGGCGTGGATGATATGTGGATGCGACAGCCGAGCCAGCGCCTTCGCCTCGCGCTGGAATCGGGCCACGGCCTCGGCATCGTTGAGTCGGCCCGGCGGCAGCACCTTGACCGCGACAACGCGATCGAGCGTCGTATCTTGCGCCTTGTAGACGGCGCCCATCCCGCCTTCACCGAGCTTTTCCAGAATCCGGTAACGCCCGGCGATAACGCACTCCTCGCCGCGCCCCGCCAAAAGCTGCTCGGCCTGGAACGGCGTGAGTAAGCGTTTTTCTATCAGGCGAGACGCGAGCTCATCCGCCGTGGTTGCCGGATCGGCCGTCACTTTCTCAAGTACGGCACTGGCTTCGTCGGGAACCAACAACCCCGAACGCTCTGCTTGCGCCCAAAAATGTTGTACTGCCTCGGTCGGCATGGATGGCTCGTTGCGATACGTACAGGGAGTGACAGTATGACCAGAATTGTCGCACGACGAAAGAGAAATAGCGAGCCGCTGATGTCTTTTTTTGGAACTACCAGTTCAGACAGCCCTTGCGAAACTGGATGATTCCCAACTCGACGCTTGCAACCCGCATGCTGTCGCCATATCTTGGCGGAACACGACGAGGGTTCACTCTGTGTTCCGCTTGGCCGTCATCTCGACGCAGACAGCACGCTGGCAGGCGGTGGCGGCGCGGCTGCGCGACGTGGCCATCGACGTTGCACCGCCGACCGACAGCCTTCCCGATGGCGACGCCGTGCTCCTCGAAACACTGACCGCCCCGATCATCGAGCGTTGCCTGCACGCCGGCAAGCGCGTGATCGCGTTAGCCTACGGCGAGTTGCAGACGCACACGATTCGTCGCCTTCGGGACATCGCAGCGCAGGGCAAGACGCACTGGTCGATCGTCAATCCCGATCGGCATCTTCCCTCACGCCAGTTGATCCGCCAACAACTCGACGCGGGCAAGCTCGGCGAGCCCGGACTATTGCGCATCCATCGCTGGGGCGATCCCGACGCCGGCGTTCGCGATCTCGATCTTGCATTGTGGTATTTCGGCAAACAGCCCGACGTCGTTTTTGCCATCGAGCGCCCGGGCGTGCGCCAAGTTCACCTCGGCTTTCCCGGCGGCGGCATGGCGCTCATCGACTACGTGGCGAAGTTGCCAGGCGATTCCAGGTATCACTACTTGTCGTTGATCGGCTCCAGCGGGGCCGCCTACGCCGACGATCATCGCAACATGCAACTGGCATTCACGAGGGACGGACCGCGTCCCCTGCCAAGCGACGAAGGCATTGGGCCATGGTGCAGCCTGGTGCGCGAGTTCGTTTCGGGAAGCGACGGCGTGGACGCCTGGCTAACCGCGCTCGCCGTCAATGATGCGGTCTTGGAGTCGCTTCGGTCGGGCCAAGCATACAAAAGCATGATCACAAAACCATGATGGCAGAGTGGTTGGCCTGAGTGGTGGATTCCTATGATGAAGACCTTCCGCTGTGCCGTTCTGAGCGCTGTTAAGCACGACTATGTCGCGCGCGGCATGGCGTCGCACCCGCGCTTTGAGCTCGCCGTCGTCGCCGACGATCCGGAAATTCCACAGTGGGCGCACGAGCGCAACCAGCAATTCGCCGACGCCCAGCGCATCCCCTATGTGCGCGATATCGACCGGGCCTTGCGAGATTTCAACATCGATGTCGCCATTGTCAGCCCCGAAGCCGCCCGGCATTGCGATCTGAGCATCCGCGCCGCTCTCGCCGGCAAGCACGTCGTACAAGACAAACCCGTCGCGACCCGGCGCCGAGAGGCCGAGCAACTCGCGGAGACTATCGAACGCACGGGCGTTCGCTTCTTGATGTGGAATCGCAACTTCCTGCCCGCGGTTCTCGACGCGAAGAAGCACGTCGACTCCGGCATGATCGGCCGATTGATCGCGGTGCACATCGACTTTTACTTCGCCAAAGACGCCGGCATCCCCAAAGGCGCTCGACCTCCCGGTTATCCACTCATTGATTGGCAGGCGCATCAGATCGCGTCGCACATCGATGGCTCCGACGGCGGGCTCGGCGCAGAGCCTATGGGAGAACTCGCCATCGAAGGCATCTATCCGCTCGGCTACATGCGCATGTTGACGAACGCTCCCGTTCGCCGCGTGTTTGCTCGCAGTACGGCGCATTTTCATCAGCTTTACGCCGACAACGCCGTCGAAGATTTGGCCAGCGTGACGCTGGAACTCGATGACGGCGTGCTTGGCACTGTTGCTCTGGGCCGCATCGGCGCCGCCAGCCATCCGTCGGGCGGCGAGATGAAGGTGCACATCGTCGGCGAGTCCGGCGCGCTCGTGATCAACGAATCAAGTCCCGATGTCGGAGTATACCATCGCAATCAACCGCCCAAGGAAGCACGTCAGCGCCGAATCGCCGGCGAGAACGATTTCCACCTTGCCGACAATTTCGCACGGGCCATCGACACCGGCGCTCCGACGATCATGGACGCGCGGGCGGCCCTGGCGATCTTCGCAACGTGCGAAGCGGCGTTGGAGTCGTGCCGGACGGGAATGTCCGTCGGCGTCATTGTTTGAAGTGACGCCCAGAGGTACTCCGAACCCCTGGGCTTCTACGGAGACCCCCCATGAACGGTCGCGATATCATCAAGAACCTGCGCGAAGGTCGGCGCGTGTACAGCGCGGCCATGGTTTCGACCTCGCCGCTTTGGCCGAATATTGTCAAAGCCGCCGGCGTCGATTTCGTGTTCGTCGATACGGAACACACGCCGATCGACCGCAACACGCTGTCGTGGATCTGCCAAACGTACGCTGCGCTGGGCGTGCCGCCTGTCGTGCGTATTCCGTGTAACGATCCGTTCGAAGCGTGCAAAGCGCTGGACGCCGGCGCAGGGGGCGTCATCGGGCCGTACGTCGAGACGGCCGATCAAGTGCGCGGCCTGGTCGGCGCCGTCAAATGGCGTCCGCTCAAGGGCCGACGACTCGACGACGCCTTGCGCGACGTCAACACACTCGAGCCGGAGCTGCGTGACTATCTCGAAAAGCGCAACGGCGATAAGATCCTCATCGCCAACATCGAGAGCGTGCCGGCCATCCAGAACCTGCACGACATCTGCTCGGTCCCCGGCCTCGACGCCGTGCTGATCGGTCCGCACGATTTGTCATGCAGTCTCGGCATCCCCGAGCAGTACAACCATCCGCGTTTCGACGAAGCGGTACGCACGATCTTTCGCATCGCGCGAGAACACAAGGTCGGCGCCGGCATCCACTACTGGCTCGGGCTGGAGCAAGAAGTGACCTGGTCGAAAGCCGGCGGTAACCTCGTCATGCACTCCAGCGACGTCGCCGCCTTCGGTCGCACGCTCAAGACCGAGATTGAGCAATTACGCAAAACGCTGGGAGATCAATAACTACGGATTTCCTAGCGCGGCTGAGCCGCAGCCACCAAGTATCAACCACGGATCACAATGATCGCACGGAAAGGTGATACGGGAACGGCCGTGACCAAGCGGGAACGTGGAGATACGGAACAGCCCAACTCTTTTGTGCTTTCCGCACTTCCTTAATAGGACTGCGCCACAGTTTCAACTTGGTCAACACCCTGCAACGCAATTTTTGTACGTAACTCCCATAGTAAACAGCACGTGCGCGTATTCGTTGCACGCACACACTCATACCCCCCCTCGCCAAATGCAACGAAACCGGAAACCAGTATGAGCAACGCTCGTTCGCCGTAAGCAGGCGTCGCAAGGCTTCAAAAGTGGCGATGTCCAATGAATCCCTTTTCTCTTTATCCGTGCCATTAGGTGATCCGTAGTTTCAAGTAATGCTTGTTGTCGCGCGAAGAAAATGATTGAAGTAGTACGGGACGTTGTGGAATATCGCCGACCGGGATAGTCTGAGCTCGGCCCGTCGTTTCTCTGTCTTTTTCGGCATTCTCCCCGCGTTCCTCGGTGCCCCCCC
>Ga0194128_10002522_pt1 | contig 29463 bp, 29 predicted proteins | sample TA2KigCa65mmetaG_FD_148650 | JGI IMG/M metagenome (GOLD analysis project Ga0194128, IMG submission 148650) | Freshwater microbial communities from Lake Tanganyika, Tanzania - TA2015037 Kigoma Deep Cast 65m | ecosystem: Environmental > Aquatic > Freshwater > Lake | place: Tanzania: Lake...
GATTCCTCAAACTGAAATTGATGTGAACCCAACTATTAAGGCACAACAAAATCCTGGTTGGTAATACAGGTATTCAATAAATTATAAGCCGTCCGAATTCGGACGGCTTTTTTTATTCAACTATAAACAGCAATATGTTTCAAGAAAAAGAATTTGATACCATAATTAATAGACGCCGCTCCAACCGCCGCTTTGCAGCGGATATCCCCGTGCCGGATGCAGTGATAGAAAAAGCACTACAACATGCCATACTGGCGCCGAACAGCAGCAATATGCAATGTTGGGAATTTTACTGGATAAAATCTGCCGAGCAAAAAGAACGTTTTGGCACCTACTGCTTGGGGCAGGGCGCCGGAAGAACAGCTCAAGCATTAGTAGTATTTGTAACAAGGGGGGATCTCTGGAAAAAAAGAGCACGTTGGAATCGAGAAAGGATTCAGCAAAGTATTGTAGGCGAGCCTACCAAATTGCAAAAAAGAGGACTAGACTATTATGGCAAACTAATGCCGTTAGCATATGCCAATGATCCTTTTGGATTTTTAACGCTGATCAGAAGAAGTATTAGTTTCTTTATTGGACTACAAAAACCCTTCATGCGTTTTAGTGGTAAAGCAGATCAGCGGATTACTGTTCATAAATCCTGTGCATTGGCTGCTGAAAACTTTATGCTATCCATTGTCGCTGCTGATTTTGATTCCTGCCCTATGGAAGGTTTTGATGCTAAGCGAGTCAAAAAAGCATTAAACCTACCTTGCGGAGCAGAAATCAATATGATTGTTGGAGTAGGCAAAGGCACTACCGAGGGAATTTGGTGGCCTCGTTTTCGAATTCCTTATGAGGAAGTAGTAACCGTAATTTGATCCAACTCAGCTTTAACAAACTGCATGAGTTGACTAATACAAACGCCAGAGAAATCAAAAGACAGTCCAGCAGCCTCAAATAATTGAGGCAAGGTTCTTGTACCACCCAACGAAAGTGCTCGTAAATAATTATCAAGCGCGGTCGTTGGATTTTTCTTGTATTGCTGCCATAACCCAATAGCGCCTAATTGTGCAATACTATACTCGATATAATAAAATGGAACTTCAAATAAATGCAATTGTCGTTGCCAAAGTACACGACGATATTTTTCTAATCCTGAAAAATCTATACAGGGCGAAGTAAATTCGTTAACAATGTTTAGCCACTGCTCTTCTCTCTCCGCATGCGTATGTCCCGGATGTGTATAAATCCAATGTTGAAATTTATCAATGGCAGCAACCCATGGAAAAACAGTAATGACGCGTTCTAATTGTTGCTCCTTTGCTCTTTGCAATGCTGTTGAATCAGAAAAATATTGATCCCAATGATCCATGCTAAATAACTCCATGGTCATGCTGGCTACCTCAGCAATTTCAGTAGGGTATTCTTTAAATCCATTGAGTGGAAGCGAGTGACATAGGAAAGAATGTATGGCATGACCGCCCTCATGCACCATAGTAGTAACATCATCAAGGGTGCCTGCCGCATTCATGAATATAAAAGGGGCTCCACTCACAGCAAGGGGACAATTATATCCACCGGGTGCTTTTCCTTTTCGACTTTCCAAATCCAGATGTCCCAGTTGCTGCATACGAGTCAAACAAGCAGCAAAAAAAGGATTGAGCGCCATAAAACAAGCAATTGTTTTTTCCATTAACTCGGATGCATTAGCAAAAGGTCTCAATGGCTTTATACCAAGGGGCTCAGCCTCCAAATCCCATGGACGCAATTTGTCAACACCTAGTTTTTTTCTTTTCTGCTCGTACAATTGATTCACTAAGGGCATTACATGATCACGAACGGCTTCATGAAATTGTTCACAGGTTTTATGATCATAATCAAACCGACCTAACTCCATAAATCGATAAGCCCTATAATCTGTAAATCCCGCTTGTGCTGCAATTAGATTTCTTTTTTCAAGTAATTGATCAAACAATTCATGTAAAGCTATCTGATCTTGATACCGACGCTCTGCTATTTTCAAATAAACATCTTCGCGTACAGCACGATCCTCATCTTCTAAAAATAAAGCCGCTTGCTGTAAGGTATATTCCTTTCCCTTTACAGTTACCACCATTTTACCAGCAATCGCTGCAAATTGTTGCTGTAACACATTCAGTGATGCAATCACCGGGATATTAACTTCTCGAAAAAGATCAATTTGCTTACGTATACCTCGTAACAAGGTAAAATAAGTAGTTGTATTAAGTGAGGAAGTAAAAGGACAATCAATTAGTTTTCGATTCAATCGATCAGACCATGGCTGGATCCTTGGTTGAATTTCCAACATAAAAAAATTGAATTTCTCCTCTAATGATTTATTCTCCGTATCACAGGTCATTCGGATCTGACGCCAACAGGCATCTTCACTGATAACAGACTCTAGTTCACTAAGATCACGAAGCCATTGCTCCAGGTTATCTAATGACGCTATTGTTCGTCCGTCCAATTCTTCAAAAAAAGGAGCCAGACTATTCCAATCTGTCAGCTCAAAATCAGCTGGCAAATAATAACGGGGAAGTTTTTGTATATCCGCTGTATACATAGCAACCAAAGTATCTACTCAGCTCGCTCGGAAAGCTTTAATTCAATGTTAGCGCTTTTTAATTGCGTAAACCATTTCACCATTTTACGACGATCGCTATCATATACTCGCTCGAAATCCATATCAGGAAATACTTGCTTAAAATAACTTTTTACGGCGGCGGCATCTTTTTCGGCAGGCAAGTCCTGGGTTGCTTTTTCCATGGCCTTGAATACGTCTAACAGATTTACATTCTCCCGAATGGTATATATTTCAATACTCTCCAAATGAGAAAACTGATGAATGCGTGTAGAAACAAACCGGGTACTACCATCTTCCAGCGAACGTACAATACCTCCATCAGCTTTACTACTTACCAGCTCAAATAAGCCTGGCAAACCACTAACGGCAACTAACTGATTATAATCCATTTTTTTATAAAATGATAAGGGTGCAAAGATACTTGACTACAGCCAAATACTTACCTTTAGCAGCTGTCAAGCGAAAGTAAATTTTCGCAACTTCGTCAAACATTTTTAAAATAATAGTATGAAAAAGATAGCCCTACTTACCATCCTGATTAGCTGCAATGCCCTTTCATTTGCCCAACCTCCGGGAGGCGGTGGCGGTTTCCAACGTCGTACGCCTGCTGAGCGTGCCGCTGTAATTCATCAAAAATTAGATAGCGCTTTCAAATTAGAAGCGGCTAAGTTAACCATGATCGATACGGCATTAACGGTGCTTTACAGAAAGCAGGATGCCCGCATGCAGGAAGTAAGAGATATGATGATGAACGGAGGAGGAAATATGGACAGGGAAGCGTTCCGAGAGGAAATGCAAAAATGGAATAGTGCACAGGAAGAGATTCTAAAAGCCGTGCTTTCCGCGGAACAATTTACAATTTGGAAAGACCAAATACTACCTGCCATGCGTCCGGCACGTCCCGCTGGAGCAGGTGGAGGCGGTGGTGGTGCTAACTGGCGAGGTGGCGGCAATTAAGCGCAACTATTAGTGCGCTTCAAGCCAATTTTCTCCCTGACCACATTCTGCAATTACAGGAACTTCATTGGGAAGTTTTAATGCCTCTTGCATAGAAGAAATAATTAACGGCTTTAATACGGCGGCTTCACTACGTAACGTATCAAAAATCAATTCGTCATGCACTTGCAAGATCATTTTACTTTTAAGACCCGCCGCTTGAATAGCATGATAAACTTTTTGCATAGCTAACTTGATCATGTCTGCAGCAGTACCTTGTATAGGGGAATTAATAGCATTACGTTCGGCAAATCCACGCACGGTGAAATTGGAAGAATTAATATCGCGTAACCAACGCTTTCGTCCTAACAGCGTTTCTACATATCCTTTGTCTTTAGCAAATCGAATGGTATTATCCATGTACTCCTGAATACCAGGAAACTCTCGCTTGTAATTGGCAATAATCTCTTTAGCCTCTGTGCGCGATATCCCTAAATTATCAGCCAAACCAAAAGCCCCCTGACCATAAATAATTCCAAAGTTTACACTCTTGGCCTTGTAACGCATCTCCTTGGTTACATCCGACTCAGGGACATTATAGACACGTGCAGCTGTTGCCGTATGAATATCTTTTCCTTCCTTAAAAGCGGCGCACATATTAGTATCACCACTAATAGCCGCTACAATACGTAATTCAATCTGTGAGTAATCAGCAGAAAGTAAAATATGATTATTGTCCCGGGGAATAAAAGCTTTTCTAATTTCCCTACCGCGCTCAGTACGTACCGGTATATTCTGAAGATTAGGATTATTACTAGCCAATCTACCTGTTACAGCAACCGCTTGTCCGTACGTAGTATGTACACGTCCTGTTTTAGGATTAATTAACTCCGGTAATGCATCGACATAGGTAGATTTTAATTTAGCAAGCTGACGATACGTTAAAATATCAGCCACAATCTCGTGACCCTTGGCCGCTAACTTTAGTAATACATCCTCGCCTGTTTGATATTGTCCTGTTTTTGTTTTTTTAGCAGAAGGATCCAATTGTAATTTATCAAAGAACACCTCTCCTAATTGTTTAGGGGAAGCCAGGTTAAATCGGACACCGGCTTTTTCGTACACATTTTTTTCTGCACGATCAGCTTCTTTTTCTAATTCAACTGAATAATCTTTTAAGAAGTTCACGTCAACATTAACTCCCTCAAACTCCATAGCTGTTAATATTTTTACTAATGGAGATTCTACCTGATCAAAAACACCCACTACTCCCTTTTTTTTTAAAAGTGGAACAAATTTCTCTTTTAATTGCAATGTAATGTCAGCATCCTCACCGGCATATTCCTTAATTTCATCAATAGCAACCTCGCGCATGGTTCGCTGGCCTTTTCCCTTTTTTCCAATCAACTCCTCAATAGAAACCGGTACATAGCCCAAATATTTCTCACTAAGAATATCCATACTACGCTTCCCCTCCGGTTCAATTACATAATGCGCCAGCATCGTATCAAATAGAGACCCGGCTAGTTCAACACCATACCACTTTAAGATGAGTAAATCATACTTACAATTCTGTCCGATCCAGCACTTAGTAGTATTAGTAAACAATAAATTAAAATAAGAGAGTAATTTTTTGACCGCGTCTCGATCAGCAGGACAAGGGACATACCAGGCTTCCCCCGGCTTAACTGCAAAACTTAAGCCCACAAGCTCAGCCAGGTTAGCATCTATTCCGGTAGTTTCCGTATCAAAACAGATTTCAGTGTGTGCTGATAAATCCTGAACCAGTTTTTTAATAGCAGACTCCCCCACCACCACTTCATAATGGTGAGGGGTGTTATGAATGTTTTTATCAGCAGGCCCCTGCGGTAAGTCTGCGTCATCCTCAAAAGAGGAGATGGCACTTTCCTCAGCATTTACTTCTTCAGTAAGCGCAGTCGGCTGGGGGTTTCCTCCAATGATATTTCCAAACAAATCAGTTTGAACACCCTGTGGCATTTCTTTTTCGACCACTGAGCGAGGATGCGGAGACGGAACAAAATCCTCCCCTAATAATCGCTTGCCTAATGTTCTGAACTCAAGTGCAGAAAAAATATTTTTTAATTGATCCTTATTCCAATCTTTGAGCCTAAAGTCTTCCTCATGAAATTCAACAGGAACGCTTGTAATAATGGTGGCCAACTTTTTTGAGAGCAGGGCCAGGTCTTTCCCTTTTCGGACTTTCTCACCCATTGCGCCTTTGATCTGATCCGCATTAATCAACGTATTCTCCAGCGAACCATATTCTTGCAAAAACTTTGCCGCTGTTTTTTCGCCAACCCCGGGAATACCCGGAATATTATCTACCGCATCCCCCATCATTCCCAACATATCAATAACCTGACTCGCGTCTTTTATATTCCATTTAGCACAAACCTCTGCAGGACCCAAGATTTCAGCATCGTTACCTCCATAAGCAGGCTTATATATTTTGATTTGTTCAGAAACCAGTTGGCCATAGTCCTTATCCGGAGTAACCATATATACCGTATATCCGGCTTGTTCCGCCTGCTTACTCAGTGTTCCAATTACATCATCCGCTTCGTATCCATCGCATTCAATAATAGGGATATTAAAAGCCCGTATAATTTCTTTGATATCTGGTACTGCAGCTAATATATCCTCAGGGGTTTCTTGACGGTTAGCTTTATAATCAGCATAATCAGTATGCCTTTCCGTGGGAGCAGCCGTGTCAAAACAAACAGCCATATAGGATGGCTTTTGCTTATTGATTAATTCCAATAATGCATTAGTGAATCCAAATTGTGCATTGGTGTTTTTCCCTGTAGTAGTAAGTCGTGGACTCCGTATCAATGCATAATAAGCTCTAAAGACCAAAGCAAACGCATCCAATAAAAACACCTTTTTCTCCATGCTGCTAAGATAACTATTCGGGAGAGGAACTAAGACTAACCCCTATTATGCTCTTTCAAACAAGCCTCCAATCGAAACACTTCGTCTCGAAGGCAAGCCGCCTCCATATAATCTTGTCGCTGGGCTGCTTTAGCCATTTCCCTCTTGACTTTTTTTATGGCCTTCTCCAGATCTGATTTAAAAATATACTCCACTTGTTCGTCCAAAATAGTAGTAAGTTGCTTCAAACTATGGGCCTCCATAGCATTAGCATCATCTCCGTCATTCAAAATATCCAATACAGATGTTTGAGCAAAAATTTCCCGGGTAGATTTTTGAATAGTAGCAGGTGTTATACCGTGGGCTTGATTATAGGTCAATTGTTTTTGTCGACGACGGGTAGATTCATCGATGGTGCGTTGTATGCTTTCCGTAATCTTATCCGCGTAAAAAATAACCAACCCATTTACATTACGAGCAGCGCGTCCGGCAGTTTGGGTCAGCGATTTCTCATTGCGTAAAAATCCTTCCTTATCTGCATCCAATATTGCCACTAATGAAACTTCAGGAATATCCAAACCTTCACGCAATAAGTTAACCCCCACCAATACATTGATTTTACCTAATCGCAAAGCACGTAATATCTCTATGCGTTCCAGCGTATCCACATCGCTATGAATAAATTTAGAACGAATGTCAATCCGATGCAAGTACTTATTCATTTCCTCCGCCATACGTTTAGTCAAGGTAGTTACCAATACGCGATCTCCTTGCTTTACACGTTTATCAATGGCATCTAATAGATCGTCAATTTGATTTTTACTCGGGCGTATCTCAATGGGAGGATCTAATAAGCCAGTAGGCCGAACTACTTGTTCTATTAACACTCCTTCACACTTTTCTAATTCGTAATTGCCAGGGGTTGCAGAAACAAATACTACTTGTTGTTGAAGCGATTCAAACTCATGAAAATTCAGTGGCCTGTTATCTAATGCAGAAGGTAATCGAAACCCATAATCCACCAATGTCAATTTACGACTACGATCACCCCCATACATACCACTCACTTGTGGAATGGTTTGATGACTTTCATCGATCACCATTAAAAAATCAGCAGGAAAATAATCCAGTAAACAAAAAGGACGAGTGCCTGGTTTACGACGATCAAAAAATCGAGAATAATTTTCAATTCCGCTACAATAGCCCAACTCTCGAATCATTTCTAAATCGTAATTCACACGCTCTTTTAATCGCTGTGCTTCAATTAGCTTGCCTTGCGATTTAAAATAATTCTCTTGTGCCAGCGCTTCATCCTGAATCTCATGGATCACCTGTTGCAATACATCTTTTGGAGCCACATATAGGTTGGCAGGGAAAATTGCCACATGCTCTATGGTGTTTATTCTTTTTCCCGAAAGCACTTCGATGGTTTCCAGCAATTCAATTTGGTCCCCAAAAAAATGAATGCGGTACGCTACATCCAAATAGGGGATATTGATATCAACCGTATCTCCCTTTACCCGAAACGTACCCCGCTCAAATTCCAGTGTAGTGCGGTTATATAACGAATTTACCAATGCATGTAAAAAAGCTTGTCGGGAAAGCACCTGTCCTTTTTCCAACCGAATAATCCCATTCATATAATCAACCGGATTCCCCATAGCATAGATGCAACTCACAGAAGCAACCACAATAATATCACGACGTCCACTTAATAAACTAGACGTAGCTCTCAAACGAAGCTTGTCTAATTCCTCATTAATGGAAAGATCTTTTTCAATGTACGTGTCGCTGACCGGCATATAGGCCTCCGGTTGATAATAGTCATAGTAAGAAACAAAATACTCCACTGCATTTTCAGGAAAGAACTGTCTGAATTCGCCATATAACTGTGCCACCAATGTTTTATTATGCGTCAACACCAGTGTAGGTTTTTGAACCTGTTGAATAACATTGGCCATGGTAAATGTTTTACCACTTCCGGTAACCCCCAATAAGGTCTGAAATTTTTCTCCTGTCAATATCCCCTCTGTCAGTTGCCGAATTGCCTCGGGCTGGTCACCTGCCGGCGTAAAAGGAGATTGAAGATTAAAGGCCATAGAAAAAAGGGCTGCCCTGCAAAATTAGGACAGCCCTTTGGTTATTACTAAACTTAATAATTACTTCAACTCCGCAGATACAGTGATCTTAGGTTCGCCAGCAATCTTACCGCTATTACCCACCTGTACACCATAATCAGCCAATACAATGGTGAAAGTAGCAGCAGCTACTAAAGTACCATTCTTTACTTCGATAGTGGCTGATGTTGTTATATTGTTTGTTTTGTCCTTGATGGTTAACTGACCTGTTACCGTAACGTTATAAATACCGTTGTTAGAAAAATTATATTTAGTTACCTCACTGATTTTGCCCATAAAAGTAAAAGCCGGATACTTGTTAGAATTCAACCATCTTTCTTCGTTAAAGTGTTCCTGGATGGTAGGCTTGGGGAAAGTAAAATTCTTAACAGCGGCTTCGAAACCTATCTGACCTGTTTGAGTATCGATTTCAGCAATTACTGTTTTGTTCTCTGCTTTTGGTAATGCATCAAGTGCTGTGGTAGCATCAAAGGCAACCGTTGCTGAAGTTGTTTTTTTTGTTTGAGCAAATAAAACGTTGGTAAAAACAATCAACGAAAGTACCAGAACTGTTTTTTTCATATTTATTGTTTAAAGTTTCTAAATTTTTCAACCAACACAGCACGTTTGAAACTAATCATATTTGCTTTTCTAAGCTGACTATAGATATTTCCGCTGCAAGAACCCTTGATGGCAACACTGTCTCCTGCTTCTAAGATTTTGGCATCTGAGATATGTTGAGCCTGGAAGGCAAAAATCAGGTACGAATCCGTAATCGGATCAACAAACTTTATATTGACAGTGGTGTCTGCTGCTTCCGTCTCCGTAATCCTTCCATGCACTGTGATCAACTGTTCCTGATAGGTAGCATTAGCCAGACTATCATTAGTTTGAAAAGCGTTGATCAACTCTTGAGCATTAACCGTAAAAGTTGATTCCGTTAAAGCCGTGTCCTTAAAATTTTCATTTAAGATATACCAGAAAGACACTACTCCCAAAAGAAAAATAGATAGAAGAGCAATAAGCGCCTTTTTAACCCAACCTTTTTTATTTGCGGTTTTTTCTGTCATCGATAAATAATTAAATGAATGCAAATATTCAATGTTTATACTTTGAATTTGCTTTTTTGAATTCTCAAAAAGCAAAAAGACCTGTCCTTTCCGGAGCAGGTCTTAAATAATCCATTGATTATTAATGGATAAGCTTATGTGTTTTGTGCCTCTTTTATTTTTTCGCGAATCTTAGCTTCTATTTCGGCAGCCATTTCTGGATTATCCAGCATCAGTTGCTTTACGGACTCACGGCCCTGACCCAGTTTGTCGTCATTATAGCTATACCAACTTCCGCTTTTATTAATAATGCCCAGATCGGTCCCCATATCAATGATCTCCCCGGCTTTAGAAATACCCTCGCCAAATATGATATCAAATTCAGCCGCACGGAATGGAGGTGCCACTTTATTTTTTACCACTTTTACTTTAACGTGGTTACCGATGGCCTCGTCACCATCTTTTATCTGTTGAATTCTGCGAATATCCAAACGAACGGAAGCATAAAACTTCAAGGCATTACCACCTGTTGTTGTTTCAGGATTACCAAACATCACTCCGATCTTTTCACGTAATTGGTTGATGAAAATGCAAATGGTATTTGTTTTTGCAATGGTAGCCGTAAGCTTTCTCAAAGCTTGGCTCATTAAGCGAGCATGCAAGCCCATTTTACTATCTCCCATTTCACCCTCTAACTCACTCTTGGGAACCAGTGCAGCCACCGAGTCAATTACCACCACATCCAATGCTCCTGATAAAATCAAGCGGTCGGCAATTTCAAGCGCCTGCTCACCATAATCAGGTTGAGAAATCAAGAGGCTTTCTACGTTCACTCCTAATTTTTGCGCATAGCTGCTGTCAAAGGCATGCTCTGCATCAATAATAGCACACATGCCCCCTTTTTTCTGCGCCTCTGCTATTACATGAATGGCGATGGTTGTTTTACCAGATGACTCCGGCCCGTATATTTCTACTATTCTTCCTTTGGGAAGACCGCCTATTCCAAGCGCTGTATCTAAAGCAATCGATCCTGTTGACACCACCTCTTGTTGCACTTCCGCTTTTTCGTTCATCATCATCACGCTACCCTTTCCATAATCTTTATCGATCTTGTCCATGGTCAGCTTCAGGGCTTTCAGCTTGTCATTATTTGAAGACATGTTTTATTGGTTTAGAATACAAAACTAATACTTTTAGCAAATAAAAACTAATTATTTTGGAACAATTTTTTAGTGGCTTTTCTGCAAAAAAATAAAAATAACTTGTTGTTTTATAGTGTTTTATACAAAATACCCTGCTATAAAAACGGATAAGGCGCCCACAAAAAGCCCCCCATAAACTTCTCCCGGACGATGAGAATCAAGATATAAACGAGCGGAGGAAACCATCCCGGTAATCAGCAGCGCAACAGAGATCCACATGCCGTAATATAAGTTTTCAAGCACCGCCATTTGTAACAGTAAACAAAGGGTAACGCCCAAGGCAAGCGCATGCAAACTGATCTTGAATCGGGTGTTGAGCAATAGAGCCGCAATGGAGGAAAGCCAAATACCCAATGCATATTGAACAGATACCACTGGATGCTCCGGCATGTTTTTCCACACATACCAAATCCAGAAATACCATATGCCCGAGGCTACCAGGGGAATAATCCGATCTTTTTGCTCGCGCAACTGTATAGAGGAAATAAATCCCAGCGCTTTGAGTAATCCAACGGTTACCAAGGGGAAAAAACTAAACATGGAGATGGCTTGCAATAAGATCAGCAATCGTTCCTGCGAAGTGTATCCTAAAAAATGTAACGGATGCACATAGAGTAAAAAAAGTATGAAATAAACAGGCACAAATATCGGATGAAATAAATACGATAACAGTGAAGCCAATGCTTTCCAGATTTTTGAATTTGTCCGATATGTTGTGACCGGTTGATTAGGCATAAGTATACCGTGCAAAGTACATTAATTTAACTGCTGGATCAACATTCCTTAGTTCCAAAAGAATAAAAACTCCTGATCAATTTTCGTATATTTTTGTCAGCGCACAGACTAAAAAGTAATGAAAACATTCGCTTCGGTTGCTCAATACGGACTTGTACCGATTTTTTACCTTCTTTTTTTTCAATTCAGTTTGAGTGCTCAACAACCAAGCTTTCTCGAAAAATACCAAGCCCTTGTTGATTCTCTTGCCGCAGTGTATAAAATACCCAGCGCTGTTATTTTAGGTGTAGCCGTCATTGAGTCAGGCAACGGTACCAGTCGTAACAGTCGATTATTGCATAATTTTTTTGGGATCAAAGGGAAAAACGATTTGCTGAAAACAAAAGGTATTCGGAGTAGTTATAAAAAGTACAGCTCCGACACCGCTTCTTTCGTTGATTTTTGTAAACTGGTAGAACGGAAAAAATTTTACTCCGCCTTGGCTGGCAATCCTGATTATCGTTTCTGGCTTTTGGCCCTGAGTAAAACAGGTTATTCAGAGGTTCCGGAAACCTGGCGCCGACTCATTACAGGAGCTATAAAAAAAAATGGATTGGATAAAACAGGGCAGAGTAAAAGTTCACAACTCCCGTCGAAGTCGAGCAACGGGAATCAATAATTGCTCGCGGTATTTAGCCACGGTTCTTCTGGCTATCTCATACCCTTTTTCATGTAATAGCTCAGTTAATCTTTCGTCACTGACAGGATTTTTTTTATCCTCTCCCGCAACCAGATCACTTAAAATTCTTTTTACCTCCCGTGTTGAAACCTCTTCGCCGGTATCTGTGGTAAGCGCCTCGTTAAAGAAAAACTTAAGTCGATAAGTTCCAAACTCGGTTTGAACATATTTACTATTAGCTACGCGGCTTACGGTTGAAATGTCTAATCCAATAGCCACTGCTACATCTTTTAGGATCATAGGGTGTAAATCTGATTCATCGCCGCTTATCAAAAAATCCCGCTGCAGCTCTACTATCGCTTGCATAGTGAGCAATAAGGTTTGCTGACGTTGTTTAATAGCATCGATAAACCATTTTGCCGCTTCAATTTTTTGTTTGATAAACAGGGCTGCTTCTTTTTGTCGTTTATCTTTTTTAGCCCCTTTCTCATAATCACGCAGCATATCCTTATACCCCACACTGATTCGTAACTCGGGAGCATTTCGCCTGTTAAGCGTTAATTCCAGCTTGCCCCCGTTGTTATAAATAAAAAAATCAGGCACTACGTAGTTAAGCTCTTGCTTATCATCCGGAGATTCACCACCTGGCTTGGGATTGAGTTTTGTAACCAATTGGATCACCCCACGCATCTCACTCTCCGTTACAGCAATGGCTTTTTGAATTTTATCGTAATGCTTTCGAGAGAACTCATCAAAATAATGAGTAAGAATATTGATGGCAATGGCATCGAGCGGATCCGGGTGCTCTTTTCGTTTGAGCTGGAGGAGTAAACATTCTTGTAAATTACGTGCAGCCACTCCGGGTGGATCAAATTGTTGAATTAGTCCAATGACCGATTCCACATCGGGTTCGGTAACAATCACATTTTGTTTGAACGCCAGATCATCTACTAGGGCTGAAGTGTCCCGGCGTAAATAACCATCCTCATCAATACTGCCCACTAACTGTTCCGCAATGGTTTGTTGTGTTGTATCCAGACTTAGTAATTGTAATTGATCGGTTAATAGATCATAGAAGCTGGTACCTGAACGAATGGGATGTTGGCGTTCCTCCGAAAATTCCGGATAATTAGTATCCCGCAATTTATAATCTGCCTCATCATCGTCATCCTGAATGTAATCGTTTGCCTGATCTTCTTCGAACGAATCAGCCCCAGCCTCATCCTTGGTTTCATCAGTAGGATCAAAATCCTCTTCAGCATTTTCTTTTTCTTCAAAACGTTCGGGTTCTAACTCTAATGCAGGGTTTTCTTCTAACTCTTCTTTGATCCGTGTTTCAAGAGAAGCGGTAGGCACTTGCAACAACTTCATCAGTTGAATCTGCTGCGGAGATAATCGTTGCAGCAGTTTTTGTTGAAATCGTTGATGCATAGCCATACTGCTTGATTTACTACTCTTTAACGATGGTTGTTACGAAGATGGGGTCGCTTTCCATGTTATTAGTTCCCACCGAACTGACATAGTATTGATACGCTACCCCATTTTCCTTGTGTGGTACAGTTTGTTCAAATCCTTCCGGCTTAACCATTATAGCGTAGATATGGGAAGGTTGTTCAAATAAGGCTCCGGGTGAACGCCCCGCCGGAAAACGATACAGCACATAGTGCTTTACAGGGACTTGACTTTTTTCAGCTGAACCAATCTTGAAAACAATAGCGGCACCATTACTATTAAATTTGTCAATAACAGGGGGCGCCGGTTTATTGGTACTAATCCATTCCATTGGCGGAAGCAATGCCGGATAGCGGTAATAATTTTGTTGTAAGCTGTCATTCCAGCCATTGGGATTGCGATCAAACGACTTGCTGCTGAAATAAATGCTGCCGTGCACACCGGCATTAGCTCTGAGCAGTTTTAGTTGGTTGGGTAATTCAGCCGGATTTTTCCATTTTGTTGCGTTCTTTTCGTCCGTGCGATATATCCCATGCCCGATATAAACATGTTTACCATATTTATTTTTACTCCACCAGTTTAATAGTTTTTCATAGGCAATCTTATCGTGTCCGATTTCCAAATAAAGTTGTGGGGTAACATAATCTATCCATCCTTTTTCTAACCAGAGTAAAATATCGGCATAGAGGTCATCATAATTCGTTTGTACGGCGCGGCTATCGCTTCCTCTTGGATCTTTATCGTTATTTCGCCATACGCTGAATGGTGAAATACCAAAGCGAACCAGCGGTTTTTCTTTCTTGATTGCCTTGCTGATAGCTACAATAATTGAATCCACATTGCTCCGGCGCCAATCTTCTTTGCTCAAGCCAGAGCCCGACTTTGCATAAGAGCTGGCATCTGGAAATTCCTTGTCGACAATTCGATAAGGATAGAAATAATCATCCATATGAATAGCGTCCACCGGATAACGACTAACTATATCACGGACCACATTCACTACAAAAAGTTGTGCTTCTTTGTTACCCGGATCAAAATATTTTTTATCTCCATACACTAAAAACCACTCCGGTTTCTTACGCGTAATATGATTATCTGCAATAGAAGACTTTCCAATAGTTTGTACGGCACGGTAAGGATTTAACCAGGCATGAAATTCCATTCCGCGTTTGTGCGTTTCCTCAATCATAAAGGCCAGTGGATCCCAGTAAGGTACTGGTGCTTTACCTTGTTGCCCCGTTAGCCACTCGCTCCATGGTTCAAAAGAAGACGGATAAAACGCATCCGCTGCTGGTCTGATCTGAACAATCATTGCATTCATTCGATTACGCTGATGTTGATCCAATATTCGAATAAAATCCGCACGTTGCGCAGCCGGATCGGTCATACCGGATTTTGGCCAATCAATGTTAGCCACACTGGCAATCCAAACACCACGAAATTCATATTTGGGTTGCGATAATGAAACTTTGCATAGAAAAAGAAGGGGAATAAAAAGGACGTATCGCTTCATCCTGCAAAAATACGTTATCCTTTACCAGCTAGCATTTTGTCTAAAAGAGTGCTGACCTGCAGTATCCTTTTGATTTGGGAAAGATGTCAATAGGCTTGCGTACCTTTACGTTTGCTAAGATTATAACAATGTCTCCCATCGCAGATTTACGCAGGGATTATGCATTGAACAGCCTTCATGAAACAGAGGTGGCCAAAGATCCCTTTGATCAGTTTACTCAATGGTGGGAGCAAGCTATCCGTGCCAACGTTGATGAGGTAAATGCCATGACACTCTCCACAATCAATGGAAATGTACCTGAGTCCAGAATTATGTTACTCAAAGGTTATGACAAAAACGGATTTGTATTTTTCACCAACTACCAAAGCGCCAAGGGGCAACAATTGCATACAAACCCTGCTTGTTCGTTGCTATTTTTTTGGAAAGAACTTGAAAGGCAGGTCAGGATCATTGGAACAGCCCAGCTCATTGATGCTGCCGAAAGTGACTCTTATTTTCACAGCCGCCCTATTGGAAGTCAATTAGGTGCCTGGGCCTCACCGCAAAGCCAGGTGGTGGCGAATAAGGAGTGGTTGGAAACGCAGTATGAGCAATTGGAAAAAAAATATCAAGGTCAAACAACTATACCCCGTCCTTCACACTGGGGAGGATATTGCGTAAATCCCTCACGAATCGAGTTTTGGCAAGGAAGACCCGGTCGCATGCACGATCGTATCAGTTATTCAAAAGAAGAAGACGGAAGTTGGAAGGTTGAACGATTGGCTCCTTAAGTCTTCACCAGCGAATACTTGAATGGGATAATGGTTCCGGTATAGTTGGCCCATTTCCCTTTTTTCTGGATGAGTAGCTGAGCAATCATATGCGCTAATTATCTGCCTCTCTTATGGCGGGGCGATTATCTGTCGGATTTCTCTTTTCGTATTGGATTCCCTGTATATTTAATACGGGCTTAAAGGCTCTATGACGGGTTAATTCGTAGTTGTAAACCAGCCTGCCAAGCTCTCTCAAAAAGGGGAAACCCACGGTTTCTTCATCATACTTGGAATCGTTCACCACCCCATCGCTATTTACATAAAGTGTGGCTGATAAGAAATAATCCACCCGGTTGATGGTATCTACCACATAAGAGACATCCGTTAAAAAACCATACGCCCAACCCACTTTATTAAATACACGCACTCCCGTTGGCATACGATGGCCGGAGTCCTGAAAAAAGAATTTCACATAGCTATCGAAAAATACAGCGGTATCATATTTAGGGTAGTTAGTTTCTGACGGATACTGTGATAAGAATTGTAAAAGGAATAAACGATCCGATTCCGAAAGATAGAATCTATTTTGTTTGGGTACCGAAGTGGGGAATACCACAGCTTGCAACATTTTTTGCATATCGGCCAGTGAAATTGAATTATGGCGAGTAAAGTCGAATGGGCCTTGCACCAGTTCTTCCTTTCTGTTGATATGTGCTTCTCCAATTAGAATGGGGGAAGGAAATGAAAAACTATCCCGGTTAAAACCGGGTTCTTGCGAGTAAATTTCCTGCCCTTTAGCATTATAGAATCTTACCGCATTGGTATGTCTATTTTCCAGGTCCGTAAACCCCATGAATTGACGGGTAATCCTAACTGAAGAATATCCTTTTGCTTGTAGCAGCTTATTGGCTGGTCCCTGCCCTACAAATTGATAGAGTCGATTATAAGGGTCGTTTTCGCTAATTAATAAAGCACGTTTGATCAGATGTCCAATAGTAGGGATTTCTGCAGGCGCTGAAGCCTCTTTACGCATGGCTGTCTGACGCGGATAACTGCTGTCGAATGCTACATGCGTATCCCGATTCAACCCGGGTACACGGGGTTTGTTCTTACCCGGATTACTGAATTGATGTAATTTTTCCATCGCTAAAAAAGCTAATGGCATTTTAACCATAGAAGCCGGGTTGAAATAGTTGTTGGGGTTAACTAAGTAAGCGTGATGTGTAAATGTTGGCTTTCCTTTCTTATTTCTATCGATCTGCGTGTAGATAATCTGCAAGCGATAAGTCTCAGGATCTTTCAACACTTGTTGTGCCGGGCCAACGCTTGCCTGCGATAAAATTGCGGTTAGTACTTCGCTGTTCTTGTATTGGGCCCGGCTTGAAATTGCAAAGCCGTTCGTCAAAAAAAACAAACTACCAAAATAAAGTATAAACCTCATTTTATCCATACGGGCATTGTAAGCGTTTTGCATTGATTTGTGCCCCAATGAAAAAGCCACTCACTGCTGAATGGCTTTCTCAAAATTGTGTTGAATAGCTTAGCTCAGGTTCTTACCGAGATACTTGGCAATTTCAAACATAGACACCTGGTCTTTACCACCGAATACAGCTTTCAGATTAGCATCCGCGTTAACCATACGTCTGTTTTTGCTGTCTTGAAGTTTGTTAGACATGATGTAGCCCCAAATTTTCTTAACAGCTTCTGTACGAGCAAGAGCTTTAGGACCTACTACAGCAGCAAGTGCCGCACTAGGAGTCATAGCCTTCATGAAAGCCGCATTAGGCTTACGCGCAGACTTTTTCTTAGCGGATTTTTTCTTTGCAGCCTTTTTCTTAGCGGGTTTTTTCTTTGCAGCCTTTTTAGCAGGCTTTTTTGCTGCTTTCTTAGCTGCCTTTTTCTTGGCGGCTTTTTTAGCAGGCTTTTTTGCAGCTTTTTTAGCTTTCTTCTTAGTTGCCATTTTTCTAAATTTAGAATGTTAAGGGGTTAGGAAATATTTCGATACCAAATATAGATTTTTTATCCGCTACCAAAAATTTCATTGAGAAAATTTATTTCCACCTATGTTGATTTCTCTGCTTAGCCGCAATTCACTTGCTTTGCAGTCTGGGCCGATCCTGGCTATCCCGTACTACGCTTCTCATAGGAGAAAAGGCTGTTTTGCACCTGAATAACTGTCAGGTGATGATCGTTGGACTCGGGGGCTTAGGCTCCTATGCAGCGGAGTTTATTGCGCGTGGCGGCAATTACCTGCTTTGGCAACCAACCACGGAGTACCAAAGGCATTGCTCATGAAGGAGCGCTTATTGGCTATTAACCCTGAGTTGCAACTTAATGTAGTGCAGGATTTTGTAAACCCGGAAATGGTATTGGCACAATTAGCTAATCAACCTGATTACAGCATTGACGCAATTGACAGTATTACACCAAAACTCACTTTTATCAAAATGGCCATGGAAAGTGGAATTCCCATGGTAAGCAGCATGGGGGCCGGTGCAAAACTTGCCCCTACTCAACTACGTATAGTGGATATACCCCAAACACATAACTACCCGTTTGCGCAGCAGATTCGTAAACAACTGAAAACTCGTTTTGGTATTCGCAAAGGTCTAAAAGTGGTGTTTTCTCCAGAGGATCCTATACGGGAAAGTCTGATGCTAACAGATGGGCGCAATTTTAAAAAATCAGCTTACGGGGCCATCTCCTACCTGCCAGCTATATTTGGATCCATTGCTGCCTCGGTGGTAATTCGTGATTTAATCAAAGGGGTTACTTTGAAGTAGTACTACATTGTTGACATACTCCTTTCACCAGTACATCAATATCCTGTGCTTGATAGCCCTTTGGTAAATGAAGATCAGGCGTCACACTATGATCCAGACAAAAAGTGTGTTTACAGCGGCTGCAGATAAAATGAATATGCTGATGATCGTGATGGCCGGGACCGCATTGGCCCTGACATAAAGCATACCGAACAGCGTTGCCCGCGCTGGGAATTGCATGAATGATCCCTTTATCTAAAAAAGTTTGAAGCGTGCGATAGATAGTAACCCGGTCAAAAACGGCGCCCGCTTTTTTTTCTATATCTCGGTGGGAAAGCGCCCCTTTCTGTTGCATAAATAATTGCAGAATCTTTCTGCGACTACCCGTAACACTGAGTCCCTTTTGTTTCAAGGGATCCTGTGCCGTTGATGTTGATTCTATTGGTTTCCTATCCGCCATTATTTAGAATTAGTGCCGTCCTTCAATAATTTGCGAACATCATTAACCAATGCTTTTACCTCGCGATCATCCAGTCCATCGTAGATTTTTCTTACATCGCCATTGGCGTCCACCAGCGCCCAGAACTGTGTATGTAAAAAATCGTCCTCGATGGAGTTTACGTTATTAGCCGGGTCATCAATGGTGTAACTGTGTCGTGCCATATTATACAAGCTGTCCTTCCGTCCTGTTAAAAAAATCCATTTGTGCGTATCGATCCCTAATGAGTCTGTATACTTTTTTAGTTGTGGCACCGAATCCGTTTCCGGATCACAGGTGTGCGTCAACAATAAAAAATCCGGTTGATCCTTTAGTTGATCATACACGGACTTGAGGTTGTGGTTCATCCTTGGGCATATCCCTTTACAGGTTGTAAAAAAATAAGTAGCCACAAATACTTTCCCTTTTACAGCCTCCTGCGTAAAAGGCTCTCCATTTTGCGTGGTAAACCGAAAGGGGCGGATATAGCTTATGGGAGGAAAACCTCCTTTGGAAAACCCAGGAATATTAATAGCCAGCATGGCATAAAAAACCAGTGGGAGGCAAACAAAAAACAGTGTGTATAGCCAACCTTTTCTGGACATAGACAAAATTATGATGCAAAAGTACGAACTCATTTTTGCTGTACCTGTCACTGAATAGATTTTTGCAACTTTGTTGCTTTTTTGTAAATTTGTCTTGTATGAGAGCCCGCGTTAACTGGGATGTTTGGGGTATTGGCGCTTCCATTGCTTGTGCTGTGCATTGCGCCCTACTGCCTCTTTTTCTGACCAGTTTACCCCTGTTTGGGATTAACATTATTCATAATCTGAGGTTTGAAATTGGAATGATCGTGCTGGCATTTGGTATTGGGAGTTATGCGATGTACCATGGTTACAAAAAACATCATCACCGTCTGCAACCCTGGTTGCTATTCAGTGCAGGAATTGCATTATTGACATTAAAACAAGTGTTCCTGACCCTTGAATTTTGGCTACTGATTCCCGCTGTACTACTTATCATAGGGGCGCACATTCAAAATCATCGCTCCTGCCGGGTGCACAACCACGCGCACCACGACGATTGCGATCATTGATAATAACTGCCCCAAGCATCTTACCTTAGGGGATGCGTATTCCACTACTTCTATTTGTTGCAGGCATGTGGGTTTCTGCTGTTTTTGCCCAAGACAAAAATGTGCGTGCAATCCTGGCTTTACTCGACACCCAAACAGCCGCCTGGAACAAAGGAGACCTGCAAGGATTTATGAAAGGTTATTGGGAAAATGACTCCCTGCGTTTCATTGGAAAATCCGGCATCACTTATGGTTGGAATAATACACTGGCAAACTACAAACGTGGTTACCCGGATACCGCCGCTATGGGTAAACTGCATTTTACAATTCTGGTAGTGAAAAGATTATCTCTGCGTTATTACGAGGTTGTGGGGAAATGGTATTTGAAAAGAAGTATCGGAGATGCCAGCGGTCACTATACCTTATTGCTTCGGAAAATCAAAGGAAACTGGGTTATAGTTGCTGATCATAGCAGTTAAAGCAGATTAAGGGCTTACAATGCGAAGGCGAGCATAGTTGAGCATTATTTTTTTTTCTCCATTATTTTCAAAACGAACCGTGGCAATTGGATTATGTGCAGAACCCTCCACTTTAATGACCTCACCATAGCCAAATTTCATGTGTTCCACACGTTGACCCGCTTCCAGTTCGGACATATCACTAGGGGCAAACCCTGGAGTGGGTACGTGTTCACCAGTTTTATTGACAGTAGGTTTAGGGGCCAGGTAACTAGGTTTTTCAGATAAACCATTGCCTGTGGTGCGTTCAGGCTTGCTTTCACGACTCGATCCTGGTCCGTATCCACCCCATCCTGCGCGCAATGGATTGCCGGAAATGGTTTTTGTTCCCGCAAAACTTTTGTCCAATGCAGCAGGAGGGATTTCCGCTAAAAACCGACTGGGTTCGTTTTGCACCAATTGACCAAACCGATAACGTGTGTTGGCGTAGGTAATCCAAAGTTTTTGCTTAGCACGGGTAATCACCACATAAAATAATCTGCGCTCCTCCTCTAGTTCCTCGCGCGTGTTAATGGCCATGGCATTGGGGAACAGTAATTCCTCAAGACCCGCCGCAAACACACAGGAAAATTCAAGGCCCTTTGCCGCGTGTATGGTCATTAATTTGACCGTATCGGCGTCCACATCCTTTTCATCTGCATCGGTTAGCAAGGTGATTTGCTGAAGATAAGCGCCTAAGCTTTTATCCACGAGTTCGCCCTCCTCATTATCCGGACTTTCTGTCCACTCCTTAATAGAGTTGAGTAATTCCTGGATATTCTCATAGCGTTGAATGCCCTCCGTGCTTTTATCGTTGAACAATTCTTTTACCAAGCCTGTTTGCTTGCCCACATAAAACGCCACATCATAGGCGTTGCTTTTTTCTAGCATGCTGGCAAAACTTTTGACCATCGTCACAAAATTCTCAAGCACCATTAAGGTACCGGCTCTAAATCCATACTCCCGCGCTTGTAATAGAATTGCCCAGGTAGAGCAATCTTTTTCGTTGGAGAGTAATAGCAATTTGTCGAGAGAGGTTTTGCCTATACCCCGGGTAGGATAATTGATGATCCGTTTGAGCGCTTCTTCATCGCGCGGATTTACAATTAAACGCAGATAGGCCACCATATCCTTGACTTCCTTACGCTGATAGAAACTGATACCTCCGTAAATGGTATAAGGAATAGCCATGCGGCGAAGCGATTCCTCAAAAGCACGGCTCTGCGCATTGGTCCGATACAAAATTGCAAACTCCTTATTGGCAAAATGATGCCGAAGCTTTTGTTCTTGAATGGAATCAGCAATAAACTTTCCTTCATCGTTATCGGTGAGCGTGCGTACGATTTTGATTTTCTCTCCTTCCGGATTTTCCGTGAACAGGACTTTTTCGATCTGCCCTTTATTATGACTGATTACCTCATTGGCCACCTCTAAAATGCTGCGCGTAGAACGATAATTCTGCTCCAGCTTTACCACGGTTACATTGTCGTAGTTCTTTTGAAACTGCAAAATATTTTGAATGGTGGCACCACGAAAACTATAGATGCTCTGCGCGTCGTCTCCCACCACGCATACATTTTCATGAAGCGCCCCTAATAATTTTATTATCTCATATTGAGCCGGGTTGGTATCCTGGTACTCATCAATCAGGATGTATTTAAACTTATGCTGGTAGCGGGATAAACATTCAGGAATAGTGCGGAGCAGTTCATAAAACTTAAGTAGGAGGTCGTCAAAATCCATGGCACCATTACGGAAGCAGCGTTTTACATAGTTATCATAGATCTGCCCAATGGCAGGACGGTTAGCCCGAACATCCTCCTGTTGAATGGCGTAATCCGCTTTGTATGCTTCCGGTCCAATCAATGCGTTTTTAGCTGATGAAATACGGTTATAAACCAAATTGGGTTTATACTGTTTATCGTCAAGATGGAGATCATGGATAACCGCTTTGAGTACGCTCTTAGCATCATCGGTATCATAAATGGTAAAGTGTCGGGGATATCCAATTTTATCTGCTTCAAATCGGAGGATACGGGCAAATACGGAGTGAAAAGTGCCGATATACAGATTGCGCGCTTCACCATTCCCCAAAACTCGTTCTACACGTTCTTTCATTTCATGCGCCGCTTTATTGGTAAAAGTGAGCGCCAATATATTGAAGGCATCCACCTGATGTGCCGCCATGAGGTGTGTAATACGTGTTGTTAAAACTTTGGTTTTACCGCTTCCGGCACCCGCCACAATCATAATGGGACCGTCCTTGTGTAGTACGGCTTCCCGCTGTTTTTCATTCAACCCCTGAAGATATTCCTGCATGCGCGCAAGTTAAAGGGAAAAAGAACCCTACGTGGGGTTGTGGAATAATTTAGCGGTGCTTACTGGACAGATATTTTTCATGAATCACCTCACTCATGGATTTTCCGCTGAGTTTGGCTTCCAGCCAGAATATAACGTCCGGGTAAACGAAGGCTCTGGTTTGAAAACGATTTTTTCCCAAGTGTTTGATCTGATCCCATAAATCCCTGAATGCAGCACCAAGTTCTTGTGACCGAAGTCTGATGGAACGGCGCAGAAAGTTTAACATAGCTTCTTCTACCGCTGTAACGTTTTTAAACGAGACATGAATCGATACACCGATTTAGTAAGCGATTCCATTAGTATATCGTTACTTAGTTCATAATGGGCAATCAAATGCAATAGCCGTGCATAACACTACAGATCATAACGGAGCGAACTGTTACTGTTGATTATGGGTTGAAGATGATCGATACAGCGTCCAAAATCGCCAGATTCGAAATAAAGCATGGTAAACTTATAGTTCAAAACCATCTCATGATGCGTATCCAGACTTCCCCCTGCTTTTTCAAGGGACTTGATCAATTGAAATAATATGTCTGCTCCGCGGTTGGACATCATAAATTGATTATGTCAAAATTCTTGTGGGACAAGGGGTTTGACCGGTTACCCCTTTGTTAGCCATGCGATCAAATCCCATTAGTTGATTTGACAAACCTTAGCTCCAGGGCTATTTTTGTGTCAGTTCTTATTAATTGAATTTTCGCTTTCGCTCCGGCGTAAGATTTTCATATGGCAAGCAATCGTTAGAGATCAGTCCGTTTCTACGAAAGGATTTTTTTGTTTCACGAAGTTACCAAATGATCTCTCCGCGCCTTGCCCTATCTTCACTATAAATTTTTACATGGTCGTTCGCATTTTTATTACAGGTGGCACATTCGATAAAGAGTATAACGAAATAACCGGGCAACTGTTTTTCAAGGACACCCATATGCATGACCTACTGGAGATGGGTCGCAGCAAAGTACCAGTTGAAATTCGCACCCTGATGATGATCGATAGTCTTGAAATGACTAACGAGGACCGCGAGCTAATTGTTCGTCAGTGTTTAAACTGTGAGGAAGAACAAATAGTAATTACACATGGTACCGATACCATGACAGAAACAGCCCTTTTATTAGCAGAAAAAGTAAAAGGGAAAACAATAGTGCTAACCGGTGCCATGATTCCAATAAAGTTTGGTAGCTCGGACGGCTTGTTCAATTTGGGCAGTGCGCTTGCCTTTGCACAATCACTTCCTGCCGGAGTTTATGTAGCCATGAACGGAAGATGGTTTTATGGCAACAATGTCCGCAAGAACAAACAAACAGGATTGTTTGAAGAAATCAGTTGATCACTATTGGTAAATCTTTGACTTGAGCACCGTACGCTCTACTTCGGGAATATTGGAGAAAAGCGAAAGCGCTGTACCATTAGCGGTTGATTCAATCTCAAGTGCGCTCACTGAAATAATATAATTGCGCCAAGCGGTTTTATTGCCCGCTGTATACAAACTATTATCGTTTGGCATACTTACACAAAGCACTGTTGCGTTTCGATCCATTCGACTAATATCACTGTTGCCTTTGGGAATGACAACTACCAGTTTCCAAACTTTAGAGGGAACACGAACTTTACCATTATCAATCACCGTAAAATGTCCGTTGCTTCCCACGCCTCCTGCATTGCCGTAATTACCCATGTAAATCCAAGCCTCATTGGAATTACCCACCATGTTAGCGCGAATATGATCCTCTAGTCCCGCCCAGGGTCCTTGATTGAGTGTAGGAGCCTGTGGAATCATATTGGTCATATAAAAAGTAGACGAATTAGCCGCAATGGTGGAAGTGCGATCCGCAGAAGGACAGTTATGCCCGCGATCAAAACCAGAACCCGAATAACTGGTGCTGGTTACTCGATACCAAGCGCTTGGTAACGTATTATCCGAACGAAAATCATCTTGCCGAGGAGCAGAGCCCAAATCCTCGCTTTGCAAATGCCAGGCCACCCAGTTAGGTGTTCCCATGACACTATTGTAACTGATTTTATAGTACCCGTAATCCTTGAAATAATTGGTGCTGTAGGTTGCACTGGTTTGCGCATTGGTTGGGTTGCCCAGAAGGATATGATCGTTATCGGTTAATGTAGGAACAGGCGGATTGGTATTGCCATTATCCGGTACATCTTTTTTACAAGCCGTCAAAAAAACAAGAGAAAAAAACAGGGGAAGCAAGAGAAATTTCCGCATTTTGAAAAGATTGGGAACTCAAAAGTAAGAGACAAAGAGCTACTGCTTTGCTTGTTCAGGTTGTTTTATGCGCCTATATTTGCAATCCGCTCCGAAAATGAGTCTGGATGGTGCGGTAGCTCAGTCGGTAGAGCAAAGGACTGAAAATCCTTGTGTCGGCGGTTCGATTCCGCCCCACACCACAAACAAAATGGTATAAACCCGTATAAATCAATGAATTATAGGGGTTTTTTATTTGATAAAATCCTGTTTCTCACCATTTTCTCACCGCAAAAAGGGTATCTCAGTACTAAGCATTTAAAATTTCTCCCCTTTAAAGTATTGTTAGTAAACTGGGGTAGGGTATTATTTAATCATCAAACTCTGATAGAATAATTATTTAATAAACGTGATAGTTGAATAAATCAATTTGTTTTTGATGTGGGGGATTAATTATGTATTAGAGGTAAGCGTAAATATTATTGAAGCATCTAAATGAAATATGAATAGACACACTCATAAAGACATTATATATAAAAATATAAGATGTGAATTCAAAATCTATAATATTAAACGCACATTTATATCAATTAAACCACACTGAAAGTTCCTTCTTTAATAATGTTTCCCCTTTTTATTCCGTTTCCCTCTCCTTAATCTTCTCCATTTCCATTTCCCTTCTTTTAAGCTCCTTAGAATAGGGGGAATTCATTTTCCTTTGTTGGAGTTCATAATTCTCTATTTCCCTCTGAAAGCGGCCCCTAATGTCCATTAAAGCGGAATATAGTTCTATGTTAATGAATAGGTTCTCAGTATTATCATTCATATACTGATTTAGTTTGTTTAGTTGCTCTGTTGCACTTTTATAGGAGTTTATCATATTGTTACTTTAGATTCAATGTTTAGCGATTTATAATAATCTTCTAATTCGCTTACTTTAAATAATCTCTTCCCATTAAGCTTTACACCTTTAGGGAATTTGTTATTTCTAATTTTATGATAAATACTAAATTTATTCATACCTTATGAAATCTAAAATTTCAATTGAATATTTTATTTCATAAAAAAGAATAAAGAAAACGAATAAACGAAGGAAAATCGCTTTGGGAGTGGTCCTAAGAGGTATTATATCCAACTACTATGAACTCAATGGAAAACCCGAATTGAATGAGAGAGTTTTCAGATATACTCTCAGACACACCAATCGTTTACTACAGATTGGTGCAGCTTCAGTAGGAATCCGAAAAAAGAATGTTTCAACCCATAGTTTAAGAAAGAGTGGTGCGAGATTTATTTGGGAGCTTCACAACAAATCTGATGAGAGCCTCATAAAACTGAGTATGGTACTCAATCATTCATCAACCACAATAACGAGAAGGTATTTGGGGATTACAAAGGAGGAAATTGCAGATATTTACGAAGGCTTTGAATTTTTTATATAAACGAAATATGTAATATTAAGTACAAATGTGATTCATTTCATTTTTAGCATATATTTGAAATGGTAGATATAAAAAATACTCTTTATTTAACTCTAATCCATATTAAAAAATTAATCTATGCAAAATCCAAATTTGATAAAACTAGAAATGGCTCAAATGTCAATTCGTGGCGGACGTTTTGATGAAGGTGAAAAAATGATAGAAGATTTAATTTTTAATGCGAGTTTAGATAATGAGTCTATGAGTATTGCATGGTTTTCATATGGAACATCAAAGTTCAAGCGTTTCATAAATAGTCAAGGTACTTTTGAAGAATTTATATATGCAATGAATAAATCATTTGAAGCAGATAATAATTCTGCCCAAATGATTTCAGATTCTACTGTAAGTATGATATGTTCTTTAATAAATAATTATTCACTGATAATTAGTAACTGTATAGAGGAGTTAAGATTAAACCGCAAAGAAATTCGAAATAATAGTATTTTGGCTGTTGGTGCTGTTGTATTAGGCTCAATGACAGACAATAAGTATTTAAAATATGGAGCTTACTCATATGGAGCTCTTAAAGGTGCATCTATAATTGGGGATACCCTAAACAGTATATCAGCACAAGAGAGAATGAATTTATGTAAACTCAAATTACAGCAGATACTGAGTAGCATTAGCTCATTAGATGTTAGTTTACAAAATTTGAATAATCACTTATTGAACGATGAAATTCTAAATAATAAAGCAATTCAATTTATTTTAGAAACTCAAAATTCGGATTCAATCGCAACCAAAATTTTAAATTTTTATAATTCTTTAAACGAAAAGCAACGTTCTAATCTCGATATTAGATCAAAGGAAGAAGTTATTAGTTTAATGAATTCAAAAAGTATAATATCACTTAATGCTTTTAAAAATTACTCATCAAAATATCGTCATTTGATTTCTAATGATGATGATATTTTATTTGCTATAGAATTTAAACAAGGGGCATTTCTAAAAACTAGTGGTTTTATTTTATTTCTTAAAGATTCAATTATCATACTCCATATTTTAGTTGTATGGAAGGCTACAGTTACATTGGAAAAATTATTGTATTCGGATTTGCCATTAGGATTTATGCAATTTGAATCTGCTTTAGTTGGCTCAAAGTTAATATTACAGTATAATCAACAGGAATTAGTATTTGTTTGTCCAAATCAATTATCAACATTATCTGAACTTTTTTCTGTACAATAATTATTTAAAAAATTATTTTAAATAAGTTGTGAAATTTTTAGTTTAAAATTCGTTTCTGTAATTTCTCCGTTCACTTTCTTATCTAAGAGAAATTGTATTTTTTCATCTTTTGTGAGCTTTTCATATTCTTCCTCTGATAACTCCTTAAGTGAATTTTCATTCCATAACTTCTGCATCTTACTCAAACTATTCTTATTTACTCCTACGTATCGCGAAAACACTCTCTTTGATAAATGCCCCGTTACTTTCATTATTTGGTCCGCATCACCAATAATCTTCATAGCTCTCGTTGCATATGTTCTACGCGCGGCGTGAAAACTTAGGACCTCTGAAATTGCTTTCTTTTCTTCAGTTCCTTTTTTTATTGAATCTCCCGATATCAACTGCACTGATACCTTCCGCGAAAGTTGTTTTGCTAATTTTTCAATCTTAGTGATATCCTTCAATATCACATTAATCTTCTGATTGGGGTATGGGTTGTCAAATTTAGTCCGCGGGAATACATATTGGTTATCATTCTTACCACTTACATATTTCCAAAAGATTCTCCTCATTATATTATCCTTCTCAGCTCCCATTGGTATGTTTACTCTAATACCACTCTTTTGTGTTTTCTGAGGAACAATTGATATATAGGTATTATTATCTTCTATGCAATTGCATTTAAGATTAACTACATCTGAATATCTTAAACCCGATACACACGCAAATATGAACATATCTCTTACTAACTCATAATTGGTAAGAAGTTTTGTAGTTGAACCACCCATAACTCCCTTTACTGCATCTCTTCTATTAACTACATATTCTGATGTATAATCTTTATGGTTCTTATTCTCTATATAGTTCTCTCCATCATATATTTCGTATTCAAACTCATTGAAATTCCAAAGCGCTAAAACCTCTTCTTCAGTTAAATAAATGATATCGTGTCTGCCAACTGCCATTTTGGGAACATAGTTAGTAATAGCAGTTGAATGGTATTTATTATCTAATGCCCAACGAAGGAACGTTTTGAATGTGTATATATGTTTCTTTATTGTATCATTACTATATTTTAAAGTTTCAATACAGTAATTGGTGTATTCATCAAAGAAGGTCCTATTAATATCTTCAAACCTATTGTATTTACTTCCTTCCTTTATTGCAAAGAAATCTATAAAGAAGTTGCTTACTGATTTAACTGTTTTCTGATAAGATTTAGATTTCAGTTTTGATTTTTCAATGTTATCCTTCCATTTATTCAGAATATCAACCATCGGATAATCAATCTTTACCGATGGATTAGATGATTGCTGCGTAAGGATTAAGTACTCAATATTCTCTTTGGTAAATACTATACCTTTTAGGTGTAGAATCCTCAGAGCGTTTTCAATTGAATTTTTGAAATCAGCGATGGAAATCTTTTTGCATTGATTTTAGGGGCAACTTGTGTTTTATTTTCTGCTCTTTTGCGACTGAATACTTTATATCAACCCAACTCTTTTGACGTACTAAGTTGGACAGTTTTATACTTTATATT
>Ga0194128_10002523_pt1 | contig 29462 bp, 26 predicted proteins | sample TA2KigCa65mmetaG_FD_148650 | JGI IMG/M metagenome (GOLD analysis project Ga0194128, IMG submission 148650) | Freshwater microbial communities from Lake Tanganyika, Tanzania - TA2015037 Kigoma Deep Cast 65m | ecosystem: Environmental > Aquatic > Freshwater > Lake | place: Tanzania: Lake...
TTCCTTCTTGGTCATCGCCCTGGCCTCTCGGGCCACGGCGCGGTGGTATCTCTCCATCCGCGCTCGTACCCAGCAGGGCGGACATCTCCGAGTGCTTATGCACCGGACATCTCCACTGCTCCTTACAGCGTCACCGGTCAATCTTGATTCGGGGGACGAGCGCGGTCTAGGCTCCGGCCATGGCCGAGCGTTTCGGGAATCTCGTCCAGCTGTTCGAGAGGAGCGTGGAGAAGTACCGGGCCCGCGACCTTTTCGGCGTGAAGAAGGGCGGTTCCTGGCAGTGGATCACGTACGGGGCCTTCTCGGACGAGGTCGACGCCGTGCGGGGCGGTCTCGGCTCCCTCGGGGTCCAGGCAGGCGATCGAGTCGCGATCATCGCCGACAACCGCGTCGAGTGGGCAGCCGCCTGCTATGCGACCTACGGCCTCGCCGCTTCGTACGCGCCGATGTACGAGTCGCAGCTCGCGAAGGAGTGGGAGTTCATCCTGAAGGACTGCGGCGCGAAGGTGGTCCTCGTCGCGACGCGGGCCATCGCCGAGAAGGTCGGGACGCTCCGCGCGAACCTTCCCGCGCTGCAGCACGTCGTCTCCCTCGAAGGAGACGAGGGGCAAGCGGACTCATATGCGGCGCTCCTCGAGCGCGGTACGCACGCGAAGGCGCCTTCGCGGCACCCGTCGTCGTCCGATCTCGCGGGATTGATCTACACGTCCGGCACGACGGGCACTCCGAAGGGCGTGATGCTGAGCCACGGCAACATCAGGTCGAACATCAATGCCGTGCTCGAGATCTTCACGTTCGAGCCCGACGACCGCTCGCTCGCGTTCCTCCCCTGGGCGCACTCGTTCGGCCAGACGTGCGAGCTGCACGGGCTCCTCGCCATGGGCTGCTCGATCGCGATCAACGACGAGATCCCGAAGCTCGTCGAGAACCTCGCGGAGGTGAAGCCAACGATCCTCTTCGCCGTGCCGCGCATCTTCAATCGCATCTACGACGGCGTGAACAAGCAGATCGCGGAGCGGCCGGCCCCGATCCAGTCGCTGGTCAAGACGGGCGTCGAGAACGCGACGAAGAAGACGAACGGCGAGTCGATCGGCATCCTCGGCGAGATCGGGCTCTGGCTCGCGGACACGCTCGCGTTCTCGAAGATCCGCGGCCGCTTCGGCGGACGTCTCAAGTACGCGATCAGCGGCAGCGCGGCGCTGTCGCGCGAGGTCGCGGACTTCATCGACGGGCTCGGGATCATGGTCTACGAGGGCTACGGCCTGACGGAGACGAGCCCGATCTCGACCGCGAACTTCCCCGGCGCGCGCAAGATCGGCAGCGTCGGCAAGGCGATCCCGGGCGTCACGATCAAGATCGACCGGACCGCCACGAACCACGAGCGCGACGGCGAGATCCTCGTCTACGGCCCGAACGTGATGATGGGCTACCACAACCGTCCGGAGGAGAACCGCGCCGTCCTGATGGAGGACGGCGGCTTCCGCACCGGCGACATGGGCTACCTCGACGCGGACGGGTTCCTCTACATCACGGGCCGCATCAAGGAGCAGTACAAGCTCGAGAACGGCAAGTACGTCGTGCCTTCCCCGCTCGAGGAGCAGATCAAGCTCTCGCCCTACATCGCGAACGTCTTCGTCTTCGGCGACAACAGGCCGTACAACGTCGCGGTCGTCGTGCCCGAGCGCTCGACGCTCGAGGAGTGGGCGAAGGCCAACGCCGCCGACATCGCCCATCCGAACGACTGCACGAAGATCCGCGGCTTGATCGAGAAGGAGCTCGACGAGAAACTCGGCGAAGCGAAGGGATACGAGAAGGTCAAGAACTTCGTCGTCGTCGGAGAGGACTTCACCACCGAGAACGGCATGCTGACGCCGACCTTGAAGCTCAAGCGGCGCGCGGTGCTCGATCGCTACGGGAAGCTGCTCGAGAACCTGTACTGACGGGCCTTTCGTCGGCTCCGCCTGCGGTTGCGGACCGGTCGGGGGACGCTACAGTCCCCGGGCGGCTCTCCGTGAGCCGCTTCGCCTTTCATCAAACCAAGGGAGAGTCACATGGAGTTTGGGATCTTCATCCAGGGCACCTGCACCGGGGAGAAGGCCCACATCCCGGCGAAGGAGCACGAAGCGCTCCTGAACGAGGTCGCGTACACGCGCACCGCGGACGCCAACGGATGGAAGTACTGCTGGGTCACCGAGCACCATGCCCTCACCGAGTACAGCCACATCTCGGCGAGCGACGTCTACATGGGCTACCTCGCCCACGCGACGAAGCGGATCCATCTCGGCTCCGGGATCTTCAACTTGAGCCCGCGCGTCAATCATCCCGCGCGCAACGCCGAGCGCGCCGCGATGCTCGATCACTTGACCGAGGGCCGGTTCGAGTTCGGCACGGGGCGCGGCGCCGGCTCGCACGAGGTCGGGACGTTCAACATCCACGACACGTCGAGCACGAAGGCCGAGTGGGACGAGGTCATCTACGAGCTTCCGAAGATGTGGAAGCAGAAGGACTACACCCACCACGGCACGAGCTTTTCGCTCGACAAGCCGCACAACATCCTTCCGAAGCCCTACAAGGCGAGCCACCCGCCGCTGTGGGTCGCGTGCGGCAACCCGGCGACGTACGAGAAGGCCGGCAAGATGGGCCTCGGCGCTCTCGGCTTCAACTTCTCGCCGATCCACGCGATGAAGCCGCAGATCGAGTCGTACAAGAAGGGCATGTCCGAGTGCACCGAGCCGGTGGGCGACTACAAGAACGACAACGTGATGATCACCAACTCGGTGATCTGCTTCAAGGATCGCGAGCACGCGCGTGAAGTCGCTTGCCGCGCGAGCCGCGGCTACATCTTCTCGCTCGTCTGCCTCTACCACGACACCTTCCCGACTCCTCCGGGCGCGCCGATCTGGCCGCAGAAGCCGAACGTGATGAAGCCGGAGGAGGTCGACGCCGCGATCGAAGCCGGCGCCCTTCTCTGCGGCACGCCCGACGAGGTGTGCGAGCAGCTCCGTGCGTTCGACAAGGCGGGGATGGATCAGCTCGTCTTCGGCCTTCCGAACCATCTCGAGAACGACGAGGTGCACGAGTGCCTCGAGATGTTCGGCAAGCACGTGATCCCGCAGTACGACAAGGATCCGGTGCACAGTACGACGCGCTACCGGAACGCCTTCACCGGCGGCGGGTTTTGATTCTCGCGACGTTTCGTTTCCTTCGTCGCGGATGCCGAAGCGCGACGTCGCGCTCTTGAGTCGCGCGAACGCGTTCCCTGCGTCTCGCCGCGCACGGATCGGCTGGCGGGCAGATCGCTTGGCTGCCGGCCATGGAGCGTTTCACGCTCAGCCGGCACGCCGCCTCGGCCTTGGACGAACGCGGTACGAGCTGTCGTGGGTCGAACGGACACTGGTGCTGCCGACCCGAACGGCTCGGGATCCAGCCGATCCGAGGCTCCTGCATGCGTTCCGACCCGTCCCCGAGCGCGACGGTCGAATCCTCCGGGTCGTGTATGATCCGACCGTGAAGCCCTGGCGTGTCGTGACAGCCTTCTTCGACCGGAAGGAGAGCAGGGAAGGATGAAGATCCACTTCGACGAGAAGGCCGACGTCCTCTACCTACGACTCGACGAGTCGACGATCGTCGAGTCCGAGGAAGTCAAGCCGGGGATCGTCCTCGACTTCGACGCTGCCGGGGACGTGGTCGGGGTCGAGATCCGGAGCCCACGGACGCGCTCGCCGTCGGCGCATCTGAGACCCTTTCAGCTCGAGCTTCTTTGACCTGACCGCCCGTGCGGATGGACGTGAGGTGTGAGTGAGCCGCCGCGATTCGGCGAGGGTTTTCAGCGAGAGCTCTTCGAGCTGATTCGCTGGCGGCGAGACGTCCGTCGCTTTCGTTCCGATCCGATCCCGGCCGCGGTCGTCGACGAGCTACTTGCGGCCGCGGTCCTCGCGCCCTCGGTCGGCAACAGCCAGCCCTGGCGCTTCGTCAAGGTCGACGATCCGGAGCGACGCGCAAAGGTGCGTGCGAGCTTTCTCTCGTCGAACGAGGCGGCGCTCACTGGATATCGCGACGAGCGTGCGCAGCTCTACTCGTCGCTGAAGCTCGCCGGGCTCGACCAGGCGCCCGTGCAGCTCGCGGTGTTCGTCGATCCCGACCCTCTCGAGGGAGACGGTCTCGGCCGGAAGACGATGCCGGAGACGGTGCCCTACTCCGCCGTGCTCGCGATCCACACGCTCTGGGTCGTCGCTCGCGCCCGCGGGATCGGTCTCGGGTGGGTGTCGATCCTCGACCCAGTCGAGATGCATCGCTCGCTCGACGTCGACGAGCACTGGTCGTTCATCGCGTATCTCTGCCTCGGAGTCCCCGAGGAGGAGCACCTCGATCCCGAGCTCGAGCGCGCCGGCTGGCAGAGTCGCGTTTCGAGGGGAGACCTCGTCATACAACGATAGCCGTTGCTGCGTTCACTCCGAACCGCGGCCCCCGACGTGCCGGTTGTACCAGTACCAGTGCAAGCCTAGCCTGCATTTCTCACCAGATCCCTACTGCGGCGGCCGATAGCACCGAATCTTCGCGAGCTTCTCCCTCCGGGCTCCTCGACGTACTGTTCAAGTACGCCTGCGTCGCCCTCCGGTCCGAGGCTCGCGAATCTTCGGCACTCTCGACCGCCTCGCGACGTGATCTGGTGAGAAATGCAGGCTAGGAGTGGCGTCTCCTTCCTGATGAGCACGACGCGGTCGCCGGGCATCGCGGTCACGTAGCGAGCAGTCTCTGCTCGTACGGTCCTGCCGGCATCGAGACGCACGTAGAGATAGTGGCTCGGCGGCCTCCCCTCGACGTCGTTGATCACTTCTCTCGTGACGACGGAACCACCCGCAGCCAGTCTTGGCGAAAGCTGACGAAGGCGGGTTCTGCGCAGGTGAGTGTCAGCCGATCGAGGAACTCCTCGGCCGCCAACGAGCGTTCCCGATGCTCGCTCACTCGCTCCAGCGGAACGTCTCGAGGTACCGACGCAGCCGGTGCATCGTCGAAAAGCGCCGCAGGATCAGATCCCGCCGGAGCCCACGCACGACCTCCTTGATCTCCGTCGGCTGCGCCGCGTAGCGCGCCTTGCCGCCGGTGACGTCGTAGAGGAGCTTGATCAGGTCGACGATGTCGTCGCGACGCACCTCGGCCGCCGGCGCGTTCCACTCGAAGAGATCGAGCACCTTCACGTCGAAGAAGATGCCGCGCGGGCGAATCAAGACGTTCTCCGCGTGCAGGTCGCCGTGGTACTCGCCGTGGTCGTGGATCTGCGCGAGCCCGACCGCGAGCGCGTGGATCACGTGCAGCGCCCGGAACGGCTCGAGCCGCTTCCCCGCGTGGCGCTTGACGTAGTCCGGCAGCGGCTCGCCCTCGACGAACTCGCTGACGAGGCAGTTCAGCTTCTGCTTTCCGACCCGCACGGGCTCCGAATGGTGGTATTGCATGACGATGGGACAGTGCCGCAGCCGCTCGAGCTTCTGCGCAAACCGCCGGAGGCGCCGGTCGCGGAGGTTCCGTTGCGGATAGAAGAGCTTGATCGCCCGCGTGGCCCCCGTGCTGCGCTCGGTCACCCGGTAGACCTCGCCCTCCCACCCCATCCCGAGAGGCTCCTCGACGACGTACTTGCCGCCGACGAGCCGTCCGCGACTCAGACGAAACTGCGCTGGATCCTGCATCTCTCGCGGGAATATGCGCTGAGGGGCGGATCGACAAGCGCCGCAGCCGGGCGCCGGCCGGCACCCCCACCGTCAAACCCAGGTTGCTCCTGTCGTCCGGAGAAGCCATGTAAGACGCAAAGGAAAAGGAGGTTCGTCGTGACGCATTCCCGATTCCCGTCCGCTCTGGCTCTGGTGGCGGCTCTGGCTCTCGGCCTGGGCTTCGCCCTCCCCGCGGGCGCCGGAGCCCCGGGGTCGGAGGATCGGCTGATCGAGCTCGACGCCGTCTGCCGTGGCGGCTCGCAAAACGGAACGATGTGCACCTCGCATCCGGATTGCCCGAACGGCCGCTGCAAGGTGCGTTCCGCCGAGCTCGGCATCCGCCCGCACCGCTTCCACGTGACCCTGATCGTCGACGACGACACGAGCGAGTTCGACGGCAGCCAGGACGTGGACGACGTGGTCACCGTGACGGCGATCCTCGAGTTCGTCGCGAAGGGCCGCCGGCAGATCGTCGCGCAGACCTACGAAAACCTGAAGGGCGCCGACGCCGCGACGATCGTCGCGAACCTGCAGCAGGGCGTCGAGATCGCCGATCTCCCGTCGCGCGATCGCCGGCTCGACGAGACGCTCCTCAACGCGTCGGTCGCCGAGGCCGGCATCCTCGACGACTTCCTTTTCCAGGCTCCCGACGGCGAGATGCAGGCGGAGCTGCGCGAGCGCTTCGGGACGGACGGGCACTTCGTGGCGATCAAGGCGCGCAAGCTGAACGTGCACGCCGACCACGGAGCCGACGGTCTCGCGAGCGTCGTCGAGATCGTCGTCGACGTCATCGTGACGTCCGCGGAGTAGCCCGCGCGCGGAGAGGCGCCGCGCCCCTCTCCCGCTCCCTTCCGTGAAGAGAACCGAAGCGATCCTCGCGGCGACGCTTCTGCCGCTGTGGATCGTCACCTTCCTCCTGCACGTGAGCCGCGTCTCGGACGGTCGGCTCGCGTGGCCGGGGCTCTGGGTCGACCCGCCGACGGCGGGCGTCGCGGGACCGCGCGTGAGCGCGTTCTGGCCGGAGACGCACGCCGAGGATTCGGGACTGCAGGTCGGTGATCTTCTCCTCGAAGCCGGCGGCATCTCGATCGCCGGCCAGGGTCCCGCCGCGGTCTTCGCGCAGCTCCTCGCGGCGGCGAACGAGCGGCTCGAGGTTCCGATCACGTACCAGCGAAACGAGGTTCGCGCGCAGACGACGCTCGCGCTGACCCCCGTCGCATTCCCCTGGCGCGCGATCCCGGTGACGCTCGGATTCGCGATCGCGGGAGCCGTCGTGCTGTTCCGCCGCCAGGGCGCCGAGATTGGGCGCGCCTTCTTCGTCGCGGCCCTCCTCTACGGGTTCCACTGGAACTTCTTCTTCGGCGGCGCGCCGAGCATCACCTACGCCTGGCTCGTCGTGTTCGCGATCGCCTCGACGGTCCTCTACCCGCTGATGCTCTGGCCGATCTTCGTGCTCGTCCGCGACGCGGGGACGAGGCCGGGACGCCTCCCGGCGTGGCCATGGGTCTTCGCGGCCTTCGGACCGATCTCCACGGGGTGGGTCGTCGGCGTCCCGCTCCCGCCGCTCTTCTCGCTGCGCGCCGCGTTCCTCGTCACGATGCTCTGGCTCGCTTGCGCTCTCGTCGTCCTGACGCGCGGCTACCGGCGCGCGCAGCCGCTCGCGCGCCGCCAGCTCCGCTGGGTCGTCTACGGGCTCTACGTCGGGACGGCGCCTCTCCTCGCGGCGAACTTCGTGCTGGCGATCCGCCCGGAGCTCTGGTGGCTCTACGACGTCGCCAACCTCGCGACGGTGCTGATCCCGATCTGCTTCTTCGTCGCGATCGTCAAGTTCAACATGTTCGACGTCGATCGGCTGATCAGCTCGACGACGGCCTACTCGGTCCTCTCGATCCTCTTGATCGCGGGCCTCCTCACGATCGTTCCGTGGCTCGCGAACCTCCTGAGCGTCGGGCTCGGCACCGATCCGACGCAGACGCAGATGGCGCTGTCGGCGCTCCTCGCCGTCAGCCTCGTCCCGGGAGGGCGCGCGCTCCGCCCGCGCATCGAGCGGATCTTCTTCGCCGAGCGGCACGCGCTCGAGCAGGGCGTCGACGCGCTGCTGCGCGATCTCGACCGAGGCGAGACTCCGGAGGGTCTCCTCGAGGTGCTCGGTCGCCGGCTCGACGAGCTGCTGCGACCGGAGGGATGCCTCATCTACGGCTCGCTCGAGGAAGGTCTCGGCCTCGTCTTCGAGCGAGGTCGCTTTCCGCAGGGAGACGTCCCGACGCTCCTGACGTCGCCGGCCGAGTCGATGCCGCACGGCTCCGCGCCGATCGACTTGACGGCGGCCTCGCGTGGACGTCCCGCCGATCTCGAGGCGCTCGCGCAGCTCGGAGCGACGCTGGCGCTGACGATCCGCCGGTCGGGTCGCGTCACGGCTCTCCTCGCCCTCGGACCGAAGCGTTCGGGCGACGTCTATTCGGCGACCGACCGCGCGCTGCTGCGCGCCGTCGCCGAGAAGGCGTCGGACGTGCTGCAGCGCTTCGACGAGGCCGCGGTGCTGCGACAAGCGCGATCGATGCGCGACGCGTACCGGCGCTACGTGCCGTCCTCGGTCGCGGATCGCCTCGCGCGCGGCGAGGACCTGGTCGGCGGCGAGCGCGAGCTGTCCATCCTCTTCGCGGACGTGCGCGGATACACCTCCTACTCCGAGGGACGACAGGCGGGCGACGTCTTCTCGGTGGTCAACGTGCTGACCGAAGCCGTCTCCGAGCAGATCCGCCGCCACGGCGGCACGGTCGTCGAGTTCCTCGGGGACGGCGTGATGGCCGTCTTCGGAGCGCCGCGCACGCTCCCCGGTCACGCGAGCGCGGCCGTCGCGGCGAGCCGCGCGATCGTCGAAGCGATCGCAAAGCTCCGCCTCGGCGGCGCGGCGAGCCAGCGTCCCCTCGCGGTCGGCGTCGGCATCGCGACGGGGCCCGCCTTCGTCGGGAACGTGGAGACGAAGGAGCGTCTCATCTATACCGCCATCGGCGACACCGTGAACCTCGCTTCCCGCCTCCAGGCACTCACCCGCGAGCTCGGCGCGGTGGTGGCCATCGACCAGTCCACGCTCGCGGCGGCGGGCGTCACGGCGGACGGCTTCGAGTCGCGGGGCGCGATCGAGATCCGCGGGCGGCGCGAGCGAGCCGAGGTCTTCATCCTCCCGCTCGCCGAAACGGTTGACTCATCGCGCTCGAGACGCGACGGAGACGGCTCGTCGTCATGAGCCTCGATCCCGAAGCGGTCGCCGTCGACCCGAGCCGGCTGCGGCTCCTCTACGAGCTCGCCTGCGCCTTCGCAGCGCGTCTCGACCTCGACGACCTCGTCACTCTCGTCGTCGAAAAGTGCCGGAGCACTCTCGAGGCCGAGGGGGCGTCCGTGCTCCTCCACGATCGGGCGTCGGACGAGCTCTTCTTTCCGTTCGTCGTCGCGCGAGACCCGGCGGTCGCGGCGCGACTCGCGCGTCTTCGGTTCCCCGCGGACCAAGGGATCGCCGGGACCGTTCTGCAGAGCGGCACGACCCTGCGCGTCGACGACGCGACGAGCGACACGCGGCTCTTCCGCGGCGCGGACGAGCAGACGGGAACGACGACCCGCTCGCTCCTCTGCGCGCCGTTGATCACGCGCGAGGGAACGATCGGCGTCCTGCAGATCGTCAATCACCGCGGCGGCACGCCGTTCCCGGCGGAGGACGAGCGGTTCCTCCTGGCGCTCGCCGGAAGCGTCGCGGTCGCGATCGACAACGCGCGGATGTACGCGACGCTGCGCGATTCGGAGGAGCGTCTCAAAATCCAGGTCGGCGCGCTCCGCCGCGACCTCGCGCGGCAGGACCGGTTCACGCAGATCGTCGGCACGAGCCCGGCCATGGCCGGCGTCTTCGAGCTGATGGAGAGCGCCGCCGCGGCGCCGATCACCGTCTTGATCGAAGGCGAGACGGGCACGGGAAAGGAGCTCGTCGCGCAGGGGATCCACAAGGCGAGCAGCCGGGCGGAGCATCCCTTCGTCGCCGTGAACTGCGCGGCCCTCCCCGAGACCCTCCTGGAGAGCGAGCTCTTCGGACACCGTCGCGGCGCCTTCACGGGAGCAACGCACGATCGCGTCGGTCTCTTCGAGGCGGCGCGCGGCGGCACGATCTTCCTCGACGAGGTCGGCGAGATGCCGGCAGTGATGCAGGCGAAGCTGCTGCGCGTGCTGCAGGAGGGAGAGATCGTCCCCGTCGGCGACAATCGCCCGCGCAAGATCGACGTGCGCGTGATCTCCGCGACGAACCGGGATCTCGCACGCGAGGTCGAGCAACGTACGTTCCGCGAGGACCTCTTCTATCGCCTGAGCACGTTCCCGATCCATCTGCCGCCGCTGCGCGAGCGCCGCGAGGACGTCGGGCCGATCGCGACGCGCATGGTCGAGAGCGTCGCGCGTCGCTACCAGAAGGAGATCTCCGGCATCGCCTCGGAAGCGTTGTCCCTGCTCGAGCGGTGGGACTGGCCCGGCAACGTGCGCGAGCTGCAGAACGAGATCGAGCGCGCCGCGGCCCTCGCGCGCGCGGGTGAGCCGATCACGTCGGCGCAGCTCTCCGGGAAGCTGACCGGCGCCACGCCGCGACCGGTCGGCCCGTCGAGTCCGAGCCCGCCGCGCGAGACCCAAGAGAGCGAAGCTCCACCGTCGAGCGGCGGAGCGGACCTCGGGACACTTCGCGACGCGCGCTCCACGTTCGAGGCCGACTTCATCCGCCGGACGCTCGCCGCGCAGGACGGCAACATCACGCGCGCCGCGCGTGCGATGGGTCTCTCCCGCGTCGCGCTGCAGAAGAAGATGAAGGACCATGGGCTCCGCTGAGCGGCTGCCCGACGTGATCGCCCCCGGCCTTCGACTTCTCTACTGCGGAATCAACCCGAGCCTGTACTCGGCGAGGGTCGGTCACCATTTCGCACGACCCGGCAACCGCTTCTGGAAGGTGCTGCACGGCGCCGGCCTGACGCCGCGGCTGCTGTCGCCCGACGAGGATCGCCGCCTCCTCGAGTGGGGTCAGGGGATCACGAACCTCGTCGCGCGCCCGACCGCGGCGGCGACCGATCTCGACGACGCGGAGCTCGTGGCGGGAGCGCGCCTCCTGGCGCGGAAGCTCCGCCGCTATCGGCCCGCCGCTCTCGTGTTCGTCGGGATCGGAGCGTATCGCACCGCGACCGGGCGCCGGCGCGCCGCGATCGGCCTTCAACCCGAGCCCTTTGCGGACGTTCCCACTTGGGCGCTTCCGAACCCGAGCGGGCGGACGGCCGGGTACTCCCTCGCGCAGATGGTGTCGCTGTATCGCGATCTCCGCGCTTCTTGAACGCTCCGGCTTCTCCGACCATCTCGCGAGCCCGCGTGTCCTCGTGCCTGATCGCCCTGCTGCTCTTCGCCTCCGGCGCCCTGCTGCTCTTTGCCTCCGGCGCTCGCGCTCGTCTACCAGGCGCTCTGGGTGAAGCAGGTCGGGATCGTCGTCGGGCTCGGGACGGGAATCACCTGCGGCGCGACGCTCCCCTGGCCGGGGCTCGAGCGCCGCGTACATCGACCTGCAGCAGCCCGACCAGGCGATCCCGCTGCTCGAGCGCGTTCTCGCAAAGGAAGGGACCAATCCCTACTATCGCTGGGTCACGGAGATCGGAGCACAACCGTGATGCACCTTTGGGAAAGGATTCATCGATGCGACACCGGATGGCTGTCGGACTCCTCTCTCTCGCTCTCCTCTCTCTCGCTCTCCTCGCCGGCAGCTCCGCCCTTGCCGCGGAGCGCTACGTCGACAGCGACGAAGCGAAGGACGAGACCTCGAACAAGACCTGCGCCCTGACCGACCTGAAGGGCCTCGAGGCGAACGACGAGCTGAACTGGATCTGGAAGGCGGAGGGCGTCAAGCTCGGCGCGCCGGGCAAGATCCAGATCGACCCGATCCCGAACGAGAGCGACGCGACCGATCCGGAGATCGGCGACGCGACGACGAAGGCGTTCAAGCTCGCGTTCGCGCGCGTCGGCAAGACCGAGGGCACGGGAGGCATGCGGCTGAAGGGCTGCATCTACTGGCTCGAGCGCTCCGGCGGAGAGCGCGCCTACATCCCCTGGGGCGGCTACGCCGCGCAGGCGGGCGTCGGCATCGAGGCGGAGCTGCTCGACGCGTCCGGCAAGCCGGTCGCGCGCTTCCGCGTGTGGGGACGCGAGGGCGGCGATCCGAAGCAAGCCGCGTACGAGATCGCCGACGGCATCGCGAACTACGTCCGCGACAATTGAGCGAGCCGCCCCTACCGGCGACGGTCTGGTACTTCGCGTACGGATCGAACCTCCAGCGCGCGACGTTCTTCGGTCGCCGCGGGATCGAGTGCGTGCGCGCCGTGCCGGTCCGCGTCATCGGGTGGCGACTCGTCTTCGACAAGCCGAGCATCGTCCCGTCGGGACACGCGACGGCGAACATCGTCGTCGATGCCGAGGCGGAGGTTCTCGGCGTCGCCTACGAAATCCGTGCGGAGGATCTGGAGCACGTCGAGCTGACCGAGGGCGTGCCGTTCGGGAACTACGCGCGTGTCGAGGTGACCGTCGAGGTGCTCGCGCCGACGGAGAACGCGCCCGCGGTGGCGTTCTCTCTCGGCTCCGATCGCCGTGATGCTTCGCTCCTCCCGTCGACGCGCTACCTCGGGCTCGTGATCGAGGGTGCGCTCGAGCACGGCTTGCCGGAGACGTGGATCGAGTGGCTGCGCGGCGTCCCCACCGAGCCGGAGCGCGAGGAATCGCGCGCGCTGCGCGCGGCGCTCGATGAGCTCATGAGGAAGCGCGGCCGCGCGCAGCGTTGATTCTCGCTGGTCGTGCTCCGTGCCATTGACTGCCTGTGGCGGCGGCCTAGCCTGCATTTCTCACCAGATCACGTCGCGAGGCGGTCGAGAGTGCCGAAGATTCGCGAGCCTCGGACCGGAGGGCGACGCAGGCGTACTTGAACAGTACGTCGAGGAGCCCGGAGGGAGAAGCTCGCGAAGATTCGGTGCTATCGGCCGCCGCAGTAGGGATCTGGTGAGAAATGCAGGCTAGCGTTTCACTCGTGGTTTCTCCGTCGCGATCTGCGATCCCGTTCCGGACGCGTATGCACGCGAGCATCCCGAGCCCGCGCAGGCGGCATCCGCGTCTCCATCGCGGACTTCCTTCCGTCCCTCTGACGCGAAGGTCTGCCGGCTTCAGCGCAGGAGAGCCCAGCGCGAGCGCACGTCGAGAGGCCGGTAGGCGACGGCGCGCCGGAAGCACTCGTTCGCCTCGTCCTTGCGACCTTCGCGTGCGAGCTGACGACCCGCCTTCGCCCAGTGCCGGCCGACCTCCTCTCGGAGCGTCGAGCGAACGGCGAGGAGGCGCTCGCCTTCGCGTTCCAGGAATCGCTCGAGAACGAGCGCGCGCGTCCTGCGGCGGTCGGCGTGATGGTGGCCGAGCGAGCGCGCTTCGCCGCGTACGTCGCCGAGGCGGTGACGGTACGCGATCTGGACTTCGGGCACCCAGCGCCAGGCTCCGAGCAGGCTGAGACGAAGCATCAAGTCGAGGTCCTCGGCCGTCTCGAGGGCTTCGTCGAAGCCGCCGGCGGCGAGCAGGGCCGAAGCGCGAATCACCGTGTTCGAGATCCCGGGCGGGCCGCGCCGCACGATCTCTGCCGTGGCGTTCCCCTCCGCCCACCTCCGGTCGACCGTACGGATGCGGCCGCTCGGCACGTCCAGACTTCGCTTGTCGCACGAAGCCGCGATCGCTCGGGGAGCTTCCGCGAGCGCGCGCGTCATCGACTCGAGATACGCGGGAGGCCAGAGGTCGTCGGAGTCGAGAAAGGCGACGACATCGACTTGCCCCGCCGCTCTCACGCCGCGGTTCCGCGCCGCCGAGACTCCTGCGTGCTCTAGGCGAACGATCTCGGACGGAAACGAGGGCCGTCGTCTCGCCACCCAGTCTTCGACGGCGGCGGCCGTCGCGTCCGTCGAGCCGTCGTCGACGACGACGAGCCACGCCGGCGGCGAGCGTTGCGCGAGGACGCTCTCGAGCGCCTCGACGACGACCGTCGGACGCTCGAAGACCGGCACGATCGCCGCGACGCGCACGGCCCGTCGCTTCGGCTCAGCTCTTCACGGGCGCGGGAATGTCGTAGAGCCGGCTCCAGTTGTCCCAGAGGATCTTCTTCTGGGATTCCTCGGACAGCGGCAGCGTGCGGAACGCCTCGACCGCGCGTGGGAACTTCGAGTCCGCGTGCGGGTAGTCCGTCGAGAAGACGAGGTTCGAGTGGCCGAAGGTCTCGACGTATTGCTTGACCGGCTCCTCGTCCGCCTCGACGGAGAGGTAGCAGTTGCTCTTGAAGTATTCGGACGGCGCCTTCGTCAGCTCCGGCGCTTCGTACTTGCCGAGCCACTCCCAGTGCTCGTCGAGCCGGTAGAAAAGCCACGGCGCCCACGCGCAGTTCCCCTCGAGCAGCGCCGCCCGAAGCTTCGGGAAGCGCTCGAAGACGCCGCCTGCCGTCAAGCTGACGGCGACCGCCATGATGCCGAGCGGCTGGCTGAACGTGTGCCACATCATCAGCCGGTCGAGTACCTCGAGCGAGAAGTCGGGACGGAGGAAGTTCTGCCCGCCGCCGTGGAACGAGATCGGGACGTTCAGCCGCTCGCACTCGGCCCAGAGGGGATCGTAGTAGCGATCGTGCCAGAAGCGGCGCTGCACCGCCCCCGGAGACAGGAAGATCGCCTTGAAGCCGAGCTGCTCCACGCAGCGGCGGGCTTCCTTCACCGCGAGATCGACGTCGTGCGGCGCGACCATTCCTGCTCCGAAGAAGCGCTTCGGATGCGCGTTGCAGAAGTCGTGCAGCCAGTCGTTGTACGCGCGCGAGATCGCGTCGGCGAGCTCGGGCTCGAGGCCATCCTGTCCCATCATCTGTGGGGTATCGAGGCCGAGGACGAAGAGGCCGCGCGTCGGGAAGAGGACCGCGAGGTCGAGGCCCTCGCTGTCCATCGCGTCGCGCTGCGAGTCGGGATCCCAGCCGCGCTTCTCGGCGGCGGTATACGCGTCGTCGTAGTCCGAGCGCCACACGCCCTCGCCGCCTTGCATTGGACGCGCCTGGCCCATGCGGAGGATCACGTGCGACTTCACCTTGACGCGCATGTCGCGGCGCATCTCCGTCAATCCGACGGGTGCGACGTGCTTCCAGCGCGGATCGATGTACCGCTGCCAGAGATCGGGCGGCTCGAAGATGTGCATGTCGCTGTCGGCGACCCAACCCTGACCATGACCGTTTGCGCTCATGCCGCCCTCTTATCAGGGGGTCCGGTTCGTTACCACGCATCTGCACCGGGGCTCGCTCGGCGGGGACGGCGACCGCGTGATCTCTTTGCGCTCGAGACCATTGCGCGGCCGACCCATCGCGGCGATCCCTCCAGGATGGGACGAAAGCCGCGCATCGCTCCCGCCGGGATGGTTTTCCACGTCCTGAACCGGGCGAACGAGCGAGCCCGGCTCTTCGAGGGTCCTGCCGACTACTGCGCGTTCGAAGCGATTCTTCGCGAATCCCTCGAGCGCGAGCCCGTGGGCCTTCTGGCGTACTGCGTCATGCCGAATCACTTCCATCTCGTGCTCACGCCGCACGCAGGCGGCGCGATGTCCGCGATGATGCACTGGCTCGGCACGACGCACGCCCGGCGATGGAGGCGGCACATCGGGAACGTCGGCAACGGTCACGTCTATCAGGGGAAGTTCAAGTCCTTCGCGGTGCAGAGCGACGCGCATCTTCTCTCGGTGTGCCGATACGTCGAAAGGAATCCCGTCGCGGCTGGGTTGGTCGAGCGCGCCGAGGACTGGACGTGGAGCAGCGCCGGCCGGAGAGCCCGCGCCACGACGAAGCACGAGCACCCGCCGCTCGCGCCGTGGCCGATTCCGATCCCAGAGGGTTGGCTGGAGCTCGTGAACGTTCCGCAGACCCCGGCGGAACGAGAGAGCCTCAGGGTCTCGCTTCGCACCGGCGAGCCGTATGGCGCACCGGAGTGGCAGCGCGAGACGGCAGAGCGCCTCGGGATCTTCGACCGACGCCGCCGGAGAAGTCGTCGAGCAACCGGTCATGAAACCCAAAGCGGGCAATCGAGCCTGGGTGCAGATAGGCGCTAACGAACCGGACCCCCTTCGATGTCGCCATTTCTGTCGCGCAGCTCCGTCGGATCGTCGTCGAGGCGATACAGCTCGGCGCCGCCGACGTCGGGAACGATCAGCTTCCACGGCCAGCGGATCGCCGCGACGAGATCGCGGTCGTACCGATCGGGTGCGAGACGCGTGAACACGTCGCTCCGATGCGCCTCCGCGAGGACGAGATCGCGCTCGCCGATCGGCACGCCTTCGACGTTCGGTGGCAGCGGAAAGCCGACCTCCTTCGCGACGAGCGGAAGCAGGTCGACGGTCGAGACGGGCGCGTCGACGACCTTCCCCGCGTCGCGTCCCTTCGGGAAGTGGATCAAGAGAGGCACGCGAAGGACCTCCTCGTAGAGCCAAGGCCCGTGGCCGCCGTTCTCGTGCTCGCCGAAGGACTCGCCGTGATCGGCGACGACGACGACCAGCGCGTCGTCGTAGCGCCCGTCGTCCTTCAGCGCCTGCAGGAGACGCCCGAAGTGGTGGTCCATGAAGCGGATCTCGGAGTCGTAGCGAAGGCGGGCCCGCCGGTGCCTCCGCCAGCCCGGCGCGGGAGCGTCCACCTCGAAGCCCGGTTGCGTCCGGTACGGCTCGTGCGGGTCGAAGTAATTGACGAGAAGGTGGATCGGCTGGCTCGACGGCACGGTCGCGAGCCATGCGATCGCGCGATCGGTGAGCTCGTCGGCGGCGAAGTCGACCTCGTTCTTGAGCTCTTGCGACTTCTTCACGTGATCGGCGACGGATTCACCGCTCGGCAAGCCGGCCCAGCGATGCTCGAATCCCTGCAGGAGCCCGAACTCGGGTGCGAGCCATGGTCCGCCCGCGAAGGCGGCGGTCGCCTAGCCGCGGCCCTGCAGGATCTCCGCGAGTGTCGTCGCGTCCTCGCCGAGACGGCTCACGCGGTTCCCGAACATCTCCTCGCCTTCCTTGTTGAAGCGCGCACCGTGCGTCCGCGGGAGCTGCCCGGTGAACATCGAGGCGTGCGACGGCAGCGTCCACGGCGCCGTCGACCACGCTCGGCGGTACGTCACGCCGTCGCTCGCGAAGCGGTCGATCTCGGGCGACGTCGGACGGGAATGTCCGTACACCCCGAGATGATCCGCCCGGGTCGTATCCAGCGTGACGAAGACGACGTCCGGCGGCTTGGCTCGGTTGCACCCGAGGTTGCACCCGAGGTTGCACCCGAGGAGAACGACGACCCCCGCGAGCACGCAGCGAATCCAGGAAGGTCTGATGGCGCAGGCTAACGCGCTGCGACCGAGCCACGCAAGCGCAGCGCAAGTGCGCGGCGCGGCCACGGCTTCGCTTGCGTGCGGCGTGCGCGACGGGGCAAGAGTTCGCGATGCCGTCGCGCTGCACGGTGCTCTCGGCCGTCGCCTACCTGGCGCTGTCGCTCTATGCGATGAGCGGCGTCCTCGAGGCGCCCGCGACGCTGCTCCTCGGCCCTCCCGCCGAGGGTCCGGGCAGGCTTCTGCGCACGGACCAGAACATGGTCCTGTCGGTCGTCACGCACAATGCGCGTCTCTTCTCGTCGCGGCCGTGGGACCTCTTCGCGGACGGCAACTGCTACCCGACGCCGCTCTCGCACACGCTCGGCGAGCACATGTTCGGCAACGGTCTCCTCGCCGCGATCCCCCATCGCCTGACGGGCGAACCGATCCTCGCGTACAACGTGCTCCTCGTCCTGCGCCTGTGGATCCCGGCGCTCGCGATGTACGCGCTCTCGCTGCACTTCACGAAGAGCCCTCCCGCCGCGTTCGTGGCGGGCCTGGTCTTCGGTCTCAGCCGGAGCCGCCTCCGCGACCCGGTTCATCCGTACGCGTACGGCGACCTGTGGACGCCGCTGATCCTCCTGTTCCTCCACTTCCTCTTCACGCGCCGGGACTGGAAGAGCGCGATCGGTCTCGCGCTGTTCGTCTCGCTGCAGATGATGGAGAGCCTCTACGCGGTCCTCGCGTGCACGCTCGTTGCCGGCGTCTACGCCGTCCATCTCGCGATCTCGAACTGGCGACGCATCCCGGAGCTCGTCCCCAAGCTTCTGCTCTGTGCTCTGACCGCGAGCGCGATGGGGGCCTGGATCTTCCTCCCGTACCTCGAGACGGCGCGGACCTGGAACGTGCTGAGCGGAAGGTCTGCGAACTTCTCGTACATCTGGCAGTTCGCTCCGGGAGAGAGCTACTTCATCGGCTTCGTCGTCGGTACGCTCGCGCTGCTCGGCGTCGCCGATCGTCTTCGGCGCTCCCGCCCCGTCGCGGGAGACGACCCGAGACTCGCCATTCTCCTCGGCGGGTTCCTCGCGCTGTGGTCGGCCGTGTACGGCCTCAAGATCCCCTTCCTCGACGTCGGCATGCGCTCGCCCCTCTACTTGCTGCGCGACGTCGTTCCGGGGCTTTCGTCCGTGCGCGTGCTCGCAGCCGTCTACATCGGTGCGTTTCTCGCGGCCGCGTTCCTCGCAGGATACGGCGTGCTGCTTCTCGTCGAGCGGCTGCGAAGCGCGCACGCGACGCGAGCCGCGCTCGCCGCGGCTCTCAGCCTGGCGTTCCTCCTGGAGGTCTTCGCTCCCCCGATCGCGCGCCGAAGCTGGGGCGCGCCGCTCGATCTCGCGCCGTTCCGCGCCCGCCCGCCGGAGGAGGACATCGACCTCGTCGTGCGGACCGCCGACGGAGCGGTGCTCGATCTCCCGCGGATCCGACCGAACCTCCTCGCGAATGCAGGGCAGCTCCTCCTCGCGTCCTTCCACGGCCACCCGACGGGGGCTTGCTACAACTCCTTCCGCGTTCCGGTCCAGGACCAGATCGTCGAGCTCGCAAAGCAGCTTCCCGCGAAGCCCGCCGCAGAAGCGCTGAGCGCGCTTGGCTTCCGCACATTGTTCGTCCACCTTCCGCTCGTGACGCCGTCGGCACAGAAGAAGTTCGATCGGAAGCTCGGGCTGCAGAACGTGAGCGGCACCTCTCCGCTCGAGCCGATCGGCGCCACCGACCGCATCCGTGCGTACCGGCTACCCGCCGCCGGCCCGCTCGAGCGAAGCTTCGACGTCCTCGCGGCTTCCACGGATGCGGAGCCGCGCTCGTCGATCCGGCAGCCGACGGCGGCGGTCCGCTTCGAGATCGCGAATCCCGGTGCCGAGACGTTCCGGCACCCGGAGCCGATCGAGCCGAGCAATCTCGTCGTGCGCTGGGTGTCCGACCAGGACGGCACCTCGCTCGAGTCGAGCGTTCGCACTCTCTTGCCTCTCGCGATCGCTGCACGCGGCAAGACGTGGAACGAGATCGAGCTCCCGGTGCCCGTCGCCCCCGGTCGCTACGACGTTTCGATCGCCCGCGCTTCCACTCCCGACCACGTCCTCGGCTCGCGACGCGTCGAGGTCCTCCCGGCCGACGTCCCGGAGCGCGCGCGCAAGCGTGAGGCCGGCCGACGCAAGCGAGGAGCTTGACGTTCCATGGCCGAGCGCGCCGTGCCGCTCCGGGGCCGGGAGATCGCCGGCGCGCTCCTCGTCTACGGTGCCGTCTCGCTGTGGTGGCTCTGGCCGCTTCCGACGCGCCTCGCGACGCACCTTCCCGATCTCGGCAGAAAAGCACCGCTCGTGCTCGCCGATCTCCTGCTGATCGTCTGGGCTCTCGCCTGGGACTGTCACGCGCTCGTGACGGAGCCGTGGAACCTCTTCCACGCGAACACGTTCTTTCCCTCGACGAGCTCGCTCGCCTATTCGGAGCACGTCCTCGGATACGTGCCCCTCTTCGCGCCGCCCTACTGGATCTCCGGGAATCCGGTCTTCGCGGCGAACGTGCTGATCCTCGCGCTGCCCGTGCTGCGCGGCGTTTCGCTCTACGTCCTCGCGCGCCTCTGGGTCTCCGCGCCGGCCGCCGGGATCGCCGGGCTCCTCTACGCGTTCTGGCCGTGGGCCTTTGCGGATCTGATGAAGTTCCACGTGCACGGGTTCTTCTATCTTCCGCTCGCGCTCTACTTCACCGAGCGGTGGCTTCACCGCGCGCGGACTCGCGACGTGGTCGCGGCGGGAGTCGCGCTGTTCCTGCAGGCGGCGACGTCCGTGTACCTCGGCTTCGCGGCCGCCTTCGGCTACGGCGCCTATCTCGTCGTGGCGCTCCTCGGATCGCTGCGCTCGCTGGATCGACGTCGTCTCTTCGGCCTCTTCCTCTCTGGCGGCCTCGCGGCGCTCGGGATCGTCCTCCTCGGCCTTCCCTATCTCTCGCTGCAGTCGTCCGGCGTCGTGCCGACGTACGGCGAGGAGGGCGTTCGGGCGATCGGCCTCGTTCCGGGAATCGCTGCTGTCGAGGTGCGGCGCTACTTCCTGCACGACGGGATCGGCGTCGTCGGTCTTGCGCTCGCCGCCCTGTCGCTTCTTCCTCCGTGGAAGGAACGGTTGCGCCCGCTCGCGATCGGGATCGCGCTCCTCGTCGTCGGCCTCGTGGCCACCGCCGGTCCGGATCCTCTCTTCCTCGGCGTCAACGTATGGAGCCCGTATGCGGGGTTGATGGAGTGGCTGCCCGGATTCTCGTCGATCCGCGCCCCTTCCCGCTTCATCGTCGTCGCGCATCTCGGCACGTGCCTCCTCGTCGCGCTCGGCGTGGCGCGAGCCACGCAGCGACTCGGGAGGCCGCTCGCGTGGACGGCGTGCGCGATCCTCGCGGTCGTCCTTCTCGCGGTGCAGCCGAATCGATCTCTTCCGCTTCGCCCGCTGCCCGTCGGCGACTCGGCTTCCGGCGTGCATCGCTGGCTCGCGGAGAATGGCGCGGGACGCGCCGTTCTCGAGCTGCCGCCACCGAGCTGGCCGCTCGCGGCGCGCCGGATGGTGCTGAGCTCGGCGCACTGGCTTCCCATCGTCGACGGCTACAGCGGCTACCCGCTCGACACCGACGACTTCCTGCACGGAATCGCACGCGATCTTCCCGAAGAAGGATCGCTGCAGGAGCTCGTCGATCACGCCGACGTCGGCTGGATCGTCGTACACGGACGCGAGCTCCCGCCCGCGCAAGTCGACCGCTGGCGCGGCCCACTGCCGGACGGGCTCCGCCTTCGCGCGGAGATCGACGGCGACCTCGTGTACGAGGTGACGCGCGCTCCGCGGAACGATCGTCGCGCGCTTCTCCTGAGCAAGACGACGACGCTCGAGGGACGTCCTCGTGCGCTGCTCGGTGCGTCCTGTCCCGGCGAGATCCAGCTCGCCGATGCGTCGCCGCGCGCCTGGAGAGTCCGCCGCGCGATTCCCTTGACGGTCCAGCTGCGCAACGACGGGACGCAGGATTGGCCCGGTGCCGGCCTCGCGCCGGACGGGCTCGTTCGCACGCGCGCGTGCTTCGCCGAGCCGGAGGGCGAGATGCGCTGCCAGAAGCCGGAGCGTCTGAGCCACGACGTGCCGGCTGGAGGATCGGCGTCGTCGTCGTTGACGTTGTGGACGCCGCGAGCTCCCGGCGACTACACGCTTCTCATCGACCTCGTTCAGATCGGCGGGAAGCCGCTCGCGGAGTGCGGAGTGGCGCCGCTGCAGGTTCCGGTGAAGATCGTCCAGCCGCCGCGGGGAGGCCTTCGAGCCGGGAATCGCGCCGACGGACGTAGAGCTCGTAGCCCATGATCCCGGCGGGGACGAAGGTCTCGAACACCGGATCCGCCCACGTGTAGAGGTCCTGCGTGAAGAAGCGCGTCCTCGTGTCGAGCGCGAGCTCGAATCCGAGGGAGCCGTCGTCGAGCCGGTCGAGGAACGCGGCGTCCGCGCGCGAGAGCCCTCCGCGCCTCGCGATCCCCTCGCGCCAGCTCGTGACGAGCACTGCGTCGACGTTCTCCTCGTCGAGCCAGCGCGCGAAGCGACCCGAGCGGTCATGCGGGTCGTCGGACGCCCGCCGCCCCCATCCGATCGGAAAGAAGACGAGGTCCACGTCCGGACCGAGGAGCGGCTTCAGCGTGTCGTAGGCGAGCTGGAGTCGCACCGGGTAGGCGAGCCGCAGCTCGCGGCCGTCCGCGCGCACGCGCTCCACCTCCGCTTGGATCGCGCTCGCGGCCGCGCGCTGCGGTCCGTCCTGGATCCGCAGGCAATGGCTCACCGTCAGGATCGCGGTGTAGCCGAGCACGACGAGGGTCGTCGCGAGGCCGAGCGGCGGACGACGTTGCCGGAGCTGCGCCATCGCGTAGCCACAGCCGAGGCACAGCCACGGCACGAGCGGCAGAAAGTAGCGCGGCGTCACCGTCTGCGCCGCGCCCTGCAGGAGGAAGAACGGGACGACCGCCGCGAGCACCGGCCCGCGGACGCGCGGCGCGCGCGCCACCAGCAGGAGGCCGGCGAGGCCGGAGAGGTAGATCGTCCACCCCATCACGAACGGCAGAGCGACGACGAGCGGGTAGACGTACCGCACGAAGACCCAGCCCTCCCCCTGGAGGTTCTCTCCCGGCGCGCCGGTGACCATCCCCGCGGAGAAGATGACCTTTCCGGTGCGGACGAGCTCGTCCCACTGGACGAGGATCGGCAGGATCACGACGAGAAACGCTGCGAGCACGACCGCGCAGCCCGAGAGGAGGAGAGCGAAGCGCGCGCTCCACGAGCGGCCGTCCCATGTGAGAGCGATCCACGCCTGCAGCGAGCCCGCGGCGAGGCCCGTATACTTGACCCCTCCGGCGAGGCCGATCAGCGCGAACGAGACGAGGAGGCGCGCGGTCGAGCCCTCATCGCGCGCGACCAACGCCTGATGCGCCGCGAGGAGAGAAACCAGGATCATCAACGCATCCGTGTGCGGCCGGTGCGCCTCGAGGACGTGCACCGGCGTCAGCGCCAGCGCCGCGGCCGCGATCAGCGCGCCGTACGTACCGATCGAGCGGCGCGCGAGCGCGTACAGCGCGGCGATCGTCGCCGTCGAGAAAAGCACCGTGAGGATGCGTCCGACGAGATCGAAGAGAGAGAGGTCCGTCGCGGGAGGAACCGAAGCCCCCGTCAGCTTCGTCCACGCGAGCGTCCCGCCGGCGACGAGATACGCGAGAGCCGGCGGATGGATCATCTTCTCGGGCAGCCAGTCGCCGTGGACGAGGAGCTGCCAGGCCGGACGCGAAACGAAGAGGTAGGTGTCGAGGAAGACGAAGTCCGGGAGGCCCCAGTCGATGCGATACGCGCGCAGGGTCGCGCCGACGACGAGGATGAGGGCGAGCCAGACGCGCCGCCGCGACGGAGACATCTCGTCCGGTCGAGCGGGAGGAGCGTCCGGGCCCAGCACGCGAGGGCGAACTATCACCGCCCTCCGGGGTCCGCCAACGGAGGTGGACGACGCTTGTCCGGGCTCCGCCAACGGAGGTGGACGACGCTTCTCCGGGCTCCGCCAACGGAGGTGGACGACGCTTCTCCGGCGTTCGCCTGGCCGGGCCGTGTCGCGGCAGCTACCGTCCCCTTGGCGGAGGCGAGGCTCGTGATCGATCACACGGAGAGAATGCGCGTCAACTGGGTCGACACGGACGCGAGCGGGCGCATCCACTACACGGCGGCGCTCCGCTACTTCGAGGTCGCCGAGCACCAGCTCATGCGACGCATCCTCGCCGACGGTGCTTCGCGGAGCTTCTCGCTGCCGCGCGTGCACGTCGAGGCGGATTACCGGCTCGCGCTTCGCTACCCCGACGACTTCGACTGCCGCGTGTGGATCGAACGCGTCGGCGAATCCTCGGTCGGCTACGCGTACGACATCCGGAACCTCGCGGGCGAGATCTGCATCCGTGGCCGGATCGTCGCGGTCGCGGTCGGAGACGAGGGACGGAAGATCCCCCTCCCGGAGGACGTCCGGAAGCGCCTCGAGGAGGCGGCCGCCAAGTAGCCGCGCCGCCCGTGAACCGTATGGGGCGCCCGGACGGTCAGCTCTTGGACGAGGCCCCTGCTTCGGGTAAGACCTCCCGACCCTTCGCTCCGAAGCAAGCAGGAGAGCTCGACATGGCGCACGATCCCAAGCACCCGGGCCAGGAACCACCCGACGACATCACCTCGATGATGGTCGTCATCGGCGGTCTTCTGGTCGCCTCGATGGTGATCGCCTACTTCGTCTCGTTTTGAGCGGAAGGCATCTGAAGGCGGAGGCGCCGCCTGAGTCGCCGTGAAGATCGCGGCGAGCCTGCCCGTTCCACCCGACGTCCCGACGTGCCAGCGGGTGGCGCGCGCCGCGGAGGAGCTCGGCTACGAGAGCCTCTGGATCGCCGACTCCGGCGGCCCCGACCCCTTCGTCGTCGCCGCTGCGGCAGCCGCGGTGACCTCGCGCGTCCGGATCGGCACGGCCGTGATCCCGGCGTACACGCGCACGCCGCCGGTGATCGCCTGCGCCGCCGCCTCGTGCGCCGAGCTCGCGCCCGGCCGCTTCGTTCTCGGCATCGGCGCCTCGAGCGAGAACATCGTCGAGAAGTGGAGCGGCATCCCGTTCCGGCGACCGCTGACGCGCGTCCGCGAGACCGTCACGAGCGTGCGCGGGCTCCTCGCCGGAGAGAAGAGCGACTTCACGGGGCGCACGCTCGAGACGCACGGCTACCGGCTGCAGATGCGCACGCCGACTCCGCCCGTGCCGATCCACGTCGGCGCGCTCGGTCCGCCGATGCTCGAGCTCGCGGGCGAGATCGCGGAAGGCGTGACGCTCAACATGATGCCGGTCGAGGCGGTGCCGCGGATGCTCGCGCACGTGCGCGCCGGCGCGGAGCGCGGCGGACGCGATCCGGCGGCGACCGAGGTCGTCGCGCGCTTCATGGTCTGCATCACGGACGATCCCTCCGGAATCCGCGGCGCGCTGCGCGGCTTCTTCGGCCCGTACTTCGCGACGTCCGTCTACAATCGCTTCGTCGCGTGGTGCGGCTTCGAGGAGGAAGCACGCGAGATCCTCGCCGGCTGGCAGACGAAGGATCGCGCACGCGTCGCGAAAGCGGTGACGGACGAGATGATCGACCGCATCGCGATCCTCGGGTCCGCCGAAGCCTGCCGTGCGCGTCTCGAGGAGTACCGCGCCGCCGGCGTGACGACGCCGATGGTGAGCCCGATCGCCGGCGACGCCGCCGGCGCGATCGCTATCCTCGAGGCGCTGGCAGCCCGTTGACGGCGAGCTCCCACGCGGCGTCTGCGATCGCGCGCGTGGCCTTGCCGACCGCCGAAGCGTTCTCCGAGCTCGCGGTGCCCAGGCGCGCGCGCATGACGATGCCCTGCGCGATCGCCGCCATGCGGAACATCGAGAAGACGACGTAGAAGTCGAGCCGCTCGATGCGCTCGCGGCCCATGCGGCGTGCGTACGCGTCGGCGTACTCCTGCACGCTCGGGATGCCGTGCCGCGGATCGTGCAGCCCGCCGACCTGCCCCGTCGCCGGCGGCATGAAGTAGCCCATCACGTTGAAGCCGAGGTCGGCGAGCGGATGGCCGAGCGTCGAGAGCTCCCAGTCGATCACCGCGACGATGCGCGGCTCGGTCGGATGCACGATCAGGTTCTCGAGACGGAAGTCGCCGTGCGCGATCGCACGCTCCTCGCCGGGAGGGACGTTCCGCGGCAGCCACTCGACGAGCCTGTCGAACGACGGGATCTCCTCCGTCTTCGACGCCTCGTACTGCTTGATCCACCGGGCGATCTGCCGGTCGATGTACTTCCCGGGCTTGCCGTAGTCGCCGAGCCCGACCGCGTCGGGATCGACGCGATGCAGGCGGGCGAGCGTGTCGTTCATCGCGTCGTAGATCGCGGCGCGCATCGCCGGCTCTTCGCCGGGCAGGCTCGGGTCGCGGAAGACGCGGCCCGGCACGCACTCCATCACGAAGAACCACTGGCCGATGACGGACTCGTCCTCGCAGAGGACGAGGACGCGCGGGACCGGAACGTCGGTCGATGCCAGCGCCTTCATCGCCCGGTACTCGCGGTCGACGGCGTGCGCGGAAGGAAGGAGCTGTCCCGGCGGCTTCTTCCGCAGCACCCAGCGACGATCGCCGGAGACGAGAAGGAACGTCGGATTGGATTGACCGCCTGCGAACTGCCGCACCTCGAGATCGCCGTCGAACCCTTCGAGTCGTCCGCGCAGGTAGCGGGCGAGCGCGGCCTCGTCGAAACGGTGGCGATCGCGTACGGGGCCGGCTCCGGCGGGCGCGCTCATGCGCGCTCTCGTACCATTCTGGGGTCCGGTTCGTTAGGCCGCAACGGGGTCCGGTTCGTTAGGCTGCATCTGCACCCAGGCTGGATTTGGGCTGGATTTGAGCCTGGGTGCAGATGCGGCCTTTCGAACCGGACCCCCTGACTGTCAGGGGCTGCGACGCGGGCTCGGCGCTCGGGTCAGAGTCTTGACCCGAGGCGAGCGAGCGCGGTCGGAAATCTCGCGCTCCGGGCTGGCATCCACCTTGCTGCCCCTCGGTGGCTCGAAGGACGATCGCGATGCTCACGACCGCGAGCTCGCTGCCCGCCGAAGGTTTGGAGGCCGGGAGCGAGGAGGAGCTTTCGGGCGACGCGCCATGGGCGGCAGCCGTGCGCACGACGCTGCAGGTGCTCGATCCCCCGGTCTCGGCGGAAGAGCTCTGCCGCAGGCTCTGCGTCGTCGGGCTCGAGATCTTCGGAAGCACGAGCGCCCGCGCCTATCTGCGCGATCCGGAGACGGGAGCGCTCGCGTGCGTCGCGCGCGCCCACCGGCGCGGACGCCTCGCACCGCGGCCGAGCGATCTCCGTGCGGCCGAGCTCGAAGCGGCCTTCGGAAGCCTCGCGTCCGGCGCGATGCTTCTCGAAGAGGACGCCCTCGACGCGAGCGCCTTCGCTCCGCTCGCGCGCTGCATGGGCGTGCGCTGGCTTCTCGTGCTGCCGCTCCGGCTCGACGGTCGTCTGCTCGGATTCGCCGTCGCCGGCGCGGGCGCGGGCAGTGCCGTCGGTGTCAGCGGTACGGAGGGAGCGAACGGAGACGGCATACCTCCCCCCGCTCGCCGCATCGCGACCGAGGTCGCGCGCATCGCTTCACTCGCCGTCGGCAGCGCGCGCCTGCGCGCCGAGATGACTCGGCTCGAGCACCAACGCTGCGAGGTGCTCTCGATGGTGTCGCACGAGCTCCGCTCGCCGCTGCACGTGATCCTCGGATGGGAGAGCCTTCTGCGCGAGGGTGATCTCGGGGAGCTTTCGGACGAGCAGGAGGACGCGGTCGCCCGCATCGGCCGGAACGCCCGCCAGCTCGCGGACGTGATCGAGAACACGCTAGGAGCGGGTCGCATCGCCGCGGGCCAGCTCCCGATCGGAATCGGGGAGGTGCGGCTGATCGACATCGTCGCGCAAGTGCTGCAGGAGGCGGCAGCCCTCCGCGGCGATCCCCGCCTGTGCCTCGTGCGCGACGTGCCGGAGGATCTCCCGCCGCTCCTCACGGACCGCGAGAAGCTTCGCGTCATCCTTCGGAACCTCGTCGGCAACGCGCTCAAGTTCACGGACGAGGGCGAGGTCCGCGTCGCAGCGCGCGCGAAGGGCGACGGCGTCGAGATCACGGTCTCCGACACCGGCATCGGCATCGCGCCGGACATGCTCGACGCGATCTTCGGCGAGTTCCGTCAAGCACCCGCGCCGAACGACCGCATCCGCGGCGGCGTCGGGCTCGGTCTCTACATCGTTCGACGGATGCTGGAGAAGCTCGGCGGGACGATCTCGGTCGAGAGCCAGCTCGGAAGCGGCTCGACCTTCCACTTCACGCTGCCGGCGAGCCCGCTCGCGAATTAGCTCAAGCGAGGGGGCGCCGCCCCCTCGCCGGAGGCGTGGCAAAGCCACGCCTCTTCCACTCCCCCGCTCGGCCGCGCGCTTTGCGCGCGGAGGGTCCTTCTCTCGGTGCACTAGCTGCCGGCGCGAAGTAGGCTCGAGCGCTCTTCACGCCGGGGCGGCGTTGCCCGCGTCCTCCGTGGCCGTATAGGAGTCGTTCGACGGCTCGAGCGAGAGCTCGGTGAGGATGCCCAGATGGAGTTCGGAATCTTCCAGTCCGCCCACGTCCCGAAGCAGGACACCGAGGAGGCGTGGCGCGCCCGCGAGCACGAGCGCATCCTCGACGAGGTCGCGATGGCCGAGATCGCCGACCGGACGAGCTTCAAGTACGCGTGGCTGACGGAGCACCACTTCCTCGAGGAGTACTCCCACCTCTCCGCGAGCGAAGTGTTCGGCGGCTTCCTCGCGGCGCGCACGAAGCGGCTCCACATCGGCTCGGGCATCTGGAACCTGACGCCGCCCGTAAACGCGCCGGCGCGCATCGCGGAGCGCGTCGCGATGATGGATCACCTGAGCGAGGGACGCTTCGAATTCGGCGTCGGACGCGGCTCGTCGAGCACCGAGTACCAGGGCTTCGGGATTCCCGACGGCGACACGACGCGCGCGATGATCGAGGAAACGCTGCCCGAGATCCTGCGCATGATGAGGCCGGGCCGCTACCGCCATCAGGGGCGCTGGTTCTCGATGCCGGAGCGGCTCGTGCTGCCGAAGCCGTACACGCAGCCGCACCCGCCGCTGTGGATCGCCTGCGGCAGCCCGAGCACGTTCGAGAAGGCGGGACGGCTCGGGCTCGGAGCACTCTGCTTCACGATCGGCCCGCCCGAGGTGCTCGCGCCGCTGATCGAGACGTACAAGAAGGCGATCCGCGAAGCGGAGCCGGTCGGCGGGTACGTCAACGACAACGTCGCCTGCGTGAGCCGTCTCCTCTGCCTCGAGGACGGCGACGAGGCACGCCGCACCGCGTGCGACATGCGGAGCGGCTACTACCAGAGCCTCGTGTTCCGCTGGCTCGACTCGATTCAACGTCCGCCCGGCATTCCCGAGTGGCCGGCGCTGATCCCGGAGCCCGACCTCGACGCGATCCGCGAGCAGGTTGCGCAGGGCCTTCTCTGCGCGGGCGATCCGGAGGACTGCGCGCGCGGCGTGCAGCGCTACGTCGACATCGGCTGCGATCAGCTCATCTTCGGCGTGCTCGCGAGCAGCCTCGATCGCGAGACGGCGGGGCGCTCGCTCGAGACGTTCGGTCGCCAAGTGATCCCGCGGTTCGACCGCGATCCCGTGCACAGCACGACGCGTCAACGCGAGGCACAGCTGGGAGCACCTGCCTCGGTGCTTCGTCCGAGGACGGCTCGACCTGACTCGACGAGGTCGTCGCTGCCGACCTAGGGTTCGCGCCACACCGAAGTACGAAACCTCAGGAGGCACAGAAGCGCTCGAACCTGCTCCCCCTCGAGATCCTCCCTCTCCTGCTTGCGACGCTGATCGTATCGGGGCCCGCACCGGCGATGGCGGCGACGCGGACCTTCGTCGACGACTACCCCGAGCCGATCGGCGTCGGCGGCTTCGAGCAGATCCTCGTGAGCGTGGTTCTGGAGACCGATTCGGTGAAGTACTGCGCCGCCTTCGACGGCTTCCACGGCCGGGACGGCAGCGACGGGAAGCGCTTCCTCAGCAAGCGATCGCCGCGGGCCACCGCCTGTCCGTAGTACACGAGGGACGCCGCTCCGAAACGCTTCCGACGCGCTCCGCCTAGCCCGTTTCTCTCACCGGAGGAATCGCCCACCCCGCTCGACTCCTGCTAAACTCTGTTCGCTACAAACAAAACGTCCAACAGGAGGAGCGGGGTGGAGCGGACGGAGTGTAGGACGGATCAGCT
>Ga0194128_10002527_pt1 | contig 29455 bp, 35 predicted proteins | sample TA2KigCa65mmetaG_FD_148650 | JGI IMG/M metagenome (GOLD analysis project Ga0194128, IMG submission 148650) | Freshwater microbial communities from Lake Tanganyika, Tanzania - TA2015037 Kigoma Deep Cast 65m | ecosystem: Environmental > Aquatic > Freshwater > Lake | place: Tanzania: Lake...
GTGACCGTTGCCCCCAGCCCCGCCGTGATTGCCGCCGGCAGCGATTGCACGTCTGCCTTCCGCGCCGCCTATGAGAACCGTTACACCTGGGAACCGGGTTTTGCGGGGTACAGCGGCCGTTGCATCTGGGAGCAGGACGATCAGCGGGTGGAGGGCACCTTCACGGTGGGTGCTGATCTGAAGGCCCAAGTGGAGGGCATCGACAACGAAGAGATTCACAAGGCCATTGCCTCGCAGCTGTGGGAGGTGTGTATCCATCGGGTGCGCCGCAGCTTTGAGCAGACCCACGGCGACAACACCTTTACCGCCGGTGACACCGATGCGGTGGGCACCGAGGTGATCGTGGGCGGCAAGAACGCCGGGGATCGCTACCGCATTAAGGGCGACGTGGTGACGATGGTGCACCGCCACATCCACGGCACCGTGGTGACGATCTTCACCGAGAGCACCACCGACACCGGCAGCGGCTATCTGAGCCACACCTACTCCAGCCAATACGCCGACCCCGCCAGCGGTGCGGCCCGCGGCGGCAAGAGCAGCTTCGGCGACACCTTCGTGCCACTCGCTGGGGAAGGCCCCTGGGTGCTGAGCGAGCGGGTGGTGGCCACCGAAGCCTTTGGCGAGACCCCGGCGGGTCGTCAGGTGTTCCGTTTCGAAGACCTCAAGGCCAATAGCTGATCCAAAGCAGATGTGACACGATCCCGCCAGGTCTTGCCTGCGGGGTTGCGTGCAGCAATTGCTCAATCAGATCAATGGAGTGGTGTGGGGCCCGATCACCCTCTGGTTGATCGGACTCACCGGTCTGTATCTGATGGTGGGGCTTCGCTTCATGCCCCTGCGCCGCATCGGTTTTGCGGTGCGGCAGACCCTCGGCTCGATGCGTCATTCCTCGGGGGAAGGGGATGTCAGCGCCTTCGCCTCGTTGATGACGGCCCTGGCCGCCACCATCGGCACGGGCAATGTGGCGGGTGTCGCCGGAGCGATCGGGGTCGGTGGGCCCGGTGCCGTGTTCTGGATGTGGCTGATTGCCCTGGTGGGCATGGCCACGAAATACGCCGAGTCGCTGTTGGCGGTGCATCACCGGGAGGTCGACGAGCTCGGGGAGCATGTCGGCGGGCCGATGTATGTGATCCGAAACGGCCTGGGCAAGGGCTGGGGCTGGCTGGCGGTGCTGTTTGCCCTGTTTGGCACCCTCGCCGGATTCGGCATCGGCAATGGGGTGCAGGCCCATGAGCTGGCGAAGGCCATCAACCTGGCTTTCGGGATCCCCCCTCTCGCCACAGGCATCGTGGTGGCGGCGCTCACCTTCGCTGTGATCATCGGCGGGATCGAGCGGATCGGCCGTGTCGCCTCCGCCGTGGTGCCGTTCATGGCGATCGTCTACGTGGGGGGATCACTCACGATCCTTTTGGCGCACGTTGGGGAGATTCCAGCGGCCCTGGCGTTGATCGTGCGCGATGCCTTCACCGCGCAGGCTCTGGCGGGCGGGGCCATCGGCGTGATGATCCAGAAGGGCATTGCCCGAGGCGTGTTCTCCAATGAGGCTGGCTTGGGCACCGCGCCCATTGCTCAGGCCGCGGCAAAGCCGGGCGATCCGGTGCTGCAAGGCTCGGTGGCGATGCTTGGCACCTTCATCGACACGATCATCGTCTGCACGATGACCGCTCTGGTGATCGTGATCAGCGGCGCGTGGTTGCCTCTGGAGGGCGCCGACGCGCCCACGGGCGTGGCCCTGACCATGGCGGCCTTTGACTGGGGTCTGCCCGGAGGGGCTTGGTTGGTGACCTTCGGCACCGTGTTTTTCACGGCCACCACGATCCTGGGCTGGGGTTACTACAGCGAGCGCTGCCTGGAGTTTCTGGTGGGCGTGAAGGGCATCAAGCCATTCCGTTTGGTCTGGGTGGCGGTGGTGGTGCTGGGTTCGGTGGCCAGTTTTGATCTGATCTGGACGATCGCCGACATCCTCAACGGTCTGATGGCGATCCCCAACCTGATCAGCCTGCTGCTGCTCAGTGGCACCGTGTTCCAGCTCACGCGCAGCTACGACTTCAAGGCCCGCAGCAGCTCCCGTTGACCGTTCCCTCGGCCTTAGCTAGGCCCGGAGGAGATCGTCCATCTGCCGGCGTTGGTGGCTTCCCTCAACGATCCAGCGCTGCGGCTTGATCCGGCCACGGCCCGTTCTGCTTTGGCGGCACTGCTAGGGGTGGCGCAGTTCTGTGCGGGCGGGCCTGAGATTGATCCCGCTGAACGCCTCACGATCGAGGCGATCCGAGATCACCTGGCCCATCAGCCCGATCTCGATCTCGATGGCCTCAGCCCCCTGACCCCGGAGGCCCTGGCGGAGCAGGTCAGTGACCCGATCTGGCGGGAGCGCATCCTCCGCGGCATGACCGTGGTGGCCTTGATGGACGGTCAGCTCAGTGAGGAGCGCCTGAGCTACCTGCGTCGCGCTGCACGCTCGCTCGGGGTCGGCGAGGTGGTGGTCAACACCTACGCCAACCTGGTGCATGAGCGCATGGCCCTGGTGCGGCTCGACATGGCCCGCCGTGGTTTTCTGGTCGGGGCCGTTCGCGACTTCCTGGGCCGCGGCCGCCTCGAGGCGGCGATGCAGCTGGCCCGCTATGTGCTGAAGCAAAGCGATCCGGCTCTGGCAGCCCGTTATCGCGCCCTCGGCGACTTGCCGGAGGGAACGCTCGGGCACGCCTACATCCAGTTCATTGAACGCAATGGGTTTTCGGTGCCGGGTGAACCGGGAGGGCCCCCTCCTCCGATCGCTCGGCATGACTGCATGCATGTGCTGGGTGGTTATGGCACCAGCCCTGCCGAAGAAGGTGGCGTGGCAGGCCTGCAGGCCGGGATGAGCCGTAGCAGTGATCCCTTCTTCTCGATCCTGTTGGTGCTCGCCGAATTCCAGCTGGGACGCTCGGTCGTGCCGATTGAGACCGGTCAGCACCAGCACGATCTTGACCCCGCTGTGCTGTTTCAGGGGCTTGAGCGGGGTCTGCAGATGAACCGCAACCTCATCGGCGACTGGGATCTGTTCGCCGATGCGGCGGTCCCGCTGGAGGAGCTGCGGCTCCGCTACGGCATTCCACCGCGGTAGGGCCTGCGGCCTATCCCGTTTCTCTTTCTGCGATCAGACCCCATGAACGACCGCTTCCATCCCGAGTCGGCCCTTGGCCGGGCCATCTTCTGGCTCTGTCTGGTGGCCTATGGCCTGCACGTGATCGAGGAATACGACCTGGGTTGGCAGCCCTGGGCTGTTCAGGTGCTCGGTTTGCCCGTGACCTGGGGCGACTTCTACATCACGAACGGCTTCGGGGTGATTCCCCTGGGATTGCTCGCCGGCAGTGTGGGCTGGCAGGTGCCGGCCGCAGCCCTGTTATTGCCGGGGGTGATGTTGGTGAACGCCGTGGGCTTCCACGTGCTTCCGTTTGTACGCACCGGTCAGTTCTCTCCGGGGCTGATCACGGCTCTGCTGTTGTTCTTCCCGCTGGCGGGCTGGTGTGTGATCACCGCCTTTCGCCATCACCGCAAGGCACTGCTGCTGGCGATGCCTCTGTCGGTATTGATCATGGCCTTCCCCGTGGTGATCCTGTTGCTCAAGCCGGTGCTGGGCTACAGCTGAGCAACGGGGGCTTCAGGCCTCGAGGTTGCAGCTCACCGCCAGCTCGAAGGGCACGCAGCTGTTGGGCAGCTCCAGCAGCTGGGCGCTGAGGGAGGCGATGTCGCCGGGTTGGCTCATCGATTCCTTCGGCATCGCCTTCACAGCGGCGGCCATCTCGGTGTTGACCCAGCTGGGGCAGATCGCTGTGACGCGGATGCCCTGTTCCCAGCCTTCGTTGCGCATGGTCTGGCAGAGGCCCATCAGGGCGAACTTGCTGGCGGTGTAGCCGGCCAGGCGACCCTTCGAGCGTTTGCCACTCATCGACACCAGCACCACAATCCGCCCGGAGCCATGGGAAGCAAGCTGGGGCCAGGCGGATCGGGTGAGGGTCCAGGGACCCATCACGTTCACATCCCAGAGCTGCTGGATCTCGGATTCCTGTGTGTCTTCAAACAGCAGAGGCACCCGGGAGAACACACCGGCGCAGTGGATCACGCTGTCGAACTGGCCGAAGTGATCCAAGCTGGCCTGCACCCAGGCGGTCGCTGATGCGGGATCGCTGGCTTCGTAGGGCTGCAGCAGCACCCGATCGCTCTTTGCCAGGGCGGTTCCGAGTAGGGATTCGGGCTGGCGCACTCCCAGACTGAGGCGATGCCCATCGGTCAGCAACCGTTCGGCGATGGCGCGGCCGATGCCTCGGCTGGCCCCACTGATCAGAACCGTGCGCGTCATCTAATTCGGCATGGTGACGAACTCCTCGGCCACCGTGGGATGCAGAGCCATGGTGCGATCGAAGTCGGCCTTGGTGGCTCCCATGCCAATGGCGATCGCCGCCATTTGCACGATCTCGGCGGCGTGCTCTCCCACCATGTGGCAACCCACCACCTTGCCGCTCGCCAGCTCGACCACCAGCTTGAGCAGCACCTTGGGATCACGGGCCGGCAGGGCCTGGCTCATGGGCCGGAAGCGAGCCCGGTGCACCCGCACCCCATCGGCCCCGAAGCGCTCGATCGCCTGCTCCTCAGTGAGCCCCACCCCGGATAGCTCGGGCTGGGAGAACACGGCGCTGGCCACCAGGTTGTGATCCACCTGGCGCGGCTTGTTTCCCCAGATCGTGTCTGCCAGAGCCCTGCCTTCATCAATGGCAACCGGGGTGAGATTGATGCGGTCGGTGACGTCTCCCACGGCGTAGATGTGGGGCACGTTGGTGACTTGGCCTGCATCCACCGGGATGCGGTGCCCCTCCCGGGCGACGCCGGCGGCCTCCAGGTTGAGGCCTTCAAGGAAGGGTTGACGGCCGGTGGCCAGCAGCACGCCGTTGCAGGGCAGGTGTTCACCGCTCTGGCTGATCACGCTGAGATTCCCCGGTGTGCCCTCAATCGCCGAGGGGCTGTGAGTCAAGCGGATCTCGATGCCCTCGGCCTCCATCGCCTCCTGCACCGCCCGGCTGGACTCGCGATCAAAGCCCCGCAGCAGGTGATCGCCGCGCACCAGCTGGGTGACCTGCACGCCGAGGCCATTGAGAATGCCGGCGAATTCACAGGCGATGAAGCCGGCGCCTACGACCACCACCCGTTCGGGGAAGCGCTCGAGGTTGAACAGGTCATCGCTGACCCAGCCCAGCTCGGCACCGGGGATGTTGGGCCGGTGGGGGCGTCCGCCCACGGCGATCAGGATGCGATCGGCCTGCAACCGGCGCAGCTCCTCGCCCTGGGGGCTCTGCACGCTGATCGTCCGGTCATCGGCGAAACGCCCCCAGCCCCGCACCAGTTCCACGCCCGCTTTCTCGAGGAAGCCGATGTGCAGCTGGTTGAGCCGATCCACCTCAGCGCGCACCCGGCGCAGCAGCTCGCTGCTGTCGTGGCGCACCTCGCCCACGCTCCAGCCGTAACTGGATGCATCGCTGAGCTGATGGCGGATGGCTGATCCGTAGACCATCAATTTTTTGGGAACGCAGCCGCGGATCACGCAGGTGCCTCCCACCCGATCCCCCTCGACGATCGCCACCCGGGCGCCATAGCTGGCGGCTCGTTTCGCGGCCGCCAGCCCGCCAGAGCCGGCCCCGATCACCACCAGGTCGAAGTGCTCGCTCATGACGAAGGGAGGCGGATGGCCGACGACTGCCCCTTAAGCCTAAGGCTATGCTGGTATGCGCATATGCGGCTATAGCGTTTCTTTTGGTTGTTCTTTGCTCCCTTGACCTGTGATCCATCTCCAAAGCAGCGCCCGCTCCTTCTCGGAGGTCTGCGAGCGCATGGCCCCCGCCTGTCAGAGCCAGGGCTATGGCGTTCTTGCTCAGCACAACGTCGGTGACACCCTGCGCAGCAAGGGCATCGACTACTCCGGGCGGTGCATCGTGTTCGAGATCTGCCAGCCCTCCCATGCGGCGGCGATCCTGCAGGCCGATCCGCATCTCGCTTCCGGGTTGCCCTGCCGCATCGCCGTTTCCCAGCAGGGAAGCGAGCCGGTCAGCGTGAGCATGTTTTCACCAGAGCAGCTGCTGCGCGAGGCCAGCTCCGATGCGGTGATTCAGCGGGTTGCCTCTCAGGTGGAGCAGGAGACGCTGCGGATCATGGAGCTGGTGGCTCACTGAGCAGGCCCCGTTGCTGGGATGGCTCCCCTTAGAACAGGGGAGCTTTTGACCCTGGGTGGATGTCTGCCGCGATCGCTGATCCCCTCGGTTGGGACGATCTGCAGGAGCTGCTGCCTCCCCAGAGCGAGCTTCAGTTGATGCAGGCGCGGATCGAAGGCCCCACCAACGCCCAGGCCCGCTTGCGTCTGTTCGGGCGCCCGGAGTCGGAGGTGAGGGTCACCCTGTACCGCGATCACCACGCCTGGTGCCCCTACTGCCAGAAGGTGTGGCTCTGGCTGGAGGAGAAGCGAATCCCTTACCGGATCCGCAAGGTGACGATGTTCTGCTACGGCGAGAAGGAGCGCTGGTACAAGCAGATCGTGCCCTCGGGGATGCTGCCTGCCCTGGAGCTCGATGGGCAGCTCTACACCGAAAGCGATCTGATCCTGCAGGCCCTCGAGCAGACCTTCGGGCCCCTGGAGGCCGGCCTCAGCGACCCGGATGTGTTCCCGCTGCGGCAGTTGGAGCGCCGTTTGTTCCGGGCCTGGTGTCAATGGCTCTGCTACTGCGAGGGTGCGGGCCCCCACAGCGCGCCGGCGGAGCAGCATTTCGCCCGCATGGCGGGTTTGGTGGAGGAGGCCCTTGAGGCGACAGAGGGTCCGTTCTTCCTGCCGCGCTTCAGCACTGCCGATGTGATTTTCATCCCCTACCTCGAGCGGATGAATGCCTCGCTGGCTTATTACAAAGGCTACGGCCTGCGCACGGAGCACCCGGCGATCGATCGCTGGTTCACAGCCCTTGAGCAGCGCTCCACCTATCTCGGCACCCAGAGCGATATCCACACCCACGCCCATGATCTGCCCCCGCAGATGGGCTGCTGCCTGGCCAGTGGCAGCGCGGAGCAGCGCCATGTGGCTCGGCTGATCGATCAGGGCCCCTGGCCGGTGCAGCATCCAGCCGTGATCGAGACCCGGCACCCCTCTCCGCCCGGTGCAGCCTTGGAAGCTCTGGCTCGGATTCTGCGCCACCGCGATCGTTTGCTGGCGGTGAATCCCTTTGGATCCTCCTCGGATCTGGATGCCGCGCTGCGCTGCGCCCTCACCACCCTGGTGCGCCCGCAATTCGGTGTGGTGCGCCCCCCAGCGGGTACGGCAGCGGGTCTGCGCTATCTGCGCGATCGCATCAGTGTGCCCCGCGACATGTCACTGCATGCAGCCCGCATGCTGCGCGGCGCTCTCGAGACCTGTGCCGCGCAGGTGGGAGAGGAGCAGGGCCCTGGCCTGCCGGTGCAGCATCGCCGCGATCAGAACCCGGAGCCCTTCCTAGTGGCCGCCGCTTGATCAGCGGCCGTTGATGCTCGATTTCTTCTGCATCAGGTAGGTCACCAGTTCCTGTTGAAGAGAGATCAGCTCGCGGGTGCAGCCACGGAACGCGGCGCGGTGACGGATCTCTTCGTGTCGCGTATTCAGATCGCGCAACATCAGGTCGATCGCATCGAGTTGCGCCCGGTTCATCGACTCAATCTGCACTCATCCGACCCTATCAACCACTGGTTTGGAAGCTCGCTAGCGTCCGGCTATCGAAACCTCCGGGCGATGACGAGCGCTTCCCGCTTCTCCGGGCTTTTGGCGGTGATGGGGCTCCTGGCCTCTCCCCTTCCCGCTCTGCTGGCTCCACCGGAGGCCTCCGCTCTCGAGCTCAACGGGCAGACCTATTTCACCCAGCCGCCCTGGAAGGTCGATTTTCGTTATTTCTACTGGTACACCAACCAGGCTCTGCCGGAGTACTACTTCACGGTCACCCTGGCGGAGAACGCTGGGGCGGATCTCGGTGGCCTCGTGATCACCCAGACCCGCGGCGTGGATCGGGACTTCTGGTTAGCCCCCAAGCAGGCCCGTGCCTTCTTGGGCTTGCCCCGTCGGGAAGGGGCGGCGGTGCCGGTGGAGGCGCAGTTCGACGAGAACGCCCGCACGCTGCGGGCTGTGTTTCCCGATCCCCCCAAGCCGGGGCAGACGGTCACCCTGGTGCTGCGCCCGCCTCTGAATCCGATGTGGGCCGATACCTACATGTTCTCGGTTCAGGCCCTGCCGGCGGGGCCGAATCCGTCGCCCGCCTCCCTGGGCTTTGCCCGAATGGAGATCCTCAATCGCACGAACTGGTAGGGCGGCTGCGCCATGCCGCCAACCCGAACACCAGGGCCATCAGCAGGTAGCCCTGGGCCCAACTGGCTCCGGTGCCCCAGCCCAGCTGCAGGTTGGTGTCGGCCTGGCTGAATTGCCAGGCATGCATCACCCCGAACCAGGAGGCCAGGGCGGCGATGAGCGCCGTGAAGCTGGCTGCCCGGAAGCGCTGCTCGATCACGTAGACGACCATGGCCGCCAGGAGCATCGCGGTGATGATCTGCCCTTGCTCGAGGGCGAAGGCTCCTGAGGCCCAGACATCGGCCTGCTGGAGGCTCTTCAGCAGGGCGGGCCCAAAGGGAGTGTCGGCGTTTCCCGCCCCACCAGCCCGTAGCCCGGCCTTGAGCAGTAGGGCTCCCCAGCCCGCGAGGCCCGGCATCAGACCGAGGGCCACCGCCGGCGCGTGGGCTGAGGGGGTGGCCTGGAAGGCCTGGGCTGTGATCACCAGGCCGATGTAGAGCACGATCGCCATGCCCGCCTCGATCGGCACCAGCTGCCCGATCACCCCGAACAGCCCCAGCAGGCAGCCCGCCGCCATCACCACCCCGTTGAGCCAGGAGTAGCCGATGCGGGCTCCCATGCCCTTCCATCCGGGGTGCCCGATGTAGATGGTGGTGGGGAAGCAGGATCCCAGGGCAGCCGCCAGCAGGGTGCCGCTCCCGTTGATCAACAGGGAGCTGCGCACGGGGTAGCGGTCACCGGCGGCTTCGGCACTTTCGATGTTCTGGAGGGAGCCCAGCACGTTGAACAGCCCCATTGGCACGATCACCCCCAGCCAGGGCATCAGCTGGCTGCGGGCTCCCCACAGGGCCTGCAGTTGCAGTTGGGGCAGTCGCCAGCCGATCTGCGCGCTCTCCTGGGCCCAGAGCTGGGGGTTGCTCTGAATCAAGCCACTGCTCCAGGCCAGGCCCGTGCCCACCAGCACAGCCAGCAGGCCGCCGGGGATGGGTAGGCGTGCCTTGCCGTAGTAGGTGGCCAGGATCACCGCCAGCACCGCCAGACCCACCACGGGTTGGGCATAGGTGCGCAGCAGGAAGCCCAGGGCGATGTAACCCAGGGCAATGCCGGCCAGGGTGGAGAGCAGGGCGGCCCTCGGTAACCAGCGGCGCAGTTGGTTCACGCAGAAGGCTCCGCCGGCCTCCAGCAGCCCGGAGCCGAGGCAGGCCATCAGGCCCGCCTGCCACGAGAGTCGCACTGCACTGTCTGCATCAAGCCCCTGCGCCAGGGCCGAGAGTTTCACCGGCAGCATCACCAGGAAGATGTAGGCGAAGAGGCTGACGGTGTTGATCCCGTAGGGAAGAGCGGTGCGATCCGATCTCTGTTCCCGCTGCCCGAGTCGATAGGCCTGCAGGGCATAGGCCCCATTCCCCAGCAGCAGGCTGATCCCGGTGGCGGGAAGGATCGTTCCGAACACCAAGCTGTCGGGATAACCCAGCACAGCGCGGCAGAGGCTCACGATCAGCAGGATCTGGATCAGGTTGTCGAGCCCCAGACCGAGAAATCCATCCACATCTCCGCTGACAAACCAGCGGGGTCCGGTGCGTGGGTTGTTCATGGGTTCTGCCGATGGTCCCAAGATGGGGCCAGTTGCTGCTCTCCAGCATGCAAGCCCGCTGGAATGGAACCGTGATCGCCGAGAGCGATGACATCGTGATGCTGGAAGGCAATGCCTACTTCCCGCTGTCCGCCTTGCGGATGGAGTTTTTTCAAGACAGCGATCACACCAGCAGCTGCGGCTGGAAGGGCACCTGCCGTTACTGGGATGCCGTTGTGGATGGACAGGTAAATGCCAACTGCGCCTGGAGCTACGAAACCCCCAAGCCTGCGGCCGCTGAGATCGCCACACGGGTGGCGTTTTGGAAAGGCGTGCAGGTGAGCTGAATCGCCCATTGACGGCTTCCGAGTCACCGCTTGCATAGGGCCATCGGACGCTCGAAGGCGCGATGGCCTCCCCGAAGGATGCAGCGAGCCTGGTGCTGCTGTGTCTCTACTGCTTTGTGAGCCTGCGCCTGATGCTCACCTGGCGTACCCAGCGGGGAGTGCGCCGTCAGCGAGAAGCCGTGATCTCCCGCCTGCCGCAGTCGGATCAATCCAGCGCTGACCGCCGCGCGGCTTAGCGCAGTGGTTCATGCGGCTTGCGCATAGTGCGGTGATCTGTCGTTAGGAATGCAGAAGCTCCCCCCGCTCCGCCATTAGCTTCCTGGCACCTGAAGATGAACTGAAGTCTTGGCTCACACGTCTCCCGGTGGTCAGGACTACGCCTTCCGAGGTGATCCGGCTCAGTTGGCGTTGATGGCCTCGGCTGCGAATTACATCGCTCTGCACTACTCCAGCGATCTGCGCATGGCGGATCTGGCCCTGCACTGCCATGTGAGCGTGCGCACCCTGCAGAACCTCTTCCATGCCCACTGCGGAGAGCCTCCCCTGCGGGCCTTGCGTCGCTATCGCCTCCAGCAGCTGCATCGCTCCATCGCCGAGCGGGCCTGGACCCCTCTGCGCCAGCTCTACCGCAGCTGCGGTCTGACCGGATCGATTGCCGATCGGGATCTGTTTCTGGAGATCTACGGCATCACCATGCGCGAGCACCAGGAGAGCTGCCGAATCAAGATCGCCGCTCTGTCCTCGGCTCCACTGGCTAGCACCGCTCCAAAGGCGGATCTGCACCGCTTTGTCTCCAGCGCCGCCTGAGTCTTCAGCTGGTCGGCAGCAGGGACGAGTGGTGATGCTCGATCTTCCACTCTCCGTCTTTATAGGCGTAGACGAAGGTGTATCGGGCTTGGACCCAACCTTTGTGGTCTAGCTCGAAGCTGTAGTTGCCCGCATCGATGGCCATGTTGCAGTCGCTGTGGATCACCCTCTGGTCGATGCGCCCTGTGGGGTCATGGCTCAGAAAGCCCTGGAAATAGTTGCTGATGCCCTCCGCATCGGTGCGGGCCACGCCGGAGAGGGTCGGCAGCAGCAGGGCGTCATCGCTGTAGAGGGCGGTGACCTGGGTGGGATCCCCTGTGGCCAGAGCCGCATTCCAACGATCGAACAGGGCCTCCACCTGCGGCCGGCTGAGGGTGTGGCAAACCTCGGCCTCGGCCGCCCTTGCCGCTGGCGCCACCATCAGCACCAGGGCGATCAGCAGGGGCAGCACTCCTCGCCAAACTCGGCTTAGGGTCGCCCCATGGCTCTGCGCTTGCCTCCCTTCCAGCCCCTGCCGGCCCCGAGCGGTCGGGGTAAGGACCTGTTGGAGGTGTTGATTGCGGATCTGCATCCCACTCAGCTTTGCGTCGGGATGGCGGAGATCGAAAGCCGCCAGAACGATTTTGCTCAGGATGACCCGGCTGAGCAACGCCACTACCTGCGCCGAAAGCCCACCCCGTTAGTGCGCAGCGCCAGCGGTGAGTTCTGGATGGTGGACCGTCATCACCGCCTCAGGGCACTGCTGGAGCTGGATCCCCAGGCTGTGGCCTTCGGTTATGTGGCGCTTCAGCTGGAGGTGTCTGAGCATCACGCCGTGTTGGATCAGCTGCATCGCCGCGGCTGGCTCTACCTCTATGACGGCCGCGGCTTGGGCCCCCTCGATCCAACTGCCCTGCCCGTGAGCCTCAAGGACACGCAGGACGATCCCTACCGCAGCCTGGTGTGGAAGCTGAAGCGGGAGGGTGCGATCGCGGCCGCTCCCCTGATTCCCTTTCATGAGTTCCGCTGGGGGGCCTGGTTGCGCAGCCGTCAGCTGCCTCCCTTCAGTTCCCAGAAACTGGATCCGGCGCTCCCCGCTGCCCGTGCCCTGGCCCGCTCGCGGGCGGCTTCTCACCTCGCCGGCTGGATCGGGCCGTCGTGCCTAGCTTGAGATCAGCCGCCTTGCTGCTCAGTCATGTATCGCCACCTGCTGGTGCCCACCGACGGCTCGGAGCTTTCTCAACAGGCGGTGGAGTCGGCCGTAGCGATGGCGCGGGAGTGCGGAGCCTCGATCACCTTCTTCCACGTGCAGCCGAGCTTCTACGGCCGGCCCGATGTGGCCCTGTATGGCGAGGGGTTGGTGCTCGATCCGCTCCTGAGTGAGCAGTTCAGCAAGGCCAACGCCGACTTCGCTGCGTCGATCCTCGATGCCGCCAAGGAGCAGGCCCGGCAGCAGGGGGTGCTCGCCGATGGCGACACCTGCGTGAATCCTGTGATCTATGAGGCCATTCTTGAGGCTGCCCAGGAGCACCATTGCGATCTGATCCTGATGGCCTCCCATGGGCGCCGGGGTTTGGCGGCTCTGGTGCTCGGCAGTGAAACGGCACGGGTGCTCACCCATGCCCAGCTACCGGTGTTGGTGATTCCCTCCCGCCCCCAGGACTGAGCGCTGAGGCTCAGAGGTGGCTCTGCAGGTTGCTCGCCTGCTCGATCAATTCCCGGGCGGTGGCCTCATAGACCTGCTCGGCTTCTGCGGCGGACCGGCCGACGCAGGTCATCCCCAACTTGCCGAATTCCGACAGGCAGCCGAGCAGGTGAAACACACTGCCCCGCAAGCGGGCGGGGTCGTAGTGCAGATCGGCCTTGGCCACGATGTCGATCAGGTCGGCTGGCAGCAGACCGCGCAGCTGGGGATGGGTGAGGTTGTCGGTAGCCATGTAGTGCAGGGCCTGTCCGGTGGGGGCGAGGAACTCTCCGCTGCCCTCCTCCAGGTGACCGGTGGTGATGGCGCGCAGGGCCATGTAGGGATGGGTGGTGCCCCCCTGCCGCAGGTTCACCTCAATGGCCTGCAGATCCCACTCGCCATCGATCTGCAGGGCGATGAAGTCAACGGCATAGCGCTCCAGGGCTCCTTCCGCGGCGAGTGCTTCGCCAACGGCCTGGCCATGGCGCATCAGGGCGAGTCGATAAGCGGGATCGGCGGGGAATCGGCAGCCGATGTAGGTCTGCCCATTGGCTCCCCCCAGGATCTGCTCATGGGAGGAGAGCACCTCCACCCGCCCTCCTGGGTGAATCGTGCCCTGCACGCTCGGTGAGCTCAGCAGGCTGCCCCCCTCCAGCCAGGCTTCCACCAGGGCCCCTTGCTGGACCAGCAGGGTTGTCCACTCTGCCGCTGGCATCGGGATCTGATCGAGTGCCCCGCGCAGCACGGCCCTGCGTTGAGCCGCACTGCATTCCTGCAGCTGCAGAGGCTCGAGCTGCAGGGTGGCATTTCCCTCCCCGCTGATGCCCTCGTTGAGCTTGACCACACAACGGCGCAGCTCGGGATGGGCTTCCCAGAGATCGGCGGTCGCTTCGGCCAGATCATCGAGGCTGTGCACCAGGCTGCTGCCGGGCGGATGGGGCACGCCACAGCGCTCGAACAATTCACGGCTGCCGGCCTTACTGCCCCAGTGCCCCAGGCTGGGGTCAGTCCCGAGGAGAGGGATCTGCAGCACCTCGGAGAGCTGCTTCTCGAGTTCGGTCACCACAAAGCAGCTGATGAAGCTGCGCCCCGGCCGCAGTTGATCGCGGATGCGTTCCAACAGGGCCGGACGCTCCAGCAGTTTTTCGGTGAGGGGTCGGTTGGAGGCGTCGTCGGTGTCGAACAGCTGTAGGCGCCGCCTGGCATGGGAGGTCGGCACGCCCGGCAGCAGCTCCAGCACCGCATCCACCACCAGCTCGGGCAGCAACTTGCTGGTCACGTAGATCGCCCGCACCCCCGGATCGCGCAGGCGGATCAACGAGAACAGCTGGCGTTCCTCGTAGTGGTGGGCTCCGGTGACCAGGGCCATCAGAGCCCTGTCCATGCTGAGGGATGGCACCACCAGCACATCGAAGGATCCGCCCTCCCCGCTGTGTTCACAGCCCCAACCGGGCTGCAGCTGGGCTTGAAGTGCGTGGAAGGAAAGGGCCATGGACCAACTCTGGCCGTTGCTTCCGTTTTTGGCGTCAGCGGGCTATGCCGAAGTTGAGCCTCTGTTGTCTTGGTGAAATCTGGAGATCCCACGCCGGCTTCCTTTGAGGCCTGGGGGCAGTGGTCTGTCCCGCCGGATCGCCCTGATCCGATTGCACGTCTCGAGGAGCAGAACCGCAGCCGGCTTCCCTGGCTGATCGCCGAGCGGCACCGCCGCATGGCCGTGAATCCCTTCGCCTGGTTTCGCGGCACTGCGGCCCAGATGGCTTCTGACCTCAACGCTCTCCCCCGCAGCAGCCATCGGGTGCAGCTCTGCGGCGATGCGCACCTGATGAATTTCGGCTTCTACGCCTCCCCGGAGCGCAGCCTGGTCTTCGACATCAACGATTTTGATGAAACGGCTCCAGGCCCCTTTGAGTGGGATCTCAAACGCCTCTTGGTGAGTCTGGTGCTGGTGGCACGCCAACTCAAGTTGGAGGCATCGGATCAGGAACGGCTCGCTCGCAAGGTGGCGGGGGGCTATCGCAAGGCGATCAGCAGCTTTGCCGCGCTGCCCACCTTGAAGCTCTGGAACACCTTGCTGCATGTGGAGCGCTTCGTGGCAGACCTGCCGCAGACGGCCTTTCGCCGCGACCTGGAGTGCGCCATGAATCAGGCCCTGCGGCGCACGGGCCGTCAGGCGGTGCAGAAGCTCTGTGAGTTTCACCCCGATGGCACCGCCCTGATCCGCCATGAACCACCCCTGATCTGGCGCCACCGGCTCGTGAATCAGGAGTGGTTAGCTCATCCCGACCATGACCATGCCATCGCGGTGTTAATGGCCGGCTATCGCGAGAGCCTTCCTTCCCATCGCCGCTATCTGCTGAGTCGTTTCGAGGTGGTGGATACGGCCTTCAAAGCGGTGGGGGTTGGGTCCGTGGGCACCCGCTGTTCGATCGGATTGCTCAAGGGCCCCCACGCTGATGACTGGTTCTTGTTGCAGAGCAAGCAGGCGCTGCCCTCCTGTTTGCCCAGCGGCGATGACGCTGAGCAGCACCAGGGGCAGCGGGTGGTGGAGGGGCAGCGGTTGATGCAGTGCGTGTCGGATCCGTTCCTCGGCTGGATTACGACTCCCAGGGGGGTGCAGCTCTACTGGCGGCAATTGCGGGACTGGAAGTCGGCCATCAGCCTCGAGGCGATCAGCCCTGATTCCCTCAAGGCCTATGGACGTCTGTGCGCCTCGGTGCTGGCGCGCGCCCATGCCCGCTCGGGTGATCCCGATCGCCTCAGCGCGGAGCTCGGGGAGGACAAGCGTTTTGATCGGGCCATGGCTGGCTTTGCCGTGGCCTATGCCGACCAGGTGGAAATTGATCACCGCTCCATGCTGCAGGCGATGGCCAGCGGACGGCTCACAAGTTCAGGCTGATCTGCACACCTGTGGTGAGGATCCCAGGGGTGGGTGCGTTGGTGCCACTGGGGTTGAAGATCCACTGCAGCGTGGGCTGAAGGTTGAGGTTGGGGTTGATCTGCAGGCGATAGCCCAACTCGATCAAGCCCTCATAGGGCTTGGTGGGAAAGCTGGGAGAGGCCTGCGAACTGAGGCCGGCATGGCCTCCGCCCAGCACCAGCACATCAAATGGGCGCTTGGGGAAGAGGCCCTGCACCACCAGGCCCCCTCCGACAAAACTCGGGGCCGGATCCAGGCTCACGCTCGGGGAATAGGAGCCACCGATCCAGACCCGATCATCCATCCCGAGGTTGAGCCCGCTGCGGAATGTGACGCTGCCGTAGAGCCCTTCCCCACCTTTGGCACTGGTGCGAAAGGCCCCCACACTGATCAGCCCCGGCGGTAGGGAGGTGCCGGCTGGTGCCCGCCGGGTGAGGCTGGCAGGGCTGTAGTCGAGCTGCAGCACATGGGCGCTGCCCAGGCCAGCGGGAGTGCTGCTCCAGGTAGGGGCGTTGAGGTCACGCCAGCCGTAGCGCAGGGTGAGATCCGGGCGCGCCTTGAGATCCACCACGGCGCCCAGGGTGGAGTAGGGATTGATCGGAAGACCGTTCAGCAGGATGTTGTAGGTGTCATTCAACGCCGAGTGCACGTAGCTGTTGAAGATCGGGGCGGTCATCAACGCTCCCTCAAAGTCGCTCTCCAACGGGAGCACACCGGCCTTGAACTCAAGCCAGCCGTCGCCGGCGTGGCGCTCCAGGCTCAGCTCCGTGGGGTAAAAGGCTGTGGGATACGAGAGCGTCTGGGGGTTGAGAAAGGCTCCGATCCGCTCGGCGTAGCTCGCATCGCCAGAGACATGGTTGAGGTTGAGATTGACCCTCCAATGGTCCAGCTCGCTCCAGCTCTCTTTGGGGCGCTCGTGTCCGCGACTGGCGCTGAGCGTGATCGAGCTCTTTTGAATCCAGGCGGAACTCTGGGCCAGTCCCCCCAGGGGATTGGCCATCGGCTCCGCGGTGTAGCTCAGTTCCAGCTTCAGCCAGCTGGGTAGCTTCAGGCTCTTCTCCAGGGACTGCGGCTGACGCTCCTCGGGAATGGCTGGTGGCTCGGAGGCCCGTAGCGGAGCGCCGCTGCAGAGCAGGGCCAGCAGCAAGAGCCCCCCAGCTCGAGGAGCCAGGGGGCAGAAGCGCTGCAGCAGCGATGCGGGGGTCAGCCTTTCTGGCTCTTGCGAGCCCGGGGCTTGGCTTTGGCCTTCGGGGCCTCGTCGCTCGGGGCGGCAGGAGCTTCGTGCAGCGCGCTGGAGGAGCCTTCGCCGCTCACCACCACGCTCACGACTCGGCCGCCCTGGCGAATCACGCGTTGGAGGGCCTCATTCATGCGGCTGAAGGGCACACGAGTGGTGTAAGCCCCGTGCCGGACGAAGCGGTTGTTGGCGATGCCGGTGGCGGTGATCGTCACCACGCGGCTGCCGTCACCGGCTGCTCCGGCGCTGGGGGCAGACACCAGCAGCTCCTGGCTGCGGAAGCCGTAGGCGGGGGTGCCATCAATGCGGCGTGCGCTGGGCAGGTCACCACTGGGCAGATCACTGCCGGAGGAGACGGCGGCGCTGAAGGGTCCGTCGGTGCTGATGTGGGCATAGGACACCCGAACAGCACTGCCGGAGCCGCTCACCGGAATCGGGCGGTTCTGATGCAGGGCCTGGCCCAGCTTGAACTGGGTGCCGTTGCGATCTCCTTTCACGGAGGCGGCGGCACCGCGGGCCAGTTGCATCAGATAGGAGAACTGCCGGCCCTCATGGCCAACCGAGTAGTTCCAGCCATGCAGGTGGGGAACGAGGTCGTTGCCGAAGTTGGCGTTGTATTCAGCGCTGTCGATGTAGGAGTCGATCTCGGCGTCGTAGCCCTGCTCCTGCAGGATCGTGAAGTGGTGGAGCATTTCCTCTTTGTTGTGAGGAGCGCGGCCCAGCAGGTGCTTGTGGTTCAGCTCGATGAACCGGTAGGGATTGCAGTTCTCGAAGAAGCGGGAGCGGTATTGCGCACTCTTGGCCACCAGGCGCACGAATTCGCGCACGTTGAGGTAGCCATTGCGGAACAAGGATTCGCTGCCTTCCAGGCGATCACTCTTCATCACGTGCTGCCCGCCCAGCACCTGCTGGTAGACGGCGCGAATGATCGTGCTTTTCTCGCTCTCCGAGGCATGTTTCCAATGCTACTTGTGTTGGCCGTTGGCAAACCGCTCGATACCCAGGTCGGGGGCTTTCACGAGAGACATGACGATCGGAAAGGCAGAAGGAACAGCGCGTGACGCACGCAGCCGGGCCGAAGGTAGGCGCGGTTTCCTTCGCTGTCTCGCAAAGATTGCGAGCTCTTCATGCCTCAGATCGCCTGCAATCAGGAGGCTGGACTGTCTTCCAGACGCCAATTCAGATCTTCTCCGGCGTGGAACGGCACCAGCAGGGTCGTGCTGTCAGCTCCGGCGCTCAGTTCCATCAAGGCCGGCACCTCGGAGCCATCGCGGATCAAGGTGATGCTGCCTTTGTTGAGGGGAAGGCCATAGAAGCGGGGCCCGAACACACTCGCGAAGCCCTCCAGGCGTTCGAGCGCTCCCTCCTGCTCAAACACCTGGGCGTAGCTCTCGATGGCGTAGGGGGCGTTGTAGATGCCGGCGCAGCCGCAGGCGGATTCCTTGGCTCCGCGGGGGTGGGGTGCCGAATCGGTGCCGAGGAAGAACTTGGGATTGCCGGAGGTGGCTGCCGCCCGCAGGGCCAGGCGGTGCCGTTCTCGCTTGGCGACCGGAAGGCAATAGAAGTCGGGGCGTAGGCCGCCCAGAAACATCGCGTTGCGGTTGATGTGCAGGTGGTGTGGGGTGATCGTGGCCGCCAGGTTGGCGGGGCCGCTGGTCACGAAATCCGCGGCATCGGCTGTGGTGATGTGCTCGAGCACCACCTTCAGAGCGGGGTGTCTGCGCAGCAGCGGTTCGAGATGCTGCTCAATGAACACGGCCTCGCGATCAAAGATGTCGATGCCCGGGTCGGTGACCTCGCCGTGGATCAGCAGGGGCATGCCGATGCGCTCCATCGTCTCCAGCACCGGGGTGATCGCCTTGAGATCACGCACCCCCGCATCGGAATTGGTGGTGGCGCCCGCCGGATAGAGCTTTGCGGCGGTGAACACCTTCTCCGTGAAGCCGCGCTCTAGTTCCTGGGCTGCAATGGTTTCGGTGAGGTAGGCCGTCATCAGCGGCGTGAAGCGATCCCTCCGCTCCGGACGCAGGGCCTGAAGGATGCGCTCTCGGTAGCTGCGGGCCTGATCAACGCTGGTGATCGGCGGCTTCAGGTTGGGCATCACGATCGCCCGGGCGAATTGCCGGGCCGTGTGATCCACCACGGCCTGGAGCATCGCTCCGTCACGCAGGTGCACGTGCCAGTCGTCCGGTCTGCGGATCGTGAGGGTGCGGGAGGTGTCGCTCATGGCCCCTGGGCTCTAAGGGGAGTCTGATGGCTGGCGTCGATTCGGCCCCCCGGCCACCAGGTAGGCGCTCAGCGAGAGCAGCAGCACGCTGCCGCTGAAGACCAGCAGGTTGGTGGTGTTGTTGATCGGGAAGATCAACATCGACTTGAACGCGGCCACGATCAGGGCGACCACGATCACCTTCACCAGCTTTTCCTTGAGGGCATCGAGGCTGCGGATGTCCAACAGACCATTGCTGCCGGCATCGGGGCCCCGCGCCGCTTCAATTTCGGAGATCAGCAGCTCATAGACGCCATAGCCAAAAATCATCATCGCGATTCCGATCAGGTAGAGGTCAATGCCTCCCACCAGCTCTCCGAGCAGCATCGCCACGGTGCGGCTGTCATCCGGTGAGGCATCCATCAGCAGTCGGATCGAATGCCAGATCTCTGAGGTTCCGCTGATAAAGGTGGCCCCGCTGCCTAGCAGGCTCATCACCACCGGAACGATGGCAATCAGGCGGAACTTCCATAACCAGCGCTCGAAGACCTCTTCAATGGCGGAACTGATTCGTCGCATCGATCTGCTGCAGATGGAGCGCTCCGGCGACCCTAGGGGCCGCTGGTTTTCGCGTTGAGGTGGTGGAGCCGGCTCCCAAGGAACTGGTGGCGATCCGGGTGCAGCCCCGCGCCAGCCGTGATCGGGTGCTCGGGGAGCGCGATGGGGTGCTCGCGATTGCCTTGAAAGCTCCCCCAGTGGATGGGGAGGCGAATGCGGCGCTGCTGAAATTTGTGGCGCGCTGTCTCGGTGTGGCGTCCAGGCAGGTGGAGCTGGTGCGGGGACACACCAGCCGGCAGAAATGGATTCGCGTCGAGGGCATTGAAGCCGCCGTGGTGCGGGCTCAGTTGTTGGGGGAGGCCTGATGCACCGCTTCCTAAACTGGGGGGATGACCGACCTGGAGTGCCAGCAACCAACGCCATCCGCAGCGGATGAGCCGTTGTTCATCACCGAGCAACTGGCCCGTTTGCTGCCCCTGGTGAATGGCGGCTCCCGTGTCGCGCGGGTGGACTCCACCCATGCCGCCGCTGCCCTGCCCTCTTTGCTCAGCTGGGATGACGACGGTCAGTTGAGCGTGGATTGATCCTTGGGCCCGGCTTCCCGCCGCGACCAACCGCAACAGCTGTTGTTGCTGGCCGGCGGGGGGCATAGCCATGCCCTGCTGCTGCGCCGCTGGATTATGCGGCCCCGCAGCAAGCCCCAGCGCTGCGTGATCGTGCTGGTCAACCGACACAGCACAACGCTCTACTCCGGAATGGTTCCCGCTCTAGTAGCGGGGCGGTATCCGCTGGAGGACTGCCGCATCGATCTGCGGGATCTCTGCCGCCGCGCCGGGGTCACCTTCGTGCAGGCGGAGATCGTGGGGCTGGATCCCCAGGCCCGGGAGCTGCAGCTGAAGGATCGGCCGGGGCTGCGTTTCGATCGCCTCAGCCTGGATGTGGGCTGCCAGACGCGCTGGCATGGTCGCGACGGCACCCAGACAGTGAAGCCTCTGGAGCCCTTTCTCGCCTGGCTGCAGCAGCGCCCAGCGGCTCCCTTGCGCATCCGTGGTGGTGGAGCGGCCGCGGTGGAACTGGCCCTGGCCCTGCGGGCGCGGGGCTTTGATCCCGTTCTTCTGCTGCGGGGGGAGCAGCTCCGGCTGGGCTCAGCGGCTGCCAACCGCGCGGGTGAGCGCCTGCTGCGGGAAGTCGGTATCCCGCTGAAGCGTCAGATCGGCCCCGAGGCTCAGGCTGATCTGGCCTGCACGGGCAGTGAGGCTCCGGCCTGGTTGTCGGCCTCCGGATTGCCGGTGGATCCCCTCAGTGGACGGGTGCTCACCGAGGCGAGCCTGGCGGTGCAGGGCTTCCCTGATCTGTTCGCCTGCGGCGACTGCGCCCTGATCGCCTCAGCTCCACGCCCGCCCTCGGGGGTGTGGGCGGTGCGGGCTGCCCCGGTGTTGGCGGAGAACCTGCGGCAAAGCTTGGCTCAACCTCGTGGCCGTTTGCGTCGTTGGCATCCCCAGCGCAGGGCCTTGCAATTGCTTGGTGATGGGCAAGGCCGCGCTGTGGCCTTTTACGGATCCTGGAGCCTTGGGCCATCCCGATGGATCTGGCTCTGGAAGGATCGGATCGATCGGCGCTTCATGGGGATGTTCGCGCCTCCGGCGGCCATGGCCGCGGCGGCAGCCCCGATGGCCTGCCGTGGCTGTGCCGCCAAGTTGCCCGGTGCTCCTTTGAGCTCAGCGTTAGCCCGCCTGCAGCCGGATCGGCGGGCGCCCGCCGCAGAAGATGCGGCCCTGCTGGATCGCACAGCCAGCGGAGAGCTGCTGCTCCAAAGCGTGGATGGATTCCCTGCCCTGGTGGACGATCCGTGGCTGAACGCCCGCCTGACCACCCTGCATGCCTGCAGTGATCTGTGGGCCAGTGGGGCCCGGCTCCAGAGCCTCCAGGCCCTGGTGACCGTGCCGGAGGCCGCGCCTCGCTTGCAGGAGGAGGTGCTGCTGCACACCCTGGCGGGCGTGCGCTCCGTTCTGGATCCGCTACAGGTGCCCTTGCTGGGTGGTCACACCCTGGAGGCTCGCGATGGGGCCGGCCTGGCCCTCGCCCTCTGCGTGAACGGCGTGGTGTCGCAGGCGCAGCACTGGCCTAAGGGCCCTCTGCGAGCCGGAGAGGTGTTGCTGCTCACTCGGCCACTCGGAACCGGGGTGTTGTTTGCGGCGGCGATGGCGGGGGTTGCCGATCCCGCCTGGATCGACTCCGCCCTGGAGACAATGCAGCAAAGCCAGGCGCCACTGGTGAATCTCTTGGCTCTGCAGGGTTGCCGTGCCTGCACGGATATCACCGGGTTTGGTCTGCTGGGGCACCTTGCCGAGATGCTGGCTCCCAGCCAGCGCCTGGAGCTCCATCCCAAGGCCATTGCGGCCCTGCCCGGGGCCCTCAGCCTGCTGGAGCAGGGCTATGCCAGCACTCTGGCGCCCGCCAACGCCATGGCGCTGGGCCTGCTGGAGCCGTCGGGCGGGGTGACCCTGCAGGCGGCGGCAACGGCTGCGCAGCAGCAGCTGTGGCTTGATCCCCAGACCTGTGGACCCCTGCTGGCAGCCTTGCCCGCAGAGCGGGCTGAGGCCGCGATCAGCGCTTTGCGTGCTGAGGGCTTTGGGCAGGCCGCTGTGATCGCGAGGGTTCTCAGCGATCCCTGATGGTTTGATCGTTAGTCGTGCACCAACCAGCCAGCGGTGAGGTTGCCCGGGTCGCGTTGCAGATAGAGATAGCCGCGGGCTGCTTTGTCCTTGCGGCCATTCACGATCAGGGCCCGGTAGTTGTAGGAGCTGCCGAGCTGATCCTTTTGTTTGATCGTGCCCCAGCAGCTGTTGGAGTCGAGCGCGAGGGAGCCGCTGTAGCTCGCGGTTTGCTCACGGCCTCCGTAGCTGGAGAGGGCCAGGCCCTCCACCTGACCAGCCTTCCAATGCTCCCTCTGAATCACGGCATTCGGGCTCCAGCCCCCCGGCACGGCGTTGAGTCCGGTTTGCCGGCTCAGCACCAATCCATCCAGGTCTTGGCTGCGGCAAGACCCCGAGGCCATCGGTAACCAGCTGCTGCTGACCACCTGAGTTCCCAGGCGCGCCAGGCCATAGAGGGGCCGCCCCCTGCCATCGACAACCACTTCGGTGCGGTCGCTGCCCCACGGCAGTTGGCGCATCACCACCGCAACGCAGTTCTGGTTGATGGCTACCCGGCCCGTGTAGGAGCCAGAGCGCTCGGTGCGCCCCACGCGCTCCACCACGCTTCCCTGCACCACGCCATTGGCGAGCCAACGCTCCTCCAGCAGGGCCGCCGTGGGGGTGTTGCGTGCACCCTTGTCCTCGAGCACCCCCATGCTCCAGATGGCAAAACGGCCTTGGCTCAGGCTGGGGCAGCGCGTGGGGCTGGCGGCCTTCAGCGCTGTGGGGGCGAGCAGCGGCAGCAGCAGGCTGGCTGCACTGAACAGCAAGACGGGGGTGCGCATGCGCAATGGAGCGGAGATCCAGCCCCCGCATCATGCGATCAATTGGCTTCCGCGGCGACGTTTTCGCGTCTTACAGCTGCACCATTCCGCAACGCATCCCTTTGAGCACCGCCTGCACCCGGTTGTTGACCTCGAGGGTTTTGAGGAGGCGCTTGGTGTAAGTGCGCTGTTTCTTCGCTCACCACCAGTTGCTCAGCAATTTCACGGTCGGTGAGGCCGCTGGCCAATAGATCGAGCACCTCGTATTCCCGAGGGGTGAGGCGGGGGCAGCTGAGGTAGGGGAGCTGTCCCGAGCGCAGCGATGGGCTTCGGTAGCAGTGATGCCCCATTGCGGCGATCACGGCGGCTTGGAGGGGCTTCTGGTCTTCGATGAAGTCAGCCTCGGCAACCACCGCTTCCAGCCAAGGGGCGTCGCTGTATTCCACGGGAATGGCGTCGCCGAGGGCCAGCACCACCACCTTCAACTGGGGTTGAAGAGCCCGCGCCTGTTTTGCCAGCTCAAATCCATTGCCGTGCTCAAGAAAATCGGTGCAGATGAGCAGCTCATAGGGCTCTTTTTTGAGGTACTCAAGGCAGCTGCGTTCATCGGTGACAGCGCAGCCAATCAGGCTGGGATCCCGAAAACTTTCACAGAGGCAGCGCAGAAAGAAGCGGCCCTTCATGGCCAGGGCCACCTTTCCGTTGACGGCTACTGACAGCAAGACCTCATCCAGGTTGCTGCCCTGGAGGCTGTCGAGAAAAGGAGTGAGATCCATCCGCCCTGCCTGAGCGCAACCGCGCTCCAAGGGACCGGTCTCATCATGCTCCTCCGTGGGGCGAAGGCAACGGCCAGTTTTGGCGATTCGTAAGGTTAATTCTTGTGCGTGAAGTCAAGCAAAATCCACTCCATCACGAGGCGTGAGGAGTGGATTGTTTCTGCTTCGAACTGTCTTCAGTTCGTGGCTGCCAGCTGGTTCTTCAGCAACTGCGCGTAGAGGTAATCCGGAGACTTGTAATGACGCGGCAAGCAGTGATGCAGGGTTTCGAGACGCCCCCAGCACACCGTGCGTTGAATTTTGTTCAACGTGCGTTTTTCCGCGATCAACATCTTCAGCGCTTTGCAATAGAGCTGATAGTTCGCTTCCAGTTCGCTGATCGTGATGCTGGCTTTGGTGCTGTCCATGGCTTCAGTCGTCGTAGACGAGGCATTCGGGCGACTGGGGATTCAGGTCGCAGTAGACCTCCAGCGGTGTCGGGTCCGCGGTCTGATCTGGGTGGTGCGCCTTGTAGGTCTCCAGATCTTTGAGCTCCTGCTCCAGGTGGGCCGCTTTGGCCGTGTCACCCGCGCTGCGAGCTTTCTCCAGCTCGCTCCGGTCCTGAGCGATGTGGGCGTCGATGCTTTCCAACAGTGGTCCTGGCCGACGGAATACAGCTACGGCGGCTGGGCCCGGCCTCGATACCCCCAAATGGGGTCGATGTGAGCGGGAGCCGAGCCTGCGGCTGACAACATGGATAGGAACTCCAGGATCACGGTGATCCGATTCCCTCGGCTTCTTGCGGCGCTGATGCTGGTGCTCTGGCTCGGAGCCTGCTCCAGTCGGCGCCCCAAGCCGGTCGATCCCACCCTCTCGAAGGCAGAGGAACTGCAACGCAAGGCCCTGCAGCAGTGCCGGCGCTATCGCCAAAGCCTGCCTCTGTTGCGTCAGCGTTTCGCCGATACGCAAACGCGCCTTCAGGCCATCGCGGCGGAGCGCTTTGTGCCGGTGATGCCGCCCCTGCCTCTGGATCCAGAAGAGCAGAGGCTCCTGACCATCTATGACCAGGAAACGGAACAACAGATCTATGACGACGCTGTGGCGGCGTGGACGCGCAGCGAAGCGGAGCGCCGGCAGGTGTGGGAGCAGGCCAGGGCCCAACGCAAGGCCGCGGCGGTGCAGGAGCGCGATCAGCTGGCGCAGCAGCTGCGCACGATCAGTCCTGATCTGCTGCGTCCGGGTGATCCCCTCAGCCTGAACCAGGAGCAGATGCAGCGCTACCTCAGCTGCAAGCCCGAGAACTTCCGTTGATGCTGGGGTTCCCGATCTGGCGATTGGGCCTGGGGCTGGCCCTGTTGGGGTTGCCGGCTCTTCCGGTCTCTGCGCAAAGCTGCCTGGAGCGCTATGGGCAGAGCGGCTGTGCGGCTCGCCTGTATGCCGAAATGCTCTGTGCCCATTTCGATCAACCAGAGGTGATGCGCAATCGGGAGAGCCAGCTGGCGGATCGCTTTGAGCAGGCGGGTCTCAATCTCACGGGCATCCCGGCTGCTGCCGTGGAGACCGCCGCGGTGCGTGAGTATGCGCCGCAGCTCTGCCCTCAGAAGAGTGAGCGGATCCAACGCTTGTTTCGTTCCCTATGAGGGATTGGGGCTGGGCAGTCGCGTGCTCACCGCAAAGGCCAGAGCCACCATCAGGCTTGAGATCCAGAGGCAGGCCTCAAGGCCTCCCAGCAGGAAGACGGCGCCGGAGAGCAGTGTGCCCAGAAGCCTTCCGGCGGCATTGGCCATGTAATAGAAGCCCACGTTGAGGCTCACCGCCTCCTGGTCGCTGTAGGCGAGCACCATGTAGCTGTGGATTGAGGAATTCATCGCGAACACCACGCCGAAGACCGCCAAACCCACCACCACCGTCAGGCCTGGATGGCCGACCTGGCGCCAGAGGGTCAGGGCCATCAGCGCCGGGATGGCACTGAGAACGGCACTCCAGAACTCCAGGGCCGAGACACCAGGTGGCTTGGTTTGTCCCCAGCTTCGCCGCAGGCTTGGAGCTGAGGCCTGAACGATGCCGTAGCCGATGACCCAGAGCCCCATGAAGCCGCCCACTTCCCAGAACTTCCAGCCCAGGGCGGCCTGAAGGAACACCGGTAAGGCAACCACAAACCAGACATCCCGCGCTCCGAACAAGAAGAAGCGCGCGAGGGAGAGCAGGTTGATGCCCCGGGATTTGGAGAACAGGGCGCTGAATCCAGGCTTCTGCTTCATCCGGCCCATGTCTGCCGGCAGCACCAGCGTCACCAGAAACGCGGCGAACAGTCCGGCAGCCATGGCGGCCACGGAGCGGTTGAAGCCCACGCTGGTGAGCAAAACCCCCCCGAGGAAAAAGCCCACGCCTTTGAGGGCATTTTTGGAGCCGGTGAGGATGGCGACCCAACGGAACAGCTGTTGCTGCCCCTGGCCTTGATCCTCCGGAGTGTCTTTGACCACCGTTTTGATCGCGCTCTTGGCGCTCATCTTGTTGAGGTCTTTGGCGATGCCGCTGATGGCCTGGGCCACCATCACGTAGGCCACGCTCCACCACTTCGGCCAGCTCTCCGCCACAGGAATCAGCATCAGCAGGGCTGTGACCTGCATCAAGGTGCCGCTCCAGAGGGTGAGCCTCAGGCCGAAGCGGGCCCCCAGCCAGCCTCCGTAGAGGTTGGTGATGATCCCGAAGAACTCATAGAAAAGAAAGAGAAAGGCGATCTCCAGAGTGGAGTAGCCCAGGGCATGGAAGTGGAACACCACCAACATCCGCAGAGCCCCATCGGTGAGCGTGAAGGCCCAGTAGTTAGCCGTCACGATCGCGTATTGCTGCAGCGCCGAGAGGGGCGTCTTTCCGGAGAGGAGCCCGCCCATCATCGATCGTGCAGGGCGGCGATGTGGCAGGCCAGATCCGCCATGCGGGAGCTATAGCCCCACTCGTTGTCGTACCAGGCGTAGACCTTCAGCTGGAATCCCCCGGTCACCAGCGTTGATGGCCCATCGATCACCGCGCTGCGGTTGTCGTTTACGTAGTCGACTGACACCAGGGGGCGGCTTTCGTAGCCCAGGATTCCCTTGAGGGGCCCAATGGCGGCCGCTTCAAAGGCGGCGTTCACCTCTTGGATGCTCGTGGCTCGCTCCAGTTCAAACACCGCATCGGTGAGGGAGGCGTTGAGCAGGGGCACGCGCACGGCATGGCCATCGAGCTTGCCCTGCAGTTCGGGGAAGATCAGGCCGATCGCTTTGGCGGATCCGGTGGTGGTGGGGATGAGGCTGTGCAGGCAGGAACGGGCTCTGCGCAGATCGCTCTTGAAGCCATCCACCACCACCTGGGTGTTGGTGACGTCGTGCAGGGTGGTGATCGAGCCGTGCTTGATGCCGAAGCTCTCCTGCACCACTTTCACCACCGGTGCCAGGCAGTTCGTGGTGCAGGAGGCCGCCGTGATCAGGTGATGGCGGCTGGGGTCATACAGCTGATGGTTGATCCCATAAACGATGTTGAGGGCCTCCTCGCCGGCTACCTGACCTTTCACTGGGCAGGCCACCAGCACCTTGGGCAGGCCCACCCGATCGAAGTAGGGCTGCAGGGTGTCCGGGGTTTTGATCTTGCCGCTGCACTCGAGCACCAGTTCGACGCCAGCTTCACGCCAGGGAACGGCCGTGGGATCGCTCTCGCTCGTGAAGCTCAGGCGGTGTTCGTTGACCTGGAACCCCTGGCTGCTCGCCTGCACCTCTTCCTGCCAACGCCCGTGCACCGAATCAAAGGCCAGCAGGTGGGCGGCGGTGGCTGCATCACCGCCGCAGTCATTCACGTGCACCAGCTCAATGCCGGGCCTGCCCCAGAGGGCCCGGAACACGAGACGCCCGATGCGGCCAAAGCCGTTGACGCCGATGCGCATGACCCGGAAACAAACCAATCAACCAATCTTGATGCATCAACCTGGCTTGATGCTTTAAGGGCTGGTTAGGCTTCCTCTGGCATCGCCTGGTATGTGCAGTGGCTTCGGCGGAGATGTTGCCCCTGTTGAAGGCGTTGGCGGATCCGGTGCGGCTTGAGGTGGCCCTGGCCCTGGCCGATGGTGAGCGTTGTGTCTGTGAGCTCACCGATCAGTTGAACCTGGCCCAATCGAAGCTCTCCTTCCATCTGAAGGTGATGCGTCAGGCCGGTCTGCTGGAGGCGCGGGAGCAGGGCCGCTGGGTTTACTACCGCCTCCGGCCAGAGGCGTTGGAGGCCCTCGGGGTGTGGCTGGGGCAGCTGGCCAGCAGCTGAGCCACACCCGCGGTGGCGTGTTGTTGAGGGTTCAGGGGATCAGCGCTTCGCGTGTGTTGCTGGCAAGCGCTGAGGGCGTCTCCCTCAGGAAGCTGCGCAGGCTGTGGCGCTCGGCCTCCAGGGCCTGCACCAGGTCCTGGCAGGCGAGCTCCGGCATCGTGTGGTCTCCACAGGTGAAGACATCCACGGCGGCGTAGCCCGATTCCGGCCAGGTGTGGATCGAGAGGTGGGATTCAGCCAGCAGCGCCAGGCCCGTGATGCCTTGGGGCTCAAAGCGGTGGCTGATCAATTGCAACAGCGTGGCGCCGGCGTGCTGCACGGCGTTGGTGATGCTGCTGCGCAGAAAGGCTTCGTCGTTGAGCTTGTCGCTGCTGCAGTTGTAAAGCTCAAGGATGCAGTGTTTGCCGATGGGGCTGTGCTCTGACTCCCATCCAGGGTTGGGGTGCAGGGTGTTGAGGTGATTGTTCATGGAAGTTGCCTGAACAGCAAAGTTGAACAGGCTTCAAACTACCTCTGGCGCTGCGGTTCTGGTGCTTTTGCGCACGCCAGCCTGTAGGCGACAACCAACATTTCACGCACCCTTAACCAGCCCCTAACTCTGCGCCGTTCGCGGCTGCTTAGAGGTAGGTAGCTCCTGAACGGTTGCTTTTCCATGTCCTTCGCGAAGAAGGCTCTCTGCTTCGGCGTTCTCTCCAGCTTCGGCATCGCCGCTGCAGCCTCTGCTCAAAGCGTGATCAACGGTGCTGGTGCATCGTTCCCCGCTCCCTTCTATCAACGGGCGTTTGCCGGCGCTGCCTCCAAGGGCGTCAAGGTGAACTATCAGTCGGTGGGCTCCGGCGCCGGTGTGCGCCAGTACGTGGCCGGCACTGTGGATTTCGGCGCCACCGATGAGCCGATCAAGGCTTCTGAAGCCGCCAAGGTGAGCCGCGGCGTGGTGCAGTTCCCCGCTGTGGGCGGCACCATCGCCATCGCTTACAACAAGGCCGATTGCAAGGGTCTGAAGCTCAGCCAGAAGCAGGCTGTGGATATTTTCCTGGGCAAGATCAAGACCTGGGATCAGCTGAAGTGCGGCAAGGGCCCGATCACCGTGGCGCACCGTTCTGATGGTTCCGGCACCACCTTCGCTTTCACCAACTCCCTGAGCGCTTTCTCCTCTGAGTGGAAGAGCAAAGTGGGCGAAGGCAAGAGCGTGAAGTGGCCCGTGGGCGTGGGCGGTAAGGGCAACGAGGGCGTGGCCGGCGTGCTCAGCAACACCGCAGGCTCCATCGGTTACATCAACCAGAGCTATGTGAAGGGCAAGCTCCAGGCTGCTGCCCTGCAGA
>Ga0194128_10002533_pt1 | contig 29418 bp, 24 predicted proteins | sample TA2KigCa65mmetaG_FD_148650 | JGI IMG/M metagenome (GOLD analysis project Ga0194128, IMG submission 148650) | Freshwater microbial communities from Lake Tanganyika, Tanzania - TA2015037 Kigoma Deep Cast 65m | ecosystem: Environmental > Aquatic > Freshwater > Lake | place: Tanzania: Lake...
GTGCCACTCGCGCACAAGGACCTGTTCGATCGCGTCGAGCGCCCGGCAACCGCGGCCGCCAAAATACACCGCGCCGACGGTCCGCCGCGCACCGCCACCGCCCTCGCCCGGCTCGATGCCGCCGGCGCGATCGACTTGGGCCCGCTCCATTTGGCCGAGTTCGCCGCCGGCGCCACCGGTCACAACGTTCATGTCGGCGCCTGCTTCAACCCGTGGGACCCGGCGCGGACGCCGGGCGGATCCTCGACCGGCTCGGCGGTCGCGGTCGCCGCGCGCCTCGCGTTCGGCTCGCTCGCCTCCGATACCGGCGGTTCGATCCGGCTGCCGGCCCACTTCTGCGGCGTGGTCGGTTTGCGCCCCACCTACGGCCGCGTCAGCCGGGCCGGGGTCATGGCGCGGGCGTGGTCGCTGGATGCGGTCGGCCCGATCGCGCGGACGGTCGAGGACGCGGCGATCCTGTTGGGCGCGATCGCCGGCGGCGATGCCGCCGATCCGACGACCGAGGATATCGCGGTACCGGGCTATGCGGCGGCACTCGTGCAGTCGCTCGAGGGCGTTCGCATCGGCGTACCGCGGAATTTTTTCTACGACCGCCTCGCCCCTTCGATCGGCGCCGCCCTCGAAGCGAGCCTCGCGGTCTATCGAGACCTCGGCGCGGCGATCGTCCCGGTCGACGTTCCCGACATCGACCGCGCCTTCACGCTCGCGCAGATCGTCGCCAAGGCCGAGGCGGCAGCGCTGCACGAGCCCTGGATCAAGGGACGCGCCGACGACTACGCGCCGGGCATCCGAAGCGAAATGGAAGCCGGGCTGCTGCTCCCGGCCGTGCGCTACATCGAGGCGCTCCGCCATCGCGGCCCGCTGCTCGCCGCTTTCCTCCGCGTCTTCGAGCGCGTCGATCTCCTGCACACGCCGATCTACGACGACCCGACCCCGGCGATGGCCGCGCTCGATCCGCAGTCGACCACGGTCGCTTCGCACGTGATGGCGACGTTCGGCCGCCTCGCTCGGCCGTTCAGCTACCTGGGCGTGCCGGCCCTGGTCGTGCCGTGCGGCTTCGCCGACGGCATGCCGGTCGGCTTCCAACTGGTCGGGCGCCCGTTCGACGAGGCGCGGCTCCTGAACGCCGGCCATCGCTACCAGCGCGCAACCGACTGGCACCGCCGCGCGCCGCCGCTATGATCGGCCCATGAAAGCGATCGAATACCGCGCGTACGGGGAGCCCGACGTCCTCCAGTTCGTCGAGCGGCCGGATCCGGTGCCGGGACCGGGCGAGGTCCTGATCCAAGTTCACGCGGTCTCGCTCGCGCCGGGCGATTGGAAGATGCGGCGCGGGCTCCTGAAGGACGTGTTCCCGGCGCGGTTCCCGGTGACGCCCGGGCGCGACGGCTCGGGCGAGATCGTCGTGCTCGGCGCCGGCGTCACCGATTTCGCGCCGGGCGACGGCGTCGTCTTCATGACCGATCGCGTGACCTCGGGCAGCTACGCCGAACTGATCGTGCGCAAGCGTGACGCCATCGTCCGCAAGCCCGCCGGCGTCAGCCACATCGAGGCCGCCGCTGCCAACCACGCCGGCCTCTGCGCCTGGCTCGGGCTGGTCGATGCGGCCCGGATCGGCGCCGGCGCGCGCGTTTTGATCCACGGCGCCGCCGGCGCGGTCGGGAGCTTCGCGGTCCAACTCGCGCACCACTTGGGCGCCAAGGTGGCGGCGACCTGCCGCGCCGGGAGCGTCGAATACGTGGCCGCGCTCGGCGCCCACACCGTCATCGCCTACGACCGCGACGATTTCGCCGCGATCCTGCGCGACTACGACGTCGTCTACGACCTGGTCGGCGGCGCGGTTCACGAACGCTCGTACCGGGTCCTGAAGAAGGGCGGGCTATTGCTCTATCTGATCGCCAAGCCGGTGGTCGAACGCGGCGCCGAGTACGGGGTCACCGTCAAGCGCGTCGCGATCGAGGAACGGCCCGACGCGATCCGGGCGGTGATGGCGCTGGTCGCGGCCGGCGCCGTCAAGGCGCAGGTCGATCGCGTCTTCCCCTTGGCCGAGGCCGCGGCCGCGCACCGTTTCCTCGAGAGCGCCGAGCCGCGCCACGGCCGCTGCGTCTTGCAGATTCGATGAGCGCCGAGCGTCGCAAGGTCGGCGTCTTGCTCCCGTCGTCGAATACGACGGTCGAGTACGACTTCCAGCGTCTGGTGCCCGGCCACATATCGCTCCACGCGGCGCGGATGTGGTTGACTGGAAGCGATGCCGCCGCCGCCCAGGCGATGAACGCCGAGCTCGACACCGCCTCGCACTACCTGGGTTCGGCGCGCCTCGACCTGATCGTCTACGCCTGCACCGGCGGCAGCCTCGATGCCGGCGGCATCGCCGAGCGGATTCGCGCCCACGCCGGGCCGGTGCCGGTGGTGGCGACCGCGCCGGCGGCCAAACTCGCGCTCGATGCTCTGGGCATGAAGCGCATCGCGGTGGCGACGCCCTACCAGGACTCGATGACCGCCGCGATCGGCGCGCACCTCGGGCAGGCCGGCTACCGCGTGCTCGCACTCGCCGGCCGGCGCTTGCCCGACAATGTCGCGATTGGGAACGATCCGGTGGACGCGATCGCGGCGTTCGCAAAGGCGACGCTCCCCGCCGATGCCGACGGTCTCTTTCTCTCCTGCACCAACTGGCGCGGGCTCGACGTCGTCGAGCGGATCGAGCGCGAAACCGGCAAGCCGGTCGTGACCTCGAACCAGGCGACGATCTGGGCGACGCTCCGCGCCTTGGGGATCGACGCGCCGATCGCCGGCTACGGCCGCCTCTTGACGCTGGCGCCGCCGAACCTGGCCTACGCCGCGTAAGCCGGCGCCAGACGAACGGCGCCAATTCCTCGCCGCGCCGGCGGCCCTCGGGTCGAGCGTTGCCCTGCTGCCGCGAGGCGCGCTCGCCCAAGCCCGGCTCGACGGCCGCGACTTGGTGCGCGCACTCCAAGGCGGCGGCGATCGGTACGACCTACCGCCGTCGCGGGCTTGCGGTCGCGGCGGCGCGGCGCAGCGAGTACGTCTTCGTCTACCAGACCGTCCGGCGGCGTTACCGTATAGTCTTGGCAGGGAACCCGCCGCCGTCATGTCGACCGCCGCCGCAGATCGCCCGGAATGGAAGGTGCTGAGCCTGATCGGCGCGGCGCATCTCGTGAGCCACGTCTATTTCCTGCTGCTGCCGCCGCTGTTTCCGCTGCTCAAGGACGAGTTCGCCGCAACCTACACCGAACTCGGCTTGGCACTCGCCGCCTACGCGCTCGCCAGCAGCGTCGGCCAGACTCCGGTCGGATTTCTGGTCGACCGCATCGGCGGCCGCGCCCTGCTGGCGGGCGGCGTGCTGGTGCAAGGTCTCACGGCGCTGGCGGTGGCGTTCGCGGATACCTACTGGGTCATCGTCGCGCTGTTCGGCGTCGCCGGCCTCGCCTCGACCGTCTACCACCCGGCCGACTACGCGATCCTTTCGGCCTCGATCCCGCGCGCGCGGCTCGGTCGCGCCTTCAGCGTGCATAATTTGACCGGCAATATCGGTTCGGCGGTGACGCCGCCCACGATGATCGCGCTGACCGCGCTGTGGAACTGGCGCGCCGCCATCGCCGCGATCGGGCTGCTCTCGATCCTGCTCGCGCTCGTTCTCCACTGGCAGCGCGATGCCCTCGCCGAGGAACAGGTCGACGCCGACGAGACGCCGGGCGCAGCCGGCCACGGCGAAGCTCGCGGGCTCGCGCTTCTGGTCTCGCCGCCGATCCTCACGGCGTTCGCATTCTGCGTGCTGTCGAGCATCGCCTTCAGCGCGATCTCCACCTACGTGGTGGCGGCGGTCGTCGAGATGCACCGGGTGCCGCTCGCCGCGGCCAACGCCGTCCTCACCGGCTTTCTCGCCGGTTCGGCGGCCGGGATCCTGATCGCCGGCTTTTTCGTCGATCGCGCGCGCAATCCGGCGTGGCTCGCCATGGTCAGCACCGCGCTCTCGGCGATCATTCTGACCGCGGTCGGCTTCGCCGCGCCGTCGATTGCGGGCCTTCTGGCCGCGATCGCGTTGATCGGCGCTTGCGCCGGCGTCGTGCAGCCGGCGCGCGATCTCCTGGTGCGCCACGTCACGCCGGCCGGCGCGACCGGCGCGGTGTTCGGCTTCCTCTCGACCGGGTTCGCGATCGGCAGCGCGGTCACGCCGATCGTTTTCGGCTGGGTGCTCGACCACGGCGACCCACGCTGGCTTTATTGGCTGGCCGCCGGGTTCTTGTTGGTGTCGCTCCCGACCCTCGGCGGCATCCGCCGCCGCGTCAACGCCCCGGCAAGCGCCTGAGCGCGATCGTCTTGGCACGATCGACGCGGCGCCGGTCGCGGTCGACGACGACGCGGTAGTCGGCTTCGGCCCGCGCCGGCGTCACCTTTTCGTCCTGCAAGTCGCGGTCGATCGCATCGAGCGAGCGCGCCAGCGGATCGCCGTAGCCGCCGGCGCCGGGAAGCTGCATCGACAAGAGGTCCTGGTCGGCGAGCGTGTCCAGGCCCTTCGACTTCATCGGCCGGGCCGCCGGCGTGTCGGGATTCAAGATGAAGGCGCCGGCGGCGCCCGGTTTGCCGCCGAACACGCCCTGCGGCTGGAACTTGTGGCGGTCGCCGTAGCGGGCGAAGCTCACGCGATCGGCCAGGAGCCGCACGTCGCGCCGGAGCGCCAGGCTGCCGCGGTAGCGCCCGGCGCCGCCCGAGTCGGGGATGAACTCGTAGCGCTCGACCCGGACCGGAAAGCGCAGCTCGACCGCTTCGGCCGGCGTGTTCATGAAGCGCGGCAGATGCGAGTCCTGGCCGTCGTTGCCGTCCTTGGTCGGGCGGCCGCCGTTCCCGCCGGCCTGGATGTCGGTGTAGATGAAGCGCTCGCCGGTCTTGGGATCGGTGCCGCCGAAACCCAAGGTCGAGATCTGGCCGTGCGAGCCGCCGGCGACGCGCTCGGGCACGACCGGGGCCAGCGCGAAATAGAGCGCCTCGACGATCTTGGTCGAGCAGTTGGTGCGGGCGGCGACCGCGCCGGGCGGCCTGGGGTCGACCGCGGTGCCCTTCTTGGTGACGACCGTGATCGGCCGGTAGCAGCCCGAATTGGGCGGCACGTGCGGATCGACCACCGCGATCATGACGTAGTAGACGGCTGCGTGGGTGTTGGCGAGGGTCGAGTTGGTGTTGCCCTCGGTCTGCGGATCGGACTCGGAAAGATCGACGATCGCGCGGCCGCCCTCGATCGTCACCGTGACCGCGACCCGGATCGGCCGGTCGGAGACGCCGTCGTCGTCGATGAAGTCCTCGCCGCGATAGACGCCGTCGGGCAGCGCCCGGAGGCCCTGGCGCATGCGCCGCTCGGAATAGTCGAGCAGGTCGGCGGCGGCGCGTTCGACCACGGCGCGCCCGTAGCGGTCGTGGAGCGCCTGGAGCCGTTCGACCCCGACCATCAGCGAGGACACCTGCGCGTGGATGTCGCCCCAGGTCTTCTCCGGGACGCGGATCTGGTTCGAGATGATCGCCGCGATCTCGCGGTCCTCGACGCCGCGCTTCATCAGCTTGACCATCGGCAGGCGCAGGCCTTCGAGGTAGATCTCGCGGATGCCGCCGGCAACGCCGCCGGCCGCGACCCCGCCCAAGTCGGAATGGTGGGTGATGTTGCCGACGAACCCGATCAGCCGGCGTTTGTGGAACACCGGCGCGATCGCATAGAGGTCCATGATGTGCTGGCCGCCGCGGTAGGGATCGTTGGTGACGATGACGTCGCCGGGCGCGAGATTCTCGGGCCCGAACGCTTCGCGCAGGTAGCGCATCGTGATCTCGAACCCGGCCAGCAAGCTCGGCGTGTGGTGGGCCTGGGCGATGGTCTGGCCCTTGGCGTCGGTAATGACGCACGAGATGTCCTTGATCTCGGTGATCAAGGTCGAGCGGCCGGTGCGGACCAGCGTGTAGCCCATTTCGTCGGCGATCTGCTCCAAGGCGTAGCGGATCACCTGCATGGTGATGAGGTCGGTGGTCATGGCCTACCCTACCGCCGCCGCGGGCCCGGCGGGAGCGGCGAGTACGTGCCGGACGCGTGCTTGATCGCGACGAACAGTCCAAAATCGGCCGCGACCCTGGCCGCAGTCCCCGGCGGCAGCAGGGTCGCCGAGGTCTCTTCTTCGATCAGCGCCGGCCCCTTGACGACGCTGCCGGCAGCGAGGTCGCGCCGCTCGTAGATCGCGCTCGAGACCCAGCCGCGGCCTTCGAAGTAGATCGGGCGCGTCTCCTTGCGCGGCGGTTTGGCGCCGCGGCGGGCGCGCATGACGGGAAGCTCGAGCGGCGGATTGCGGCCGAACGCATAGACCCGCACGTTCACGATCTCGATCGGCTCGCCTTCGAAGAAGAAGGCGTAGCGCTCGCGGTAGACGGCGGCGAAGCGGGCGAGCAGCGCCTTCAAGCCGGCGCGGTCGAAGCGGCCGCGTTTGGGGAGCGGCAGCGAGAGCTCGTAGGTCTGGCCCTTGACCTTCAAGTCGGCGAAGCGGTCGAGGCGGATCGCGCGCGGCGCGAAGCCTTGGGCGGCCAAGTCAGCGCGGCCGCGCTCTTCCATCGCGCGGTAGGCGCGCTCGATCGCGGCCACGTCGGCGGCGGCGGCGGTCGCATGCCCGAGCGCGGTCACGTAGTCGTGGCGCATGTCGGTGACGAGCAGCCCGACCGCCGAGAACGTGCCCGGCATCGGCGGCACGATCGCTTCGGCCATACCGAGCTCGCGCGCGATGTCGATCGCATGGACGCCGCCGGCGCCGCCAAAGGACAGCAGCGAGAAATCACGCACGTCGATGCCGCGCTGGATCGTGACGGTGGCGATGCCCTTGATCATGTTGGCGTTGACGACCTTGACGATGCCGAGCGCCGCTTCTTCGGTCGAGAGATCGAGGTGCCGGGCGATCGCGCCGACGGCGGCCGTGGCGGCGGCGGCATCGAGCGTCATCCGCCCGCCGTTGAAGTAGGTTGGGTTCAAGCGCCCCAAGACGAGGTTGGCATCGGTCACCGTGGCCTCGGTGCCGCCGCGGCCGTAGCAGGCCGGTCCCGGCTCGGCCCCGGCCGAGTGCGGCCCGACGTTCAAGGCGCCGCCGGGATCGATCCAGGCGATCGAGCCGCCGCCGGCGCCGATGATGTGGAGATCGATGATCGGGATCTTGACCGGGAGGTCCTGGAACGCGCCCTCGGTGGTGACATTGGGAACGCCGCCCTCGACCAGGCCGATGTCGAACGAGGTGCCGCCGGTATCGACCGAGACCAGCTTGGCGCGATCCGTGCGCCGGCCGTAGAAGGCGGCGGCGACCACGCCTCCCGCCGGGCCGGAGTTCACCGTCGTCACCGCTTTTTCGCGCGCGGTCGCGACCGCGGTCGAGCCGCCATTGGCCTGGATCACGAACAGGCGCGCGGCGCCGAGTTCGGCCGCGATCCGGCGCGCAAGGTCGTCGAGGTAGGCCGCCATTACCGGTGCCAGATAAGCGTTGATGACCGCGGTCGAGGCGCGCTCGTACTCGCGGTACTCCGGGCTCAAGCGGTTGGAGACGCTGATCGGGACGCCCGGCAACAGGACGGCGAGAATTTTCGCCGCCGCTTCCTCGTGGGCCGGGTTGAGGAACGAGAACAAGAAACAGACCGCGATCGCTTCGACCGCCTCCGCCTTGAAAACCTCCGCCGCGCGCTCGATCGACGCCGGGTCGAGCGCGGTCAGCACGCGGCCCTGCGCGTCGATCCGCTCGCGCGCGGTCAAGCACAGGCGGCGCGGCACCAGCGGCGGCGGCCGGTCGACGTTGATGTCGTAGAGCCCGGCCATCGGCCGCTGGATGCGGCCGATCTCGAGCACGTCGCGGAATCCTTCGGTGGTGAGAAACCCGACCTTGGCGCCCTTGCGCTCGATCAGCGCATTGGTGCCGGTGGTGGACCCATGGATGACTTCGCGCACCGCGCCCGGCGCCGCGCCGTAGTCGGCGAGCGCGGCCCGGATTCCGTCCATCACACCGACCGCGCGATTGGCGGGGGTGGTCAGCACCTTGGTCGAAACGACGCGGCCGTTCCTGGGGTCGTGCAGCGTCACGTCGGTGAACGTGCCGCCGACGTCGACGGCGAGGCGAAGCCGCCGCTTGTTTCCCCCCTCCGTTTGACGGAGGGGGGTTGGGGGGATGGGTGGCATGTCGTGAGCTTACCCTCCACCCTTCCCTCTCGCGCAAGGGGGAGGCGGTCTAAATCAGCGGACGCCGCGGACGATGAAGGCACGCGCTTCGAGCGTGAACGGGCCGTCCGCGCCCTGCCCGAGAACGATCGCACGGGCGCGATCGCGGACCGCACGGCGGCGGTCGGGCGTGAGCGCCGCGATCCGTGCCGCGCTCGGAGTCGGTCCGCCGAGCACTGGGAGCCAGAGTTCGTCGAAGTCGGCGAAACGAAGCGCGACGGCGAGCGTCGCCGCCTCGACCCGCTCGAGCCCGGCGGCGCGGAAAAGGTCGCCGAGTTCGGTTTCGCTTTCCGCGCGCGCGGTGACCGGACGCGGCGCTTCCGGCACGACCGCGCGGTACGCCTCGGCGAACGCCGCGAGCATCGGCATGCCGCGGGCGAAATCCCATTGGCACGCCGCGACCGTACCGCCCGGCCGCGTCACCCGCTGCATTTCCCGAACCGCGCGCGCGCGATCGGCGAAGTCCTGGATGACGAGGAGCGAGAGCACGCCACCGAAACTCGCGTCCGCGAACGGTAGGGCTTCGGCGACGCCGAGCACGTAAGCAGCGGCGGGGGCCGCGCGCGCCCGCGCTCGTTCGACGTAGCCGAGGAGCGGATCGCAGCCGACGACCTCGGCGCGCTGGCTGAGCGGCGCGGTCAAGCTCCCGGCGCCGCAGCCGAGGTCGAGAACCCGCTCGCCGGCTGCGATGCCGGCGAAGCCGACGAACGCCGGCGTGAGTGCCGCGCTCCAGCGCCCCATGAAGCGGTCGTAATCCGCTGGATTGGTGTACATCGCCCATTGGCCCCCTCCCCCTGTTGTTTTACAGGGGGGGCAGGGAGGGGGTTATTCCTGCTCGCGCCAACGCGGCCACGGCACCACTTCGAAGATGGTGCCGTCGGCCTTCCGCTCCTGCTCGCGATAGATGCCGAGCTTCTGGTGGAGCGGGAGATCGGATACCGAGTAGAGGCACGCGTCGCGCCGGTCGCTCTTGTTGAGATGGCGATGCCAGGTCCAGCCCGGCACGACGAAGAGGTCGTTCTCGTCCCACGCGAAGGCGCGCCCGTCGATCTCGGTGGTGCCGCTGCCTTCGATCGCGCAGTAGACGGTGTTGGTCGGATGGCGATGGAGCCGCGTTTCCTCGCCCGGGCGCAGGAGCTGGGCCCGGAACGACATCGTCGGCACCACCGATTGCCCGCTCAAGGGATCGGTGTACTCGACGACGATGCCGTCATAGGGGCTGCCGGCCTCGCCGCGGAGCAGGTTCAGGGTCTCGCGCGTCTTGGCCCACCGGTAGATGAACATCGGCGAGTGGTGGCCGTGGCCGCGGGTCTCGGGTCCGAACCGCGGCACCACCCCGCCAGCCGCGAACATGTGCGCCGAGTGGTCGGCCGGTGCCAGCACGCTTTGGGTGCGGCGGTCGACGCGCGCGCCCGGCGGTCCTTCGCGGTAGTCCCACTCGGTCATCACCGCGTTCAGGTGATCGACCAGCGCCACGTCGAGCACGTTCACCCACACGATCGGGGTCGCGCCGTCGTTGCCGTGGTCGTGCCACTGGCCGTTCGGCGTGATGACGAGATCGCCCCGCCCCATCACCAGCTTCTCGCCGGCGACGTTGGTGAACCCGCCCGAGCCTTCGAGCAGGAACCGGCTCGCGTTGGCGGTGTGGCGATGAACCCCGGCTTCATCGCCCGGGAAGTACATCGAGATCGACATGAACAGCGTCGTGGTCGCGACCGGGCGGCCGCCGAAGCCCGGGTTGGCCAGCGCGAGGGTGCGGCGGTGGACCTCCGCGAGCGACATGCCCGCGTAGGTCTTGCCGAGCCAGGGCTTCAGGTCCTGCCACTTCCACAGGCACGGCACCGCCTTGGGCCGCGGCTCGGCGACCTCGAGTTCGTTCTGCACCAGCGCGAAGTCGACCAGGTTCGCGGCCTTGAGGCCGTCCTTGACGGCGTCGAGCCGGGCGCGGGTTGCGGGGGAAAGCGTCATCGTTTCATCCTCCCCCTCCCCTTGCCCTCCCCCTCGACGAGGAGGGTCGGGTGAGGGCCGGAAGGGGGCGGTCCGTCAGTTCCCGGTCAGTTTTCGGAGCTTCGCGGTTTCGTCCTTGCCGAGCTTGCTTTCGAGCCACGCCCATTCGACGTTGTAGGCGGTGTCGAGATACTGCTTGTTCTCGGCCTCCGAGAACTTGACCCGTTTCATGCCGGCCTTCTCGAGCTCGCCCCACTCTTTCTCGTTCTCGGCCGTGTAGTACGCGACCATCTTCGGCTCGAACGCCGCCGTCACGTCGACCAGTTTCTTCTGCACGTCGGGTTTCAACTTGTTCCACTCGGCGTGGCTGAGCATGGCGATGATGTTGCTCTGGCCGTAGAACGGCAGATCGACCACGAACTTGACGTGCTTGTTCCAGCCCTGCTGGCGCATGCCCGAAACCGGCCAGCCGAGCCCGTCGACCACGCCGCCCTCGAGCGCGGTGAAGGTCTCGGGCGCGTTGATGTTGACCGGCGTCATGCCGAGCTCTTTCATGAATTTGTCGTAGAGCGAGCCGGTCCGCATCTTGAGGCCTTTCAAGTCGGCCAACGCCTTCGGCTCCTTCTTGAGCCAGAAGTAGAACGGCGACATCTGGACGCGGCCCAGATAGCGGGCGTTGTACTTCTTCGCCACCTCGCCGACCATGTAGTCGTAAAAGCCGCTCTTGCGCTCCTCCGACGGCGAGAGCTTCGACAGCGTATAGGCGAGCGTCTGCGGCATCTCGTCCTGCAAATCGCCGCCGGCCGGGAAGATGATCGGCACGATGTTGTTGCGGACCGCGTCGGCCAACTGGTAGCGCGGGACCACCTCGGGCCCGCCGACATAGTTGATCTGGAACTCGCCCTTCAACGCGGCGTTGACTTCGGCGACCCAGGCGTTGGCCTGGTTCATGACCGGGTTGTTCTTGGGGATGAACGAAACGGCGCGCACCGTGGTCTCGGCGTGGGCGGGCGCGAACGCCGCCAGCGCCAGCACGGCGCCGGCGGCGGCAAGGAATGCACTTCGAAGCATGGCGGACTCTCCCTGGTGGTGGGCCGCAAGGCCCATCGGTTGTTGGCGGTTAGCCTAGCAACCAACCACGACCGCGTCGATTGCGCGACCTCAGCGTTCCATTTGGCTCGGCAGCCACAGCACGATGTCGGGGAAGGCGATCATCAGCGCCATCGCCAAGCCGTGGCAGAGGAAGAACGGGGTCGCCGCGCGGTAGACGTCGCCCATGGTGGTGCCGGGCGGCGCCACTCCCTTCATGACGAACAGCGACAGGCCGAACGGCGGCGAAATCGTCGCCATCTCCATGTTGAGCAGCATGATCGCGCCGAACCAGATCGGGTTGAAGCCGAACTGCTCGATCACCGGGAAGTAGATTGGCACCGTCAACATCATGATCGACAGGGGCTCCATGAAACAGCCCAAGACCAGGAGGATGACCTGCATCGCGATCACGACCCAGATCGGCGAGATCTCGTAGGACGTGGCCAAGCTGGCGAGGCCGCCGGTCGCGCCGGTGAACGCCATCAGCTGCGAGAACGCCGTCGACCCGGTCAGGATCATCAACATCATGACCGAGGTCGCGAGCGTCGATTTCAAGGTCTCGGCGACCACCGACCAATTGAGGCCCTTGTAGAGATAGGCGAGCACGAACGAGCCGAGCGCGCCGAGCGCCGCGGCCTCGGTCGCGGTGGCGATGCCGAGGAACACCAGGCCGACGACCAGGAACACGATCACGAACATCGGAAACACGTAGATCGCCGTGTTCTTGAGCTTGCGCCCGAGCGGCTGCGGCGGCACGTCGTAGACCGGCGCCAGTCCGGGCTGGATCGTGCAGCGGATGATGACGTAGGCCGCGATGATCACCGCCATCAGGAGCCCGGGCACGACGATCGCGACCAGGAAGTCGCCGATCGAGAAATTGGCGAGCGCGGCCAGCAGCACGCCGAGCGCCGTCGGCGGGATCATGATGGCGAGGCCGCCCGAGCCGAGAATCGGCCCCAACGACATCGGCTTCTGGTAGCCGCGCTTCTCCATCTCCGGCACCAGAATTTTTCCTAGCATGGCAGTTCCTGCCATTCCTGAGCCGGTCAAGGTCGCGAACAGGGTGCCGCCGCCGACCGCCATCAGCGACAGACGCCCCGGCACGCGGCCGATCCACGCCGACAGCACATCCATCAATTTCGACGCGATGCCGGAACGGAACATGATCTCGCCCATCATGATGAAGAGCGGCACCGGCAAGAGGCCGAAGTGGGTGACCGACTCCATCACCGACAGCACGAGCTGGTTCAGCCCGGCGGCACCGTTCCAGAACACGTAGGCGCCGACGACGTTGATGATCAGGAACGCGAACGCGACCGGCATGCCGATCGCAAAGCACGCGAGCAGGATGCCGAAACCGATCAGGACCAGATCGACCCACCCCACGCGCGATCTCCGACCCGTCAGTACTGCTGGACGTCGCGGCGGCCGCCGCGAAGGTAGTGGACGAGCTGGATGAGGTAGCGCAGCGCGAGCGGCAGCGCCCCGATCGGGATCACGATCAGGATCACCCAGTTGTGGATTTCGAGCAGGGTCGGCTTGAACGACCCGCGCAGATAGTGCGACCACGTCGCCATCGCGCCGAACGCGAACAGCACGATCGAGATCGTCAGGCCGAACAGCGAACCCAACACGTCCATCCGCGTCCGCCATGCCGCCGGCAAGAACTGGTAGATGAGCTCGATCCGGACGTGGTGGTCGCGCCGGAGCGCCCACGCGGTGCCGAGAAACGTGATGTAGAGCAGCCCGATCTCCGAGATCTGGATCATCCCCATCAACGGCGCGTTGAAGCCGTAGCGCAGCACCACTTCGGCGCAGACCAGGCCGGTGATGAAGACGAGGATGGCGATCGCCGCCCACGCGAACAGGTCTTCGACGTTGCGTAGCGCTCGATCGAGGCGGTCCATGGGCGGATTCCGCGCCCCCCTCCCCTCCCTCCCCCTGCGCGCAGAGGGAGGGTGCGGTGCGCGAGCGCCGCGGAAGGGGGTTCGGCTAGTTGCCGCTGATCTGCTTGAGCTTGGCGACGATATCGGGCGGGAGCTTGGCCGAGAGCGCCTTCCACTCGACGTCGTAAGCGGTATCGAGGTACTTTTTGTTCTCGGCGTCCGAGAACTTGACGCGCTTCACGCCCTCGGCGGCGAGAGCCTTCCACTCGTCCTCGATCTGGTCGCGGAAGTACTTGACCATCTTCGGCTCGAACGCCGCGGTCAACTCGGAAAGCTCCTTGCGCGTCGGCTCGGGCAGGGTGTTCCACTTGGGCAGGTTGACCAGCGCGACCGTGTTGCTCCATTCGAAGAACGGCAGGTCGATCGCGTACTTGACGTGCTTGCTCCAGCCCTGCGCCTTGACGCCTTGCGGCGGCCAGCCCAAGCCGTCAACGACGCCGCCCTCGAGCGCGGTGAAGGTTTCGGGCGCGTTGATGTTGACCGGGGTCATGCCGAGCTCGCGCATGAAGCGGTCGTAGAGCGAAGCGGTCCGCATCTTGAGCCCTTTCAAGTCGGCGAGCGACTTCGGCTCCTTCTTGACCCACAGATAGAACGGCGACATCTGCAGGCGGCCGACCAGCTGGACGTTGAGCTTCTTGTGCTCGTCGACCATGTAGTTGAAGAACCCGCTCTTGCGCTCTTCGCTGGGTGAGAGGCGCGACAGCCAATAGGCCGGAGCCGGCAGGAACTGATCCTGATAGTCGGCGGTCACCGTGATCGCGATGTCGAGCACGCCGGTGCGCACCGCTTCGAGCAGCTGGTTGCGCGGAATCACTTCGGAGCCGCCGACCCAGTTGATCTGCAGCTTGCCCTTCATCGCCTGGTTGACCTCGGCCACCCAGTTGTTGGCGGGGACCAGGATCGGGTTGTTCTTCGGAATGAACGACACCGCCCGCAGGGTTATTTCCTGCGCCGAGACGGTGGTCGCGAGGCCGGCCGCGAGCGCGATACCGGCTGTGAATGCCAACAGCTTCTTCATCTGTCTCTCCCTGGTTGGACGTTTCTGCCGCGCCGATACCCAGGCACGGCCTCCCATGGACGGCGAGACTAGCAATCGAACGCGCCCAAGTCGAGGCGCGAGCCGGTGATGAGCGCCGAAAACATCATCCGCGGCGGCGGCGCAGCGCCTCGTTCATCAGCGTCAGGATGGTGGCGATCATATAAGGACGCCCGCTCGCGAGCGAATCAGCCACCGCCCGCGCTTCACGCTCGCCCAGGGCGGCGGCGTTGGCAAGAAACTTCTGCCGCACTCGCTCGGCCGCCGCCGGCGCTGCCGAAACCAACGCCTCGAGCGTCCGGCCGCTGCGCAGGCCGAGCGCGATCCGGCCGTCGAAGGCGTGGCCGAGCGTCGGATCGGCGACGCACGCGACTTTGGCGGCGAGCGCCCGCACCGCGGGCCGGGCGCGCGATGCCGGCGTCAAGGTCGCGAGATCGACCCGCCCGTCGGTGAGCGCGGCTGCGACCTGGAACGGCAGGCTCGCGATCGCATCGAGCTCGGTCGCGGGTGCGAGCTTGGGCGCGCGCGGCTCGGCGACGATCGGGATCGCCCACGGCGCCAGCCAACAGGTGACGGCTTCGATCGCGTCGACCGCCAACCCGTGTTCGGCTGCCAGCGCGAGCGCGGCATCGAGATAGGGTTGGATCACGTGCGCGCACGGGTAGTGCTTGAAATGCGCGGCGCCGCCCTTCCACTGCCGCCCGAGACCATCGCCGATCGCGACGGTGTCGGCTTCGCCGCGGCCGAGAAAGGCCGCGAACAAGCCGTGGTCGCCCTCGATCACGCTGGCCGGGCCGCGAAACCCGCGCTTGGCCAGATCGACGGCGAGAATGCCGCCATGCGCCGCCCACCCCGGGTGGAGCCACTTGGACCAGGTGCCGTCGCGCAAGAACTCCATGAGCCCGCCCGCCATGCTGCCGGCCAATCCCCAAGCATCGACGAGCGCGGCGGCATCGAGGCCCTGAAGCTTGGCCGCGGTCGCCGCGGCGGCGAACGGACCGACGGTGCCGGTCGCGTGGAAGCCGTTAGCGTGGAACTTGCGCCCCGCCGCCGCGCCCAAACGTCCGGCGACTTCGTAGCCGACCGCGATCGCCGCTTCGAGCGCCGGCGCGGGGGCCGCAACCGCTTCGCCGACCGCGAGCGCGACCGGCACCACCACGCTTCCCGGATGCACGACCGAGTCGGTGAAGGTGTCGTCGAAGTCGCGGCAATGCGCGGCGATGCCGTGGGCGAAGGCGGCCCAGCCCGGGGCGATCCGGGCCGTGCCCCCGAGCAACGTCGCGGCGCCGGCGGCGGCGTTGGCGAACGCGACCTCGCGGCCGATGCGGGCGGCGTCGGTAGCGTGCGCGACGACGACGAGCCCGAGCGTGTCGAGAAGCCCGAGCCGCGCGCGTTCGGTTTCGGCCGGAGGAACGTCGCGGGGCTCCAGTCCGGCAACCCACGCCGCCAAACGCTCGGCGAGCGTCGCCACGCCTACCACGCCGCCGCGATCAGGGCGCCGACGTCCTCGGCATCGAGCCGGGTTGGCGCGAACGCCATCATGTAGTCGCCCATGGTATCCGCGGTCAGCTGATCGATATTGGCGCGCTCGATCCCGACCTCGCGGAGCCGCTGCGGCAGCGGTAAGCGGCCGAGAAGCGCGGTCATCGCCGCCGCCGCCGCGGCGGCGCTCGCCTCGGCGGAGCCGGCGCCGTGCGCCCGGTCGGACCCCAACGCTTCGAGCACGAAACCGGCATCCGCGCCGATCGCCGGCAGCACGCGCCTGAGCGCCGGTGCCAGCAGCATCGCGTGCCCGATCCCGTGCTGCAGCCCGAAGCGGCCGCCCAACGGGTGGCAGATCGCGTGCACGACCGAGGCCATCGCGTTGATCGCGGCGATCCCCGACATGCCGGAGGCGAGCAGGCAGTCGGCCCGCGCCGCTAGATCGTTGGGATCGGCGATCGTCTTGGGCAACGCCGCGTTCAAGAGCCGGGCGCCATGGAGCGCGAGCGCGGTCGAGATCGGGTTGCGGTCGCGCGAATAAAGCGCCTCGATGCAGCGCGCCATCGCCGTCATGCCCGAGGCCGCGGTCAGATGGGCGTTGCAATGGACCGTCATCTCGGGATCGTAGATGACGGCGTCGGGAACGATGCGCGCGTCCCAGAACAGGAGCTTTTTCTTGGCGGCGACGTCGCGCACCCCCGCGGTCGGCATGACTTCGCTCGCCGACCCCGTGGTGGTCGGGATCGCGACGTGGACCAGCCCGCCCGCCGGCAACGCCAGCCGCTCGAACCCCTTGCGGCCATAATCGACGGCATAAGGCGCGAGATCGCCGGCCGAGGCGTGCAGGATCGCGATCCCTTTGCCGCAGTCGGTGGCGCTGCCGCCGCCGACCGAGACGATCGCGTCGGCCCCGATCCGCCGCACCGCCTCGACCCCGCGCTTGACCGAGGCCAGCGGCGTATGGTTCTGGACGTCCTCGAACACGCCGGCGCAGGCACCGCCCAACGCGTTCCGTACTTTGGCCAGCATCGGCCCGCGCGCCACGGTCTTGCCGCATACGACCAGCGCGCGGTTGACGCGGAGATCGGCCAGCACATGGCGCGCTTGAGCGACGCCGCCGACCGCGAAGTAGACGCGGTTCGGCCACCAGCGGATATCGATCGGAGCGGACGGCAGCATGCTAGGGTGGCGGAAGCGTTACCCCGCCTGTTCCCGCGACGCAATGGTCAAGGATCGCTCCGACTTCTTCGCCCTCGACCTGGTCGGCGTCGCGGCGGCGCTCCGCCGCGGCGCCGTTTCGGCCGCGGACCTGACCGCGGCGGCGCTGGCACGGATCGCCGCGGACGATCCGACCTTCAACGCGTTCTTTCGGGTCGACGCCGAAGCCGCGCGTGCGCGAGCGCGCGCCGCCGACAGGGCCCGGGCGCGGGGCCGGCGTGCGCCGCTCCAGGGCGTTCCGCTGGCGCACAAGGACCTGTTCTTCCGCGAAGGGAACGTGACAAGCGCCGGGTCGCGCACGCGCCAGAGCAAGGCCGTGTTCACGGCAACGCTGCTGAGGCGGCTCGACCGCGCCGGCGCGATCGACTTGGGCACGCTCAACATGTCCGAGTTCGCGTTCCACCCGTGGGGCGCCAACCGCCTGCGCCCGCCGCCCGCCAATCCGTGGGACGCGACGCGCTTCGCCGGCGCCTCCTCCGGCGGCTCGGCCGCCGCGATCGCCGGGCGCCTCGTGTTCGGCTCGCTCGGCTCCGACAGCGGCGGCTCGATCCGCTTTCCGGCGGCGCTCAGCGGGATCGTCGGGCTGTTGCCGACGCCTGGGCTTTTGAGCCGCCACGGCATGGCGTTGACCTCGCCCACGCTCGACCGGCCGGGGCCGATGGCGCGCTCGGTCCGCGACATCGCCCGCCTCTTGAACGTGCTCGTCGGCCGCGACCCGGCCGATCCGGCCACCGTGCGGCGGAAAGTCGCCAACTACGAGCGCGGCCTCGGTCGCGGCCTGCGCGGCCGCCGCGTCGCCTTCGCGCCGCAGACCCTGGCCGAGGTCGACCCGCCGCTCCGTCCGGTGCTCGCCCGCGCCCTCGATGCGCTCCGCACTGCCGGCGTCCGTATCGTCGAGATCGCGCTGCCGTCGGCCTTCGCCGCGGCGCACGCCGATGCCGGCACCGTATTCCTATTCGAGGCGGCCCGAACCCACGCCAGGGTCCTCCGCCGCCACGCCCGACAACTCCACCCTGAGATTCGCGTCCGGCTCGAACGCGGCGGCGCGATTTCGCGCGCGCACTACCGGGACGCACTCGGACGGCGCGACGCGACCGCCGCCGCCTTCGCCGACCACGTCTTTGGCCGCGCGCCGGTGCTGCTGCTCCCGGCCGCGCCGATCGCGGCGCCAACCTTGGCCGCGCTGACCGGTCCCGATCCCGCGCTCGCCGTCGCCGACCCCGGCCGCTTCACCCGCGCGTTCAATTATTTGGGCCTGCCCGCGCTCGCGCTCCCCGCCGGCCTCACCGCCGACGGCCTCCCGGTCGGGCTGCAGCTGATCGGCTTGCCGTTCGCCGAAGCGACGCTGCTTCGGATCGGCGCCGCGTTCGAGCGCGCGAACCCACTCCCTACCTTCCTTCTGCAAGCGCAGCGAGCGGGGGCTTCTCATTTCTTCCCCTCCCGCTCTGAAGCTGGGGGAGGTTAGGGTAGGACTCATGTTGGCGAGTCCCACCTACCGCGTCGGTGTCGACACCGGCGGCACCTTCACCGACCTCGTGCTCGAACGGGACGACGGCCGCACCTTCGTCCGCAAAGTGCTGACGACGCCCGACGACTACGGCCGCGGCGTGGTCGCCGCGCTCCAAGGCGCGCTCGCGCAAGCCGGCGCCACCGCGGCGCAAGTCGAGCGCGTCGTCCACGCCACCACGGTCGCGACCAACATCGTCCTCGAGCACAAGGGCGCCAAGACCGCGCTGCTCACGACCCGGGGCTTTCGCGACGTCCTCGAGATGCGGCGGCTGCGTATCCCCGAGATGTACACGCTCGATTATCAGGCGCCGCCGCCGCTGGTGCCGCGCCGGCTCCGGCTCGAAATCGCCGAGCGCTTGGGCGCCCGCGGCGAAGTGCGGATTCCGCTCGACCCGGCGAACGTCGAAGCCGCGTTCGATCGCATCGCCGCCGAGGGCGGGGTCGAGGCGATCGCGATCGCCTTTCTCCATTCCTATGCCAACCCGGCGCACGAGGCGGCCGCCGCCGCGCTCGCCCGCGCCCGTTTCCCGGACGCGTTCGTCACGCTCTCGTCCGAGATCCTGCCCGAGATCCGCGAGTACGAGCGCACCTCGACCACGGTGATCAACGCTTACCTGGGGCCGGCGCTCCGGCGTTACTTCGCTTCGCTGGCGTGGCACCTCGCGGGGATCGGCGTCGACGCGCCGCTGCATGTGATGAAATCGGACGGCGCCGTCATGACGGTGGCCGCGGCCGCCGACCGGCCGGCCTACTTGGTCGAATCGGGCCCCGCCGCCGGCGTGATCGGCGCGGCGCGGGCGCGGCCCGGCGACTTGATTTCGCTCGACATCGGCGGCACCACCGCCAAGGCCGCGATCATCGAAGGCGGCAGCGTCGCCAAGACCGGCGACTACGAGGTCGGCGCCGGCATCAACCTCTCGTCCAAACTGGTCATGGGCGGCGGCTATGCCTTGAAGCTCCCGGTCGTCGACTTGTCCGAGATCGGCGCCGGCGGCGGCAGCCTGGTCGCGATCGACGCGAGCGGCTTGATCCGGGTCGGGCCGGAGAGCGCCGGCGCCGCGCCCGGTCCGGTCGCCTACGACCAGGGCGGCAGCGTGCCGACCTTGACCGATGCGCTCGTCGTCCTGGGCTACCTCAACCCCGACTATCTCGTCGGCGGCGGATTGAAGGTCAACGCCGCCAAGGCCCGCGCCGCCATCGCCGAGCGGATCGCCGAGCCCTTGGGCCAAAGCGCGCTCGCCGCCGCGCACGGCATTTTCGAGCTGGCGGCCGGCACCATGGTGCGCGCGGTCAAGGCGGTCTCGACCTACCGCGGCCGCGACCCGCGCGATTTCACCTTGTTCGCATTCGGCGGCAATGGCGGCGTGGTCGCGACCGCGATCGCCGATCTGCTCGAGATGACGCGGGTGGTGATCCCGGCCCACCCCGGCGTCTTCAGCGCGCACGGACTGCTGCGCGCCGACTTGGAGCACGAGTTGTCGCGCGCCTATTTGAGGCGCCTCGCCACGATCGACCTGGACGAGATGGCGGCGATCGTGGCCGCGCTCGAAGCCGACGTGCGCGCGCTGATGGCGGCCGAAGGCTACGCGGGCGAGGGCGTCGCGATCGCGCGCGCCGCCGACCTCCGCTACACCGAGCAGGCGCACGAGCTCCGCGTGCCGCTGCCGGCGGCGCCGTTCTCGATTTCGGCACTCGCCGACGCCTTCAACGCCGAGCACCAACGCACCTACGGCCACGCCGCCGATGCCGCCGCCGTCGAAAGCGTGGCCCTCCGCGTCACCGCGACCCTCGCCCTCTCCCGCCGCCCTCTCCGTCCCGGCGCTCGTGCGCCGGGCCCCCCCCTCTCCCGCGTTGCGGGAGAGGGGCCTAAGCGGAGCGAGGCGGGAGAGGGCCTGAGGGCCGCCTACTTCGGCGACGCTTCCGGCCCACGGCCGACGCCGGTGCTCGGGCGCGCCGATCTCACCGACGCCTGGCGGGTCGGCCCGCTGATCGTCGAGGAATACGATGCCACCTGCGTCGTGCCGCCCGGCTGGCGCGCGCGGCGCGATTCGAGCGGCAACATCGAGCTGACGCCGACATGACCTAACCCCCTCCCCAGCCCCTCCCCCTGCTTCGCAACTGCTTCGCAGGGGGAGGGTGGCGAGCGCAGCGAGCGGGAGGGGGTGTGTTAGGATCGCGCTATGCCCGCCAGCATCGACCCGATCACCAAGGAAGTCGTCAAGAACGCGCTCGCCTCGATCGGCGACGAGATGGCGCTCGTCATCATGCGGACCGCGTACTCGCCGATCGTCCGCGACTCGGGCGACTATTCGACCGGCTTGTGCGACGCCGAAGGCCGCATGATCGCCTCCGGCCTCACCATGGCGCTGCATTTGGGCTCGTTCCCGGATGCGATGCGCGCCCTCTTGGCCGAGTGGGGCGGGCGCATGGCCGAAGGCGACGTCTTCATCTGGAACGATCCCTATGGCGGCGGCGGCATGCACCTCCCCGACGTCTATATCGTGAAGCCGATCTTCGCCGCCGGCACACTCGAAGGCTTCGCCTGCACGCTCGTGCACCAGATCGACCTGGGCGGGATCGCGCCGGGGTCGAACGCGGTGTTCTCGACCGAGATTTACCAGGAGGGCTTGCGCATCCCGATCGTCAAGCTCTACGACCGCGGCCAGCCCAACGACACCGTCTTCAAGCTGATCGCCAAGAACACGCGGCTTCCCGACAAGGTCGCGGGCGACATGCGGGCCCAGGTCGCGGCGTGCGCGACCGCCGAGCGCGCGTTCCGGAAGCTCATTGAGAAGTACGGCGCCGCCACCTTCCGCCAGCTGGTCGAGGAGATGCACGACCACGCCGAAGCGCTGATGCGGGCCGAGATCGCGGCACTCCCCGACGGCACCTGGTCGTTCACCGACTATTTGGACGGGTTCGGCGAGAACCCGGAATCGATCCCGCTCAACGTCACGGTCACGATAAGGGCTGAGCGCTGCACGATCGATTGGGCCGGCAGTTCGCCCGAGGTCAAGGCGGCGATCAACTGCCCGATCCCGTTCACCAAGGCCGCCTGCTACGTCGTCTTGAAGTGCCTGGCCAAGGCCGAGATCCCGAATTTCGAGGGCTTCATGCGCCCGATCGAGATCCGGGCGCCCGAGGGCACGATCATCAACCCCAAGCCCCCTGCGCCCTGTGCCGCGCGCGCGATCATCGGCTGGCGGGCGTTGGACGCCCTCTTCGGCGCATTCGCGCAAATCGTGCCCGACCGCATTCCCGCCGGCGGCGAGGGCGGCGTCTCGTTCCCGGTGATCGCCGGAACGCACGCGGGCCGGCCCTACATCTGCAGCGAGACGCTCGCCGGCGCCTGGGGCGCGCTCCCCTATCGCGACGGCGCGCACGGCATTCCCAACCCGGGCGGCAACTTGACCAACCAGCCGGTCGAGATGATCGAGGCGCAGTTCCCGATCGAGGTGACGCAATACGGGCTCGTTTCGGATTCGGGCGGGGCCGGCAAGTACCGGGGCGGGCTCGCCTTCGTGCGCGAGTATCGGCTGTTGGGCGACGAAGCGCGGCTCGTCATGCGCTCGGACCGGCGCAAACACCTGCCCTACGGCCTGGCCGGCGGGAGACCGGGCTCGCCGTCATGGAACATCTTGAACCCGGGCACGCCCACCGAGCGCATCCTGCCGGTAATGCCGATGGAAGCGGTGCAACTCAAGAAAGGTGACGTCTTCCGGCACGTCTCGGCCGGCGGCGGCGGGTATGGCGATCCCAAGGAGCGCGATCCGGCGCTCCTGGCCGAGGACGTGCGCGAGGAACGGATGACGGCGGGGTTTGTCGCAGCGACGTACCGGAAGCAATGTTAGGGATGGTTTCCTTTTTACGGCGCTCGGGATCGATCCCAACTCGAACCCAGTCCTCTACACCTTGAAACATCAGGCTTTGACCGTGGTCGTGATCAAGATCGGCCACCGAATGAGCGTCTACGAATGACAACCCGACAAATCATCCGTCAGGGCGGCAAGGCCGCCTTTGTCGTCATTCCGATCGCCGAGTGGCGGCGGATCGAAGCGCGCCTCGAGGACAAAGCCGACGTCGCCGCGGCGCGAGCGTTTCTGGACGACCCGGGCGAAACGTTCCCCGACGCCGTCGTCGCCGCGCTCCTCGATGGCGCCTCTCCGGTGAAGACGTTCCGCGAGTACCGCGGATTGACCCAAGCGGCGCTCGCCCGCGCCGCCCGGACCAGCGCGGCCTATGTGTCGCAGATCGAGCGCGGCGCGCGGCGCGCCGGGCGCCAATTGACCGCGCGGCTCGGCGCGGCGCTCGAGGTCGATCGCGATCTGCTCGAACCCAGAAACTGAGACGCCGGGTTCGAAGGGTGTGTGAATAGGGGAGCCCGACTGGTCACGGATGAGCTACGAAACGATCGAGTGTCGTAGCGCGGCGGTGCCATCGAGGGCGTTGGGACGCGAGACGCGCGTCTAGTCACAGAAGCGTAAATACGCTCCCAATAGGCGAGATAACAAACGGCGCAACCTCACGCCGCCGGCATTAGCCGGCGTACGTTGATGCGGCCGGCCCGCTTCATGGCCTGGGCGAGATCATAGGCTGCCTGCAGGCGGCACCACGTCTCCGCACCACCGCCGAACGCCTTGTCGAGCCGGATCGCCATCTCAGGCGAGATTCCCGAACGACAGTTTACGATATCGGACATCTGCTTGCGGCTGACGCCGAGCTTCTTCGCCGCCTCCGTCACGCTGAGCCCCAGGGGCTCCAGGCAATCGTGGCGGACGGACAGCCCCGGATGCGGTGGATTCTTCATCGGCATTTTTCAGTCCTCCTAATGGTAGTCGATCAAGTCGACGTTCCTGGCGTGGCCACCCTCGAAACGGAACACGATGCGCCAGTTGCCGGAGACCGTCACCGACCAGTACCCGGCGAGATCACCCTTCAAAAGGTGCAACCGGAAACCGGGCAGGTCCATGTTGCCGACTTCGGACGCCTCTTCAAGACGTGCGAGAATTCGCGCGATCCTGGCCACATGGTCCGACAACACCTTCCGCCGATCCCCTTGCTCGAACAGGAGCTGGAGGCCCTTGTGGCGGAAGCTGACGATCATCGGACGATTGTAACCTGTCACTACTCAGTTTACAATCCACGACGTTTCTTACCGTGTCCGCGGTACGGGCGTTTCTGGAAGACCCGGGCGAAACGTTCCCCGACGCTTTCGTCGCCGCGCTCCTCCGAAAGCGCCTCCGCAGTGAAGAAGTTCCGCGAGCATCGGGAGTTGACCCAAGCGGCGCTCGAGGTCGATCGCGGTCTGCTCGAGCTCAGAAACTGAGACGCCGGGCCGCTACAGCAGCTTCAGGATGGTGACCAGAAGGCCGACCGTCGCCGCCTGCATGCCGCCGAACCAAACCTTGAGCTTGTGCTCGGTCAAGCGCGCCTGATCGACGATCCGGCGTTCGAGCCGTCCCTCGACCCCTCTGAGCTCGGCCCGAACCGCCCCGAATTCGGACCGGACCCACGAGGCTTCGGTCTTGAGATCGCCGCGGACGCTGGCGATTTCCTCCTTCAATTCGCGTCGCATTGTTGCCTGGAGGGCGCCGATCTCCAATTGCAGATCGGCTCGGACCGAGCCGATCTCCGCCTGCAGATCGGTCCGGAGCGAGCCGATTTCCGCCTGCAGATCGGCCCGGAGCGAGCCGATTTCCGCCTTCAATTCAGCCCGTACCGAGCTGATTTCAGCCCGCAGGTCGGCCCGTAGAGAGCTTGTTTCAGCCTGCAGGACGGCCCGGATCGAGCCGACTTCCGCCTGCAGATCGGTCCGGAGCGAACCGATTTCCGCCTTCAGATCAGACCGAACCGACCGAATCTCGACCAAGAGGTCGGCCTTGACCGACCCGATCTCCATCCGTAGGTCGGCCTTGGTGGCCAAGTCCGGCATGATCATGTCGGCGTAAATCCGGGCATGCGCTTCCGCCTGCTCGCGCTCGACGCCCGCGTCCTCGAGGCGCCGTACGCATTCCAACGTGTCGAATTGTGCCATTGCCAAGGCCTCCTCGCCATCCTTTCGGGGTCTCTCTCCTTGGTTATGGAAGGTTTAGACGGGTCTTCGCGGCCGCTACGGCCGGGGCGGACGCAATCTTTCCTTGGCCGCGCCCGAATCGCGCCGCAATTCCCGCCCATATGGAGCGCGCCCGAACGAGAAAACCGCCGAGCCAACCGCCATGTCCCGCGCCCTCCCGCTCTTCATCGCCGCCACCTTCCTGGTGGCGACGCTGCTCCTCGCCTCGCTCTTGAGCCTGGCCGCCGCCCGCGCCGCCACCCACGGCGCCGCGACCAGCCCCGAACGCGTGGACGGGCGCGCGACGATCGATGTCGCGCTGGCCGATGACGATGATGGCGGCGACGGCGCCCCGGCCCGCTTCGACTTGGGCGCCTACCCGCACGCGATCTCGCCCGACGGCCGCCTGATCGCGGCGATCGTCACCGTCCGCCACTGCGAGCGCGCGGTCGCGCGCGAGGAAGCGCACTTCGTCTGCCCCGGCGCCGCGATCTACCTGGTGAGCCCGGCCGGCGATCTCTTGGAGTGTCTGGTCGAGCCCGACGGCGACCTCGCCTTGGGCGCGCTGGCGTGGGCGGCCGACGGCGCCTCGCTCACCTTCGAAGCCGCCGAGATCGGCGACGATGCGCTCGTCATCCGGAGCGAGACCCGGGCGGTCGAGCTCCCCGAGCGTTTCGCCCGCGGCGGCGGCGGCGAACGCTAGGACTCCCCCGCCCCTAGGGCGCTCGCACTTGTAGGCACGCCCTCTATGCTCCCTCCACCGCGGAGCGGGGGAGCGCTTAAGTGTGCCCTAGCCGCGGATATCCCCTTCGTCTTTGAGCGACTTCAATGCCGCCGCGAAGGCGCGCACCGTCGCGTCGAGTTCCGCCGCGCCGTGCGCACCGCTCACGTTGCCACCCGGCCAGCCGTTGATGTCGACGCCTTCGTTCAACATCCCCAGCCGCAGCTTGTTGACCAGCGCCGGATCGTTGGTGCGGAGCTCGTCGTAGGGAAGCGCCAACGGGTCGAACCGGTCGGGCGCCATCGTCCGGCCCTTCGGGTTGGTGAAGATGTGGAATCCGGAAAACGTGCCGTAAGCCGCCCACGGCACCCGCGCCGCGGCGATCGCTTCGTTCAGCTCCGCGCGCAGCCGCTCGGCATAGGCGTTGGCGCGGGCGCAGACGTCGGTGGTCGCGACTTGGTCGAGCGCCGCGATGCCGGCCGCAGCCGAGACCGGGTTGGCGTTGTAGGTGCCGAAATGGAGGATCTTCTCGCGCCCCAGCCGCTTCGATTCACCGCCGTCGAGATAGCTCATGATGTCGGCGCGGCCGGCGACCGCGCCGCCCGGCAGGCCGCCCGCCATGATCTTGGCCATGGTGACGAGGTCGGGACGGATGCCGAGCACCGCTTGCGCGCCGCCCGGGGCGCAGCGAAAGCCGGTGATGACCTCGTCGAACACGAGGAGCGCGCCGTGCGCCTGCGTGAGGCGCCGGATGGCGTGAACCCAACCGGGGTCGGCCGGAACCCGGCCGAAGCTGCCGCCGGTCGGCTCGAGGATGACGGCGGCGATGTCGGGGTGGGCGGCGAAGGCGTGGGCGAGCGCGGCCTCGTCGTTGGGCGGCAGCACCAGGACGTCGGCGGCGATCGCGTTCAAGACGCCGACCGGAGCCGAGCCGTCGAAGCGGTTGACGTAGCCCGCCGCCAGGTGGTCGTGCCAGCCGTGGAAGTGCGAGGCGAAACGGGCGATCTTGGTGCGGCCGGTGAAGGCACGGGCGAGCCTGAGCGCCAGGAGCGTCGCCTCGGTGCCGGACGAGGTGAAGCGAATCCTCTCGGCCGCCGGCATCAAGCGCTGGATCGCCTGGGCCCAACGGATTTCGAGCTCGTGCGCGCTGCCGTAATGGGTGCCGAGGCTCAGTTGGCGGGTAACGGCGGCGGCGACCTCGGGATGGTTGTGGCCGAGGAGCAGCGCGCCGTGGCCGCCGAAATAGTCGACATAGTCGTTGCCGTCGGCGTCCCATTTGCGGGCGCCGTCGGCACGCTCGACATAGAGTGGATAGGGATCGAGCGCGCGGGCGTCGTGGGTCAATCCGCCGGGGAACGCGCGGCGCGCTTCATCGGCGAGCTTGGCTGACTTCGGCGTGCGCTCGCGGTAGCGGGCGACGATCCGCGAGTTGGTGAGAACGGGAGCAGGTTCGGCCATCGGTTCGGGCGGCGTACGTGGTGGCCGGGCTCAGTCCCGGCCATCCCTGCCATGCTTCAACGCATAGCTGCGCGGGTCAAGCCCGCGGCCGTCCGCTTCGGATTTTTCCGCCTGCGCGCGGAGGTCGTCATGCGCCGGCCCGGCCATCCCGAACTTTGGCGGCCCGCGGAGAGAGATGCCCTGGGTCTTCGCCAGGCCGAGCCCGCGCCTGACGTTAGGGGTTCAATTCGCGCGCCATCGTGAAGAGCGCCTTCAAGCGCTCGAACGCAGGGCGAAGCGGCGCGACCAGCGGGACGCGGCCAAGATCGCGGATCGCCACCCACTCGTGGGCGTCGTGCTCGTCCGAGAGCAGTACCCGGCCCGAGACGTAGGGGCAGACGAAGGTGATGCCGATCAAATCGTCCTGGCCGGCGCCGTTGGGAATGTGCCAGGTGCCGATCGGATCGGCCTCGACGTCGACCGTGAGCCGCGTCTCTTCGCGAACCTCGCGCCGCAGCCCCGCCTCCGGGCTTTCGCAGGCTTCGAGCTTGTCGGTGACGGGCGCCCATTCGCCCGGCCAGTAGGACTTGGTAGCCGCGCGCTTCAAGAGCAGCACGGCGCCGTCGCGGACCACCAGGCCGGCAACGCCCACTGAGAACCGTGCGCTCATGCTTCGTTTGTCCTTGGAATCGGCTTAGGCTTCGGCCCCACGATAACGCTGCGCGCCCGCGGGCGCGAGGAGCCCCAACCATGACCTTCAAAGCCCCGAGCCTCGCCGATCTCGAACGTGTTGCCGACCGCCTGGGCCTGGCGCTCTCCGCGAGCGATCTCGAAGCGATGCGCACGGTGATGGCGCCGATGGCGGGCGGCTACCGGACTCTCGACGGCCTGATCGAGCCGCTCCCGGCGGTCAAGTACGCGCGCACGCCGGGCTACCGCCCCGACCCGGCCGAGAACAAGTACGGCGCCTGGTACGTCAAGACCGCGATCAAGGGCGCGGCCACCGGACCGCTCAAAGGCAAACGCGTCGGCATCAAGGACAATATCTGCGTCGCCGGGGTGCCGATGATGAATGGCGCCTCGATCATGGAAGGCTTCGTCCCCGACATCGACGCCACCGTGGTGAGCCGCATTCTCGATGCCGGGGGCGAGATCGCCGGCAAGACCGTGTGCGAGTATCTGTGCACCTCGGGCGGCAGCCACACCGCCTCGACCGGCCCGGTCGCCAATCCGCGCAAGCCCACCCATACCGCCGGCGGCTCGTCGTCGGGATCGGCCGCGGTGGTGGCCGCGGGCGACGTGCCGATGGCCTTGGGGTGCGACCAGGCCGGCTCGGTGCGCCAGCCGGCGGCGCACTGCGGCATCGTCGGCATGAAGGCAACCTGGGGCCTCGTGCCCTACTCCGGCATCATGTCGGTCGAGACCACGCTCGATCACGTCGGGCCGATGACGGCAACGGTCGCGGACAACGCGCGCTTGCTCGAGGTTCTCGCCGGCCCCGACGGGCTCGACGGCCGCCAGGCCGGGGCCAGGGTCGAGCGCTATACCAAGGCGCTCGGGAAGAGCGTCACCGGGCTCAAGGTCGGCATCGTCAAGGAAGGCTTCGAGCAGTGGAACAGCGAGGCCGACGTCAACCGGGTCGTCAGGAAAGCGATCGCGCAGCTCAAGAAATTCGGGATCGAGGCCGAAGAAGTCTCGATCCCGTGGCACAGGCTCGCGCTCGCGATCTGGGCGCCGATCTGCAACGAGGGCATGATCGTCAATCTCCTGCACATGGGCGGCGCCGCCATCAACACCGAAGACCTGTCCTCGGCGTCGGTCGCGGCGGCGTTCGCGCGCTGGAAGACGATGCCGAACGACCTGGCCGATACCTTCAAGATCATCGCCATGTTCGGGACCTACGCGGTCGAGGCTTATGGCGGGCACTATTACGGCAAGGCGCAGAACCTGCGCCGCAGCTTGCGGGCCGCCTACGACGACGCGCTCGGCCGCTACGACCTCCTGGCGATGCCGACCATGGCGCTCAAAGGCAAGCCGCTCCCGACCAAGCCGCTCTCGCTCGCCGAGAACGCCGAGTACGCGTTCGTCTATATCGCCAACCCGTGCGCCTTCAACGTCACCGGCCATCCGGCGATCTCGATCCCGGCCGGGACGATCGACGACCTGCCGATCGGGCTCTCGTTGATCGCCAAACACTGGAACGAGGCGACCCTCTACCGCGCCGCCCATGCCTACGAGCAGGGCTGGGACTGGCGCAGGAACGCGCTCTAACCGGCCCTTCGGCACGCCCCCAACCGATGTTAAGGTCGGGCGGTTCCGCTATGGTTTCTTTTCCGCCCGAGCGCCCGCTATCATGGGTGCGTGAGCCGGCCTCATCCTTCTTCGACAGGCTCAGGATGAGGCCTCGCCGGAGGGTGTTTTCGGAGTTGCGAGTCCAGGGACGAACTTGGTGACCGAGATGACGATGCCGACCGCCGACGAACTTACCGCCATGGTCCAGCCGGACCGCGTCCACCAGCGGCTTTACACCGATCCGGCGATCTTCGATCTCGAAATGGAGCGGATTTTCGGCAAGACCTGGATCTTCGCCGGCCACGAGAGCCAACTCCCGAAACCCGGCGACTACATCCGGGTTCGCTTGGGCGCCAAGGACGTCATTATTTCCCGCACCGACGACGGCGGGCTGGCCGGGCTGTTGAACCGCTGCGCCCACCGCGGCGCCGCGGTGGTCGGCACCGCGCG
>Ga0194128_10002535_pt1 | contig 29403 bp, 27 predicted proteins | sample TA2KigCa65mmetaG_FD_148650 | JGI IMG/M metagenome (GOLD analysis project Ga0194128, IMG submission 148650) | Freshwater microbial communities from Lake Tanganyika, Tanzania - TA2015037 Kigoma Deep Cast 65m | ecosystem: Environmental > Aquatic > Freshwater > Lake | place: Tanzania: Lake...
GCGCCCGCACCCGGCCGGTCGGACGGCACCTCGCACTCGGCGAACCACCGCACGGCAGTGCCGAACAGGCGAACCTGATCGATCGTCTGTCCGGCACCCACGTCGCGCAGCTCCGGAGGCCGATCCGCGGTGCAGATGATCATCGGCCGGCGAGCGTGCGACGTCTCGAGCACCGCGGGATGCAGGTTCGCCGGGGCGGTGCCCGAGGTGCAGCACACGATCGGTGGCGCACCGGTCGCGATGGCGAGCCCCAGCGCGAGGAAGCCCGCGGCACGCTCGTCGAGGACGACGTGGAGGCGCAGGCGGCCGTCGTCGGCGAGTGCGAGCGCAAGGGGTGCCGAGCGGGAGCCCGGTGACAGCACCGCGTCGCGGCAGCCGCAGCGCACCCACTCGTCCACGAGCGCCCTGGCGAAGGCGGTGTTGGCATCGCGGGTCATGGCAGCATCACCCGATGCACCTCCGGTTTGTTCCCGGGTTCTCGCAGCCGGCCGCGGTGTGGGACGGCGTCGTCGCCGCGCTGCCGCCGGCACCGCGTGAAGAAGCCGTCGCGCTCGAGGTGCCCGACGGTCTGGACGCCGCGCGGACCGTGGCCGCGCTCGGCGACGCCGGGGGCGTGGGCTGCTACGTGGGCTACTCGATGGGGGGTCGCCTCGTGCTTCGGCTCGCGCTCGACCGCCCCGAGCGCGTGGAAGCGCTGGTGCTCGTAAGCACATCGCCCGGGATCGACGACGAGACCGAGCGCACGGCGCGGCGCGCCGCTGACGGGGCGCTCGCCGCCGACGTCGAACGTGACGGCGCCAAGGTCTTCCTCGAGCGCTGGCTCGCGCAGCCGATCTTCGCGACGCTCTCGGCCTCGGCCGCGATGCTCGACGCGCGTGCCGATGCCATGAGCGAGGCGCGGCTCACCCATCAGCTCCGCGTGCTGGGTCAGGGGGCGATGCCGTCCTGCTGGGACCGGCTCGAGGATCTCGACGTGCCGGTCCTCCTCCTGACCGGTGACGTCGATCCCAAGTACACGGCGCTCGCCCAGGAGATGTTCGAGCGCATCGAGGACTGCATGGTCCTCACGTTGCCGGGCGGTCACGCCCTGCCCCTGGAGTGCCCGGGCGCGGTCGCCGAGGCGATCACCGCGTTCCTTCACGACTGCACCGCGTAGCGCGCGATCAGCGCCGGGTCGGGTGTGGGAGGCCTGGTCGGGACCGTCAGCGCACCGTCGACGGGTCGGAGCGGCTCGGCGACCACGTCGCCCGCGATCATGTCGAGCGTCGCGAGCCCGCACGCGTACGGGAGCTCGGGCAGCGCGGCGGCGAGCGCGACCCCTGCGGCGATCCCGATCGACGTCTCGTACATCGACGTGACGAGCGCGGGGACACCCGCGGCGTCGGCGACGTCGAGGGCGGCTCGCACGCCCCCGAGCGGTTGGACCTTGAGGACCACTGCGTCTGCCGCATCGATGGCCGCGAGGCGTTGGGCGTCGTCGACCGATCGGACGCACTCGTCGGCCGCGATCGGCACCGTAACCCGGCGTCGGAGCCGGGCCAGCCCGTCGATGGTGGCGACGGGCTGCTCAGCGAGTTCCAGGTCGCACGCGGCCATCGCGTCGAGCGCGTCGAGCGCGGTCTCCTCGTCCCAGGCCCCGTTGGCGTCGACGCGTAGCCCGACCGCCGGGCCGATCAGGTCGCGCACCTCCCGTACGCGGGCGACGTCGTCTCGCCAAGGCCGCGCACCCACCTTCACCTTCACGCACGGCAGGCCGCGCAGCTGCTCGAGGGAGGAACCGGACGCGGAAACCAGGCCGTTGACCGGGATGCGCGAGCGCACCGGCGCCGGCCAGCCGTCGCGGGCTGCCTTCTCGGCTGCGTCTCGCGCCCGGGCCGGGTCGCACGGATAGCCGGGGAGGGGGGAGCACTCGCCCCAGCCGGCCGGTCCCTCGAGGAGCAGCACGTCGCGGTCGCCCATGCGCAGGCGGTGCTCGATCATGCGAGTGCGAGGCCCAACGACAGCAGGATCGCCAACCCCATCTCCACCCGTACCGTGGCCACGAGCGCGCTCACGAGCGACGGCGCGTCGGTGCGGGTGAGCACGAGCAGGGAGGGATGGATGGCCAGCGGGAGGGCCGCCAGCGCGAGGAGCGCCGGGTGGTGCCGGGCGCCGATCGGCACCACCGCGAGGAACGCGCCGGCGAGGCACGCGACGAACAGCCGGCTCGCGGCTGCGGTGCCCATGCGTACGGCGAGCGTGCGCTTGCCCGCCTTCGCGTCGCTCTGCGCGTCGCGGATGTTGTTGGCGAGGAGCACCGCGCAGGCCGGGAGCCCGACGACGAGCGAGCCCCACCAGGCCGCGGCGGGCACTTCGAGCGCCTGGACGTAGGCGGAGCCGGCGCAGGCGCCGAACCCGAAGAACGCCAAGACCGCAACCTCGCCGAGCCCGGAGTATCCGTACGGCCGTGGACCACCGGTGTAGCACCACGCGGCGCCGATCGCCCCCGCACCGAGCACGAGGAGCCAGGGATCGGCGGCGAGCGCCAGCGCCAAGCCGACCGCCGCCGCGAGGCCGAAGCACCCGAACGCGGCGGCGCGCACGGCGCCCGGGGTGGCCACACCCGACGCGGTCAGCCGCAAGGGGCCTCGGCGGTCTGCGTCGGTGCCCCGCACCCCGTCGGAGTAGTCGTTCGCGTAGTTGACCCCGACCTGGAGCGCGAGCGCGACCACGAGCGCGGCCCCCGCCCGCCACCAGATCACCTCGGTCACCGTCGACGCGGCCGCGGTGCCGACGAGGACCGGTGCCACCGCGGCGCCGAGCGTGCGCGGGCGCGCGCCCTCCACCCACTGCGCGACGCTCGTCATCGCGCGCTCACGGCCGCTTGGGGAACCGCTCGAACTCTGGACGCCGCTTCTCGAGGTACGCGCGCTTGCCCTCCTGCGCCTCCTCGCTCATGTAGTAGAGCAGCGTGGCGTCACCGGCGAGTTGCTGGATGCCGGCGAGGCCGTCATCCGCTGCGTTCATCGAGGCCTTGACCATTCGCAGCGCGAGCGGGCTCATCGCGAGCATCTCGCGGCACCACCCGACGGTCTCCTCCTCGAGCGCGTCGAGCGGGACGACCGCGTTGACCAGGCCCATGTCGAGGGCCTGCTGCGCGTCGTACTGGCGACATAGGTACCAAATCTCGCGCGCCTTCTTCTGGCCGACCGACCGGGCGAGCAGCCCCGAGCCGTAGCCACCGTCGAACGACCCGACCTTGGGGCCCGTCTGGCCGAAGCGTGCGTTGTCGGCGGCGATGGTGAGGTCACAGACCACGTGCAGCACGTGGCCGCCGCCGATCGCGTACCCGGCGACCATCCCCACCACCGGCTTCGGCAGCCGACGGATCTGGATCTGGAGGTCGAGGACGTTGAGTCGACCGATCCCGTCGTCGCCCACGTACCCGTCGTCGCCGCGAACCCGCTGGTCGCCGCCAGAGCAGAACGCCTCGGGACCCTCACCGGTGAGCACGATCACGCCGACCTCCGCGTCGTCGCGGGCCAGCTCGAACGCATCGCGCAGCTCGAAGAGGGTCTTCGGGCGAAAGGCGTTGCGCACCTCCGGCCGGCAGATGGTGATCTTGGCGATGCCCTCGGCGGTGTCGTAGCGCACGTCGGTGAAGCCGGCGTCGACGGCGTGCCAAGGGGCTCCAGGTCGGATCGGGTTCGCGGGGGCTGAGCTGGTCACGACGTCTCCGGGTACGGCGGGAACCGATCGTCACCGATCGGGGGCCCGAGTCGGCGACGATCGTGGGAGCGATCACTCCCAGCGTTACGGTACCGGGGCATGCCGGAGACCGACGAGTCGGACCTGGTCGCGATCGTGCTGCCCCCCGTGGCCGCAGCATCCGCGGTGCGGGAGGTGTGGGACGCCGGTGGCGCCGCCGCGGTGCTCGACCCCCGGCTGCCCGCGGCGCGCCTGGCCGCACTGCTCGATCGTCTCGCTCCGACGCACGTGGTCGACGACGAGGGGCGTCGAGAGGTCGGTGGCGCCCCGGTGGAACCAGCGGTCTCGGCCGTCGTGGCCACCTCCGGCACGACGACCTCGCCTCGCCTCGTGGCGCTGACGGGCGCGGGGCTCGAGGCCTCCGCGGTCGCGGTGCATCGCGCGCTGGACGGGCGGCGGGCCGATGCTGGCTCGACCGGCGAGGATCTGATCGGCGATCGTTGGCTTGCGTGCCTGCCGTTGCACCACGTAGCAGGCCTCGCGATCCTCGCCCGGGCGCGCTTCACCGGTGCGGATCTGGTGGTGCATGACGGGTTCGACCCGGCTGCGGTTGCGACCGCGGCGGGAGACTGCACGCTGGTCTCGCTCGTGCCGACCGCGCTCAGGCGGCTGCTCGCACACGACGTCTCGGCTTCCGCGCGCTTCCGGCGGGTGCTCCTCGGCGGCGGGTCGATCCCGGAGGTGCTGCTCGACGAGGCGAACGCGGCGGGGGCGGTGGTCGTCACCACCTACGGCTGCACCGAGACCGGTGGGGGCTGTGTGCACGACGGGTACCCGCTCGAAGGCGTCGAGGTGCTGCTGGGCGAGCTCGACGAGATTCTCGTGCGCGGTGCCGTCGTGATGGCGGGGTACCACCGGGACCCGGAGGCGACGCTCGCCGCGATCGACACCGACGGGTTCCACCACACGGGCGACGTCGGCGCATGGGACGCCGAGGGGAGGCTTCACGTCGTCGACCGGCTGCGAGATCTCGTGATCACCGGGGGTGTGAACGTGAGCCCGACGGCCGTCGAGCAGGCACTCGCCGACGCGCCCGGCGTCGCGGACTGCTGTGTGGTGGGTGCGGGCGACCCCGAGTGGGGAGAGCGGGTGGTGGCGTGCGTCGTGCCGCTGGATCCCGCGGCCCCGCCTCGGTTGGAAGAGCTGCGCGCCTACGGCAGCGCGCAGGGCCTCACCGGCACCGAGCTGCCCCGAGAGCTGCGGCTCCTGGGCGAGATCCCCCGGACACCGAGCGGCAAGCCGCGCCGCTCCGCCCTCAGGGACCCGTGAAGCGGGCGGGGGAGAGGCGAGCGGCGAGCGCCGGGTCGAAGGGCTCTGCTCCGAGCACCGCTGCCGCACCGAGGCGCGCCATCGCGGGTGCCGTCATGATCCCGAACCCGCCCTGGCCGACCAGCCAGACGAAGCCCGGCACCCCCACGTCGCGCCCTACGACGGGCAGCCGGTCGGGCGAGAAGGTGCGCAGGCCGGCCCAGGCGCTCACCACCGAGCGCAGCCCGAGGTTGGTTGCCGCGTTCACGCGATCGAGGATGAGTGCGACGTCGGTCTCCTCGGGGCGGGCGTCACAGGGCGGGCTCGGCGTCTCGTCCTCGGGAGAGCACAGGACGTGGGGGCCCTCGGGCCGGAAGTAGAAGCGATCGGCGACATCCATCACGAACGGCCACGCGGGGTCCACCAAGGTTCCGGCGGTCCGCGCGACGACGGCGGTGCGTCGCAACGGACGCATGCCGAGTGGTGTCACCCCGCAGCGTTGCGCCACGTCGTCGGCCCAGGCCCCCGCTGCGTCGACCACGAGAGCGGCGTGAAGCGTCTCGCCGCCGACCGTGAGCACCCAGGCGTCGCCGACGCGCCGTGCCGTTGTGAGCCGGCTCGACGCACGGACCTCGAGGCCCCGCGAGCGGCCCACCCGCACGAAGTGCTGGTGAAGAGCGAGCACGTCGATGTCCTGGGCCGCGGCGTCGATCGCGGCGCCGGCGAGCCGCTTGGGGCGGAGCACGGGACAAAGCTCGAGCGCCTCCTGCGCGTCGAGGGCGCGAAGCGCGGCATCGGAGGCAGCGAGCGCTTGGAGGGCGCCACACTCCTCGGGTCCCGCGATCAACAAGGTCGGTCGCGGCGTGAGGATCGGTGTGCCCGCCTCCTCGGCGGCGAGGGCGAAGCCGCCGCGGGCGGCCCGGGTCAGAGCCCGCACCTCGGGCGCCTCGTAGCTCTCGGCGAAGACCGCAGCCGAGCGCCCGGTCGTGTGGTGCGCGAGCTGAGGCTCTTGCTCGACGAGCGCGACCGAGCCGTGCGCAGCGAGCTCGCACGCGACCGAGGCGCCGGCGATGCCGCCACCCACCACCACGACGTCGTGAGCCGACACCGGCTGAGCATGGCAGATTCACGGTATGAGTGTCTAGAATCTAGAGGATGCCGGACTATCGACCCGGGGAGGTGGCCGCGCTGCTCGGCGTCTCGGTCGACACGGTCCGGCGGTGGGCCGACGAGGGGCGGCTCGTCACGACCCGCACCGAGGGTGGGCACCGCCTGGTCGACGGCGCCGACCTGGCCCGGTTCCTCGCGGCCCAGCCGCTGGCGGCCGAGCCCGATGGGATGACCCAGTCGGCGCGCAACCGCTTCACCGGCATCGTGACCCGGGTCGAGCGCGACGCGCTGACCGCCGTCGTGGAGCTGCGCGTCGGGCCGTACCGCGTTTTGTCGCTCATGACCCGTGAGGGGGCCGACGAGCTCGGCCTCGAGCCCGGCGACCTCGCCGTCGCCGCGGTGAAGGCCACGAATGTCGTCGTCGAGGTACCGCCCGGGTGAGGGCGTGCCGGGTGCGGGATGGGCTGCTCGGCGGGCTGGTCACGATTGTGCTGGGCGCGTGCGGCAGCAGCTCCGGAAGGGAGGCCGACCCGCGCGACGGTCCGAGCGGCTCGATCCTCGTGGCGGCCGCGTCGTCGCTCACCGACGTGTTCGAGCAGATCGCCGACGAGGTCGAAGCGCGCCATCCGGGGATCGACGTAGAGCTCACCTTCGACGCATCGTCGAGCCTCGCGAGCCAGATCGAGCTCGGGGCGCCGATCGATGTGTTCGCGTCGGCTGACGAGGCGAACATGGCCCGCGTCGTCGATGCCGGCCGCACCCGCGGAGGCGCGACGGTGTTCGCGCACAACGCGCTCGAGATTGTCACCAAGCCGGGCAACCCCGAGCAGGTCGATGCGCTCGCGGACCTCGAGGATGTGGGTGTCGTGGCACTGTGCGCAGCCGAGGCGCCGTGCGGGCGGTACGCCGAACAGGTGCTGGCCGATGCGGACGTCGAGCTTCCTTCCGACCGCGTCACCCGGGGGGAGAGCGCGAAGGCGACACTCGGGGCGGTGGCATACGGTGACGCGGCCGCGGGCATCGTGTACGCGACAGACGCGAAGGCCGCCCGCGCCACGGTGGACGGCGTGACCATCCCTTCGGCGGAGAACGCCGTCGCGACCTACCCGATCGTCGCGCTGCGCGGAGAGGGCGGCACCGCGGCAGCCAGGGCCTTCGTCCGGTACGTGACATCGCCGGCCGGTCGACGCACCCTGGCCTCGTTCGGGTTCCGGGAGCCGTGATCACCGCGGCCGCGAGCACGGGGCGTCGCCGGAGCGCGGTGCGGCGACCACCGCTGGTCCTGCTGGTTCCCGCCGCCCTCGCGGCGCTGTTCCTCTTGTTGCCGCTCCTGGGGCTCGTGCAGCGCGCGCCGTGGGCCGACCTCGGCGCGCAGCTCTCCACGCCGGAGGCACGCGCCGCGCTCCGCCTCTCGCTGGTGTGCTCGCTGTGGGCAACCGTCCTGGCGCTCGGGTTCGGAGTCCCGCTGGCCTGGGTACTCGCGCGCGTCGAGTTCCCGGGCCGGTCGTTCGTACGCGCCCTCGCGCTGCTCCCGCTGGTGCTGCCGCCCGTCGTAGGCGGAGTGGCGCTCCTGGAGGCCTTCAGCCGGCGCGGGTTGGTGGGAGAGCCGCTCGGTGACTGGCTGGGTGTGCAGCTCACGTTCAGCACCGCGGGCGCCGTGCTCGCGGAGACGTTCGTGGCCTTGCCGTTCGTGGTGATCACGGTCGAGGCGGCGCTGCGGGGCATGGACCGGCGAGTGGAGGACGCCGCGGCGACCCTTGGCGCGGGCCGGCTCACCGTGTTGCGCCGGGTGACGCTCCCTGCCGTCGCCCCCGCGCTGCTGGGCGGCGCGGCACTCGCGTGGGCGCGCGCACTCGGCGAGTTCGGCGCGACGATCACGTTCGCCGGCAACGTCGAAGGTCGTACCCGCACCGTTCCGCTCGCCGTGTACCTGCTGCTCGACACCGACCCGGGCACTGCAATCGCCCTCAGCCTCGTGATGGTCGCGGTGTGCGTGGCAGTGCTCACGCTCCTGCGCGGTCGCTGGCTGGTGGGGAGATGAGCGCCGAGATCGACGCCGCCGTCGGCGTCCGCGTCGGGACGCTCGACCTCGACGCGACGGTGACGATCGAGCCGGGGGAGACCGTCGCGCTGCTGGGACCCAACGGCGCGGGCAAGACGACGTTCCTTCACGCCGTGTGCGGCCTCCGTCCGGTCGACGCGGGGCGCATCGTGCTCGACGGCGCGGTAGTCGACGATCCGGTCGGCCACGTGTTCGTCCCGCCGGAGCGGCGCCGGGTGGGGGTCGTGTTCCAGGACTACCTGCTGTTCGAGCACCTGAGCGCGCGCGAAAACGTCGCGTTCGGTCCCCGCTGCCGCGGTGTCGGTCGCGTCGCCGCAGCTCGCGCGGCAGACGCTCTCCTGGCCCGCGTCGGCCTTTCCGACCTCGGGGATGCGAAGCCGTGCGCGCTCTCCGGCGGGCAGACCCAACGGGTGGCGCTGGCGCGGGCGCTCGCTGGCGATCCGGGAGTGCTGCTGCTCGACGAGCCGCTCGCCGCGCTCGACGCCACGACCCGCGACGCGGTGCGGCGCGAGCTGCGCGCGCTGCTCGTCGGGTTCCCCGGCGCGCGGCTGCTCGTGACCCACGATCCGATCGACGCGGCGATCCTGGCCGACCGGGTCGTCGTGCTGGAGCAAGGCCGTGTCGTCCAGGCGGGCACGGTGACCGAGCTCGCGGCGCAGCCGCAGTCGCGCTTCGTCGCCGACCTCGTCGGGGTCAACCTGCTGCACGGAATCGCCCGAGGCGATCACGTCGAGCTCGACGGCGGGGCGCGCCTGGTTGCGCCCGAGCCCGCGTACGGGGCCGTGCTCGCCGCGATCTACCCGCATGCCGTCTCCCTGCATGCACGCGAGCCAGCGGGGAGCGCTCGCAACACCTGGCGGGGTCGGGTGAGCGCGATCGAGCTGCTGGGGACCCGTGCCCGCGTGCGCGTCGACGGCGCGGTCCCACTGGTGGCGGAGGTCACGCCAGCCGCACTGGACGCGCTCGGGCTCGCGCCGGGCGCCCAGGTGTGGTGCAGCGTCAAGGCGACCGAGGTCGCGGTCTACGGGGACTGATCCGCGAAGAATTTCGCGATCCAGCGTCCGACCTCGAGCCGGTCGAGCGGCCGCGCCAGCGAGGCGAGCGCCGCATCAGTCCGGGCGTCGCCGATCGTCTCGCGGCGCATCGCGTAGAGGTGCTCGGCGAGCGGCGCAGTGAATTCGGGGTGCGGCTGAAGCGTCCAGGCCCGCTCACCGACGAGCAGGCCGGAGACCGGGCATCCCGGGGTCGTAGCCAACAGCTGGGCGCCGTCGGGCAACGCCGCCACCTGGTCCTCGTGGCTCGCGAGCAACGCGACGCGGTCGCGAGCCGGGTCCATCCACGGCTGGGGAGCCACGATCTCGTAGTCGTGCACGCCGACGAGCCAGCCGTCCGCCGCGCGCCGCACGGGGGTGCCGAGGGCCTGGGCGAGCAGCTGATGCCCGAAGCAGATGCCGACGTAGGGCCGCTCGCGTCGGACCAGCTCGCGCAGCAACTCCTCCGCGTCGCAGATCCAGCGATGCCCGTCGTAGGTCGAGCAGCGGCTCGGCGAGCACAGCCACCCGTCACACTCGTCGACCGACGCCGGCAGCACGCCGCGGTCCAGGTCGTAGCGCACGAGCTCGATCCCGAGCCCGTCGAGCAACGCCGCGAAGAGCTCGGGGTAGTCGCCACCGATCGGCACGGCCGAAGGGGCGACGTGACCGACCATCAGCAGACCGACCCGGCGCATCAGCGGAACGAGAACACGGGCGAGCCAGGAGCGTCGAGCGGCGGCAGAAGGCCGGCCTCCCGCAGGATCGGCATCACGCCCTCGCCGAACCAGTATGCCTCTTCGAGGTGCGGGTAGCCCGAGAGGATGAGCTCTTCGAAGCCGAGGTCGTGGTACTCGGCGATTCGCTCGGCCACCTCCTCGTAGGAGCCGACGAGTCCCGTGCCCACCCCGCCGCGCACGAGCCCGAAGCCGGCCCACACGTTCGGGTGCACCACGAGCCGGCCCGGGTCGCCGCCGTGCAGCTCGGCCATGCGGCGCTGGCCGACGGACTGCGTCGCCGCGAAGTCGTGCTGCGCGGCCGCGATCGCCTCGGCGTCCATCCCGGTCAGGAGCCGATCGGCGAAGGCCCACGCCTCGGCCGCCGTCGGACGCGCGATCACGTGGAACCGGATTCCGAGGCGCAGCGTGCGGCCGGCAGCCGCGGCCAGGGATCGAACGCGCTGGACGCGCTCACGCACCATCGCCGGCGGCTCGCCCCACGCCAGGTACACGTCGACGTGTTCCGCCGCCACCCGCTCGGCCGCGTCCGACGCGCCACCGAAGTAGATCTCGGGCACCGGATCCGGCACCTCGCGCGTGGTCGCGCCGGCGACCCGGTAGAAGCGCCCGTCGAAGTCGAACGGCTCGCGGCTCCACGCCCCCCGCATCACCTGCAGGAACTCCGCGGTCTGCGCGTACCGCGTGTCCTTGTCGTCGTGGACGCCGAAGCGCGCCAGCTCGGCCGCCTCCGCGCCGGTGACGATGTTGACCAGCATTCGACCGCCCGAGAGCCGTTGGTGCGTCGAGGCCATCTGCGCAGCGAGGGTCGGGGTCAACAGCGCGGGGCGGAACGCGACCAGGAAGCGGATTCGGCGCGTCAGCGGGATGAGCGACGCGGTCGCGAGCCAGGCGTCCTCGCAGCCGGTGCCGCACGGTGTGAGCATCGCGTCGTAGCCCAGTCGGTCACAGGCCATGGCGACCTGGGCGAGATAGCCGTGGTCGGGCGCGCGCGGATGCGCGTCGGGCGCGGTGGGCAGCACGTCGCGGGCGTCGCCACCCGTCGGAAGGAACCAGTGAACCCTCACGGCGCCGTCGACCTCACCAGCGCCCGGGCAGCATGGCCTCGATCAGGTGCGGTCCGGGTTCGGCGATCGCGCGCTCGAGTGCGTCGGTGAGTGCGTCGGCGGTCTCGGGTCGCTCGGCCGGCACCCCCATGCCGCGCGCCAGCGACACGAAGTCGAGGTCGGGGTTCGACAGGTCGAGCATCGACAGCGCCTTGGGGCCCGGGGCTTCGACCCCGACGCGGGACAGCTCGAGGTTGAGGATCGCGTAGGAGCGGTTGTTGAAGATCACCGTGGTGACGTCGAGAGCCTCCCGGGCCTGGGTCCACAGCGCTTGCAGCGTGTACATCGCCGAGCCGTCGGCCTGGAGGCTCACGACCGGGCGGTCGGGGCACGCGACGGCCGCGCCGGTGGCGACGGGCATCCCGAAGCCGATCGCACCGCCGGTGAGCGTGAGCCAGTCGTGGCGCGGCGCGCCCGCGGTCGCGCCGCTCGCCCAGAGGCCGGAGGTGTTCGCCTCGTCGGCGACGATCGCCCCCTCGGGCAGCACCGCGCCAAGCGCGTTGGCGATCGCCTCGCCCGTGATCTCGCCGCTCGGCCGGTCGGGTCGGGCCGCGGGCGCCAGCGTGACCGGGGTGTCGGCCGCGTCCAGCGCGTCGACGAGTGCCTCCAGCGCGGCGACGGCGTCGTCGGCGCCGGTCGCCAGCACATGGACCTCGCAACCCTCGGGCACGAGGTCGCTGGCCTTCTCCGGGTACGCGAAGAACGAGGCCGGCGACTTCGTGTCGACGAGGACGAGGTGCCGCAGTCCCGCGAGCTGCGCCATCGCGAATTCGGGCAGGTACCCGAGTCGCTCCAGCGGGGGTAGGCCGGCGCCGCGTTCGAGGCGGGTGGGGAACGTCTCGCCCACGACCTTGGCGCCTGTGGCCGAAGCGGCGCGGGCCGCGGCGAGGAGCCCCCGCTCCCGTACCGCTTGCCCACCGACCATCAGCGCCGCGGGCTCGCCGGACCGCAGCGCCTTCGCGACCACGTCGACGACCTCGCCCGAGACCGGTGTCGCCGCCGGCCGGGGAACCGGGTCGGCGGCGGTGGCGCCCTCGGTCCAGGACACGTCGGCGGGGAGGACGAGCGTCGCGACCTGGCCGGGCGGCTGGAGCGCGGCGGCGACAGCCTCGGCCGCGTCGCGCGCGACAGCCTCGGTGCTCGCCGAGGCGCGGCACCAGCCCGAGACGTTCCGCGCGAGGGATGCGATGTCGGACTCGAGCGGTGCGTCGAAGCGGTGGTGGTACGTCGCATGGTCGCCGACGATGTTGACGACGGGTACGTGGGCCCGGCGCGCGTTGTGGAGGTTGGCGATGCCGTTGCCGAGACCGGGCCCGAGGTGGAGGAGCGTGGTTGCGGGCCGGTCTGCCATGCGCGCGTAGCCGTCGGCCGCGCCGGTGGCGACGCCCTCGAAGAGCGCGAGGACGGTGCGCATCTCGGGCACCGAGTCGACCGCGGCCACGAAGTGCATCTCGGAGGTGCCGGGGTTCGTGAAGCACACGTCGACACCGGCGTCGACCAGAGTGCGGATGAGGGCCTGCGCGCCGTTCACGGGTGCTCCGTTCGTCGGTTTGGTCGTGGTCGGGTCGTGGTCGGGCGGTCAGTCGAAGAGGACGCCGGGGTTGAGGATGCCATGCGGGTCGAACGCCGACTTGACGCGTCGCATCAGGTCGACCTTCACCGGGTCCTCGAGTTCGAGGAAGTACCGCTTCTTGGCCTGGCCGATCCCGTGCTCACCCGAGATCGCGCCGCCGAGCCCCATGCCCGCGGCGAACAGCTCGTGCATCACCCGGCTGCGGACCTCGGGATCGGGCTGGAACACCGAGAGGTGCACGTTGCCGTCCCCTGCGTGGCCGCAGCCGCTGACCCACGCGCCGTGACGCGTGGCGATCTCGGTCGTTCGCGCCATGAACGCGGCCAGCGACGCACGGGGCACCACGATGTCGACGATGTCGTCGGCGTTGTTGGCCTTCGCCACCCAGAATGCCTTCTCGCGGGCGTCGATCAGCCGTGCCGCCGAGTGGCTCGGAAGCACGAAGACGTCCATGGCGCCGAGCCCGCCGAGCTGCTCGGCCAGCGCGGCGACGTCCTCGTCGAGGCGGGTGTCGCTCGTCTGCTCCATCATCACCACGAGGTACGCGAGCGCTGTGTCCTTGATCGGCTCCGGGATCCCGAGGTCGAGGCCGACGAACGCGCTGATGGCGCCGAGCGTGATCATGTCGATGTACTCGAGGATCATCGGGCCGATCCCGCTCGCCACGATCCGGGGGATCGCGGCCGTCACCTCCTCGAGCGTGCCGAACGGCGCGAGCACCGTGGCCTGGTGCGGGGGCCGCGGGTAGAGGCGCAGCGTCACCTCCGTGACGAGCGCAAGCGTGCCCTCCGAGCCGATCACCAGCTGCGTGAGGTCGTATCCCGTCGTCGCCTTTACAAACTTCCCGCCGGTGCGGATGATTTCACCGGTGGGGAGGACCGCCTCGAGCCCGAGCACCTGGTGGCGGGTCACGCCGTACTTGACGGCGCGCATCCCTCCGGCGTTCGTTGCGACGTTGCCACCGAGGCTCGCGCTGTACTCACCGGGGAAGACCGGGTAGACGAGACCGTGCGCTGCGAGCGCCTCGTCGAGCTCGAGCAGTGTTACGCCCGGCTGCACCACGGCGACGTGGTTCTCCGTGTCGATCTCGACGATCGCGGCCATGCGCTCGAACGACACGACGATCGAGGCCGCCGTGGGGCGGCACGCGCCCGAAAGCCCGGTGCCGCTGCCGCGCGCCGTGACGGGCACGCCGAGGTCACCGGCGACGGTCAGGATCGCCGCGACGTCTTCGGTCGACCCGGGCCGGACCACGCACGCGGGGCGGACCGGCGCGACGGTGAGGCACTCGTCGTGGCCGTAGTCGTCGGCGCACGCGTCGCCGGTGAGCACGTGCTCGGGGGAAAGGAGCTCCTCGAGCCGGGCCACGGCGCGTTCGACCGCGGCCTGGATGACACCGGACGGGGCGACGCCGGTGGGGGCAGCACCGGTCGGACCGGGCACCGTCTCGGTCATGCGAGCTCCTCGGGTGGCCGCCCGTCTTGGTCTACGCGCCCGGCGACGGGAGGCAAGTGGTGGGGCCGCGCGACCATAGAGCCGTGGATCTCCCGACGGCGTACGGCGTGCTCGGCGTGGTGTCGACCACGCCCTGGACCGACGTGCGGGCGGCGTACCTCCGACTGGTGCGCGAGCACCACCCCGATTCGGCGTACGACGTGGCCGACGTCGGGGTCCGTACGCTCGTGACGGCGCAGGTCACGGAGGCCTATGCCGTGCTTGCCCGGGCGCGGGAGGTTCCGCGCGACCCGGTGGCTCGATCGCGTGCCTCGGCCGGCGTCGAGCCCGGGGCGGCCGAGACCCGCCGGGTGGTGCTCGAGGCCGAGCAGGCAGACGCGTACTTCGCGCTGCTCGAGGTCTTCCACGTCGTGGGCGTGGTCTCCTACGTCGACCGGCAGAGCGCGGTGCTCGAGACGATCGTCACCCCGGCGCCGGGGCAGGCGACCTCGCTGCTCGCGCTGCTGGAGCCGGCCGGCGCGCACCGGACCGCCGTGATGCTCGGCGTGGAGCCGCTCGGCAGCCATCCGCCGGCGGCCATCGACCCGCTCGTCGACGAGATCGCTCGCCTGCTCGCGACGCCGAGACCTCCGGTCCGGCGGTGAGCGCGGGACGCGAGGCGTCGAGACTCGGGTCGTGCGCGGTCGCGCGTAACCTGCCTGTCCATCCCGCTCAGGAGGTAGGCCGTGCCCGTCCCGCTCGACGAGCTCCCCGTCCACCAGGCACCGCTGTCGATGCGCCACATGGTCTCGAGTGACCGCAACGCGTACGACCGCTACTACCTGAACGCGCACGACCGCAGCGGCGACGTGTTCCTCATCACCGGCCTCGGGGTCTACCCGAACCTCGGGGTGATCGACGCGTACGCGACCGTGCGACGCGGCGACGTGCAGCACGCAGTGCGGATCTCTGACGCGCTCGGCGACGACCGGAGCGTGCCCGCGCTGGGACCGTACCGGATCGAGGTGGTCGAGCCGTTGCAGCGCGTGCGCGTGGTGTGCGACACCCCGGAGCACGGGGTTGCGTTCGACATGACCTTCGAGGGGTCGTTCCCCGCGGCGGACGAGCCGCGCCACGTCTGGCGTCGCAACGGCCGGATCGCGCTCGACGCGCAGCGCTTCGCGCAGGTGGGAACCTGGTCGGGGACCCTCAACGTCGACGGCGCCGACTTGCCGGTTGACCCCGACCTCTGGGTCGGGACGCGCGACCGGTCGTGGGGCATCCGGCCCGTGGGGGAGGCCGAGCCGCCCGGTCGTGCGGGAGACGAGCCCATCGAGGGCTTCTGGTGGACCTACGTGCCGATGCGTTTCGAGGACCATGCGCTCCTGGTGATTCTCCAGGAGGAGGCCGACGGCACCCGAGTGATGAACGAGGCGATGCGCGTGTTCCCGGCCGAGTCGGGCCGGCCGCCGGAGCAGCTCGGCTGGCCCGAGATCGACGTGCACTACGGTTCGGGCACCCGGATCCCGACCGGCGCGACGCTCTACTTGCAACAGCGCGGGCGCAAGGAGTTGGTGGTGGAGGTCGAGGCGCTCGGCCATGTCGCGTTGAACTGCGGTCCCGGCTACGGCGGCGATCCCGACTGGGCCCACGGCGAGTGGCGCGGGCGGGGGTGGGTCGACGGTCAGCGCTACGACATGACCGATCCGGCAGTCGTGGGGCGCGTGCCGTTCGGCGTGATCGACCACGTGGGCCGCGCGGTGTGCGGGGACCGGGAGGGCTGGGGTCTCTTCGAGCACGCGAGCTTCGGCCGCCACGACCCGAGCGGCTTTGCCGACTTCACGTCGGTCGCCCCGTAGTCCTGCCCTCACAATCCCACCCCAGGCGTCCCGCCCCACCGGCCGGGTTTGTGCGCTGAGGAGCGCATACCGCTCCTTTCGCATCAATCCGGGGCTGGTGGGTGGGGGTTGGAGGGTTCGGGCCCGAGGGGCGGGACATGGGTCAGTTGCGGGGGAGGTCGCGGAACGGGAGCGACTTGTCGGGCCGGGGCTCCGAGGGGAGCCCGAGCACCCGCTCGCCCAGCACGTTGCGCTGGATCTGCTCGGTCCCCCCACCGATGCGCACCGACCACTGGTTGAGAAACATCTGCTGAAACATCCCCTCCTCGGGGGCGTCGCCGCTTTGGAGCATCCCGGCCGGGCCTTCGAGCGCCAGCGCGAGGTCGCTGTCGGCCGCGACTCGCTGTGACGCGAGCATCTTCATCACCGAGGCTTCCGACCCGGGCTGCTTTCCCTGCTTCGCCCGTGCGCGGGCCCGCTGGCCGAGCCAGTTCAGCAGCTCGAAGCGCGTGTAGGACCGAGCCAGATCCTGGCGGACGGTGGGATCGCCGGTACGGCCGAGAGCCTCCGCGAGGTGCAGCAGCGCCTTGAAGCCGATGCCCGAGCCGCCACCGCCGATGGCTGCGCGCTCGTTGCCCAACGTCGTCTGCGCGACGCCCCAGCCGCCGTTGACCTCCCCGAGCACGTTCGCCGCGGGGATCCGCACGTCGGTGAGGAACACCTCGTTGAAGTGCGCGTAGCCGGTGATCTGTCGCAGTGGTCGCACCTCGATGCCCGGCGAGCGCATGTCGACGAGGAAGTACGTGATGCCGCGGTGCTTCGGCACGTCCCAGTCGGTCCGGGCCAGCAGCATTCCCCAGTCGCTGAAGTGCGCGCCCGAGGTCCACACCTTCTGCCCGTTCACCACGAACTCGTCGCCGTCGCGTTCGGCGCGCGTCGTGAGCCCGGCGAGGTCCGACCCGGCACCGGGCTCGGAGAAGAGCTGGCACCACACGTGCTCGCCGTCGAGCATCCGTGGCAGGTAGTACGCCTTCTGCTCCTCGACGCCGTGGGCGATGATCGTCGGCCCGACCATCGCGATCGCGACCATGAACGCCCCGGAAGACACGTCGAAGCGTGCCTCCTCCTGGGCGAAGATCCGAGCCTGCCCCACGGTGCCGCCGCGGCCCCCGTACTCGGCCGGCCACGAGATCCCGGCCCAGCCGTTCGCTGCGAGCGTGGCCTGCCAGTCGCGGCACTCCTGCACGTGGGCCGCCTCGGCCTCGGCCGTCATCTCCTTGCCGAGCGGGCTCGAGGAGCTCCCGGGGGGCCTCGGTCGGGCGTGGGCCTCCAGGAAGGTGCGGGCCTCCGCTCGGAACGCCTGGTCAGCGGCTGACTCGTCCGGGATCTGGGTCGTCATAGCTCGGCCGAACCTACCGGGTGGTAGTGCCCTGGACAGCCATCGCGTCGGGGACGACCATCGATGCGAAGCGACCGACATTCGGGAGGGCAGCGATGTTCCGGGATCGGACCGATGCAGGAAGGCAGCTCGCCGAGCGGTTGGCGCCGATGAGCGCGGAGGCCCCGATCGTCGCTGGCCTGCCCCGGGGCGGTGTCCCGGTGGCCGCAGAGGTCGCGAAGGTACTCGGCGCGGGGCTCGACGTGCTCATCGTCCGCAAGCTCGGCGCTCCCAGGCAGCCCGAGCTCGGCATGGGAGCGATCGGAGAGGACGGTATCAGGGTCCTGAACGTCGACATCGTGCGCACTATCGGAGCCACCGACGCCGAGATCGCCGAGGTCGAAACCCGCGAACGAGCGGAGCTCGCCCGCCGGGCTCGCCGCTATCGGGGCAGCCGGGAGTCGATGTCGTTGCGCGACCGCACCGTGATCGTCGTCGACGACGGTTTCGCCACGGGTGGGACCGCGCGTGCCGCATTGCGGGTCGCCCGGGCGCACGGTGCCCGCCGTCTGGTGCTCGCGGTGCCTGTTGCCCCGTCCGACACCCTGCGCGCGCTCGCCGACGAGGCGGACGAGATCGTCGCGCTTCTCGTGCCCGACCGATTGTTCGCGATCGGAGAGTGGTACGCGGACTTCGGCCAGACCTCCGATGAGGAGGTCGTCGACCTGCTCGCGCGCGTCCACGGCTAGCATCCCGACCTAACCGAAAACGGGCCGTCGGCGCCGACGGCCGGTTGCGACCGCGAGGTCGAGGTGCAAGCCGACGGGAGACGCCTTCCCGGCCACCTCACCGTCGCTTCGGACGCGCCGGGCGTGGTGCTGTTCGCTCACGGGTCCGGCAGTAGCCGCCACAGCCCCCCGCAACCGCAGCGTGGCCGAGGCGCTGCACGGGCGCAGCTTGGGGACGTTGCTCTTCGACCTGCTCGAACCGCCCGAGGCCGAGGACCGCGCCAACGTGTTCGACATCGGGTCGCTCGCGCAGCGCCTGCTCGCCGCGACCGCGTGGGTTCGGGCGGTCCCCGAGTGCGAGGCGCTGCCGATCGGGTACTTCGGGGCGAGCACCGGTGCCGCGGCCGCGCTCGTAGCTGCGGTGGCTCCGGGGAGCCCGGTGGCCGCCGTGGTGTCGCGCGGAGGCCGCCCGGATCTCGCCGAAGCCGTGCTCGCCAGTGTCCGTGCCCCCACCCTGCTGATCGTCGGCGGTGTAGACACCCAGGTCCTCGAGCTCAACCAGGACGCGCAACGCCAACTGCAGCGCTCGAACCGGCTCAGCGTCGTCGCCGGGGCGACCCACCTTTTCGAGGAGCCGGGCACGCTGGAGGCGGTCGCGGCGCTGGCCGGCGACTGGTTCCGTGACCACCTCAGGAACGCGTCTCACGCAGCCAGTTGATCGGGCGCGTTCCGAGGCAACACCACCTGGGGCAGGATGGGCCCGATGTGGAGGGCGACGATCAAGGGCGTGCTCGCCCGCAAGGTGCGGCTTCTCCTCACCGGGCTGGCGATCGTGCTGGGCGTGTCGTTCGTAGCCGGGACCTACGTGCTAACCGACACGTTGAAGGGCTCCTTCGGCACGCTCTTCAGGCAGTTCGCCACCGGTTCCGACCTCGTCGTACGCACCCGTGCCCCGTTCGACGGCGAGGGCGGCCGCGAGCGGATGCCCGGCGGGGTGCTCGACGAGGTACGTGCGGTCGCAGGGGTCGACGCGGCAGACGGGTTCCTGCTCGGCAGCGCGCAGTTCGTCGCCAAGGACGGCCGCACTGCGATCCAGACCGGCGGAGCCCCGACGTTCGGCATCTCGTGGGGTGGTGCCGACGAGGTCGGGTCGGCGGGTGTCGTCTCGGGACGCGTCCCGGTGCGAGACGGCGAGGTGGCGATGGATGCCGGAACGGCGGCGCGCAACGGTTTCGTGGTCGGTGACACCGTCAAGGTGCTCCTGACCGGTGAGGCCGAGCAGTTCGAGATCGTCGGAATCCTGAAGCTCGGCAACCGCGGCGACTTCGGTGCCGTGAGCTTCGCGGCCTTCGATCCCGCGACTGCGCAACGTGTGTTCGGGGCCCCCGATCTCTGGGACGCGGTGAACGTGCGTGTCGTCGACGGCACGAGGCCGTCGGAGGTGCGGGGCGCGTTGGAACGTGCGCTCGGGCCGACCTTCGAAGTGATGTCCTCCGAGGCGTTCGCGGCCGAGAATCGCGAGCCGGTCGACGAGTTCCTCGACGTCCTGAACAACGCGCTGCTCGGCTTCGCCGGTGTCGGCCTCCTCGTCGGCGGCTTCATCATCTTCAACACGTTCACGATCCTCGTCTCCCAGCGCACCCGAGAGCTGGGTTTGCTCCGAGCGATGGGAGCGAGCGGATCGCAGGTCGTCGGATCGGTGCTCGCCGAAGCGGCGGTGGTGGGCGTGGTCGCATCGGCGCTCGGGCTCCTCGCGGGAATCGCGCTGGCCCGGTTCCTGTTCTGGCTTCTCCCGGAGCTCGGGTTCCCCGTGCCGAGCGGACCACTCGTGGTGATTGGCCGCACCTACGTCAGCGCGATCGTGGTCGGCATCGGGATCGCGATGCTCGCCGCGGTCGTTCCGGCTGTGCGCGCCTCGCGCGTACCGCCGATCGCCGCCATCGGCGACCTGCGGACCACGCCCGGACCGCGTCTTTCGGTGATGCGGGCGATCCTGGGCCTGTTTGTCGCGTGTGCCGGCCTGACGATCGGCGCGTACGGGATCGGCGGCTCGTTGGAGACGAGCCTGGCGGTCGCGGTCACTTTCGTCGGTGGGTTCGTGGTGTTCGTCGGGCTCGTCGTGCTCGGTCCGCTCGTCGCACGGCCGATTTCGTCGCTGATCGGGCACCCGCTGCCCCGGATCATGGGCGTGACCGGGCAGCTCGCCCGTGGCAACGCGATGCGCAACCCGCGGCGGACCTCGGCGACGGCGGCCGCGCTCGTGGTGGGCCTGGCGCTGGTCGCGCTCGTCGCGATCTTCGCCGACTCGCTCAAGTTGTCGGTGCGCAGCGCGCTACGGGAGGTGCGCGCGGACTTCATCGTGACGGCCGACCAGTTCGCCGGCTTCTCTCCCGAGGTCGCGCGCCGCATCGGTGAGGTCGACGGGGTGCAGAGCGTGGTGTCGTTCCGCTTCGGCGACGCGCGTATCGACGGCAACGCCGAGCTCGTCAACGGAGTCAGCGGCACCGCGATCGAGGACGTGGTCGATCTCCGGTTCCTGGCCGGGGGTACGGCGGGACTCGCCGACCGCGGGATCCTGCTCTCCGAGCGTGAGGCGGACGGCTACGACAAGCGGGTGGGGGAGCGGCTCGTGGTCGATCTGCCCCGCCTTGGCCCGACGGGCCTTGACGTGGTGGGGATCTACCGGACCAGGCGGTTCAGCGGTGCCTTCCCGATCGATTTCGTCATCTCGCAGGAACTGTTCTCGGCCGGCTTCCCTGCCGAGCAGCGGGACACGCTCGTGTACGTGAAGGCCGAGCCCGGTCGGGCGGCCGCGGTCGGGAGCGCGCTGCGGGCAGGCCTCGCCGAACCGTTCCCGAACGTGCGCGTGAAGGATCCCGACGAGTACCTCGCAGATCGCGAGCGCACGATCGACCAGTTCCTCAACGTGTTCTTCGCGCTCCTCCTCCTGTCGGAGGTGATCGCGGTGCTCGGCATCGTGAACACGCTGATGCTGTCGGTCCACGAGCGCACCCGGGAGATCGGGCTGCTGCGCACTGTAGGCACGACCCGGCGCCAGGTTTGGGCGATGGTGTGCGGTGAGTCGGTGATCATCGCGGTGATCGGTTGCGTGCTCGGAACCGGGGTGGGGCTGCTGTGGGGGTGGGGCGTCGTGCAGGCGTTGCGTGGCCAGTTCGTCGACCAGTTCAGCGTGCCGCCGGGTCAGCTCGGGCTGTTCCTCGTCGTGTCGGTGTTGGCCGGGCTCGTTGCCGCGTTGCTGCCCGCGTGGCACGCCAGCCGCCTCGACGTGCTCGAGGCGATCGCCGAGGAATAGCGCCGCGGTGCAGTTTCGAGGCCGGGTGCGCTCGGGACCGGCTGCTACCATCGGCGTCCCTCACGAGGGCGGTTAGCTCAGGGGGAGAGCACTTCCTTGACGCGGAAGGGGTCAGAGGTTCAAATCCTCTACCGCCCACCACGTTTGCGCAGGTCAGGCCCGGTTTTGCCGGGCCGGCGTCGCGTCTAGCCGACGTCCAGGCCGCGGGCAGGCCGCGAGAAATTCGCCGCAGCGTCCGCGCGGGTGGCTTCGAGCAGCCCGTCGAGGCGCTCGTCGGTGCCGGGGAACAGGTGCCCGTAGACGGCGAGCGTGGTCGTGACGCGGGTGTGTCGGTGATCACCTGGATCGAGCACACCTACAACAGTCGCCGCCGGCAGCGTGGGCTCGGCAAACGCACCCCGATCGAGTTCGAACGCTCACTGTCCCTGAAGACCGCCCAACTCAACAGGAGAACCGGAAACCAAGCGAGGGGCAGGTCACACCGTCAACCAAAGTCGCGACAGACCCCCGGGAGCGCAGCGACGACCTGACGGCGCACGAAGCCAATGGCAGGGCGCTGGGCGTCGGAAGTACGAGTCAGGCGGTCATGTGCCCGTCGCAGGTGTCTGGTGCTGAAACCGTTACCCCGTCAGGGCAAGCCGTCTGCTTGAAGACGGCGCCAGTGAGGTTCGAGCCAGTGAGGTTCGAGCCAGTGAGGTTCGCGTAGTCGAGCGTTGCCAGAGCGAGGTTCGCGCCGGTGAGGTCCGCGTTCTTGAGGTCCGCGTTCTTGAGGTCCGCGCCGGAGAGGTGCGTGAAGAAGAGGTTCGCCCCGGTGAGGTTCGCCCCGGTGAGGTTCGCGCCGTCGAGCCACGCGCCGTCGAGCTTCGCGTAGGTGAGCACCGCGCCGGCGAGGTCCGCGCCGTCGAGCCGCGCGCCGTCGAGCCGCGCGCCGTCGAGCACAGCGCCGTCGAGCACGGAGTTGTTGAGGTCCGCGTCGGTGAGCCGCGCGCCGTCGAGCTTCGCGTTGGAGAGGTTCGCGCCGTCGAGCTTCGCGTTGGAGAGGTTCGCGCAGGAGAGGTTCGCGCCGGTGAGGTTGGCGCCGGTGAGGTTGGCGCCTTTGAGCCGCGCGCCGTCGAGGTTCGCGCCGGTGAGGTTGGCGCCGGTGAGGTACGCGCCGGTGAGGTACGCGTACCTGAGCACCGCGCGGGTGAGGTCTGCGTCAATGAGCCTTGCGCGGTAAAGCCGAGCGTCGGTGAGGTCCGCGCCGGTGAGGTCCGCGCCGGTGAGGTCCGCGTTGGAGAGGGACGCGTCGGTGAGGTCCGCGCCGGTGAGGTCCGCGCCGGTGAGGTCCGCGCCGGTGAGGTCTGCGCCCGCGTGAATGCCGTCGGGACGTTTGCGCATTCGCATTACTCAAGCCCTTTGCCCGCTAGGTGGCTTGCCGACACCCTAGGCACGAGGGAGACCCTGGCGCACCCGTCGAGCGTGGGGATCAAGACCACCAGAGCTGGTTCACGCCGAGTGACCCCGGAGGGGAGGGCGCCGGCCTGATGGAGCTCAGGAGTGCGTTGGTGGCGGTGCTGGCGGTGGGAGTCGTCGCCCCGGCTCCCAGCCGGGCCGCTTCGCGCGGAGGCGACGCCCGTCGCACGGTCCTGCGCTCTTGGGACGACTTCGGTGCCGTCGGGTCGGCTGACGTGGAGCTCGCTACCGTCGAACTTGGCCAGCCAGCCGGGTTGGTGGGCGATGGTGTCGTGGTGGTCGCAGAGGAGCAGGGTGTTCTCGAGGTCGGTGGGTCCACCTGTATGCCACGGGACGGCGTGGTGCGCGTCGGTCCAGCCGGGGGGCCGGTCACATCCCGGGAACCTCTATCCACCGTCTCGGGCCACCAACGCGCGTCGCAGTGCGCATCGTCGACGTCGCCGCGCCCGGCGAGCTCCTGGTGTCCGCGCCGCTGCTCGCCGAGGCCGGAGCATGCGAGGGCGTCGAGTTCGTCGAACTCGGGCCCGCGGTGATGAAGGGCCTGCCCGACGCCGTCCGCTTGTTCCGGGCGGAGCACGTCGACGCGCGGTTACCAACCGGTCACCGGAACCGGGCCTAACCTCGCGCGAGCTCGCAGGAACGGAGGTGAGGTTGTTCGTCGACGGGTTCATCCAACAGCTCCCCGACCCCGACCCCACCGAGACCGTCGAATGGCTCGACTCCCTCGACGCATTGGTTGAGCGCGGCGGCCGTGCGAGGGCCCGCTACGTGCTCGCGCGGCTGACGGCGCGGGCCAACGAGCAGGGCGTGGGCCTGCCACCGGGTACGTCGACGCCCTACATCAACACGATCCCGCCCGAGCGCGAGCCGTGGTTCCCAGGCGACGAGGCGATCGAGAAGCGGATCCGCGCCTACATCCGCTGGAACGCGGTGGCGATGGTGGACCGTGCCAACCACCTCTACGAAGGCCTCGGCGGACATCTCGCGACCTACGCCTCGGCCGCCTCGCTCTACGAGGTCGGCTTCAACCACTTCTTCCGCGGCAAGGCTGACGGAGGCCACGGCGACCAGGTGTTCTTCCAGGGCCACGCCGCCCCGGGGATCTACGCGCGGGCGTTCCTCGAAGGGCGGCTCACCGCGGCGCAGCTCGACGGGTTTCGCCACGACGTCGGCGGCCAGGGCCTGCCGAGCTATCCCCATCCGCGGCGCTTGCCCGACTTCTGGGAGTTCCCGACGGTCTCGATGGGCCTCGGCCCGCTCAACGCAGTCGCCCAGGCTCGGTTCAACCGGTACCTGCTCCACCACGAGATCGCCGACACGAGTGCGGCGCGGGTCTGGTGCTTCGCGGGCGACGGGGAGATGGACGAGCCCGAGGCCACGGCCGGCCTGTCGATCGCAGCCCGCGAGGGTCTCGACAACCTGATCTTCGTCGTCAACTGCAACTTGCAGCGCCTGGACGGTCCCGTGCGCGGCAACCACAAGGTCGTCCAGGAGCTCGAGATGACCTTCCGCGGCGCGGGTTGGAACGTGATCAAGGTGATCTGGGGTCGGGGTTGGGACGAGCTGCTCGCGCGCGATGTCGACGGCGCGCTGGTCAACAAGATGAACACGACGGTCGACGGCGAGTTCCAGAAGTACGCCACCGAGTCGGGTTCCTACATCCGGGAGCACTTCTTCGGTCCCGACGCCCGCCTGCGCGCGTTGGTCGAGCACCTGAGCGACGAGGATCTGCAGCGGCTGCCCCGTGGCGGCCATGACTACCGCAAGCTCTACGCCGCGTACCGGGCGGCGGTCGAGCACGAGAGCGGGCCCACGGTCATCCTTGCCAAGACGGTGAAGGGCTGGGCTCTCGGGGCCGACATCGAGGCGCGCAACGCCGCGCACCAGATCAAGAAGATGAGCGTCGAGGAGCTGCGGACGTTCCGCGACCGGCTGGCGCTGCCGATCTCCGACGCGGAGCTCGCCGACGGCGTGTTTCCCTACGCGCATCCGGGCGTCGACTCGCCCGAGCACGCCTACCTCGTGGCACGCCAGAAGCTGCTCGACGGCTCGCTCCCCCAGCGCGTCGATCGGTCGCGGCCGCTCTCAATGCCGGGCCCGGAGGCCTTCGCCGAGCTCGAAGCCGGGACGGGGGAGCGGCTCACCGCGTCGACGACGACCGCGTTCGCACGACTGGCCCGCAAGCTGTTCGCCGATCCGCAGATCGGCGCGCGGGTGGTGGGGATCATCCCCGACGAGGCCAGGACGTTCGGGCTCGACGCTCTGTTTCGCGACGTGAAGATCTACTCGCCGATCGGTCAGCGCTACGAGCCGGTCGACGCGAGCCTGCTGCTGTCCTACCGCGAGGCGGTCGACGGTCGGATTCTCGAGGAGGGCATCACCGAGGCCGGGTCGATGGCGTCGTTCACCGCCGCGAGCACGGCCTACGCGACGTGGGGCGCGCCGATGATCCCGTTCTTCGTGTGCTACTCGATGTTCAGCTTCCAGCGGGTGGGCGACCTGATCTGGTCGTTCGGCGACCAGCGGGGGCGCGGTTTCGTGCTCGGTGCCACCGCGGGACGCACCACCCTGATGGGGGAGGGCCTGCAGCATTGCGACGGCCACAGCCAGGTGCTCGCGACCGCGGTGCCGAACTGCCGTGCCTACGACCCGGCGTTCGCGTACGAGCTCGCGGTGATCGTGCGTGACGGCATCCGACGCATGTACGGCCCCGACCCGGAGGACTGCTTCTACTACCTGACGCTCTACAACGAGAACGTGGTGATGCCCGCGATGCCCGACGGGGTGGAAGACGGCATCGTGCGCGGGCTGTACCGCTACCGGGGCGCGCCCCAGGCCAAGGCGCGGCGGGCCCAGGTGCTCGCGAGCGGGATGATGATGAACGCCGCGCTCGAGGCCCAGGAGCAGCTGGCCGAGGATCACGACGTTGCTGTGGACGTGTGGAGCGCGACGTCGTACAAGTTGTTGCGCGAGGACGCGCTGAGCTGCGAACGCTGGAACCGCCTGCACCCGACGGAGCTGCCGCGCACCCCGTACGTGACCGAGCAGCTCGGTGCTGCTCCGGGTCCCGTGGTGGCGGTGACCGACTACCTCAAGCTCGTTCCCGACCAGGTGGCGCGCTTCGTCCCCCAGCCGTTCGTCGCGCTCGGCACCGACGGCTTCGGCCACTCCGACACCCGACCGGCGCTGCGGCGCCACTTCGAGGTGGACGCGGCCCACCTGGTGGTGGGCGTGCTCGACGGCCTGGCGCAGGCCGGCGAGGCCGAGGGCTCGGAGGTGCAGGTCGCGATCGAGCGGCACGGGATCGACCCGGAGGCGATCGACCCCCGGCTGGCCTGATCAGGCCCGGTTGCGCTCCTCGTCGGGGTCCCAGGGCTCCTGGTCGCGGCCGCCCTCCTCGTCGTCCTCGAGGTAGATGATGCCGGCGTTTTCGTCGTCGACGTCGGCGAGGGAGCCGCCGTTGTCGCGAAAGAGGCTGTCGTCGAAGCCCTGCTTCAGCTCGCGAGCCTCTCGGAAACGCCGCGCTCGTCCTTTTCTGGCCACGTGCTCACCTACCCCCACATGCGGGCGCCATGGCCCGGCCGGGCACTCCGGTGCGGACACACAGCGGGTCTATTATCATGCATGCAGCGACCTCGGGTGGAACCAAACCCCCCGAGGCGACGCCTATTCCGACGAGATCGCCGTCGGAGCCCCGAGATACGGGCGATTCCCGAAGCGGTCGAGGTGCACGACCTCCTCGACCGGCCGGCGGGTGTTGGGACCGTAGCCGCCCCGCATCGGCCAGCCCAGGGGGACGACGGCGCAGGGAGTGATCCCGGCGGGCAGGCCGAGCGTGCGTCGGGCGAGGGTCCGGGACCACAGGGGCAGCGTGGTGAGCGTCGCCCCGAGGCCGACGGCGCGCGCGGCGAGCAGGAGGTTCTGGACGGCGGGGAAAATCGACCCGAAGAACGACGCCTTGCCCATCGAGGAGGGCCAGACGCGGCCGTGCAGGCACGCCACCACGATGACCGGAGCGTCCTCGAGGTGGTCGGCCTGCCACTGAACGGCGGCGAGGATGCGGGCCTGCGCGAGGTCGCCGCGGGCCCGGCTTCGCGCGATCCGCCGGTAGAGCGACCAGGCCTGGCGGTTGAGTCGGGCGAGCTGGTGCTTCGCGTCGGGGTCGCGCACCACGAGGAACTCCCAGCCCTGGAGGTTCCCGCCGGTCGGCGCTTTCGTCGCCAGGCGTAGCAGCTCGAGGACGATCTCGTCGTCGACGGGATCGGGCCGCAGGCGCCGCACCGCGCGCTGGGTCTGCATCGCGTCGACGAGCGGCATCCGCAGGCCGTCGGCCACCTCCGCGAAGTCCGGCATCGTCTCCCCTCCGTCCCCCGCTCGTCGCGAGTGCGAACCGCCGAGCGTAGTGCCACGCCATGCCGGCGAGTATCCTGCTCGGTCCCGGGCGATTGGCTCAGATGGTTAGAGCGCTGCCTTCACACGGCAGAGGTCGGGGGTTCGAGTCCCTCATCGCCCACCACGAAACCGCAGGTCAGGAGCCTGCGCGAGCGGCCCGCGTTCTCGCTTGCGCCGCTCCTGCCCCCGTCCTGCCCCCACTTGTCGCGCAACTACCGGCGTCGCGGCTCCATCGTGAGCACCTGGCCGCGCTGTTCGCGCGCCTCGATCGCCGCCGCGCGGATGGCCGAGAGCGCCTCCCGTTCGGTGGTCGCGTCGTTGTCGAGCAGGTGGCCGTAGAGGCTGACGCGGACCCCGGTAACGCGTTGACGGTTGCCCTGGCCTGAGGGCTTGGGGCATGGTCGCTCTCGAACCTCGAGGAGAGGAACGTGAGCGAGAAGCGCAAGTACCGAACCTTCACCCCGGAGCAGAAGACCGAGATCGTCCTCGCCGGACTGCGCGGTGACCGCACGGTGCGGGAGGTGTGCCGCGAGGCCGGGATCGCCGAGACGCTCTACTACCAGTGGCGGGACCGGCTGCTGGAGGGCGGCAAAGCAGCGTTGGCGACGAGCCGGGACCGCGGGACGGATCCGACTGTGGCCGAGCTGCGCGAGGCGAAGAAGCGCATCGCACAGCTGGAGCGTTCCCTCGGTCGCAAGACCTACGAAGCGGAGGTCGCGGGGGAACTCTTGCGGGACTGGACGTGAGCGTCCGCGTGTCCAGAGCCCGCGCGGTGGTCGCCACCGGACGACGCCCCGCAGTGGTGGCGCGTGTGGCGGGCATCTCCCGACAAGCCGTCTACCGGCCCATCACTCGCCGGCCCGCCGCGGCCGGTCCCGGTCGGGTCGGCCCGGATGATGCGGCGATCGTCGAGGTCGCCAAACAGAACGCGACTGACGGGACTCGGATGGTCGCGGCGCTCGCGAGCCGGCAGCTCGGGCGGCCGGTGAACCGCAAGCGGGTGCAACGCGTCATGCGCGCCCACAAGCTCCTTCAGCCGACACGAGGCAGCGGTCGGCGTCGCCGGCCGGGGTTCTTCCGCGTGACGCGCCCGGACGAGCTGTGGCACATCGACATGACCAAGGTCTGGACCGCCCAGCACGGCTGGGTCTACCTGCACGCCATGATCGACTGCTGCACCCGCGAGATCACGGGCTGGAACCTCGAGCTGCGTTGCCGCGACAACGAAGCCATCGACGCGGTCGAGGCCGCGGTCCTCGCGCGCGGGGTCCGGCCGGGTGAGCTCACGCTCGGCAGCGATAACGGGTCGCAGTTCACGAGCCGCGACTTCCGCCGGCACCTGTCGGCGCGTGGGATCACCCACCGGCGCGGTGGCTATCGCGATCCCGAGTCCCAGGCGTTCATCGAGTCCTGGTTCGGGCAGTTCAAGAAGCGCTGCGCCTGGCGCGCCGAATGGGAGACCATGGAACAAGCCCGCACCGAGATCAGCGCGTACATCGACACCTACCACCACCGGCCGCACAGCGGTCTCGCCTACCGGACCCCGACCGACGTCGCCAACACCTGGCGCGACGGAGACCTTCTACAAACCCGAGCGACCTGAACCGACAACGAGAACGGGGTCCACGTCAAGAGGCAATCACGGGACCGCGTTACCCGCTGGCGGATCGAGCGACGCGCGCATCTGCGGAGACGCGAGCGGGGGAGCGAGCTCTGCTCCGAACGCTGAGAACCGCACGCTCAAGACCTGCGCGAACGCGGCATGGATGCTCCGGCGGTGCCCTCGCATGGCGCACCCCGCACCCGAACCACCCCTTCTCGCAAAATGTGCAATGTCGGGCCCCCCGAAACAGCGAGGTGATCCGGTGAGCGCGTGGGTATCGCTCGTCACGTCCGATCACTGCGCGGCGTTCCGGGTTGGTGCCGGCTTCTCGGATGGCCGGCCGAGCGCAGAGGGCCCCCGGGTTCACCCTCGGGCTCCTCTGTCGCGTTCTGCTGGGGCTCCAGCAGCACCGATCGGGACGCTCGAAGTGAGCGCCGCGTCTGATCACGGCGGTTGCTTTGGGGCTGCTGGTTTCCTAGGGTGCCCGCACCGGGCGGCGCCATTCGCCTGAGCCCGGGCGGGCGCGAAGGGATTCGGGATGCGGAGAACCTCGGTCGTCGTGGGAACCCTGGTCATGCTCCTCGCGCTGACAGGCGCGCCCGCCGGAGCAGCCGATTGGTACTTCGAGACCCTCGACGGCGACGGCGG
>Ga0194128_10002536_pt1 | contig 29396 bp, 28 predicted proteins | sample TA2KigCa65mmetaG_FD_148650 | JGI IMG/M metagenome (GOLD analysis project Ga0194128, IMG submission 148650) | Freshwater microbial communities from Lake Tanganyika, Tanzania - TA2015037 Kigoma Deep Cast 65m | ecosystem: Environmental > Aquatic > Freshwater > Lake | place: Tanzania: Lake...
TTGAACAGTACGTCGAGGAGCCCGGAGGGAGAAGCTCGCGAAGATTCGGTGCTATCGGCCGCCGCAGTAGGGATCTGGTGAGAAATGCAGGCTAGAAGCGTGAACCCTCCGCGCGCTTAGCGCGCGGCCGAGCGCAGCGAGCGCGGGGAGTGAGGCTCCGCGCGGCTTTGCCGCGGGGAGCGAGGGGGCGCGTGCCCCCTCGTCAAACAGCGTCCGGCTCCTCGACGAGGTGGTTCGTGCCGCTCGCCGTCGCGAACGTGGCCGCGACACGCTCGACCGTCTCCGGCTGGCGCACGTCGTCGAAATGGTACCAGGACGCCTTCGCACGCTCGGGCGTGATGTCGAGGATCACGTACCCGCGGTGGATGGTGTCGCCATACTTGACGTGCGGGTTCTGCGCGAGGATCACGCCCTCGAACCCGACGGCCGGGAATCCGGAGGTCACGCCCGGCGCGACGATCTCGACGCCGAGCGAGCCGCGTCCCGTGTCGGGATCGTAGTTCGCCGGATCGTTCGGATCGTCCGGGAGATCCATCGCCCACGAGCTGTGCACGTCGCCGGTGAGCACGACGACGTTCTCCACGCCGCCGTCCCGGATCGTGTCCCACACGCGCTGGCGGCACGGCTGGTAGCCGTCCCACTGATCCGGATTGGCGATCGTGCCGCCGCCCTCCGAGTTCGGCGCGCCGCCGAGCTTCCACCAGCCGAAGATCACCTGCTGTCCGATCACCTTCCACTGCGCCGTCGAGGAGCGCAGCCGATCGAAGAGCCACTCCTCCTGGTCGAAGCCGAGCATCGTCCGGTTCGGATCGCGGATCACGTCGAGGGCGGCATAGTCGACCGCCTGGAAGTCGCGGCCCCAGATGCGGGTGTCGAGCATGATGAGATCGACGAGGTCGCCGAAGGCGAGCGAGCGGAAGAGCGGCCCTCCCGGCGCGAAGCGGATCGGCATCCACTCCGAGTAGGCTTGCTGCGCGCGCGCCTTGCGCTCGACCCACGAGCCCTCGGTCGCGGGATTGTGGTTGTCGGAGCCGTCCTCGTACGAGTTGTTCGCGGTCTCGTGGTCGTCCCAGACGGTGACCCACGGAAACGCGAGGTGCGCGGCCTGCAGGTCCGGATCCGCGCGGTAGAGCGCGTAGCGACGGCGGTAGTCTTCGAGCGAGAGGATCTCGTGCGGCGGATCGGTCGGGCGGACGGGACCCTGCGCTCCGTACTCATAGATGTAGTCGCCGAGATGGATGATCGCGTCGAGATCCGTCCGGTCGGCGAGCCGGCGATAGGCGTGGAAGTAGCCCTCGGGGTAGTTCGAGCAGGAGACGAGGCCGAAGCGCAGGCGGTCGACGGGCCCGTCCGGTGCGGTGCGCGTCGTTCCGACGGGCGACGTCCGTCCGAGCGCGCGGAAGCGGTAGTAGTACGTCGTGCCCGCGGCGAGGTCGGCCGCGTCGATCTTGACGGTGTAGTCGCTTCCCGCGTCGGTCGCCGTCCAGCCGGCGCCGACGCGGCTTCCGAAGTCGGCGTCGAGTGCCACCTCCCAGAAGACGTCGAGCGGCTCTTCGGCGGTCGGGCTGAGCCGCGACCAGAGCACGACCGCGTCGACGAGCGGATCACCGCTCGCAACGCCGTGCGAAAAGAGCGTCTCCGGCCCGGGCTCGCCGTCGAACTGATAGTCGGGCAAGCGAGCGTCGCTCGAGCCGCAAGCGCCGAGCTGGCTCGCCACGGGGACGACGCCGAGCAGGGCGGCGAGCCTCAGGACCTCGCGCCGTGTCATTCCTGGTCGCACGGGACGCACCTCCGCGGGATGGCGCCACACCTAAGCCATGCCCGTCCGAACCGTGCAAGCGGGGTCCGGTTCGTTACGGCGCATCTGCACCCAGGCTCACTCTGCCTGTCCTGCCTGGGTCCGAATACGCCGTATCGAACCGGACCCCGTTGCCAGCGCGGCGATCGCGTCGGCGACGAGACGTCCGACGCTCTCGATCCCGTGCCCGAAGCGGTGCGCGTTGCCGAAGCGCGCCACGACGAGACCGCGCGAGGGCACGACGACGACTTACTGCCCGAGGTAGCCGCGCCCGAAGAACGCGTCGCGCGGCGCGCCGGGCATGCCCCACGGGATCCCCCAGACGGGGACCTCGCCGCCCTGGACGACGTTGATCCAGAAGCCCGCTCCGTAGCCCGTATCGAGCGTCTGCGTCGACGCGGCGCGCACCCAGCCCTCGGGCAGGATGCGGCGCCCGCCTGCGACGCCGTCGTCGAGATAGAGCTGGCCGAAGCGCGCCCAGTCGCGCGCCGAGGCCAGCATCGCGCGAGAGCCGATCGGCGTACCCGTCGAGTCGGACTCGAGCACCGTGTGCTGCATGCCGACCGGCCGCAGCAGCTCGTCGCGCACGAAGCGGATCACGTCGTCCGGGTGACCGCCGACCGCGTCGCGTATGATGCGCGCGAGGATCGAGTAGCCGCCGTCGCTGTACGCCCACGTCGTGCCCGGCGGAGCGTCGAGCTCGGCCTTCTCGGCGAAGGCCGCCATGTCCGGCTCGAGGAACCACATGCGGGAGGATGCGTCCCAGCCGCCCTGCTCCTCGTCGAAGGGCAGGCCGCTCGTCATGCGCAGCAGCTCCTCCACCGTGATCGCATGCCGCGGGTCGCGCGGATCGCTCCACGCCTTCACCGGAGCGGGACGATCGGCCACGATCCGTCCCTGCCGCACGAGAATGCCGATCAGCGCGTCGACGACGGACTTCGTCACCGAGTTGCCGGGAATCGACGTTGCGACGCCGTAGCCTGGTGCGTACCGCTCGCCGACGATCCGACCCTCGTGGAGGACGACGACCGCCGTCGTGCCGAGCGGCGGCTCGCCCTCGGTCTCCACGAAGGCGCGATCGAGAGCGGCGCGCAGTGCTTCGTTCGCGGGCTCGACCGGCGTCGCCGGTCCGACCGCCGCCTCGGCCGTACGGAACGTCTCCGACGGCAGAGCAGGCTCGGCCTCGTGCACGAGGACGCAGCCGAGGCCGTCGCGATGGATCGCGCGACTCGCGAATCCGCCCGCGACGGTCGTGCGCACCTCCCCGCGCTCTCGGTCGACGTCGTAGCGAAGTGCCCAGTCGACGAGCCCCATGCCGGGCTGCGGGCGCATCGTCTCCGCGTACACCCGCTCCGGATCGAGTCCCGACACGAACGTTCCGGAGCAGATCGTCTGGCTGACGGAGCCGGAGGCGACCGCGATCGCTCGATCCGCTCGAACGCTCGCGCAGCCGGCCGCGAGAGTCGCGAGGATCGCGGAAGTCGCGAGCGTCGCGAGGGCCGCCGGCGCGAGCCGCCGGTCGACGCCTTGCCCCTGCCGCTCCGACACGAGGCTGCTTCTCCGTCTCCCTCAGCGCGCCGTGTAGCCGCCGTCGACGGGAAGGATCACGCCCGTGATGTACGAAGCGCGATCGCTCGCGAGGAAGAGCGCCGCCTCGGCGACCTCCTCCGGCCGTCCGAAGCGGCCGAGCGGGTGAAGCTCGGCGGCGGCTCGCTCGACCCCGGGCGCCGCGCGGATGCGATCCGTCATGTCGGTCGTGATGTAGCCCGGCGCGACCGCATTCACGCGTACGTGGCGGCGCGCGTAGTGGAGCGCGAACTGGCGCGTCAATCCGACGACGCCGTGCTTTCCGGCGACGTAGGCGGCGACGCCGTCGTCCGGCGGTCCCTCGCTCGCGAACACGCTCCAGAGCCCTCCGAGGCCTCCGATCGAGGCCGTGCTGACGATCGCTCCGCCGCCGCGCTTCGCGAGGAGCTCCGCACCGTGTCGCAGCCCGAAGAAGACGCCGCTCAGGTTGATCGCGTTCGTCCGGTCCCAGCCCGCGCCGCCGACTCCGGCGTTGTTGAAGACGACGTCGAGCCCTCCGAGCTCGCCGGCGGTCGCGTCGAGAGCTTCGCGGACCGCCTGCTCGTCGCTGACGTCGACGCTCTGCGAGCGAGCGCGACCTCCCGTCTCCTCGATCGCGCGCGCCGTCGCTTCGGCGCGCGCCGCATCGACGTCCGCGCACATCACGGACGCGCCGGAGCGGGCGAAAAGGAGGGCCGAGGCGCGGCCGATGCCGGCTCCGGCGCCGCTGATCCAGGCGACCTTTCCCGCGAGGTCCATGCGCGCGCGAGTCTACACGAGCGGTCGCGGAGCGCGAGAGAGAATCGCGCCGCACTGCGCCACGGTGGCCTGCGCAAGAACGTCTGTAATGCCGTCTGGTCCGACGGCGATTTCCTGCCGTCTTTGCCGTCGCAACCGCTTCGCGCCTCCCCCGAATCGTCAAGCCACACTTTCGAACGTGGCACCGGCCTTGCTGCATCATCCCTTCGGCCTCGAAACGAACCGCCAAGGAGAAGCTCCCATGCTCGGTACGGTACTTCTCCTCCTCATCGTCCTTGCGTTGATCGGTGCGCTTCCCACCTGGCTGCACAGCCAGGCCTGGGGCTATGGCCCGAGCGGCGGCCTCGGTCCGATCCTGGTGGTGCTGCTGATCCTGGTCTTGATGGGAAGGGTCTGACGCGGAAGGCATCGGGAAGTGTGCTAGCGGCAGTGGATGCTGCTGCGCTGGCTCTCCGGCCTACGCTTCCCGACGCTGTTCGTGCTCTTCGCGGCGCTCTTCGCGATCGACTTCGTCGTTCCGGACGTGATCCCGCTCGTCGACGAGCTGTTGCTCGGCGTCGGCACCGTCCTGCTCGGCTCGTTGCGCCGGCGACGAGACGAGCGGGTCATCGACGTGTCCCCGCCGAAGCCGTAAAGAGTCCGCATGGAGCCGTCGAACGGGTCGGGAGGCGATTGCCGCGTCGCGGCATTGAGCGGCGGGTCGTCCGGGATCGGCAAGGCGATCGCTGCCGCATTCTGCGCGCGTGGCTGGAAGGTCGCGCTCGGCGCGCGCCGCGTGGAGCGTGTCCGCGAGACGGTCGACTCGCTCCGGGAAGCGGGCGGAGCCGTCTTCGGCGACACACTCGACGTCACGGACGCCGGCTCGATCGACGCCTTCTACGACGCGGCGCGAGAGACGCTCGGTCCGATCGATCTCGTCGTGAGCTGCGCCGCGCACGCGCGGCCGGGGCCCTTCTGGGAGCTTCCGCCGGAGGAGATCCGCTCGGAGATCGACACGGGGCTGATCGGAGCGCTCCTCTTCGCGCGGCGCGGCGTTCGCGACATGATCGCGGCGCGCTCGCGCGGCGACGTCGTGTTCATCTCGTCGACGACGGCCGCGGTTCCCTGGCCGTTCCACTCGCCCTATGCGGCGAGCAAGGCGGGACTCGAGCAGGCGAGCCGCTCGATCGCGCTCGAGCTCGAAGGAACGGGCATCCGGTCGCTCGTCGTCCGCGTCGGCAACACCGTCGGGACGGGTTGGGCGAACGACTGGCAAGCACAGGATCTCGGCGTCACGCGCCGCTGGCAGCAGCTCGGCTTGATCCGCCACGGCGGCTTCATGCAGCCGGCGCAGGTCGCGGAAGCGGTGATCGCGGTCGTGACGACGCCGAGGGGCGTCCAGCTCGAGCACGTGACGGTGCACCCGGAGGCTCCGATGGCGGAGCCCGCCGAGGACTGAGCGAGCGCGGGAGGAACCATGGCGACACCGATGGAGAAAGCTCCCGAGCCCGATCTCGCGTACGTGCCGATCCCGAAGGAGCGCTACACGAGCCGCGAGTTCGCCGCGCACGAGTGGGAGCGCATGTGGACGAAGGTCTGGCTCATGGCGGGCCGCGCGTCCGACATCCCCGAGCCCGGCGACTACTTCACGTTCGAGATCGGACCCGAATCGGTTCTCGTCATCCGCCAGCACGACGGCGGGGTCGCCGCGCGGTACAACGTCTGCATGCACCGCGGGAACCGGCTGCGCGAGCCGGGACGCGGTCACGCCGAGCGCTTCTCGTGCCTGTTCCACGGCTGGGAGTACGACGTCGACGGCAAGCTCCTGCGTGCGCTCGATCCCGAGTGCTTCCCGCAGGGCGTTCCGTCCGAGCGCCTCGGCCTCCGCCCCGTGCGCTGCGACACGTGGGCGGGGTTCGTCTTCGTGTGCCTCGACCCGGAGGCGGAGCCGCTGCGCGATTACCTGGGCGTGATCCCCGCGCACCTCGACCCGTACGGCTTCGAGACCTGGAAGATCGCCTACGACTGCACGATCGAGATCGAGTGCAACTGGAAGACGTGCGTCGACGCGTTCAACGAGGCCTACCACCTCTCCGCGACGCACGCGTGGACGATCGAGTTCAGCGACGACGTCAACACCATCTACGACTGCTACGACCGCCACACGCGGATGATCTTCCCGGAGGTGCAGGCGAGCCCGCGGCACCCCGGCGCGGGGACGGTGACGCCGGCGATCAAGGACTTCTTTCTCGCGCGGGTCGGCGTCGACGTCGCGAGCTTCCGCGGCGGACCGGAGGAGGCGCGCACCGCTTTCGCGGAGGCGATCCGCAAGATGGGGCCTTCGCTCGGCGCGGACTTCTCGCAGCTCAACGAGTCGCAGATGTGCGACGACTTCCACTACACGATCTTCCCCAACCTCACGCTGAACACGCACTCGATGTTCGTGTGGGTGTTCACGCACCGGCCGCACCCGGACGATCCGAACAAGATGTACTTCGACTTCCTGAGCCTCGTGAACACGCCGGCGCACGACGTGCCCCGACCCGAGAAGCAGGTCCTCCGCACCGCGGACGGCGACACGCTCGACGGCAAGTGCGAGGGCGGAAACCTGATGGACGAGGACCTCTACAACCTGCCGCGGATCCAGAAGGGCATGCGGTCCGCCGCGTTCCAGGCGCTGCACCTCGGCAAGCAGGAGGTCCGCATCCTCCACTTCCACGACACGCTGATGCGCTACCTCGAGAACGGCGGGAGTGCCTGAGAACGCTCTCCGCTGGGTGAGCGTGCCGGTGGCGCCACCCGAGCCGGGCCGCACGGCCCTGCTCGAGCTCGAAGGCCGCCGGCTCGTGCTCTGCAACGCGGAGGGAGCGCTCTACGTCGTCGACGATCGCTGCCCGCACGCGGGCGCGGAGCTCTCGAAGGGACGCCTCCGCGGCTGCGTCCTCGAGTGTCCGTTCCACGGCGGCAAGCTCGACGTGCGGAGCGGAGCGCCCGTCACCCCGCCGATCCGCCATGCTGCGGCGACGTACGCGGTGCGGGTCGACGACACCGGCCTCGCGATCGCCCTTCCCGGAGCGTAGCTCGCGGTCACCATCGAGCCGGGTCAGCGCATCAGCTCGCCGGCGTTCACCATCAGCATCTGCCCCGTGATCATGCGAGCGCGATCCGAAGCGAAGAAGAGCACCGCCTCGGCGACGTCGTCGTCGCGCGGGATCTCGCCGAGCGGCATGTTCCGGGTGATCTGCGCGACGACCTCCGACTCCGGAACACCGCGGCGCGCGGCTTCTCCCTCGACGTAGCGCTCGACCGGCGGGCCCCACATCCAGGTCGGGATGACCGTGTTCACGCGAATGCGGTCGGGGCCGAGCTCGCGCGCCATGTAGTACATCGCCGTGATCATCGCGCCCTTCGACGACGCGTAGCCGATCTGGGGCATCTGCGGCAGGAACGTCGCCTGCGATCCGATCAGCACGATGCTGCCGCCGCCGCCCGAGCGCATCGCGGGAACCGCCGCGCGGATCACGTGCGCAGCGCCGATCACGTTCACCTCGAGCGCGTTCCGCCAGACCTCGAGGTCGGCCGCCATCACGCCGCCCGCGGTGTTGTCGACGGCTGCGACGAGAGCGAGGGCGTCGAGCCCGCCGAAGCGCGATACGGCGGTCTCGGCCATGCGTGCGCAGTCCTCGGCGTTCTTGACGTCGCCCGTGACGAGCGCGACCCGCGCCCCTCCGCCGAGCTCCGACGCGAGGGCCTCGAGCTTCGCGCGTGTGCGTGCGACGAGGACGACGTTCGCGCCTTCGCGGACGGCACCGCGTGCGATCTCACCGCCGAGCCCCGGCCCGGCGCCGCAGACGAGGACGGTCTTTCCATCGAGAATCATGCGAGCACTCCTTCCCTTCGGGTCACCCCGCAGAACGGCATTTCCCCAATCCGCGACCTGGCGCATCTACCTCTTCGAGCGCCGGGTTCCCACCTCGCGCGAAGGAGGTCGAAAGGACATGGCAACCAGCCGGAGGCGCCGCGACTCAGGCCGATTCGCTCGGCGGAAGCCGGCTCGGGCGCCGCGCCGGCGACTGCTCGGGATGCTCGGTGTCCTCGGTGTCCTCGGGGCCCTCGCTTCTTCCGGCCGAGAAGCGGCAGCAGGCCTCGACGCCGCCGAGATCGAGTCCGGCCGCATCGTGCACCTGCTCGGTCGGGCCGCCTTCGGACCGACCCCGGAGCTCGTGAGGGAGGTGCGGTCGCTCGGCCGCTCGGCGTGGCTCGCCCGGCAGATCGCACCCGAGGCGATCGCCGATCCCGATCTCGACAGGCGCCTCGCGCGCTACCCGTCGCTGTCGATGGACTACCGTGACCTGATCGAGAACTACCCGCGCCGCGAACCCGGCGAGCCGCAGCAAGGGCTCGGGCGGCCGCAGCGGATCGTGCTCGAGAACCAGGCGGCGCTGCTCACGCGCGCCGTGCACGCGCGCGCCCAGCTCCGCGAGGTGATGACCGACTTTTGGTTCAATCACTTCAACGTCTTCGCCGCCGAAGGGGCGATGCCATACTTGACGACGGCCTACCTCCGCGACGCCATCCGCCCGCGCGTGTTCGGCCGGTTCGAGGACCTCCTGCGCGCCACCGCCGAGAGCCCGGCGATGCTCTACTACCTCGACAACCGCTTGAGCCAGCGCGCGCGTCGCGGTCGCGGGACCGGGTTGAACGAGAACTACGCCCGCGAGCTCCTCGAGCTGCACACGCTCGGCGTCGAGGGGGGCTACGGCCAGGCGGACGTCGTGGAGGTGGCGCGCGCCTTCACCGGCTGGACCATCACTCCGCCGGAGACCGCGGGTCCGCTCGGCTTCCTCTTCCGTGCGCTCTGGCACGAGCCGGGGGACAAGGTCGTGCTCGGCACCGTCGTCCCCGGGGGCGGCAAGGACGAAGGCGATCGCATCCTCCGGTTGCTCGCCGGACACCCGTCGACGGCCCGGCACCTCGCGACGAAGCTCGTCACGCGCCTCGTCTCGGACTCGCCTTCGGAGGCCCTGATCGTGCAGGCCCGCGACACCTATCTCGCGACCGACGGTGACCTCGGTGCGACCGTTCTCTCGATTCTCGAAGCGAAGGAGTTCTACGCCCGGGCCCACCGGCGCACGAAGGTCAAGTCGCCCCTCGAAGCCGTCGCGAGCGCGATCCGCGCCGCCGGCGGCGAAGTGCGCCTGGGCGTCGAAGCCGCCCGCCTCGTCGGCGACCTCGGCCAGGGTCTGCTGCTCTCGCAGCCGCCGACCGGATGGTCCGAGGTGGCGAGCGACATCGTGAGCGCCGGCGGAATGGTGTCTCGCTTCGAGCTCGCCTATCGCGTCGCGTCGGGAAGCGTCGAGGGCGTCGATGTCGATGCTTCGACGTGGGAGCGGATCGTCGCGGTGTGGGGTGCTCCCGCACTCGCCTCCTATCTCCTCGGCCGCGCTCCCGGCCCCGACACGCTCGCGGCTCTCGAGATGGCACGCCGCGACGGCGCGAGCGGTACGCTGCTTGCGGCCCTCGTGCTCGCGAGCCCCGAGTTCCAGCAGCAGTAGGGAAAGCCAGGGCGACGGACATGGTTCGGAAGCTCACTCGACGTCAGGTCCTTCACGGTGGCGGCGCGGCGGTTCTCGCCGCCGGGCTCGCGCCCTTCTTCGGGCTGCGACGCGCGGGCGCCTCTGCGGTGCGCCGCGTCCTCGTGGCGATCTTCCAGCGTGGTGCCGTCGACGGACTCAACATGGTCGTGCCGCACGGCGAACCGACGTACTATTCGCTTCGTCCGACGATCGCGATCCAGCCGCCCGGCAGCGAAGGGGGCGCGCTCGATCTCGACGGCGACTTCGGCCTGCACCCGTCGATGTCGGCCTTGCTTCCGAGCTGGCAAGCCGGCGAGCTCGCGATCGTTCACGCCTGCGGCTCGCACGACCCGACGCGCTCGCACTTCGACGCGCAGGACTACATGGAGACGGGGCTGCCCGGGGACGGCGCGACGGAAGGTTGGCTCGCTCGACACCTCCGGTCGAGTGCGAACGGCGGCGCGCTGCGCGCCGTCTCCCTGACGGGCAGCATCCCGCGCGTGCTCGCCGGAGCCGTCGAGGTCTACGCCGCACCATCGCTCACCGACCTGACGCTCGGGCGGAGCACCGAGGCGGCGATCGCGCGAACGGCGCTCGAGCGCATGTACGGCCCGCGCAGCGATCTCCTCGGCGTCACGGTTCGGGACACGCTCGCGAACTTCGACGTCTTCAGCGCTCTGGATCGCGAGGTCTACCGCCCGGCAAACGGCGCCGTCTATCCCGCGGGCGAGCTCGGCACGCAGCTCCGCGAGGTAGCGCAGGTGCTGAAGGCGGACCTCGGGGTCGAGGTCGCGTTCCTCGACGTCGAGGGCTGGGATACGCACGCCAACCAGGGTGGCTCGGCAGGCGAGCTGGCGAATCGCTTGCGCAACCTCGCCGACGCGCTGGCGGCTTTCCGACTCGATCTGGGCGAGTCCATGGCCGAAGTCTCGGTCCTGACGATGAGCGAGTTCGGACGTACCGCCGCGGAGAACGGTACGCGCGGCACCGACCATGGGCATGGCACCGCGATGCTGCTCCTCGGGGGCACGGTGCGCGGCGGCCGCGTCTACGGCGCCTGGCCGGGTCTTCGGTCTGCGGAGCTCTACGAAGGCCGCGATCTCGCGGTCACCACCGACTTCCGCTCCCTGTTCGCAGAGGTCGCCGTGCGACATCTGGGCAACCCGGATGTGGCTTCGGTCTTTCCCGGGTTCGCGTGGGATCCGACGAGTCGGCTCGGCGTCGTCGTTTGAAGGAAGCGCCTCTGCTAGACGTGCGCCGATGGCGCAGCCCACGCAGCGCTTCGGGCACTGGCTCCGGCACAACACGCGCCGGTACGTCCGTCCCCTCTTCTCGCGACCGCTCTCGAAGCTCGCCGCGCTCGTCGTTCCCTACATCTACATCGCGTACATGCGTCTCGTCTGGTCGACGAGCCGGATCGAGGGCGGCAAGGAGTTCGGCGCGCTGATCCGCATGGCGGAGGAGTACGACGGTGCCGTCGCGCTCCTGTGGCACGAAGAGGTGCTGACCGTCGCGTACGGCTATCCCTACGTCGGCATCCGCGGACACACGCTCGCGAGCCTCGGCGAGTCGGGCGAGGTGATCGCGCGTATGCTCAAGCTCTGCGGCTATGTCGTCTTCCGCGGCGGCTCGACCTCGGGAAAGGCCCGGCGGCGCGAGGGCACGCTGCTCGAGATGATCGAGCACATGCGGACGACGCCGGAAGTCACCTACGGCTTGACGGTCGACGGCTCGAAGGGTCCCGCCTACCGCATGAAGACCGGTGGGATCGTGATCGCGCGAGAGTGCGGCAAGCCGATCGCGCTCGTGCGCACCTGGTACAAGCGCTGTCTCCGCCTCCGCACCTGGGACCGCATGGCGGTTCCGCTTCCCTTCAACGTCATCCGCTACTACATCCGCGGTCCGTACCACGTGCCGGAGAGCGCGCGGACGGACGAGGGCCTCCTCCAGTTCCGCAACGAGATCGAGAGCGACCTGATCGACCTCGCGGTGCAGAGCTACACGGACATGGGGCAGGAGCTGCCGCCGAACCTCGTCAAGCGCGACGAGGCGAGCCTCTCCGCCGCCTGAGCGCCGCGCGTCGGCTCTCAGAGGATCGTCTTCGTCCAGCCGCCGTCGACGTTGATGCAGGTGCCGGTGATCCACGACGCCTGCGCGGAGCAGAGGAACACGACGATCGCGGCGACTTCCTCCGGCGTGCCGAACCTCCCGATCGGGATCGGCCGCCGCGGCCCGTAGTACGCGAAGACCGCTTCGTCCGCGCTGAGGCCGTCCGCGGGCTTCCCCGCCTCGGCGAGGCGAACGCGAGCGCTCGCCTCGACCGCCGGCGTCCGCGTCAAGCCGGGACAGACGCAGTTCACGAGGATCTGGTCCGCCGCGAATGCGTTCGAGAGAGTCTTGCTCAGGTTGATGAGCGCCGCCTTCGCCGCGTTGTAGTGGCAGACGACGACGTCCGGCTGATGCGCCGAGGTCGACGAGATCATGACGATCCGCCCGCCGCCCTGCTTCTGCATCTCCGGGATCACGAGACGCGAGCAGCGCATCGCGCTCATCAGGTTCAGGTCCCAGGCGTGCTGCCAGTCCTCGTCCGCGAGGTTCAGGAAGCCCGCGGGACCGGGTGCGCCGCCGGCGTTGTTCACGAGGACGTCGATCCGCCCGAAGCGGGTGCGCGTCTCCTCGATCAGGTGCGCGCAGCCCTCCGCCGTGCCGACGTCGGCCGGGATCGCGGCGATCGGCGTCGAGAGCTCGGCCGAGAGCGCCGCGCGCGCCTCCTCGAGGCGCTCCCGGCCGCGCGCGCTCATCACGACCCGAGCGCCCTCCGCGGCGAGGCCGCGCGCGATCTCGAGCCCGATGCCCGTGCTCGAGCCGGTGACGACGGCGACCTTCTGCGCGAGCCCGGTTTCCATGGACGATCTCCCTCTTCGAGCCTCGGCTCGAGCTCCGGATCGACTCAGCTCGGCGCGAGGTGCCCGCCGCCGTCGGCGTAGAGCGTGTGTCCCGTGAGATAGCGCGACTCCTCCGTCGCGAGGAACACCGCGATCGGCGCGATGTCGCCCTCCGGATCGCCGAGCCGCGCCACGGGCCGCGTCTCCATCAAGCGCTGAAAACGCTCCGGGTCGCGCTCGGCGAACTGCTTCCCGCGCGCGCTCATCGCCGCGGGTGCGATGCAGTTGACGAGGATGCCGTGACGTCCCCACTCGCGCGCCGCGGTGCGCGTCAGCGCGAGGATCCCGAGCTTCGCGGCGTTGTACGGACCGAGCCCGGGGTCGCCCCGCTCCGCGGCGAGCGAGATGACGTTCACGATGCGACCGCCGTCCCGACGGAGGTGTGGGAACGCCGCCTGCATGCACCAGAGCGTCGCCTTCGGTCCGGTGCGGAGAACGAGATCCATCTGCTCGTCCGCGACGTCCTCGAGCGGCGTGTAGGGGACGAAGCCCTGCGCGTTGTTCACGAGCACGTCGAGCCGGCCGAAGCGGCTCGCCGCCAGCTCCACCATCCGCTCCACGTCGGCGCGGACGCCGACATCGGTCGCAACCGCGATCGCCTCGCCGCCCGCTTCCCGAATCCGCGAAGCGGTACGCTCGGCGCGATGCTCGCGCAGCTCGGCGACGACGACTCGCGCTCCCTCGCGCGCGTAGGCGAGCGCGATGCCTTCGCCGATGCCCTGGCCCGCGCCGGTGACGATCGCGACCTTCCCTGCGAGACGATTCGACGTTGCGACGCTCATACTCTCACGCTCTCACGCCCTCGACGATGCTCGTCCCGAAGTTGTCCCGGATCGGAAGCACGTGCCCGACGCGAAGCCCCGCCGCACGATAGGGATCCGTCCACTCCGCGAGCGTCCGCTCCTTGCCGGGGATGAAGACGAGCATGTTGATGTCGAGGAGCTTCGCAGCCGTGCCGCTCGTGTCGCCGGCCGGCGGGAGAACCGCGTCGACGCAGAGAACGCGCCCGTCCCCCTGCATCCGCCGGACGCAGTGCTGGAGGAGCGCGACGCAGCGCTCGTCGTCCCAGTCGTGGATGATGTGCTTCATCACGTAGACCTCGGCGGCGGGCACGTCGGCGAACATTTCGCCGCCCTGATACGTGAAGCGCGCGGTGACGCCGGGATCGCTCGGCAGCTGCGCGCGGACGATCGGCTCGAGGTCCGGCATGTCGAGGACGGTGGCGCGGAGCTCCGGGTACTTCGCGAGGAGGGCAAGGGCGAGATGCCCGAAGCCTCCGCCGACGTCGGCGACGGTCTTCACGCCGGTGAAGTCCCAGAGCTCGAGCACGCCGCGAAGCGAGCCGTTGCTGTTCGCCTTCATCGCCGCGCCGAACTCCTCCATCTCCTTCGGGTTCGAGCGGAGGAAGTCCCAGTACTCTGCCCCCAGACGTGACTTGGGCTGCGGCTCGCCGCTGCGCAGCGCGTCGCCGAGGCCGCCCCAGACCGTGTACCAGCTCCGCCCGAAGATCTCGGTGATCGCCTTGATCGAGACGGGCGAGTCGGCGGTCAGCGCGTCCGAGAGCGGCGTCGGGCCGTAGCGGCTCTCCGCGTCCTCGGTGAAGAGCCCGAGGCTCGCGCAGGCGCGCAGCGCGCGCTGCAGGGACGGCGCGTGCGCGCGGACGCCGTGCCGCTCGACGAGCTCGAGCGCCGTCGACGGACCGTGCTTCTTCACGAGGTCGGGGACGTGCAGCTGCGTGATCTCGGAGATGGTCTTCGAGACCCATCCACCGATCACCATCTGCATCACGACGTCCTGGGGCGCAGGGGGAATCGATCCTGTCGATGCCTCTTGGCTCATGGTTCGACACCTATCCAGCGCGATCCCGGTGACGCAACCGCGGACCGCGGACCGCGGACCGCTGGAAAGGACGCTTGCGTCCGAGCAGGCGACGTAGTCGTTTGGGCCATGCCCGCGAAGGGGTTTCGAGCCGAGCGGCCGGCACGGTGGTCGTCCGCGCTGACGGCGCTCGCGCTCGTCTCCTCCTCGTGCGGCGACGCGGCCGCGCCGGAGAGCTGGCGTCTCGCCTCGCCGAGCGGACGCGTCGTCGTCGAGGTCGCGCAGGCGAACCGCGGAGGCGACGGTCCCTATCCCGACGCGGTGCGCCTCTACTACCGCGTCCTTCGCGACGGAGCGGAGGTGCTCGCGTGGTCTCCGCTCGGCTTCCGCACGGAGACGCAGGACCTCGTCGACGGCCTCGCGTGGCGCTCGGAGCGCCGTCGCGAGATCGACGAATCGTATCGCACCGCGTTCGGAAAGCGCCTCGTGCGCGCGCACCACGCGCACGAGCTGACGCTCGGATTCGCGAGCGCGAGCGGCGCCGAGATCGAGATCGACTTCCGCGCCGCCGACGACGGCTTCGCGTTCCGCTACCGCCTGCCCGGCGCGGACACGGCCGTCGCGGCCGGCGAGGAGACCGGCTTCCGCTTCACGGAGGGAACGGAAGGCTGGATGCAGCCGTACGATCGCGCGACCCCGTTCGGCCCCGCGTACGAGGAGTTCCCGCGCCGCGTCACGGCCGGCGAGTCGAACGCGCAGAACGGCTGGAGCTGGGCCGCTCTCTTCCGCGCTCCCGGCGGCGCGCACGTCCTTCTCGCCGAAGCGGGGCTCGACGCGACGTACGCGGGCACGCACCTCGCGCAGCCGGAAGGGACGCTCTACCGCGTCGCCTTCCCGGGCGAGGGCGAAGGAAACTCGATCGGCCAAGCGAAGCCGCATGCGACGCTTCCGTGGACGACGCCCTGGCGCGTCGCGATCGTCGGCGACCTCGCGACGATCGTCACGTCGACTCTCGTGGACGACCTGAGCGACGGTCCCGCGGAAGGCGTGTCCGCGGAAGCGCCGTGGCTCCGCCCGGGCCGGAGCGCCTGGTCGTGGTGGAGCCAGAACACGGGCGACCCCGCCCTGCAGCGGCAGTACGTCGACTTCGCCGCGGAGATCGGCTGGGAGTACGTGCTCGTCGACGCGAACTGGACCGACTGGCCCTCGCCGTACGAGGACGTCGCGGCGCTCGTCGCCTACGCGCGCGAGCGCGGCGTCGCGATCACGCTCTGGTACAACTCCGGCGGCGCGCACAACGTCGTCACCGAGAAGCCCCGCGACCTGATGGACGATTCCGACGTCCGCCGCGCCGAGATGGCGCGCATCGCGGCGCTCGGCGTCTCCGGCATCAAGGTCGACTTCTTCCAGAGCGACAAGCAGGACCGAGTCGACCAGTATCTCGGTATCCTCGCCGATGCCTGGTCGTCGGAGCTCCTGGTGAACTTCCACGGCTCGACGCTACCGCGCGGCTGGCAGCGGACGTGGCCGAACCTCGTTTCGATGGAGGCCGTGCACGGCGCCGAGTACTACCGCTTCGGCTTCGGCCCGGCGGCGATCGACAACGTCCGCCTCGTGTTCACGCGAAACGTCGTCGGCTCGATGGACTACACGCCGGTCACGTTCGCGGCAGCGCTCGAGCAGAAGGGCATCTCGTACGCGCACCAGCTCGCGCTCGCGGTCGCCTTCGAATCGGGCATCCAGCACTTCGCGGACCGAGCGGACGCGGATCCCGTGGAGGGCTTCCGACGCGTCTTCGCGGAAGCGCCAGCGGCGCGCGAGGTGCTCGCCGCGGTGCCAGCGGCGTGGGACGAGACGCGGCTTCTCGACGGAGATCCGGACTCGCACGCGGTCGTCGCGCGACGCTCGGGCGAGGAGTGGTGGATCGGCGGGATCAGCGGCTCCGACGCGGAGGTCGAGCTCGTGCTGGACCTGAGCTTCCTCGCGGAGCGGACGTGGTCGCTGCAGGTCGTCGGAAGCGGCGCGTCGCCGGACGCGCTCGCGGAGTCGGCGCGTGCGTACGACCGGAGCGAGGCGCTGCGCATCCGACTCGACCCCCGCGACGGCTTCGTCGCGCGCCTTCGGTGATCCGGTGAAGCGCACGCGAAGCGTCATGCGAGTCTTCGACGCAGCCCCCGCCGCTCTCGTCACGCTCGCCGTTCTCGGTTCCGATGGCGGCCCTCCCGGGCCGACACCCCCCTACCCCGAGCCGACGCCCAGGATCCACAAGATGATCGGAACCGGCTTGTTCTTCCGCGAAGACGTCGAAGGTGCGACCGGAGGAAAATGGCAAGCACTCTGCCCTACCCCAACGGGCGTGGAGCTCCTCACGACGCAGGTCGAGATCCGCGCCGTTCCCCACCCGCTCGAGCACGAGAAGGAGAAGCCAACGGGCGGACGCTCCGTCGAAGCGGACCGATGCAAGGACGCCGTCGTTCTCTTGCGGCTTCCGGGGCTCACGGACGGGCCCGTCCCCACGAGCGCGATGGGCCCGCTGTCGATCCCCGAGCACCACTCGACGATCCTGCGACTTGGAAGCTCGACCTACATGCAACTTGGAGCCGAACATGAGCGCACGGAGGATCCGCTGCTCGTGATCGCGGCGATCGGTGACGGACAGCAGCAGCTCGCGAAGCTCGACGGCTGCTGCAACGACACCTGGCCCGGCATCGTGTGGGCCGGAGATCTCGACCGCGACGGCAAGATCGACCTGCTCCTGAACCTGAGCATCCACTATGCGGCGGGGAACCTCGTGCTCTTCCTTTCCTCTGCCGCGAAGCCCGGCGAGCTCCTGGGCGAGGTGGCACGGTTCGAGTCGGCGAGCTGCTGACGCGGAGTACGGCTTGCGATAGACCCGCCACCAACGAGGAGCGGGCCATGTCGAACCCGAACGGTGAATCCAGAGCACGTCGGCGCACGATCTCGATCGCTACTACGATGACCGCGATCGCATTCTCGAGCGCCTGGCTCGCGGCCGCGCCGTGCGAAGCGACGGTCGCGACCGCGGCCGTCGAGGGACCGATCACCGGGGGCACGTTCGGCCGGCCCTTCGGCACGTCCTCGGACGTCGATCCCGCCGAATACGGCTACGTCGAGGAGGAGTACTTCCTCTCCGGCGAGGCGACGACCTACGAACCCGCGGCCGGTGCGACGCTCGGCGAAGACGGCCACTGGAGCGTCGTCCGCACGGGCACGGAGCCCTATCGGACGCGCATCCTCGTGCGGCGGCCGACCGACCCCGCGCGCTTCAACGGTACGGTGATCGTCTTCTGGATGAACACGAGCGCCGGCTTCGACATCTCCGACTTCGGGGTCGCGCAGCTCATGCAGCGCGGCTTCGCGCACGCCTTCGTCTCCGCGCAGCGCCAGAGCGTCGAGGGCGGCGACATCCTCGGCAATCCGGGCACGCTCGGCCTGAAGGACTGGGATCCGGAGCGCTACGGATCGCTCGACGTTGCGAGCACCGACCTCTCGTTCGACATCTTCTCGCAAGCCGCGCAGGCGGTCGGGCCCGATCGTCCGGTGCTGCCGAACGATCCGATGAACGGCCTCCGCGTCGAGCGCACGTTCGCCGCCGGAGGCTCGCAGTCGGCCGGCTGGCTCGCGACCTACTACGACGCGGTGCAGCCGCTCGAGCGCGTCTTCGACGCGTTCCACATCCTCTTCTACTTCGGCCGCGGCAATCCGCTCGCGGAGGACGTCGAGATGCCGCCGGCGCTGCGCTTCCGCACCGACCTCGAAGCGCCCGTCCTCGTCCTCAACACCGAGAACGAAGCGCTCGCGTACGAGCCGTCGCGCCAGCCCGACACCGATCGCTTCCGCTTGTGGGAGTACGCCGGCCTGAACCACACCGGCGGCACGATCGGCACGGAGCGGCTGAACGTCTACATGGAGCGCGAGTTCGGCTTCGCGCTGCCGATGCCGAATTGCGCGCTTCCCGTCGACACGATCGACTCCGCACCGATCGGCTCCGCGGGAGCCGTGGCGGTCGACGAGTGGATCCGCACGGGAGAGCCGCCGGCGGCGCTGCCTCGGATCGAGCTCGTGACGGAGCCGGCTCTCGCGATCGAGCGCGACGAGCGGGGCAACGCCCTCGGCGGCATCCGCATCCCGCCGGTCGCGGTCCCGACGGCGACGCACGGCGCACCGAACGGCGAGCGCGCGAACATCCAGTGCTACCTCCTCGGCTACGAGGTGCCGTTCACCGCGGCGGAGCTCCGCGCGCTCTATCCGAGCTTCGCGTCCTACGCGACGAGGGTGCGCCGCTCCGCACTCGAAGCCGAGCGCGTGGGCTACCTCCTGCCCGAGGACGCGCGCGTCTATCTCGACGTCGACGACCCGGGGCTCGCCTCGCTTCTCGGCTGCCCGGCGCTCGTTCCGGGCGGACGGGTCGACGCCGGGCGACGCTCGCCGTCGGCGTGCCTCGAGCCGACGCGCCGGACGCACGTGCCGATGCTGCGCGCCCCGTGAGCCGCGCTCCTTGACGCATCGCCCGCATCGGCCCATAAGCCCTCTCCATGGACCCGATCGGGCGGACGCAAATCCTCGACGTTTCGCGCGAAGCACTGCAGAAGAGCTGGGGCTGGCTCGTCGCGCTCGGCGTGCTGCAGGTCGTCCTCGGGACGATCGGCCTCGGCAGCGCGTTTCTCTTCACGGTCGCGAGCGTCATGCTCTTCGGCGCGCTGATCTTCGTCGGCGGCGTCGTCGGGATCGTGCAGGCGTTCGCGGCGCGGCAGTGGAGCGGATTCTTCCTCCAGCTCCTGATCGGCATCCTCTACGTGCTGGCCGGGGTCGTGACGTTTCTCGATCCGCTCGCGGCCTCGGTGATCTTCACGCTCGTTCTCGGCATCGCGATCCTCGTGACCGGCGTGTTCCGCGTCGTCCTCGCGATGCAGCATCGCGACCTCGCCGGCTGGGGCTGGATCCTCGCGAGCGCGGTCATCTCGATCTTCCTCGGCCTCGTCATCATCGCGCGCTGGCCGCTCTCGGGCTTCTGGGTGATCGGCCTCTTCGTCGCGATCGAGCTCCTGATGAACGGCTGGGCGTGCCTCCTGCTCGGGCTGGGAGCGCGTGCAGCCGCCCGCGGTGCCGGTGCTCAGGGGACGCCCGGCACTCCCGGCACGCCGGGCACCGCTGCGGAGACCTGACCAGGCTCAGAGCCCGTAGAGCCGGCGCGCGCGTTCTCGTAGGCGATCTTGCGCGTCTCGTCCGCCGGCACGCCGGCGAAGGTGCGCGCGACGAAGGAGAGGCTCTGGAGATACTCGCGCCAGAAGCTCGGCAGCGGCGCGACGTGCGAATCGGCCGAGAGGAGCGGCGCGGACATGCTCCGCGGAGCCCATCCCGCGCGCAGTCGAAATTCGAAGCGCTCTTTGACTTGGAGGGCGTGCCTCCGCACATTCGGAGGCCGTGCGTGACACCGCCCGCGACCGCATGATCGCCGAGGCACCGCTGGCGGTCGTGGCGGCCACTGCGGCGCTCTGCTGGATCTTCGGCGACGACTGGCTCCAGGCCGGGACCCCTGCGTGGACGCTCTTCGTCACGGCATGGCTCTTCGGCGTGATCCTGCTCGCCGCCCTCGCAACCGTCCGCCACGCCGAGGTCCTGGCGACGCGCCTCGGAGAGCCGTTCGGGACGCTCATCCTCACGCTTTCGGTCACCACGATCGAGGTCCTCATGGTCTCGGCGGTGATGCTGACCGGCGCGGACCAGCCCGAGCTCGCACGCGACACGATGTACAGCGTCGTGATGATCGTGCTGAACGGTCTCGTCGGGCTCTCGCTCCTCCTCGGCGGCCTTCGCCATCACGAGCAGGAGTACAACCTGCAGGGTGCGAACGCGTTCCTCGCTCTGATCCTGCCGCTCGCCGTCCTGACGCTGATCCTGCCGCGCTACACGCGCGCGACGCCCGGACCGATCCTGTCCTCGACACAGGAGCTCTTCCTGATGGCGGTGGCACTCGGTCTCTACGCCGTCTTCCTCGCCGTGCAGACCGTGCGTCACCGCTCGTATTTCACCGCGAGCGCGGCAGGGTCGGAGGAAAGCGAGCACGCGTCGGAGCACGGGGCCTCGACGCTCCCGACCGCCGCGCATGGGCTCCTCCTGCTCGCCTACCTCGTCCCGGTCGTGCTCCTCTCGGAAGAGCTCGGGATCCCGCTCGAGCGCTCGGTCGAGGCTCTCGAAGCACCGCAGGCGCTGACCGGCATGCTCGTGGCGCTCCTGATCCTCGCTCCGGAAGGGGTGGCGGCGCTGCGCGCTTCGCTCGCGAACCAGCTGCAGCGCGCCGTGAACGTGGCGCTCGGATCCGCGGCGGCGACGATCGGCCTCACGGTTCCCGCCGTGCTGGCGGTGAGCCTCTGGACGGGAAAGCCCGTCGTCCTCGGGCTCGACGACGACGAGACCGTCATGCTCGCACTGACGCTCCTCGTCTCGGTCGTCACCTTCAGCAGCGGACGCACGAACGTCCTGCAGGGCGCCGTGCACGTCGTATTGTTCCTCGCCTATGTGCTTCTGGTTTTCGACTAGGAGCGCGGGCGGAGGAACGAGCGGCCGTCGACGTCTGCGAGGGACACGCCGAGGAGCGACGCGAGCGTCGGAGCGAAGTCCTCGTCGTGCACGGACGGGAGCTGGACGCCAGCCTCGGCGCTCGGGCCGCGCACGAAGAACGCTCCGCCGGGACGATGATCGCCCGTACGTCGCGTGCTCGTATCCTCGCCGGACACGATGCCGATCCTCGCCGAAGAAGCGCCCGTGATCGGCTCGTCGCGGTTCCATCGAACGAAGAGATCGGGAAGGAGATCGACGTTCTCGCCGGGAAACTCCTCGGCGGAGCGGATCACCTCCTTGACGAGCGGGCGTCCGCTCGCGGGCTCGATCAGCTCGCGGAGGTCGGCGGCCAGGCGTGCAACGACGGCGTCCGCCTCCGCTCCGGGCCGCACCTTTCCATGCGGCTCGCGCCCGACGAGGTTCAGCCGGATTCCGGCGCTGTTCGCGTTCGTCGGGACGAGAAAGTAGCGCCGGCGACTCCGGTCGTCCGCGTCCGGCATGCGGTTCACGGCGCGCGCGAGCGAAGCGAAGCGCTCGGTGAAGCGGAGCGGAAGCCTCTTCCACCAGCGCCGAGCCGTGTCGAGGAATCCGCGCATGGCGGGCGCCGGATGACCCTCGAGGCGCCGCAGCACCTCGTCGAGGAGATGGGTCGCGTCGTAGTGCGCCGACATGCGGTGCGTGCAGAGGACGACGACCTCCGTCTCCGGTGCGACGAGCCCGACGAGACGGCCGACGGCGCGATCGAGCGCCACGTACACGTCGCGTATCGGATCGCCGATCTCGGCGCGCACCGTCGGATCGTGCTTCGGATGCGATCGATCGTGCACGTGCCAGTACTGATGTCCGACGCAGTGGCTGTCGCCGAAGCCGAGCATGAAAAGGTCCCACGGCTCGCGCTGAAGGAGGTCCTCGGCGATCGCGACCTTCGTCTCGATGCGCCGAAGCAGCATTTCGCGCAGCACGCGCTCGCCGTCGTCGCGATCCATCACCCAGTCGCAGCGGCGGAATCGGGAGGCGCCGAAGCACGCGTGCACCTCGTCGATCAGCGGCGCGGGCCAGGAGCACGCCGGGACGTCGGCGTCGTGCGTCCCCCAGTCGACGATCTGGATGCCGTTCAGCCCTTCGCAGAGCGGCGCCTTCGGCACGTCGAAGAGCGCGACGCGGCGGCCCGATCGCGAAAGCGCGTTCCAGAAGGGCGGACGCTTCACGTCCCGTCCGAAGAAATCGGCGATCTCGTACGAGCCGGGAGCGAGCTGCTCGCAGTAGTAGCAGCCGTGCCGCCCGGGCGTCGTACCCGTCCAGAGCGAAGGCCAGACGGAGCCCGTGTAGATCGCGGGCGCGTTCACCACCTCGCCGAACGAGCCGGCGCGGCGGAGCGCAGCGAGGTTCGGCAGGAGTCCTTGGCCGGACCACTCCTCGACGAGGTCCCGAGAAGCCGCGTCGAGCGCGATGAACAACACCTTCGGAGAAAAGACCACCGAACCGTCCGTCAAGCGGTGCGCGGACGCACTGCCATCGCTTGGCTCACCCGCGCGCGGAAGTCCAGGGGCAGGCCCCAAACGGCGGCGTACGCGAGAAGCTCGCGCGCTCCGGGGCGGCCGTGGCGAAGCGCTTCCTTCAGGAGAAATGGAAACGCGGCGAGGTCGCGCTCCGTGCGAGCGCTCAAGCTCACCCACGTCAAGAGGAATCCCGCGTAGGCGCGCTCCGTCACGGCTCCGGGCACGCGCTCGCGCAGGCGCGTGATCCACGCGCGGGAGAGGCGCCAGTCGTGCTGGTTGCTGCGACGCTCGCGTCCGCCCTGGCGCTGCCAGACCGCGAGCGGCTTCTCGCCGAACGGCACCTCCACGCTCGTGCCGTCGAGGCGATCGACGCGACAGAGCCAGTCGATGTCGCAGTGCTTGACGAGGTCCTCGCTCATCGGCTCGCGGCGGAAGAGATCCGTCGGACCGAAGAGCACCGACGTCGGCAGGATGCCCTCGCCGAACGCGAATTGGCTCCGGCAGAACAGGTACTCGGAAGCACGCTCGCCCGGACGTGGCGGACGGAGCGGCCAGAGCACGTCTCCCGACTCCGAGCGCGCGAGGAAGCGGCATCCGATCACCGGCTCGGGCGAAGCCGACGACTCCGCGGCGCGGAGCTGCACGGCGAGCTTCTCGGGATGCCACTCGTCGTCGTCGTCGAGAAGCGCGGTCCACGAAGCGCGCGCGAGGGCGACGCCCGTGTTGATCGCTGCAGGCTGACCGCCGCGCTCCTCGCGAACGCGAACGCGAACGCGCGGATCCGGGAGATCGCGGAGGACGCGCTCGGTCTCCGCGTCCGGCCCGTCGAGCACGACGATCAGCTCGAGATCGCGAACAGTCTGCACGAGGACGCTCGCGACGGCCTTCGCGACGAGATGCGGACGAGCGAAGGTCGTCAGGACGACCGAGACGCGCGGGCTCACCCCGCCTCCGCGCCTACGGGACGAGGACTCTCGCGAAGCTCCTCGATGACTCCGAGGTAGCGCTCGACGTGCGCCGCCGCGGACCAGCGCGTGCGAAACGCGATTCTCCCGCTCTCGCCGAGCGCTTCACGGGCTCGGACGTCGTCGAGGAGACGCGCCGCCTGCGCGATCATCTCCTCGTCGCCGTCGTAGACGAGCCCTCCCCCGCCGTCCGCGACGGCCTCCCGCAGAGAACCTCGATTGCGCACGATCACCGGCGTCCCCTCGCGGAACGCTTCGAGGAGGACGAGCGGGAACAGCTCGAACGTGAGCGAGGGCACGACGACCGCGATCGCGTTCCGGTAGAGCTTCCGGAGATCGTCGATCGGCACGTGCCCGAGAAGCTCGATCCGGTCGCTTCCCGCCGCGAGCTCCCGAAGCCGCTTCTCCTCCGCGCCCGCTCCCGCGACGACGAGGCGCGCACGGCCCCAGCGGCGGAACGGCTCGATCAGGGTCTGCGGTCCCTTTCCATGCTCGAGGCGGCCCGCGTAGAGGAAGTACGGATCCGACTGCGGAACGCGCGCCACCGGCTCGCCGTCCGGCACGAACGTCGGCAGATGGACGACCGGCGCCTTCAGCTCGAGCTCCGCGTGCCGCCCGATCGCGTAGCGGCTCGGCGAGAAGAAGGCGTCGACGTGCGCGAGGGAGCGGCGCAGCAGGCCAACCCGTCGCCACCACTGCGGCGGACGGCCCTGGCGGATCGTGCAGAGCGCGCAGCTTCGCTTCTCGCAGGGCTCGCGTCCGTCGCGCAGCAGGAGATTCGTCGGGCAGACGAGCCAGTACTCGTGGAAGGTGTAGAGCTTCAGCGCGCGCCCGTACTGCAGCACCTTCGCTCCGCCGACGAGCGACGGGTTGTGGTAGTGGATCACGTCGAACGGCTTCGCGAGGATCCGGCGGAGCCGCTTCGTCTTGAAGAGCGGACGGCCCGTCTGGTGCGTGGCGAGAGGCGAGAGCGCGCCGAACGGGCTCTCGAGGCCGTGCACGGTGACGTCGGCGTCCAGAGCGTCTTCCGCCCCGTCTTCGGCTCCGTCTTCGGCCCCGTCTTCGGCCCCTTCTTCGGCCCGAACGTTCGGAGCCGGCGGAATCGCGCCGCCGAGCGTCCGATACGAATCGCGACAGTGCACGACGTCGACTTCGTGCCCGCGCGCGGCAAGCTCGCGCGCGAGGTGGCGAACGAAGTTCGCGTCTCCGCCGAAGCCGTACGGCGGATAGAACGTCGCGATCATGCAGAAGTTCACGGCTGCGCCGATATCTACACGGGGACCGAGCTCCGCGCGCTTCTATCTTACGCGCTTCACGCGGACGTCGCTTCGATCACATGGAACAGGCCGCCGGGAAGGATGCGCGTCATGCGCAACCCCGCGCCGGCGAGGAGATCGCGATACTGCCGCTCCGTCCGCTCCGCGCCGCCCGGGCCGCGCATCATGTTGAGGTCGCCGAGCGCGATCGAAGCGTGCTGCGGATCCTCGGAGAGCGGCGACGGCAGGATGCGCTCGACGAGGAGCAGCTTGCCCGACTCGGGCAGCGCTTCCCGGCAGTTCCGCAGGACCTTGCGGCTTCTCTCGTCGTCCCAGTCGTGGATGATGCTCTTCAGGAGAGGAGTCGCCCATCTCCGCGAGCTTCTCGAAGCGGCTCTCGGCTTCGATCCGGGCGAGCTCGGACCCGCTCTTCCCGGTGCGCACGGTCTCGACGAGCCCGCTCCAGGATTGCCGCAGGAACTCGCCTTCCATCAACGCCCACGGCTTGAGGGATTGCGGATGCTCCGTCGCGAGACGCCGCCCCATCGACGTCAGCGCGAACGCGCCGCCGCCGGCCGGCGTGCAGAGCCCGATCGTGACGAGCGCCTGCAGCAGCCGATGCAGAGACGGAGCATGCGCGTCGGCGAGCCGGGCGAGGTCGTCCGACGACTTCGGGCCGGCGAGCAGCAGGTCGGGGATACCCAGCCGCGCCGCCGTGTAGATCACCGCGGTGACGCGATGTCCTCCCAGCTTCTCGAGAAGCGCGATCGCGGATGGAACGTCCGGGTCGTTCGGCATGAAGCTCCTCCCTCTCTCCGGCACGTAACCCCAGCCCGTTCGGTGACGCAAGCGAGATCGTGCCTTGACCCAAATCCTGCACGGATGCGACCGACCAGCTCATGACCGTACAGCACGCAGCGAGCGCGACCGGCGAAGCGGACCTCCCCGAGAAGGTGCACGCCCTCCTCTTGCACGACCACTCTCGCCTCGAGCCGCAGCTCGAGGCGATGCTCGACGTTCTCGCGCGCGAGGGCGCACGCGAGATCTGGCAACGAAGCGGCCGCCGCGGCCCGCCGGGCGCTCGACCTCTTCGCCCAGTGGGCGACGCCCTGGGACAGGTAGCTCTGCGACGTCGAGAAGGCCGGAGACTGGCTGACGCCCGCCTATCGGGCGAGCCGGGGGTGATCTCGAGGACCGCGGCCGGCGCGAGCCGATCGCCTACTGGCAGTGCAGGGTCTGCCCGGTCGGGGTCTGGCTCGCCGTGCAGCTGCTGCAGCTGCAGCAGTCGGCGGTCGGCTGGAGCAGCGTCGAGGTCCCCGAGATGACGACGGTGCACGGATTCGCGCTCTGCAGCGCGACGCTGACGGCGTTGCTCGCGTTCGGCACCATCTTGTCGCACGTGAAGTCGTCCCAATTCTGCAACAACGTCGCCGAGGAGCAATCGGCCGCGATCTGGACGGCCACCTGGCCCGCGTTGTCCGGGTTCTGGCAATTGTTCGTGTTCGGGCAGACCCCCGGCGAGCTGCACGTCCGCCAGTACCAGCCGTTCACCTGGAACCCGATCTGGTAGGCGCCGAAGAGCTGCGAGACCTGCACGGTCTTCGACCCCTGATTCGGGATATCGACGGGCGTCGTTCCCTCGAAGAAGGTGAGCGACGGCCCCATGCACGGCTGCGGCATCGGCATCTGGTTCACGACGGTCATGGAGATCGCCGCGGAGGGCGCGCCTCCTCCCAGCCCTTCCTCGCCGTCGCCGCCGCACGCCGCGAGCCCGAAGGCGCAACCCGCGAACGCGAGCCGCGCGAGAAACGACCGAACGCTCTTCGACGCCATCACACCCTCCACCGCCACGACGAGGGAGAGTAGGCGCCCGGCGCCGAACCGAGTCAAACCGAACCGAGCCTCATTTCGCCGGCGGAGGCTGGTCGAGGATGATCGTCTTCGCCTCGAGGTACGGGTACATCCCCTCGGTGCCGCCCTCGCGTCCGAGGCCCGACTGCTTGAAGCCGCCGAACGAGATGCTGAAGTCGGTCTTGAAGGCGTTGTGGCCGACGGTCCCCGCGCGGATCCGCCGCGCGACCGCGTAGGCGCGCTCCGGGTCGTTCGTGAAGACGGACGAGTTCAGGCCGTAGATCGTGTCGTTCGCGATGTCGATCGCCTGCTCCTCGCTGTCGGCAGGGATGACGCTCAGCACCGGGCCGAAGATCTCCTCGCGCGCGATGGTCTGGTCATTGGAGACGTTCGCGAACACCGTCGGCTCGATGAAGTAGCCGCGCGCGAGATCCTTCGGACGCCCGCCCCCGGTTGCGAGGCGCGCCCCCTCCTGCTGGCCCTTCGCGATGTAGCCCTCGACGCGGTCGCGCTGGCGCTCCATCGCGAGCGGTCCCATCTCGGTCGCGGCGTCGAACGGATTGCCGACCTTCACCTTGCTGAAGCGGCTCGAGAGCGCCTCGACGAAGTCGTCGTGCCGCTTCCGGCTGACGATGAGCCGGGTGAGCGAAGAGCAAACCTGGCCAGTGAGGAAGCGCGCGCTCTGCGAAATCGACTCCGCCGCGGTGTCGAGGTCGTAGTCGTCGAGGATGATCGCCGGCGACTTGCCGCCGAGCTCGAGCGTGCAGCGTGCGATCCGCTCGCCGCAGATCGAGGCGATGCGACGGCCGGCGACCGTCGATCCCGTGAAGCTGATCTTGTCGACGCCCGGATGGCGCACGAGACGCTCGGAGACCTCGCGATCCGCCGTGACGAAGTTGAACACGCCCTCGGGAAGGCCGACCTCTTCGCAGATCTCGGCGAGCAGGTACGCCGACGAGGGCGCCTCGGGCGACGCCTTCACGACCACGGTGCAGCCCGCGATCATCGCCGCCGCAGACTTGTACGCCATGAGCGCGTTCGGTCCGTTCCAGGGGATGATCGCCCCGACGACGCCGACCGGCTCGCGTACGAGCATCGAGCGCTTGCCGTCCTGCGAGACGTACGGCTCTTCCCACTCGAAGGTGTCGGCGAAGCCGGCGTAGGTGCGGAACGTGAACGCCGGGCCCATGACCGCGAGCTTCGCGATCGAATTGATCACGCCGGACTCGCTCGTCCACGTGTCCGCGAACGCGTCGGTGTGCTTCATCCACGCGTCGGCGATCTTGACGAGCCAGCCGGCGCGCTCCTGGTGCGTCATGCGCGGCCACGAGCCGCGGTCGAACGCCTTGCGCGCCGCCTCGACGGCACGATCGACGTCCTCGACCTGCGCCTCGGCGACCGAGAGGAAGACCTCCTCCGTCCCGCTGTCGCGCACGTCGATGCGCGCACGGCTCGAGGGCTCGACCCATTTCCCGCCGATGAAGAAGCGATCGGGATGACGGACGTGCTGCTTCGTTTGCTGCTGCGCGGTGCCCGTGGACATGGATCCTCCTTTCATCGAGAAAGCTCTCTTCGGAGGTAGCGCTCGGCGGCGGGGCGACGCAAGCTGCGCGGGGAGAGCTCCGAAGCATCATGAGGATCCTGATCACGGGCAGCAGCGGCCATCTCGGCGAAGCCCTCGTGCGCACGCTCCGGGGACCGCACGACGTGCTCGCCGTCGATCGCACGAGCTCTCCCTTCACCGATCGGACGGGAACGATCACCGATCGTGACTTCGTCCGGTCCTGCATGGCCGGGGTAGAAGCGGTCCTTCACACGGCGACTCTGCACAAGCCGCATCTTGCCACCCACGAGCGGCGTGACTTCCTCGAGACGAACGTCGCCGGGACGCTGAACCTCCTCGAGGAAGCGGTGTCCGCCGGCGTCTCGTCGTTCGTGTTCACGAGCACGACCAGCGCGTTCGGGCGGGCGCTCGTGCCGCCTCCCGACGGTCCGGCGGCGTGGGTGACCGAGGACGTGCCACCCGTCGCCAAGAACGTCTACGGGGTGACGAAGACGGCCGCGGAGGACCTGTGCGAGGTCATGCATCGCCTGCACGGGCTCGCGTGCATCGTGCTGCGTACGTCTCGCTTCTTCCCGGAGGCGGACGATGACGCCTCGGTGCGCGCGGCGTACGACGACGACAACGTGAAGGCGAACGAGTACCTCCATCGCCGCGTCGACCTGCAAGACGTCGTCGATGCGCACCTGCTCGCGGTGGAGAAGGCTCCAGCGATCGGCTTCGCACGCTACATCGTCAGCGCAACCACGCCGTTCCAGCGCGAGGACCTGGCCGAGCTGCGCTCGGACGCTCCACGCGTCGTGCAGCGCCGGGTTCCCGAGTACGCGGAGGAATACGCTCGGCGCGGCTGGAAGATGTTCCCCAGCATCGATCGCGTGTACGTGAACGAGCGCGCACGGCGCGAGCTCGGTTGGCAGCCGCAGTACGACTTCCGCAGGGTCGTCGGCTGCCTGAGAGACGGAAGCTCCCTCCGCAGCCCGCTGGCGATCGCCGTCGGTGCCAAGGGCTATCACGATCGCGTTTTCGAAGGCCAGCCGTATCCCGTGACGCGCGAGCCATCACGATAGCCGGATCCGCGGCCCCAAGCAGCTCGGGCTCGACAGCCTCGTGTTCGCGGAGCAGAACCCTAGCCTGCATTTCTCACCAGATCACGTCGCGAGGCGGTCGAGAGTGCCGAAGATTCGCGAGCCTCGGACCGGAGGGCGACGCAGGCGTACTTGAACAGTACGTCGAGGAGCCCG
>Ga0194128_10002545_pt1 | contig 29347 bp, 25 predicted proteins | sample TA2KigCa65mmetaG_FD_148650 | JGI IMG/M metagenome (GOLD analysis project Ga0194128, IMG submission 148650) | Freshwater microbial communities from Lake Tanganyika, Tanzania - TA2015037 Kigoma Deep Cast 65m | ecosystem: Environmental > Aquatic > Freshwater > Lake | place: Tanzania: Lake...
TGGGGCGCTCATGAACGGTCACTGGGTCCGCGCTCGTGAAGCGCTGCAACAGGCCTTGTCATCCGACGGCGTGGGGCGAGTGACGTCCAAAGCAGCTCTCTCAAAACAGCCCAAAGCCCCTGAATCCAGGCGGATCATACCTCAATGTGAGATTTCCGAGAACCACAGTTGGCAGGTTTTCCTTGCAGTGGCCCTTTTGGGCCTGCGCCAGCGCGCCCTGAACGGAGTTGGCGGGAGGACGTGGTTGGCCCGGCGCAAGCGAACCGGCGAACGCCAGTATCAAGGCGGCGGCAGGTGGATGCCGGAGTGGCCACGAGTACGACATCGGTCCTTGGTATTCTACGCCGTCCGCGGCTCTGGCGCAATTCCGAGTGTGGTTCTCAGCGCGATTTGCGGTTTTCGGTGAAAGAGATCGAGGACTATCGCGGAGCGAAAAACACGCTCGACGCGGTGGTGGAGCATCACTCAATGGTGTTCCTGCTGCTGGGCGACAACTTCGCCGAGCGCGTACAGACGGCTGTGGTGTCGGCGAATTTCTTCGACTCGCTGGGCGTGAAGCCGGCGCTCGGACGCACGTTCGTCGAGTCCGACGATACGACCGAAGCCGATGGCGTGTTGGTGCTGAGTCACAAGTATTGGTCGTCGCGGCACGGCGCGGATCCGTCGATCGTGGGCCGTGTATTCGCGATGAACAATCGACCGCATAGGGTGATCGGCGTGCTGCCTCCGATTCCGCAGTATCCGATCGAAAGCGATGTGTACATGCCGACCTCGCATTGTCCGACGCGGTCGTCGCAGCGATTTCAAGCCAATCGCAACGCGCGAATGATGACCGTGTTCGCGCGAAAGAAACAGAACGCCACGATCGAACAGGCTCGGGCCGAATTGTCGTCGATCGCGGGACAACTTAGCCAGGCTTATCCGGAATCGTACCGGCCGGAGTTGGGTTACAAGATTGCCGCCGAGAGTTTGCACGAAGAGCTGACTTCAAGCGCGCCGCCGGCGCTGATGGTGTTGCTGGGGGCGGCTGGTTTTGTGCTGTTGATTGCCTGCGCGAACGTCGCGAACCTGTTGCTTGCACAGTTGCTCCGGCGCGGACGGGAGTTGGCGTTGCGAGCGGCCTTGGGCGCGAGCCGCGGGAGGTTGATCCGGCAACTGCTCGCGGAGGGAATCGTCCTTTCGCTGGCCGGCGGGTTGTTAGGCGTGGCGATGGCACCCTTATCGCTGCGGGTACTGCAACGTTTCGCCGAACGCTTCACACCACGCGCCGCCGAGGTGGCGCTGGACTGGCCGGTGCTGGCGTTTGCCCTGACGGCGGCGTTGATCACCGGAATTGTGTTTAGCCTTGCGCCGGCGCTGTGGTTTCACCGGGGTTTGAACGACGCGGTGCGGCAGGGAGCGGGCCAGTCGGCGTCCGCGGCGAGTAACCGGCTGTGCGCGGGGCTGGTCGTCGCCCAAGTGGCGGTGGCGTTCGTGCTGCTTGCAGGCGCCGGGTTGATGCTGCGGAGCGTATTGGCGCTGCGCGAACTGCCGGTTGGATTCGGCACGGAGAATGTGTTGTCGATGCGGCTGACGTTCAATAACCGGAGGTATCCGGCGATCGCGGACTATCGCAAGACGTGGGACCGGATTCTGTTGGAGTTGCGACAGGTGAACGGCGCCACCTCGGTAGCGCTGAGTTCGAATGTACCGTTCGATCCGGCGGGTGTCGCGATCGGACCTTCGAACACGGAGTTCGCAATCGAAGGGCGGCCGGTTACGAAGGGAGAACTTGCGCCCGTCGTCAGCACGATCAACGTCAGCACGGAGTACTTCGCGACGCTTCGCCAACCAATCTTGCAGGGACGCGGGTTCAACGAGCGCGACGATGTCGAGCGGCCGCCAGTGGCGATGATCAACCAGACGATGTCGCGGCATCGGTGGCCGGGCGACAATCCGATTGGCAGGCGCGTGACCTTTAATGGGGGACAGACTTGGATTGAGATCATTGGCGTGGTCGGCGATGTGCGGGAGTACGGGCTTGAGCGTCCCGTGGGCGATCAGATGTATCTTCCGATCCGGCAAAACGGATTCGCGAGCCGGTTGATTGTCCGGACCGCGGGCGACCCGAGCCTGATAGCGGGCGGGGTGACACGAACGTTGCGAGCGATCGACGGAGAGATCGCGATCGATCAGGTATTGACGATGGCGTTGCTGCGCGAGGAGTCGATGGCTTCGGCGCAGGCGACGGCGATGCTGCTGGCGGTGGTCGCTGGCATCGCGATCGTGATCAGCGCGTTTGGAATCGGAGCGGTCATCGCGCTTTCGGTAAGTCAGCGGCGGCGGGAGTTGGGAATACGTCTTGCGTTGGGCGCGCGGCATTCATCGATCATCGGAATGGTGATGCAGCAGGGGCTGGCGATGACAGCGCTGGGCGCGGCAATCGGCATCGCGGCGGCGTTGGCGCTAACGACCTACTTGGAAAAATTGCTGTTCGCAACCAGGGCAAACGATCCCTGGACGTATGGCGCGGCGGCATTGCTCTTTCTGATGATCGCTGCCTTGGCGTGCGTGGCGCCGGCGTGGCGGATTTCGACGATCGATCCGGTGAGTACGCTACGGCAGGACTAATGCAACCGCGGCGGCTTGACTGGTTTGCTTTCGGTGAGACGGCGCGGGTCAAACAGATGCATCGGCTTAAAGGAGCGCGAATTCCATTTGGTGCCCGGCTCGAACTCGATTCCGGCGAAATAGCCGAACTCGCGATATACGCAGTAACGAACCACGCCTTTGAATTCATTCTTGCCGAATGCGATTCGGACGGGAACGCGGAGCGGGACTTCGTCCTCCAATTGCAGGCATGCGCCCATTGCCGAGATGTCCTCAAGGTTCGCCACGGCCGTCTTGCGGCGGCCGCGTTCGTCGACCTATTCGATGTCGACAAGGTCGGCGCACATGAGCCTCGGTTCTAAACGTCGTTCTGCTGCCATATACCTGATCTATCGGCTTTCGCTGGAATTCGAGTATCCATCAGGGGGAGGGAAAATCACCCTACTCCATCTAGGAGGAATGCCTATTGAATTTCGTTTACCCATAGACCTCCAAACTGTGATATCCTCTCCCAAATTGTAACTGGGATGACAACCGCGCTTAAGAAGCAGGTCTCCGCAAAATCCGCGATGTTGGGGTGGCTCGATGCGATCGAACCGTACGAGCGCGTTGTGCTTGCCTACTTTTTCTACGCCGCCGCGCTGGCGTTGATCCGAGAGATCGCGGCGCCGCAGCGGGCGGCGTTGATTGCGCTGCCCTTCGCGCTTATGGCGGCATGGCGAATCGAATCGATGACATCGCGTATCTGGACGCGGATACTGCGGCAGTGGCTATCGCTCGGACTGATCCTTGTTGCCTATTGGTCCATGGGCTGTTTCGCGACCGCAAAGTTCGTCGATTCGCAGACGGTGCTGATCGGATGGGATCGCGCGGTGTTGGCGGTGATGCGGCCGGCGGTGGAGTCGTTGGGCGGCTTGTTCCCGTTCGTACTTGAGTTTGTATATCTGCTTCTCTACGCGATCCCGCCGATATGCCTGGCAGCGCTCTATGTCTATCGCGCCTCTGCGCGCGCACCGCGCTTCCTGCGAATACTCTTTCTGGGCACGCTGACGACGTACGGGCTATTGCCCTACTTTCCCGTGTCGTCGCCGTATTTCGCATTTCCGTCGGTTGACCCACCCAACTACTCCAGCGCGGTACGCGAACTGAACACCTGGCTGCTGGCACGTCTCGATATCGATACGAGCGTCTTTCCGAGCGGCCACGTGGCGGTTGCGTTTTCGACGGCGTTCGGGATGCGCGCGGCGGCGCCGGAGCTCCGGCGAATCTGGCTGGCGGCGTTTGGCGCGGCGGCGTTTGTTTACGCGGCGACGATTTATGGGCGCTACCACTACGCGGTCGATGGGCTGGCGAGTATCGGTATTGCGTGGGTGGCGTCGAAGGCGGCGGCGGAATGAGGACGCTGCTGGTATTTGCCCCGGTGGCGTTCGCCGCGGTGACGCAAGAGATGCAACTTCGACTGTTGACGCCGCTGGCAAGCTACTCGAAGCCGGGCACGCCGTTTGAAGCGGTCGTGACGGGACCGGCGGCGGATACCGAGCGCGGCATCGTACCGCGCGGAACGCTGATTCGGGGTGTTGTCCGGCGCGCGCATACCGTAAAGTTTGGCGTGAGGCGCGAGCGGGCGTCGTTGGAATTATCGTTCGAGGCATGCCAGACGCCGAACGGCGAACCGCTGGCGTGCGAGTTGAAACTAGTCGCGGTCGATAACGCGCGCGAAACGGTGCGCGAAGGCAATCGAATCCGAGGCATCCTGGCGGCGAATCACGCGCAGAGTTTATTGAATGGAGTATGGCTGCGGCCCGCTCCGCGCTTGATTCGGCGGCCTGTGTCGGGGCTCTATGGCGCGGCGGGAATGGTGTACCGGCTGGCGCCCAATCCGATCGGCATGGGGAGCGTTATTACGGCCCGGCTGTTGTTGTTGCGGCTGCCCGATTCGGAGATAGAGTTGCCAACGGGCGCGGGACTGATTGCAAGGATGTCGGTGGAGCCGCCAGCAGCGATCGAAACGCATTCGGCGCCGTTAACCGATCCGCTGGAGGTCGATCTCGCCGACTGGCTGCGCGCGGCACCGGTCGAAATTTTCCGTCCCGATGGCGCGCGCGAAGCCGATGTCATCAACCTGGCATTCCTGGCGACGCGAGAGCAGTTGGAACAAACGTTCGCGGCGGCGGGTTGGGTGACCGCGGACGAGATGAGCTCGAAGACGCGCGCGCGGTCCTATCGATCGGTGACGAAGATGACAGCATATGCGCGCGCCCCTGTTTCACCGCTGCTCTATCAAAAGCGCCCGCCGGATTTGGTGTTTCAGAAGTCGCTGAACACGATCTCGAAACGGCATCACATCCGGATTTGGCGCGCGGAAGAAGCTGGCGTCGATTTGTGGCTGGCGGCGGCGACGCACGATACGTCGATTGTTTTCGACTGGTCTCGGATGTCGATCACGCACCGGATCGATCCCTATCTCGATAAAGAGCGGGCGACGGTGGTCAACGATTTGGTGGCAACGGGCTGCGCGACGCGGGTCACAAACATCGACCGGCCGCACCGCGCACGGAAGCAATCGACCGACGGCGCGTTGATGGCGATTGATCTGAAACATTGCGATACGAAAGCGCCCGAAATCCGCTACGTCGCGCGGCCGAAGAAGAATCTCGCGACGGCCGGCGTGCGCCGCGTAGTGCTGGAAACGCGGCATTATTTTTGGCGGGCGAACGCTTATCATTGGGGATTTCGAGGCGCGGCGTCGGTACGAAAGGCCTTTCGGAAGTAGGTTTCGTCGTGTAGCATGGCTGCATGCTGAAGCTACTGTTCGTTTCATCGATCGGTCTTGTGGCACAGACGCCGGACACAATGCACCTGGAAGAGTTGACTTGGATGGAGGTCCGCGATGCGGTGAAAGCGGGCAAGACGACAATCATCATTCCAACTGGCGGCACCGAGCAGAACGGGCCGCACATGGTGCTCGGCAAGCATAATTTTCGGATCCGGCATACCGCGGGGCTGATCGCGCGGAAATTGGGCAACACGCTGGTCGCGCCGGTAATGGCCTACGTGCCCGAGGGCGCGCTGGAGCCGCCCGAGGGCCACATGCGATTTGCGGGGACAATCACGCTGCCCGATGAATACTTCCGCAAGGTACTGGAATACGCGGCACGCAGTCTGAAGCTGCACGGGTTTCGCGACATCGTCTTTATCGGCGACAGCGGGCCGAATCAACCGGGTATGAAAGCGGTGACCGAGATGTTGAATGCGGAGTGGAAGGGGTCAGCCGCGCGCGTGCATTTTATACCGGAGTATTATCGCGGCAATGGGTTCGAGGAGTATCTGCTGAAGCAGGGCATTTCAAAGGAGGACATCGGCACGCATGCGGGCGTGCACGATACATCTCTGCTGATGGCCGTCGATATAAAGCTGGTGCGGAAGGACAAGATCGCAAACGGCGGCGGTTTCGCTGGCAGCGGTGTGACGGGCAATCCAACAAAAGCGACGGCGGCGCTTGGGAAGAGGGGGATCGAGATGATCGTCGAGCTGACGGCGAATCTGATTCGCAAGTCGATGGCGGCGCGGTGACATAAAATAGGGCGCATGAAGATCCTCCTGCTGGCGATGACGATTGGCGCGTTTGCCGCGGACTGGCCGCAGTGGCGCGGACCGGGGCGTACGGGAATATCGACCGAAACGGGACTGCTAAAACAGTGGCCCGAGGGAGGTCCGAAACTGCTGTGGCAGGCGACGGATTTGGGCGAAGGATATGCAACGCCGATTGTCGCGGGAAAGTTCATCTATCTGATTGCGAACCAGGGCATGGACAACGAGTTCGTGCAGGCGCGATCAACCGAGGACGGAAAAATCGTGTGGACCACGACGCTCGGCAAGGTCGGCAAACCCAATCAGCAGCCGCCGTATCCGATGGCGCGATCGACGCCGTCGCTCGATGGCGACCGTTTGTATGCGATGGGATCGGACGGCGATTTGGTGTGTCTGATCGCGGCCACGGGCAAGGAAGTATGGCGCAAGAATGTCATCAAGGAATTCGCGGGCGTGAGCGGCAAATGGGCGTATGCCGAGTCGCCGCTGATTGATGGCGATGTGCTGGTTGTGACGCCGGGCGGAGCGGAGTCGACGTTGGTGGCGCTGCAGAAGAAGACCGGCGCATTGATTTGGAAATCGCAAGTGCCGGGCGGCGATCCGGCTGCGTATTCGTCGGCGATCGCGATCAACGCGGCGGGGAGCAAGCAGTATGTGCAGTTTCTCGACAAGGGGGTTGTCGGCGTGGATGCGAAGACGGGCGTTTTTTTGTGGCGGTATGAAAAGACGAGCACGGGACCGGCGAACATTGCGACTCCGGTGAGCGATGGGAACTACGTCTACAGCACGAACTCGCGGCGGTTCGGAGGCGCACTCGTGCAGTTGCACGCTTCGGGCAGTGGCGTGAACGCCGAGGAGGTTTACTTCGAGCGCGACGCGCCAAACACGCTCGGCGGGCAGGTGCTGTCGTCCGGAGTTCTTTACGGGACGAATACGAAGGGACTGGCGGCGGCGGATTTCTTGACCGGCAAGTTGAAGTGGCAATCGGATGCGGACGGGCCGGGATCGGTGCTATTGGCCGATGGGCATTTGTATGTGCATAGTGAGTCGGGCGAGATGTCGCTGGTGGAAGCGACGCCTTCGGCATACAAAGAGAAGGGCCGCTTTACGCCGCTGAATTCGCCGAAGCATACGCGGCAGCGCGAGATGGCGTGGGCTTACCCGGTGGTGGCGAATGGGCGGCTGTACATTCGAGACTTGGGGGCGCTGTGGTGTTACGACATTCGCGCCGCGCGTTAGCGATCCTTCTAAGGTATTCGCCCGTTTGGGGCCGTGCCTTCGCGGCCTGTGCGCTTCTTTCGTCGCTCTGCCATGCGCAGAGCGGGCTAACGGCGCGGGTTGGCGCGGTCGTGTTTCCGGTCGATTCGCCTCATTACTTTCTCGATGCAGGCGAGGGGCTGCATCCGGGGTTGTCGGCCTCGGCGACTGGGCATTTTGAAGGATCCCTGCAAGTGCTGGCGGCGGGGGAGTACGAGTTTAACCGGAGTGTTGTCTTGGATGGCCGCGATGGCGTGCGGCATTCGTTGACGGCGGGGAAGCATGCGTTGCGGATTGATGTGGCTGGTGAGCGGTCGCTGCGACTGATGTGGAAGACCGCTGCGTTTGATTGGGAGCCGGTACCACGCGCGGCGTTCTTTCGGAATGGCGAGGTTGCATCTCACGAAGAAGGGCGCAGGCTGGTGATTGCGGCGCGGTGCGCGAATTGTCATCCGGCGCCAGCGGCTGAGGTATTGGAGCGCGCGGCGCCGCCTCTTGACGGCTATCAGAATCGCAGCTGGCTGGAGGCTTTCCTGCCAGGCCATTTTGGCGGAGCGGCGCGATCGCCGAAGAATCCGCCTTCGCTCAAAGCACGCAAGGCGAATGAGGTGGCGATCGGCAAGGGCGGCGAATTGTTCGGAACGCTTGGCTGTGTGAACTGCCATCCGTCAGGGACGCTGACGGCTATGGGTTCGAAGTACACGCTTACCGTTCTAACGTGGATTCTTTTGGAGCAGCATCAGCCTTCGATGCTGTTGGACGATGGGGATGCATCGGCGCTGGCGGCGTATTTAACGCGGTCCGAAGGTGCGCCTTCGCGAGGCGCGAATTCCAAGTACGACGAAGCACGCTGCACCAGTTGCCACACGATCGTGAAGAACGCGCGGCCGTTGGCAAGTTTGCAATCGACAAACTGCCGTTCCGTGCCGGTGACGTGGACGGCGCGGGAGTCAATGAAAGTAGCGGAGTACTTTCGATCGATCAAGCCGCAAGTCAGCCCCGCGCCCACGTTTACGTTGCGCCGCGAGTTGGAGAAACATCAGTGCCTGACGTGCCATCAACCGGGCACGGACGCGCCGAGTTTGGAGGGCGTCGGCGCGAAGCTGAAGACCAGTTGGATCGAGAGGGTATTGTCGGAGAAGAAGCGAATTCGCGCTGGGCGTGAGATGCGGATGCCGCATTACCGCGCCTCGGATGTGGCGGGTATTGCAGCGGCGTTCGCGAAAATAGAGGGGCTCGCGCCGGGCGACGGGGATGCGCCGCCTACGTTCAATACCGCCGTGCGTGAACGGGGCGTCGGGTTGTTCGGAACGAACATAAAGAAGCAGGGGATGGCTTGTATTGGGTGCCACGATTGGGGCGCGAACAAGGCGCTCGGCGAAGAGGGGCCGCAGTTGCAGAACGCCGCCGAGCGATTGCGGTTCGACTGGTACGAGCGCTGGATGCGAAATCCGGCGCGGATCCTTTCGGGCACATCGATGCCGAACTACTTCGGCGGCAAGCTCGACGCGCGGATTCATACGTTGTGGGCCGCGATGGAGTGGGGCGCGAAGGCCCCCGTGCCGGACGGCTTCCGAGTCGGCGATCTGGAAGTGACGTCGGAGGCGAAACCGGTCGTTGGGAAGGAGGCGGTCGTCATTCGATGGGATATGCCGGGTGCGACGCCGGCCGCGATCGCGGTTGGTCTTCCCGGTGGGTTTTCGTACTGCTTCGACGCGGGGCAGACGAAGCTGCTGTACGCGTGGAAGGGCGGGTTTCTCGACATGACAGGAACGCTGCTGCGCAAAGTGGACAAGAACAAGACGACGCCGACGGCGGCGCTCGTCGGCGAGGTTGTCTGGCGCGCGGGCGCCGACTACCCCGTACTGGTTGGCGGCGAAAAACGCGCGCCGCAGCGCAAGTTCAAAGGATACAAGTTGGTCGATGGCGCGCCGGTGTTTATGTACGCGCTCGATGGGATGAATGTGGTTGAGAGTGTGTCGAGTGGCAAGCGGCGGCTTGTTTTCGATGTCGTCGAAGGGCCGGTCTACTTTGAGGGAAAGCTTGTGCCGACGGGGCGGAACGTGGCCGTCGAAGGAGCGCTGCAATGATTCGCTGGTTGCTTTGCGGCGCGGCTTTGTGGGCACAGGCGCCGGTGTCGAGTTATCGCGTCGAGAACGTTCCTCTGCCGCGCGACATCGCGCCCGAAGTTGCGGGAGTAACCTTCGGCGTGGACGGAAAATTGGCCGCGACGTTTCGGCGTGGGTATCTATACTTGCTCGACACGAAGTCCGGGCGCTGGTCGCGATTCGCCGAAGGTCTGCAATCGCCGCTGGGCGTAATCGCGGGATCGTCGGCTGGCGAATACTACGTCGCGCAGTTGGCGGAGTTGACGCGCGTGGTCGACACTGACAACGACGGCAAAGCCGATCTATACGAGACCGTCGCCGATGGCTGGGGGATTTCCGGCAACTATCACGAGTTCTTGTATGGACCTGTGCGCGACAAGGCCGGCAACTTTTATCTGTCGCTCGGGCTGTCGTCGAACGGCGGCGAGCCTCGTCAGCCGGTGCGCGGCGAGTTCACGTTGAAGGGCCGCCAGGCGAAAGAGCAGAAGGACGGGTTGGTCGGCAAGGTCGGGCACTACTCGCCGACGATGTACCGCGGCTGCGCGCTGAAGATCACTCCGGCGGGCAAGGTCGAGCTGATTTCGTGCGGGTTCCGGCAACCGAACGGGCTTGGATTTAATGCCGAAGGTGATCTGTTTGCAACCGATAATCAGGGCGATTGGGTTGGGACATCGCCGTTGCATCATGTGACGCCGGGCGCGTTTCACGGGCATCCGGCGTCGTTAAATTGGGCGCCGTGGTTCGGCGGCCGGGATCCCGTAGAAACGCCGGTAGCGGAGTTGGACAAGTTACGGAAGTTGCCGGCGATTCAGTTTCCGCAGAACGATATGGGCGGGTCGGTGACGCAGCCGTTGATGGACACGACGAAGGGCGCCTTCGGGCCGTACGCGGGGCAGATGCTGGTGGCCGAGTGGACGTACCCGCGGATTTTGCGGGCCGACTTGGAAAGGGTCGGCGGCGAGTATCAGGGCGCGGCGTTCATCTTCTACGAAGGCAACGGACTGCGCGCGGGCAACAATCGGATCGCACTCGCGCCGGACGGCAAGTCTCTCTACACGTCACAGACCTCGCGGATTTGGGGGACGAGCGAAGGCTTGCAGCGGATTGTGTTTACGGGCAAGACGCCGCTGGACATTTTGCACATGCGGCTGACGTCCGATGGTTTCGAGCTCGAATTCACCAAGCCCGTCGACCGCGCGACTGCGGCGGATCCGGCAGCGTATCCGCTGACGAGTTACTACTACAAATATCACCTGACCTACGGCTCGCCGAAGACGGATGTGCAGCCGGAAACTGTCTCGAAGGTTGTCGTTTCGGCGGATGGGCGGCGCGCGACGTTGACTGTTCCGGGGCTGCGTGCGCGGCGAATTTACGAGCTGCGGCCGCGCGGCGTCAAAGGCATCGATGGCGAGGCGCTTTGCACGGTCGAGGCGGCGTATACGTTGAATCGCATGCGGTAGTTCGCGGCTTCCTGAAATGCTACAGTTCCATTCATGAAGCACGTGGGCTTATTTCGGGTCGCCGTCGGCATCGCGGTCGCGACGACGCTGCTCGGCCAACGACAAGAGAGTTTGCCGGTCAAACTGCCCGACGGTCCTGCCAAACCCGGTTTTGACATCAAGCGATTCAGCAACCTCGGGAACGGATGGTTTCAGACGTTCTATCCGAAGAAATATGAGTCGCTGCGGAAGGCGCTGGATCGGGGTAAGGTGTCCGCGACGACGCGGTTGCTGGTTCTAGAAACCGCCGCGGGCCGGTTGGCGCTGATTAACGATCAGATGGTGTTTCATCACATCGCCCAGGGCAAGGCCGGCGGCAAGGACTGGATGGCGACGTTTTGAGTCGTCTGCAACAGCGGAACTAGTTTAGTTCCCTCCATCGGCGGCAAGATGCACCACTTCAACAATGTCGGCTTGTACGACGCGTTGTTTGTCATGCAGGATACCGAGAGTCAAACTCTGTGGAACCACCTGACCGGCGACGCCGAATACGGGCCGATGGTCGGCCGGACGTTGGGTCCTCCGAAAAACCTGTTGCAGATGAACGTGAAGCAGGCGCTGGAACAGAACAAGAAAACGAAGGTCGCGATTTCCGAACGCGCCTACATGGTTGACGGCAAGGTGATCGGCGACGTCTCCGCGCCCCGTGGCAAGATGGGCGTCGGCAGCGTACCGTCCGAAAGCGGGCGCATGGGCGAAGCATTCATCAAAACACTTGGAGCGGAAGACGCGCGCCGTCCGAGGATGGAAATCGGGCTCGGAATCTGGACCACGAAGTCTCGCCGTTTCTATCCAATCTCGACGATTCGCGATCGCGGCCGGGCCTTTATCGATCAGATCGACGGCCGCTCGACACTCATCTATATCGACGCGGAGACCAACACGCCGGCCGCTCTGTTTGTCGATGCAAAGGCGGCGAGACTGGAAGGCAACATTGTCCGAATGGACGACGGATCGAGCGTCCGCGACGGAGTGCTCATCAACGCCAAAGGCGCCTCGAAGCCCAACTCGCCGCGGCCGGACCAGATGTTCACGCGGTGGTACGGGTTCGCGCTGACGTTTCCTGGGGCCGAGGTCGTGGCGTCGAAGTAAGCCGGCTTCACCGCCCGCCGGGCGGGCGCATGCTTTGGCCCTTGTATGGATACTGGCGGGCGATTACGTTCCAGTCCATTTCGATACCGAGGCCGAGTCTGTCCGTTAAAGTGACCGTTCCGTTCGTAGCCCTTGGAAACGTGTTTTTTGTGATCTCCGAAAACACCTTTTCCTGACCGGCGTCCCATTCTTGAATCAGGAAATTGCGAACGCCGGCCATCGCATGGACGCTGGCGACATGCGCGATGGGGCCGTAGTACATGTGCGGAGAAATCTCGGCGCCATACGATTCCGCCAACGACGCGATGCGGCGAATTTCAGTGATGCCGCCGCAGTGGATGACGTCGGGCTGGACAATACGCGCGCCGCCGGCGTCAAGCAATTGCTTGAATTCGTAGCGTGAGATGAGGCCTTCTCCGCCAGCGACCGCGACCGTTGGATGCCGCGCGATCTCGCCAAGCGCCTGCGGCGTCTCGCGCCACGCCGGCTCTTCGATAAACATCGGCCGGTACGGCGCAACGGCTTTGGCGAACTCGATGGCCGAGCGCGTGCTGAAAGTCTCCCACATTTCGAGGCCGATTTCGAGATCCGGCCCCCCACCTTTGCGCACGGCTTCGACTTCGGCGGTGAGCCTTGTCAATCGCTCTGTTTCCGTACCTCCCTTGGGCAGCACCCACTTCACACACGTCCAACCTTCGGCCCGCGTTTTTGCCGCGAGACGGCCGAGCGCCTCCGGCGTGCGCGGTTGCAGTGTGTGGCTCCAGTGGCTGTAGTAGACACGCACGGGTTTGGCCTCGGCCGCACCGAGCAACCGCCAAACCGGTTGGCCGAGCCACTGCGCGGCGATGTCCCAGAGCGCAATGTCAATTGCCGAAAGCGCGGTCATCAACACCGGGCCGTTGCGGTAGCGCGAAAGCTCGTAGTAATTGCGGTTCCAGTGCTCTTCGATGCCGTGCGCCGACTTGCCCACCATGTGCGGGATGAACCAGCGGACAGCCTGTTCGACAATCTCGACGCGGCCGGAAATCGACGCTTCGCCGACGCCAGTGATGCCGCCATCGGTCTCAACGGTGACGAACAGATAATCGCGATTGCCGATCGAACACTTATGCGTGTCGATCTTGGTGACGCGCAGCGTTTTTGCGGCGGCGGCGAAGAGGAGGGCGCGGCGTGTCATATGCAGCAATCGACGAGAATCTTCATCACGTCGGCTCCTTGCTCCATTTGCAGGAGGCCCTTTTCGAGGCCGTCGAGCGGGTAGACGTCGGTGATCAGATCGCGGAACGGAACGTTCGTGTTGGCGAGCAGATCGATGGCTTCATCGAAGTCGCAGGGCTCGTAAACGCGCGTGCCGATCAGCCGCATCTCGCGCCAAAAGAACTTGTGCAGATCGACCGCGACGGGCTTCGGAAAGACCGCGACCATGACAACGCGGCCGCGCACGCCGGGCAGCTTCGTCATCAACTCGGCGCCTTGCGGCGAACTGGAGACTTCGAAGACAACATCGGCGCCGGCTTCGCGCGTTTCGGCTTGCACCAGCGCGGCGATGTCGGTCTCGCGCGGGTCATACACTTCGAGGCCGATCTTTCGCAGCAGCGCGATGCGGAAGGGATTGATCTCGGTGACGATCACGCGCGCGCCTTTATGTCGCGCGACCAGCGCAATCAGCGCGCCGATGGGACCGCCGCCGATGACTACCGCGACTTCGCCCGCGTGCACTTCGCCAAGGCGCACGTCGTGACAAGCGACGGCGATCGGCTCGACCAGCGACGCATCGCGCAACGACAACACGTCGGGCAAACGGTGCAGCGTGTGCGCGGGTACGGTCCAGAGTCCCTGCATCGCGCCGGGCGCATCGATACCGATGAACTTCAACTTCTGGCAGACGTGGCCGTAGCCGCGGCGGCACGCGGCACACTCGCCGCAGGGATCGAGCGGGCGGACGGTGACGCGGTCGCCCACGCGCCAGTCGCCAATGGAATCTCCGACCGACTCGATGACGGCGCTGCTCTCGTGCCCGATCACTTGCGGGAACGTGACGCGGTGGTCCATGTTGCCGTGAAAGAGATGGAGATCGGTGCCACAGATGCCGCAGTGCGAGACGCGCAAGCGGACTTGGCCGGGAGAGGGATCGACAGCGCGACAGGCGCCAACGGAGATCTTTCGATTGCCTTCGTAAAATGCAGCTCGCATCGACCTACAATAAAACGATGTCCATTGTTGTTGTTGGCTCCGTCGCCTACGACGGGGTCGAAACCCCTCACGGCAAGGTCGACCGCATGCTCGGCGGTTCTTGCACCTACATTGCGCTTTCGGCGAGCTACTTCACGGATGTGAAGATTGTCGCGGTGGTCGGCGACGATTTCGCGCGGGAAGACGTCGATCTTCTCGCATCGCGAAACATCGGCCTAGAAGGGTTGGAACGGGCGCCGGGCAAGACGTTTTTCTGGGCCGGCATCTACTCGCAGGACATGAATGACCGGACGACGCTGACGACGGATCTAAACGTTTTCGAGCACTTCGATCCGAAGCTGCCGGCCTCCTACGCCAACGAGCCGTATCTGTTCCTCGGCAATATTCAGCCCTCGCTGCAGCGCCAGGTGCGCGCGCAGATGACCAAGCCGCGTATCACCGGCGGCGACACGATGAACCTGTGGATCGAACATTTCCGCGCGGATTTGTTGGAAACATTAAAGGGCTGGGACTTCTTGCTGATCAATGACGGCGAAGCGCGGATGCTGTCGGGCGAGAACAACATGCGCCGCGCGGCACGCGCGATTCAGGCGATGGGGCCGAATACCGTCGTCATCAAGCGCGGCGAGTACGGCGCGATGTTATTCCGCGGCGACGACTACTTCATCGTGCCGGGTTATCTGCTCGATACCGTTTTCGATCCGACCGGCGCGGGCGACTGCTTCGCCGGCGGCTTCAACGGCTACCTGGCGCAGCAGGGAATCGATCTGGCGCAGGGCCACATCGACCGCCGCGAGTTGTCGCGCGCGGTTATCTACGGTTCCGTCATGGGATCGTTCTGCTGCGAACGCTTCGGCGTCGACCGCTTCCGCACTCTAACTCGCGCCGAGATCGATGCCCGCTTCCAAGAATTCAAAACGTTTACGGACTTCTAAGAAGAAGCTGCCGCTCGCACCGGCGCGGCCGTGGAAACTCATCGGGTTTCTCGCGGCGCTATCGGCTGCGGCGGTGCTCTTCTTCTGGCGCGGCGGGTACCTGTTGTGGTTCGGCGACGCCGCCGCGCACATGAATATCGCGCGGCGGATCGTCGATGGCCGATCAGCCGGATACGAACAGATCGGCACGGTCTGGCTGCCGTTGCCTCATGTGCTGATGCTGCCGTTCGCGTCGATCGATTCGATGTGGCGGAGCGGACTGGCCGGCTCGATTCCGAACGCGCTGTGCTGGTTCACCGCGGCGCTATTGCTCTACGGCGCGGCGCGCAAGGTGTACGACTGCGAGTACGCGGCGACCGCGGCCGCGTTGCTGTTCGCTTTGAATCCGAACATGTTGTACCTGCAGTCGATTCCGATGACCGAGGCGATCTTTGCGTGCTCGCTGGCGTTGACGCTGTATGGCACCGTGCGTGGAAGCGGCGTGCTGGCCGGTTGTGGACTACTGGCAGGTACGATGACGCGTTACGAAGGCTGGTTTCTGATCCCGTTCGCGGTTCTGTACCTGCTGCGATTTCGCTTCGTCGAGGCGGTGAAGGCGGGCGCGATCGCATCGATCGGACCTGCTTACTGGCTTGTGCACAACGCCTACATCTACAGCGACCCGTTTGAGTTCTATCATGGCGTGGGTTCGGCGAAGTGGATCTACGAACAAGCGCTGGCGAAGGGCCTGGAGCGAGCGCCGGGCGATGGCGACTTCCTTCTCGCCGCGAAGTATTATGCGGCGGCCGGCCGTTTGTTCGCGGGCTTGCCGCTGTTGTTCATCGGGGCCGTGGGAATTGTCGCCGCTCTGATCCGCCGCGCGTGGTGGCCGCTTGTGTTCTTCGCGCTCGGGCCCATCTTTTATGCGTGGAGCATCCATGGATCGGGCGCGACGATCTTCGTGCCGACGCTCCATCCGAACACGTACTACAACACGCGCTATGGGATGATTGCGCTGCCGATGGCGGCTTTCGCCGCGGCCGCGATTCCGGCGATCTTGCCGCTGGGCAATCGCAAGTTCATCGTTGCAGTACTGGTGGCGATCGGGGTGTCGCCCTGGGTGTTTTATCCGCGCATGGACGGCTGGGTGGTGTGGAAGGAGTCCGAGGTCAACTCGATCTCCCGGCGGGCGTGGACCGAACAAACAGCCGCCTATTTAAAGCCGCAATACGAAACGGGCACGGGCATCGTGGCGCACTTCGGCGATCAGACCGCGATTCTGCAAGCCGCCGGAATTCCGATCAAACAGAGCGTGCACGACGGCGATGCGCTCTATTTTCAGTCGATACAAAAACGGCCGGATCTGTTTTTGTGGCAGGACTGGGTGATCGCGATCTCCGGCGACTCGCTGTCGAGCGCGATGGCCAACTACGCGATGAAGCTGCCGCGCTACCGGCGTGTGAAAATAGTGGAGGTCAAGGACGCCCAGCCGATCGAAATCTGGCGGCGTCAACGATAATGGAAATCCCTTTCACCAAAGCGCACGGCGCGCGCAACGACTTCCTTCTCACATGGGCCGACCAGGCGCCCAGCTCGAATCTTGCCGAGGCCGCGATCGCGATTTGCGATCGCCACACCGGCGCCGGTGGCGATGGTTGGCTGCTGGTCTCGCGACAGCAAACCACCGAGCCCAACCTGACGATTCGGCTGTTTAATCCCGATGGCGGCGAAGTGGAAATGTCGGGCAACGGCACGCGCTGCGCGGCGGCGTTTGCGATCGCGAACGGCTTCGCATCAAGCGCGATCAGCATTCAAACGGGAGGCGGGTTGAAGCAGCTCAAGATGTTGGAGCGCAACGGCTACGAGTTCAACTTCGAAATGAACATGGGCCGCCCGCGTGTCGAGCCGGGCGAACTGCGCTATGCGCTCGAAGCGGGCGCCGAGATCTACGACTGCACGATCCTGTGGGTCGGCAATCCGCAGTGCGCGGTGTTCGTCGAAGACTTCGATTTCGACTGGCGTTCCGTGGGCGCGGCCATCGAACGGCATCCGAAGTTTCCGAACCGCACGAACGTATCGTTCATACGAACTATCGACGGGCTGAACATCGATGTGCGCTTCTTCGAACGCGGCGCGGGTGAGACGCAGAGCTCGGGAACCGGATCCACCGGCGCGGCCGTGAGTTCGATACTGCGTGGTGTGGCCGGGCGCAACATGACCGTGCAAACGCCAGCGGGGCCACTGACGTTTTCGTGGCCGGACGATGCGAGCGATGTCGTGATGATCGGGCCCGCGGAGGTCGTGGCCGAAGGGCGGTTCTTTCTGAAATGATTCTCTCCGCGGATCAGGCGATCTCAAAGCTCGAAGATCTGATCGATCTGTTGATCGACGCCGTTGACGGCGGCGCCTCGGTCGGATTTCTAGCGCCCTTGTCGCGAGAGGAAGCCGGCGCCTATTGGCGATCGGTGATCGAATCTATCCGCGTGGGCAATCGAATTCTGATCGCGATCGAACATGGAGGGCGTGTGATCGGATCAGTGCAGATCGCGCGTGAGACGCGGGCCAACGGCAGGCACCGCGGCGAAGCGTTGAAGCTGTTCGTGCACTCATCGATGCGGCGCGGGGGATTGGCGCGGCGTCTGATGGCGGAAATGGAAGAGGCCGCGCGCGCGGCGGGCATTACGCTGCTGCTGATGGACACACGCAAGGACAGCCAAGGCGAGCGGTTGTGCGAGTCGCTCGGATACACGCGCTGGGGCGAGGTGCCCGACTACGCCCGCGATCCGGATGGGACCTTGCGTGCAACTTCGTTTTATTACCGGCGCTTTAACGCGTAGAATAGCCCTATGCGTTCCATTGTCCTCGCGCTGCTGAGCGCCTTCTTGATTTTTCCCCAATCGATCGACCGCGCCAAGCTGGCGCAGATTCCTTCACTGCTGAAAGAGTTCGTCGATGCGGGCAAGGCCGCGGGCATGGTCACGCTCGTCTGGCACAAAGGCGAGACCGCGGCGTTCGACGCCGTCGGCTACACCGATCTGGAGACGCGTCAGCCGATGACGAAGGAGAACATCTTTCAGTTGCACTCGATGACGAAACCGGTGGTCGCAATGGCGGCACTTATGCTCGCCGAAGAAGGGCGCCTGTCGTTGTCCGATCCGGTGCAGAAACATCTGCCGGAGTTTCGCGGCCAGATGGTACGCGTCGATGACAAGCTGCACAAACCCGCCCGGCCAATCACAATTCTCGATCTCATGACGCACACCTCGGGCATGATGTTGAACCCTCCGCCGGGGATTGGCGAATTGCACGGCGCGCTGCACAAGCCGCTCGCCGATGTTGCGTTGATTCTTTCGCAGCAGCCGCTCGAATTCGAACCGGGTACGAAGTGGCAATATTCGAACATGGGCATCGCCGCGCTCGCTCGCATCGTTGAGGTCATCGGCGGACAGCCGCTCGAAGTCTTCTTCGCCAAGCGGATCTTCGAGCCGCTCGGCATGAAGGACACCTACATCTTTCCGCCGAAGGACAAGTGGCATCGCATGCCGACGGCCTATATCTATCGGGACGGCAAGCCGCTGAAGTACACGTCGGATCCGCTGGGAGAGGGCGCGATGAAGTTTCGAGACGGGGCTAAATACTCGCTGCCAGAGGGCGGTCTTTATTCGACGGCGTCCGATCTCGCGATCCTGTACGAATCGATTCTCACCGGGAAACCGCGATTGCTCAGCCCAGCCAGCATCCGCGTGATGTCGCAAGTGCACACGGGCGAATTGCGAACCAACGGCCCGGGCATGGGATGGGGCCTCGGCTGGTTCGTCGCGCGCGATCAAGGCGCAGCACAACCGCTACCCGCGGGGACGTTCGGCCACGGCGGGCGCTATGGCACGTATTGTTTTCTCGATCCCAAGAATCAATTGTTCGGCATTTTTATGATCCACCGCGAGGGCGGCTCGGACGAGCGAAATGCGTTTGTGCAGATGACGTACGCGGCATTGAACTGATGCCGAAGGCCTTGAGGCGCGATGTCAGAGTCGCCGCGTGAATACCCAATAGCTCCGCGGCGCCGCCGGGGCCGGAGATTTTTCCTCATGCTGCGTGCAGCGCGAGCTCCAGATTCGCGCGCTCGCGGGCGCGCCATTCCGCTTCGGGAATTACGTCGCCGTCGATGATGACCGGAGCGGGAACTACCGCCGTGGATGGAAACTCGAACTGTAGCGCTCCGCCGCGCGCGAGAATCACCGCGCGTTCGACGGCGTTCTGCAGTTCGCGGACATTACCCGGCCAGTCGTAGGCGCGCGCGCGTTCGATTTCGCGTTGCGGAAGCCGCGGTTCGGCGACGTGAAACTTCGCGCAGGCGCGGTGCATGAAGTTGCGGATGAGTTCAGGGATATCCTCGCGCCGTTCACGCAGCGGCGGCACTTCCATCGGAAACACCCCGAGCCGGTAGAAGAGGTCGAGCCGGAATCGGCCGGCGTCGACCTCGCGCCGCAGATCCCGATTCGTGGCGGCCAGCACGCGCACACTGACGCGCCGCGTCACGTCTTCGCCCACGCGCTCGAACTCGCCCTCCTGCAACACACGCAGCAGTTTCGATTGCAGTTCGAGCGGGATCTCGCCGACTTCATCGAGAAACAGCGTGCCACCATCGGCAAGTTGAAAACGTCCGATGCGATCTTTCACCGCGCCGGTGAACGCGCCGCGAGCATGGCCGAAGAATTCGCTCTCGAACAGTTCGCAGGGAATCGAGCCGCAGTTCACTTTGACCAGCGGCTTGCGGGCGCGCACGCTGCGCTGATGGATCGCACGGGCGATCAGTTCTTTCCCGGCGCCGCTTTCGCCCAGGATCAGTACATTGGCATCCGTCGCGGCAACCAATTCGACCTGGCGCAGCGCGCGTTCCAGAGCAGGGCTGCTTCCAAGAATTTCGCCGAAAGATCCGGTTTCCTGGACCTCTTCCCGCAAGTAATCGCGCTCGAGTTCGAGCTCTCGGCGCAGTGCGGCGGCTTCGTCGAACGCACGCGCATTGGCGACCGCGACCGCGGCCGCGGCGGCGTCTGCGAGTGAGCCGATCCACTGCCAACATTCATCGTCGGCCTCACGGCGCCGGAAAACGGCCAGCACGCCGAGTACCTCGCCGCGAAAAATCAGCGGCCGGCCAGCGAAGCCGATAAGACCCTCGCGCTTTACCCACTCCGGATCGCGCACCCACCGCTCGTCGTCGGCCAGCCGGCGGATTCGAATCGCCTTTCCCGTGCGCGCGATGTGGCCAAGCTTCAGCGGGCTTTCCAAATTCACGCGATGAAACGTGCCGTCCACGCGCGACCAGTCCGCGGCGGTGTCGCGAGGAATTCCCGCGCTGGCGCGCAAATGAAGGGCTTTCCCATCGGAGTCGCAGTGCGGGCAACGGTCGTCGATCAGCCACACGCGCGCCAACGCCACACCGGGTTGTTCGGCGAGAATGTTGAGGATTTTTGTAAGGACTTCCTCGAGCGTCCGCTGGGCGGCAAGCGCGACGAGAACGGAAGGCAGATCGCCAAAGGGCATCGCCTCCAGAATTCCTGACTTTTCACGATTCGTCAATGAGATCTCACGATTCATGAGATTTCATGAGCGTCGAGGGACGCCAACTCCTTTGTTTTCAACGCTGGCACTTTGGCATGTGCCTTGCACTCCTAAGAAGCGTGCCGCCAACAACGCGGCCCAGAAAAGGAAAACCAAATGAACCGCATTGCACCCATCCAAACCGCCGAAGCAACCGGCAAGGCGAAGGACCTCTTGACCGCCGTCCAGGCGAAACTCGGCATCACGCCCAACATGACTAAGGTGATGGCAAACTCGCCAGCCGCTTTGGAAGCTTACCTGTCCTTCTCCGGCGCGCTGGCCGGCGGCGCGCTGAACGCACAGTTCCGCGAGCAGATCGCCCTGACCGTCGCGCAAGCCAACGGCTGCGAGTACTGCCTGTCGGCGCACAGCGCGATCGGCAAAATGGTGAAGCTGAGCGACAGCGAAATCGGCAGCGCGCGATCGGCGCGGTCGTCTGACGCCAAGCGCGACGCGGGGCTGCGCTTTGCCCAAAAAATCGTCGTGACGCCGGATTGACCGAGGGCGAGATCGCGGAAATCATCGCCAACGTGGCGCTGAACGTGTATACGAACTACCTGAACAAAATCGCGCTGACCGAAGTCGATTTCCCGCGCGTTTCCGTTTCGCTCTCGACGGCGGCGTAACGCAGTGGCCATCCTCAAGCCTCCATTCACCAAGGAATCCGCGGCCGCCAAAGTGCAGGCCGCGGAGGACGCCTGGAACACACGCGACCCCGAGCGCGTCGCGCTTGCCTACTCCGAAGACTCGGAATGGCGCAACAGGACCGAGTTCCTCAAAGGCCGTGACGCGATCCGCGCCTTCTTGCGGCGCAAATGGTCGGTCGAACTCGACTATCACTTGAAGAAAACGCTGTGGGCGTTTCACGAAAACCGCATCGCCGTCACGTTCGAATACGAATGGCACAACGCCGAGGGGCGGTGGTTCCGCTCTTACGGCAACGAGCTGTGGGAGTTCGATGACGACGGCCTGATGCGCCGCCGCATCGCGAGTATCAACGACGCCGCTATCGAGGGGCCGTCACATGTTCGTTAAAGAGATCTGGCGGTACCCGGTAAAGTCGATGGCGGGCGAGAGATTGCCCGCTGCGACGCTGGCCGAGAACGGGATCGATGGCGATCGCAACGTCTTGGTCATCGGCGCCAACCGTCGAATGGTGACCGCGCGCACGCACCACAAGCTTCTTGGCTTGCGCGGCGGCATCGCCGGCGACGGAGAGACAACGATCAACGGCTTGCGCTGGAAGTCGCCGGAAGCGTTGGAGCTGGTGCGCGACACGCTGGGCGAAGCGGTGTTGTTGACCCACTACAACGGGCCGGAACGCTTCGACATTCTGCCGTTGTTGCTCGCCACTGACGGCGCGATCGAGCACATGAAGCTCGACGGCCGGCGGTTGCGGCCGAATATCGTTATCGGCGGCGTAACCGGTCTCGCCGAGCGCGGTTGGCCGGGGCGCGACATCGCGATCGGCGAGGCGCTGGTGCAACCGGCGCAGCTGCGCGGCCGGTGCGTGATGACGACGTTTGAACCGGACACACTGCGACAAGACATGAACGTCCTACGGCGGATTGCGAAGGAACTCGACGGCACGATGGGGCTCGATACCGCCGTGCTGCGCGGCGGGCGCATCGCGGAGGGCGATTCGGTTCTGGTTGGCGCTTCAAGCTAGACTGGTACGCGCGGCATGCAAAACGCGCAACATCATCCGGCGCTGGCGCTCCTCTGTCACCAGGAGTTCCTCGAAAAACTTTCCGAACAGGCCCGCACCGCGCTTGGGCGGCGAGTTTCGTTTCTCATGCAGCGGCTCGCCGTCGACGCGCGCCGCGTGCAGTACAAGGCCACGCAGGGCGATAACAAGGGCTGGCGGCGATCACGGCTTGGCGGGACGTCCGGCAGCCATTTTTACGCCTGGTGGGCCCCGCGCGGGGCAGCGCCGTTAAAGGCCGCCGAAGGCTTCGAGGCGCTGCCTGAGGGATCGATCGTCCTCCGTGACATTCGCCACCATGACGATCACACGCCCCTCGATCCGCATTCGCCCGATTCGCACTATATCCCCGTCACCGTCACCGATCTGCGCGCGAACGAATACGCGCCCGCGCCATGGACGCCGCCGCAAAAGCAGTTCGCCGAAGCGCGCCAAAACGTGCGGCTGCTCAAAGGCTTTCCGGGTTCCGGCAAAACGACGGCGCTTTGGAACGCCGCCGAACAGAACGGAAACAACGTTCTCTACGTGACCTATTCGAACGAACTGGCCGCGCTGGCGCGCGACTACTTCGACCGCTTCTGCCCGCCTTCGAAAAAGTTCCAGGTCATTACGTTTCCCAATTTTCTGCGGCGCCTGCTGAACGACTCGACGCCGTTTGAAGCGCACGCCGAAGGGCGGCGGCGGATGCTTCGAGATCTCGTACCGCTCGGCCGATCGCTGGGTCCGTGGACAGGCAATCCGGTCGCGCTCTATGACGAAATACACGCGCACCTCGTCGGCGATGCGGTGCCCGAACGCGCCGGACGGTTCATGGCGTGCCAGTCGCAGCGCGTCGGTGCGAAAGAGTTTCGCGATCGCCGCACGAAGTTCCTCGGCGCGCAGGCGGTCGAGGCCGCCAACGACGCGGTGAACCGTCTCGACCGCGGTCTGCCGAAGACGTTCGCCGAACACTATTTTCCCGACCTCGCGCTTGCGTGGCGCGCGGTGCAGTTGATTCGCAAATCGCCCGACAAGATCCCCCCCGAATTTCTCGGCGTCGACTGCATCGCGCTCGATGAATGCCAGGACTTGACGCCCATCGAATCCTTGGCCCTGATCGAACTCGCCGCGATCAACGACAAACGCGGCTCGCCGCCGCTTTCTTTCCTCATCGCCGGCGACGAAGCGCAAACCGTGCGCCCCACCGACTTCGAATGGGGCTGGCTGAACGACCTGCTGCACGCGCGCATCAAGTCGCCGGGAGAGTACAAGTTGACCGCGAATCTGCGCAGCCCGGCGTCGATTGCCGGCATCGTGAACCGTGTCTGGGATCTCTACTCGAACCTCGCCAAACACGAGCGGCCAAGCGGCGCCGGCCGCGCCGAGATCGACGACGAAGCTACCGATCAAATTCTCTACTGCACCGCCGCGGCGGGCCCGGAACTCAATGGTGTGTTGACGCAATTGAGCGCGCAGGAAGGCCACGCGCTGGTGTCGCTGACCGAGGAGATTCCGCTGTATGTGCCCGAGGCCGTGCGGCCCAGCGTGCTGACGGTGTCGGAGGCGAAGGGCCTCGATTTCCGCTCGGTGTGCGTGCTCGACGCCGGCAAACATATCGAGCAGATCGGCCGCGGCTTCAGCCAGTTCCGCATCGGCGGCGATGTTGAAAATCTGCGCAAGCGGTTGGCGATCGACCAATTGCGCGTGGCGTTGTCGCGGCCGACGGAGAGGCTGTTCTGGCTCGACGTGAATCCGTCGCCGTCCATCGTTAGCGACAGCGTGAATTTCCTCAACACGGATCTATTCGGCACGCCGATCACGCCGTTGATTCCGGCCGCGTTGATCAAGGCGCTCGAAGAAGAAAATCTCGACCTCGAAGAACGCATTCAGCTTTGTCAATCGGACGCGCGGCAACTGCTGACGGTGAAGCCGGAGATGGCGTGGTCGCGCGCGCGGCAGGCGGTAGCGCTGCTCGGCGCGATGGATTCGGCGGCGGCGATTACCGACAGGGCCGCGCGCAGCGGCGCGCATCTCACGCTCGCCGAAATCGGTTTTCAACTCGGCATGCGGCGTACCCGCATGGCGGCTGAGTTGGGGCGCATCGACTTTTTCGCGGAAGCCGCGCGTGCGGCGGAACTGGGCGGGAAGCCCTCGCTCAGCTACCTGTTGTCCGGCGCCGGCAAGATCATGAACGCGGGTGATCGCCGCATGGACGCTATTTACGACTTCGCTCGCCAGGTCCCGCGTCACGCCACCGAGATGGAGGGTTGGTTCAAGATCGGCATTGCACCGAAGGCGCTCGAGTGGTGCGAAGAGCTGGAGGGTGCGTTTTTCAGCGGTCACAACGCCGCGCTGTTACTTCCGGTGTTGCCCTCGTTTTATGAAGCCATCGATCTGCCGGACCGCCAGCCGCGGTTGCGGAAGCTCTACGACAAGGCCTACCACGCCCACATTAAGGACAAGAATTTCGGGTCGGCTCTATCCGTGCTCAAGAGTTTCGGCGAACCGCAGCCGAAGCTCGAAGCCGCTTGCCATGTAGGTTTGAGAGACTACCGGCGCGCCGCCGAGTGCTACGTGCAAGCGGGCATGACGAAGGACGCGCTTGCGGCGTATCGCAGCGTGCCCGACATCGATGCGGCTCTGAAGCTGATCGCCGAAACGGGCGACAACAATCCCGCGACCGAGTCTTTGCAGTGGATCTCCCGGTTGCGCGCGCTGATATCGGAGCGCCCCGAAAAATTCGGCAAGGTGATTCTGCCCGCGGAGAAACAACTCCTCGAAACGGAGTTAGAGCGGGCGCTTGGCGTGCAGCGAAAGAAGCCCGCGCCGAGGAAGACGGTGGCGGTCAAAAAGGCCGCTCCGAAAAAACGTGCCGCGTCCACAAAACGGGCGATATGATAGCGGCAATGCGATTCGCTCTTCCGTTAGTTTTTATGGCGCATGCACTAGCGCAACTTCCACGCGACCTCGCGTCCATTGACGCCGGCCGCCAGACCTATATGGGCGCCTGTTCCGGCTGCCACGGCGCCACCGGCGAAGGCAGTCAAGGCCCCAGCCTGCACTCGGGCCGCGTCGCGCGCCTCGGCAATCAAGCGCTCATCAGCGTCATCAAGAACGGCCTGCCCGGCACGACGATGCCGAACTTCCCTCTCGCCGACGACAAGCTCCGCCAGCTCGCCGCGTTTCTGCGCACGCTCACCTCGCCCGCGATTGCGGCGCCGCTCACCGGAGATCCCGCCAAAGGCCGTGCGTCATTCTTCGGCGCGGCGAAATGCACCGGATGCCACATGATCAACGGACGGGGCGGACACCCCGGGCCCGATCTTTCCAACATCGGCGCTGAACGCACCCTGCCGCAGTTGCGCGAGTCGCTCGCCAAGCCGTCGGCGCGCATCGCCGAGGGGTTCCGTACCGCGAGGGTGACGCTGCGCGACGGCTCGGTAATCAGAGGCGTCGCCAAGAACTACAACAATTACGGCGCACAGATACTCGACGCGAAGGGCCAGTTGCACCTGCTGCAATCGGCCGACATGGCCAAGCTCGATATCGCCGACACCTCGATGATGCCGCCCGTATCCGACATCAACGATCTACTCGCCTTTCTCGCCACCCAGTCTTTACGCCCGTACGAAGGAGCCGCCCGATGACCGTTGCCGTCTTGTTCCTCCTCGCTCAGGTCACGCCGGCCTCGATCGCCACTTCGCCCAACGCCGACTGGCTGACCTACAACGGCGACTACGCCGCCACGCGCCACTCGCCGCTCAAACAGATCACGCCCGACAACGCGAAGAACCTCGTCGCCAAGTGGGTGTTCCGCCTCGACGGCGCGAAAAAGCTGGAGGCGTCGCCCATCGTCTACGGCGGCTTGATGTACGTGTCCGATACCAATCAGATCTACGCGCTCGACGCACGCTCCGGCCGCCAGGTCTGGCGCTATCGAGCCACCGGCGCGAAGGGTGCACGCGTCAACCGCGGCACGGCAATCCTCGGCGACAACGTCTATTTCGTGACAGCCGATTGCCACCTCATCGCGCTCAATCGCTTAACCGGCAACCTCGTCTTCGACACCGAATTCGCGTCGTTTGAAAGAGGCTACACAGCATCGATCGCGCCGCTGGCGTTAAAGAACGGCATACTCGTCGGCGTCGCCGGCGGCGGCTCGGGCCAGCGCGGTTTCGTCGCGTCGATCAATTATCAAACCGGCAAGGAACAGTGGCGCTTCTGGACCGTACCGGGCAAAGGCGAACCCGGCTTTGAAACCTGGGGCGGCTTCCCTGCCGAAATGGGCGGCGCGCCGACGTGGACGACAGGTTCCTACGACGCCGCACTCAACACCATCTACTGGCCGACCGGCAATCCGTGGCCCGATTTCTACGGCGGCCGCCGGCCCGGCGACAACTTGTATTCCGACAGCGTGGTCGCGCTCGATGGCGACACCGGCAAGTTGAAGTGGCACTTTCAATTCACGCCGCACGACGTGTGGGACTGGGACGCGAACGAGAACCTCGTGCTCATCGATGCAAACTTTCGAGGCCGCCCGCGCAAGCTGCTGATTCAGGCGAACCGCAACGGCTTTTACTACGTGCTCGACCGGGTAACCGGCGAGTTCCTGCACGCCAAGCCGTTCGTCAAGAAGCTCGATTGGACAACCGGGCTCGACGACAAGGGCCGCCCGAAGATCATCCCCGAAAAGATACCTACGCCCGCCGGCACCAAGGTTTGCCCGTCGGTGCGCGGCGGTTCGAATTGGATGTCGCCGAGCTACAACCCCGCGACGGGCCTTCTGTACGTCGTGACGCTGGAGCAGTGCGATATCATCATCGCCTCCGCCAAAGAACCCGTGCCGAACTCGGGATTTCGCGGCACCGGCAACGAGGGCATTCCCACCGAGCCCGGCAAGTTTTACCTGCGCGCTCTCGACGCCGTCAGCGGCGACATTAAGTGGGAGTACGCCATGCCGGGGCCGGGCGTGATGTGGGCCGGCACCGTGTCGACCGCGGGCGGCGTTGTCTTCAGCGGTGACGACGACGGCAACCTCGTCGCCGTCGATGCGAAGACCGGCAAGGACCTGTGGCATTTCTCCACCGGGCGCAGCCTGTTCGCGTCACCGATCACGTACATGATCGACGGCAAGCAATACGTCGCCATTGCCGCCGAGAGCGATGTCTTCACCTTCGCGTTGTTCGGACAATAACTTATGCGACTTCTTTTCTTCGCCGCTCTTTCTCTCCACGCGCAGTGGTTTCAAACCGACTTTCCGCCTGAAGAGTTCAAGGCGCGTTGGGCGAAGGTCTATGACAAGATCGGCAACCAAGCCGTCGCCGTTGTGCAAGGCGTCTCGCTCACGCCCGGCTACAACATGCCGCGCCAGACCAACGAGTTCTACTACCTCTGCGGGCTGGAGACGCCGCATTCGTATTTTTTGCTCGATGGCCGCTCGCGGAAGGCGACCCTATTTGTTCCCAGGCGCAATCAGCGGCTTGAAGCCAGCGAAGGCCGTGTACTCTCGGCTGAAGACGCCGATCAACTGAAAGCGCTCACAGGCGTCGACGACGCGCTCGACAACGACGTCATGCGCGCCAGCAACTGGCTTAATATTCCGCCAGGCCGCAATCCACCGCCGTTGACGATCTACACGCTGCTCTCGCCAAGCGAAGGTTCCGCGCAGAGCCGCTTCGAGTTGCAAGCGGCGAATACCGCGGTGTTGAACGATCCGTGGGACAGCCGCATTCCGCGCGAGATGCAGTTCGCCTCGATGCTCGCGACTCGATTCCCGCGAGCGAAGATCGCCGACCTCACGCCGGTGCTCGACGAACTGCGTAGTGTGAAAAGCCCGCGCGAGGTGGCGCTCATCCGCCGCGCCTCGCAGATCGCCGGACAGGGAATTCTCGAAGCGATGAAGAGTACGAAGTCGGGAATGAGCGAGTACGAGCTCGACGCCGCCGCGCGGTATGTGTTCCTCGTCAACGGCGCGCGGCTGGAGGGGTATCGATCGATCACCGCCGCCGGCACCGCGAATATATGGAACGCGCACTACTACCGCAACATGTCGAAGCTCGACAACGGCCAGTTGGTGCTGATGGACTTCGCGCCCGATTTTCATTACTACACCAGCGACGTGACGCGCATGTGGCCCGTGAGCGGCAAGTACTCACCGGTGCAGCGCGAGCTGTTGCAGTTCGTGCTCGAATACCGGAACGCGATCATCAAGCGCATCCGCCCTGGCGTCACGGCGAAGCAGATCATGGATGAAGCGAAGGTGGCGATGGAGCCGGTCTTCGCGCGCACGAAGTTTTCGAAACAGAACTACCTCGACGCCGCGCGCGAGTTAGTCGACCGCGGCGGCGGCGTGTTCTCGCATCCCGTGGGCTTGGCGGTGCATGACGATGGCCCCTACAGCGGCGGCCCGCTCAAACCGGGGCATGTGTTCTCGATCGATCCGCAACTCTGGGTGCCGGATGAGAAGCTCTACATTCGGTTTGAGGATGTGGTGGCCGTCACCGAAACCGGCGTTGAAAATTTCACGGACTTCCTGGCGTCGGAACTAGACGAGATGGAGCGGATTGTGCAAACAGGCGGCGGGTTGGTGCAGCGGGTGCCGCCGGGACCGCCGCGGCGTTAAACCGTATTATCGAACCAGGAACAGGCCATGCGCAGCGAAGGGGAGGCTACCCCACGCTTTGGGCAAAGATCCAGCGCGCAAAGGCCGTGGTAGCGGGATCTAGTCTCCTGTCTTGGATAATTCTTTACAAAGGCGCACCTTGTCGAGGATAACGTCTGCGGAGGCCTTCCATGTGAAGGAGGTCGGGGCTCCGTTCC